>Ga0209665_1000028_pt1 | contig 171543 bp, 157 predicted proteins | sample SaaInlV_200m_DNA_2_FD_184675 | JGI IMG/M metagenome (GOLD analysis project Ga0209665, IMG submission 184675) | Marine microbial communities from expanding oxygen minimum zones in the Saanich Inlet - Saanich Inlet SI074_LV_135m_DNA (SPAdes) (version 2) | ecosystem: Environmental > Aquatic >... | reverse complement strand
GACAGCGGGTTGCTCCTGGTGATGTACTTGCTGATGGTATGAGTACCGATCGTGGTGATCTCGCTCTGGGTCGCAACATTACTGTTGCCTTCATGCCCTGGCGTGGATACAACTTTGAAGATGCTATTGTTCTCTCAGAACGTCTTCTTAAAGAAGATGTCTTCACCTCAATGCGTTTAAAGGAAGTCGAACTTGAAGTTCGTGAAACCAAACGTGGGGAAGAAGAGCTGACTCGTGATATTCCAAATGTCAGTGAGGAAGCAACCCGTAATCTGAGCAATGATGGTATTATCCGCGTAGGTGCTGAAGTTCATCCTGGTGATACACTGATTGGAAAAGTGACTCCTAAGGGAGAAACGGATCCAACTCCTGAAGAAAAGCTGCTCAAGGCTATCTTTGGTGAAAAAGCCGGAGATGTGAAAGATGCCTCAAAACGTGCCGATCCAGGGGTGAAGGGTGTGGTAATTCGCACTGAACTTTACACTCGTAAAGGTCGTGAATCTCGCATTGAAGAAAAACGTAAGCTGGACGCCCTCAAACAGCGCGCCAGTCTAGATAAAACAAGCTTGACCAAGAAACGTAACGAAAAAGTGAATGGATTGATGCTTGAGCAGAAATCTGCCAATGTTATGGATCTGGGTGGCAAAATCATCCTGAAAGCTGGAACTCCTTTTACCAAAGAAGCAATCGCCACGCTGAATTTTGAGCGTGTTGATCGTCGCGAGCCCATTATTCTGGATGAGGATATCGATGCCAAACTAAACAAGTTGCTCAATGAATATGAGCGCCTGTATCGAGAGATTGAACAGAACTACGAGAATGACGTTTATAAGCAAAAGGTTGGAGATGATCTTCAGCCTGGTGTTATCCAATTGGCCAAAGTACAGATTGCCACCAAACGTAAAATTTCGATTGGTGATAAAATGGCTGGACGTCACGGAAACAAGGGTGTTGTAGCAGCTATCGTGGCTGAAGAAGACATGCCCTTCCTTCCTGATGGTCGCCCTGTAGACATCGTACTGAATCCACTTGGTGTGCCTTCTCGTATGAACCTGGGGCAGCTCTACGAAACCATGCTCGGTTGGGCTGGTCGTGAGTTGGGTGTGATGTTTGAGACGCCTGTTTTTGACGGTGCCAATATAGCTGATGTTGAAGCATTGATGGAAAAAGCTAATCTACCTGTAGGTGGAAAAGTCAAGCTCATTGATGGTCGCACTGGTGATTACATCGAGAATCCTGTCGCAGTAGGTGAAATCTACATGATGAAACTTACTCACCAGGTTGATGATAAGATGCATGCTCGTTCCACAGGTCCATACTCCCTCATTACCCAGCAGCCATTGGGCGGTAAAGCTCAGTTTGGTGGCCAGAGGTTTGGTGAGATGGAAGTTTGGGCACTGGAAGCCTATGGTGCAGCTCATACACTTCAGGAAATGCTTACTGTGAAATCTGATGATGTAGAGGGCCGCTCAAAGGTCTACAATGCACTGGTTAAGGGTGAGAATTTACCCGAATTCGGTATACCTGAATCCTTCAACGTCTTGCTACGCGAGATGAAGGGTCTGGGGCTGGATGTTGAATTAAAGTAAAAAGGGAGTTGTCCTTTGCTTAATAAATCTGTAGTCAACGACTTTACCGAGATAACGATCCGTCTGGCCTCGCCTGAGAAAATTCTGCGCGAGTCCCGTGGTGAGATCTTTAAGCCAGAGACCATTAATTATCGTACATACAAACCAGAAAAAGATGGTCTATTTTGCGAACGTATCTTTGGACCTGTCAAGGATTGGGAATGTCACTGTGGCAAATACAAAAGAATCCGCTATAAAGGAATCATTTGTGACCGTTGCGGTGTTGAAGTAACCCGTAAAAAAGTTCGTCGTGAAAGAATGGGTCATATCACACTGGCAGTGCCAGTTGTGCATACCTGGTACCTCAGGTCTATCCCATCAACACTGGCACATACTCTGGGTATGACCTCCAAAAATCTGGAACGTATCATCTATTATGAGTCCTATGTAGTCATTTCCCCTGGAAAGGCCGATGTAGAGCCTGGTGAGATTCTAGATGAAGAAGACTTTATCGAGTTAGACGCCATCTATGGTCCTGATGCTCTTGGAGCTGATGAGGAGGATGTATTCATCGCCAAAACTGGTGGTGAAGCTATTCTTTCCATGTTGCGTGAACTTGAAATTAAAAAGAACATGATTGCCTTGAAGGAAATTGTGAAGACCACCAGAAGTCAGCAGAAAAAGGCTGATGCACTGAAGCGTCTCAGAATGATCAAGGCCTTCGATACAAAAGCAGGTGATGTACCAAATCGTCCTGAATGGATGGTTCTGACTATTTTACCTGTGATTCCACCTGAATTACGTCCACTTGTCCCTCTTGATGGTGGCCGTTTTGCAGCTTCGGATCTTAATGACCTGTATCGTCGCGTGATCATTCGTAACAATCGTTTACGTCAGCTTATGGAGATTAAAGCTCCAGATGTGATTCTGAGAAACGAAAAACGAATGCTCCAGGAATCTGTGGATTCTCTGTTTGACAATAGCCGTAAGCAGAGTGCCGTTCGCTCAGGTACTCGCAGACCGCTCAAGTCATTATCTGACATGCTGTCAGGTAAACAGGGTCGTTTCCGTCAGAACTTGCTTGGAAAACGTGTCGATTATTCTGGTCGTTCAGTTATTGTTGTTGGACCCGATCTAAAACTGCATGAATGTGGTATTCCAAAAGAAATGGCCATCGAGCTGTTCAAACCACATATCATTTCAGAGCTTCTTGTTCGCAACTACGCTAAAACGCCTAAGCAGGCCAAGGTTATTGTTGAAGAGAAGATGCCGGAAATTTATGATGTACTGGAATACGTGGTAAAAGATCACCCTGTGATGCTTAACCGTGCTCCAACACTTCACCGTTTGGGAATTCAGGCCTTCCAGCCTGTGCTCATCAACGGACGTGCTATTCGCCTGCACCCACTGGTTTGTTCAGCTTTTAATGCTGATTTTGATGGTGACCAAATGGCTGTTCACTTACCGCTTTCTGCGGAAGCGATCACTGAAGCACGTATGCTTATGCTTTCCAGTCACAATATCCTCCATCCTGCTCACGGTTCGCCAATTACGGTGCCTTCACAGGATATGGTTATCGGCTGTTACTATTTAACAAAGAACCGACCCGGTGCAAAAGGGGAGGGGATGATTTTCACCTCAACAGATGAAGTCTATCTGGCTGTTGAATCAGGTCACCTTGACTATCATGCCACGATTAAAGTTCGTATGAATGGTGAATTGGTTGAGACCACTGCTGGTCGTCTTACCCTAAACAACGCGCTTCCTGAAGGATATCCCTTCATGAATGAGTTGATCACCAAGAAACGTCTTGAGAATCTGATTAGTGATGTCATGCGTTTCTCTGGCAATTACCTGACTGTGAAATTCTTGGATGATTTGAAGAGACTCGGTTTTGAATATGCCACAAAAAGTGGTGTATCTATTGGACTCTCTGATATTCTGGTTCCAGAAAAGAAAACTGCTCTTTTAGAGAAGTCTGGTAAGGAAGTTGACAAAGTTAACAGCGATCGTAAGGCTGGTTGGTTGACTGAAGGTGAGCGCTACAATAAAGTTTTGGATATCTGGACCCATACTACCAACCAGGTTGCTGGTATGATGATGGATGCCCTGCGTACCCATGATAGTGGATTCAATTCCGTATTTATGATGGCTGACTCTGGTGCTCGTGGATCTTCGGATCAGATCAAGCAGCTGGCTGGTATGCGTGGACTTATGGCCAAGCCTCAGAAATCCTTGAAGGGTAGCCAGGGTGAAATTATTGAAACCCCGATTACCTCTAATTTCAAGGAAGGTCTCACGGTTCTGGAATATTTCATTTCCACACACGGTGCTCGTAAGGGTCTGGCTGATACAGCTCTGAAAACTGCTGATGCTGGTTACCTCACACGTCGATTGGTTGATGTCGCCCAGGATGTTGTTATCCGTCTGGAAGACTGTGGAACCATTAATGGTATTGATGTAAAACCTCTGAAACAGGGCGAAGATGTCATTGAACCTCTACAGGATCGTATCAAAGGTCGCGTGCTTCAGGAAGATGTTTTTGATCCGCTGACAGATGAGATGATTGCTGAAGTAGGTGTTCTAGTTCATGAAGAACTTGCCATGAAAATTGCGGAATCGAATGTGGAAAAAGTTCGTATTCGTTCTGTACTCACATGTGAAGCTGAATTTGGTGTTTGTGCCAAATGTTATGGTCGGAATATGTCAACTGCCAAGCTGGTAAACGCCGGTGAAGCGGTTGGAATTATGGCTGCCCAGGCCATTGGTGAACCAGGTACACAGCTGACCTTACGTACATTCCACATTGGTGGAACGGCTGCCCGTATTATTGAAGAGAGCGAAATGGCTGCAAAATTTGCAGGTACCATTCGCTATTCCCCAGGTTTACGTGTAACCGAAGAAACTGAGGAGCTGGGAAGGATTTCCCTGGTTCGTAACAACTATCTGGAAATTGTTGATAGTAATAATCGTGCATTGACACGTGCCAATGTACCATATGCCGCCACAGTTGAAGTTGCCGATGGCGACAAAGTTGAGAAGGGTCAAGGACTTGTCCGTTGGGATCCTCGTACTGACTTTATCATTGCACAGACTGCTGGAACGATTCGCTTTGTGGAAATCGTTGAAGACATGACCTTTGTGGAAGAGTCTGGAGAAACTGGAAAAATCGAACGTACCATTACTGATGCCCGTGGAATGAGAATGACTCCACGTCTGGAAATCTGTGATGAACAGGGAGCTGTCATTGGAAAAGATGTTGTACTTCCAGTGGGCGCTGTACTTACCGTTGATGACGGTCAGAAGATTCCAGCTGGTACCACGCTTGCTAAATTCCTCAAGGGAAAATCAAGAACTGCTGATATTACTGGTGGTCTGCCACGTGTTGCTGAGTTGTTTGAAGCTCGTAACCCTGCAGATCCATCTGTCGTAACGGAAGTTGCCGGTATGGTTCATTATGGTGATCTCAAGCGTGGTGTTCGCACTATTCTTGTTGAAACACCAGATAATGTAAAATATGAATACTCAATTCCTTATGGTCGTCACATTATTGTTCTGGATGGTGATTATATCCAGGCTGGTGATAGACTTTGTGAAGGTCCAGTATCTCCAAAAGATATTCTCCGAATCAAGGGTGAACGTGAAGTTCAGGAATATCTTGTGAATGAAATTCAGGAAGTTTATCGACTCCAGGGTGTGCGTATCAATGATAAGCACATTGAAACCATCGTGCGTCAGATGATGCAGAAGGTTCAAGTCGAGAATCCTGGAGATACACAGCACCTTCATCAGGATCGTGTTAATAAATTTCAATTCCAGGCTGATAATGCTAAAGCACTCGAAATGGTTGTTGTAGAAAAACCAGGTGAATCCGAGTACACTGAATATCAACTTGTGGATAGAACAGAAATGGAAGAAACCGTTGCTGACTTAAAGGCAAATGATAAAGCCCTTCCCGAATATCGCGATGCTGAACCAGCAACGCATACACCCCTACTGTTAGGTATCACCAGAGCCTCTCTGAATACAGAAAGTGTTTTCTCTGCTGCATCCTTCCAGGAAACCACACGAGTTCTTACCAATGCTGCCATTAATGCCAAGACAGATACACTTCGTGGCTTAAAGGAAAATATCATCGTTGGTCGTTTGATTCCTGCCGGTACCGGGCTGCCAAAGTATGGTAAAATTAAGGCAGAAGGTCCTGTAAATGAGATCGCTGAACAAGTGTTGGAAGTAAGGAAAAAACGGGACGAAGCGAAGGTTTTCGTTAGAGAAAATTCAGAGCCTGAAAGTGAATAAATGACCTTGACTGCCCAAGGGTCAGAAATTATACTGTGCGGCTTTTTAAAAGGAGATTAAATGCCAACGATTAATCAATTGGTGCGTAAGGGTCGCAAGAGCCTTGTAAAGAAGAAAAAAGCACCAGCGCTTAAAGCCTGTCCTCAAAAGAGAGGTGTGTGCACAAGAGTTTATACCACCACCCCGAAAAAGCCTAATTCGGCTCTTCGTAAGGTGGCCCGTGTCCGTTTAGCTAACGGGATTGAAGTGACAGCTTATATACCTGGAGAAGGTCACAATTTGCAGGAGCACTCTATTGTACTTATTGAGGGTGGTCGTGTTAAGGATTTACCAGGTGTGCGTTACCACATTATTCGTGGCACATTGGATACAGCCGGTGTTGAAAACCGGAGAACAAGTCGATCACGCTACGGCGCGAAACGACCTAAATAAGTAAGAATTTGACTGATGCGTAGACGTAGACCAGAAAAAAGAAGTATTTTACCCGATCCAGTATACAACGATGTGGGAGTTGCTCGTTTTATCAACTACCTCATGGAACGTGGAAAAAAGGGGTTGAGTGAAAAGATCCTTTATGGTTCTTTTGACATTATTCAGCAAAAAACTAAGAGTGATCCTCTTGAGCTTTTTAAGAAAGCCATCGAGAATGTTGCTCCTATTGTTGAAGTAAAATCCAAGCGAGTTGGAGGTGCAACTTATCAGGTTCCTGTTGAAGTTCGTACTGCCCGTAGACAAGCTTTGGCATATCGTTGGATCATTTCTTATTCTAAGAAACGCTCCCAGAAAACCATGTCCGAAAAATTGGCAGCTGAGTTAATTGGTGCTGCTAATAATGAAGGTGGTTCAATTAAAAAGCGTGAAGATACTCACCGCATGGCCGAGGCTAATAAAGCCTTCGCTCACTTTAGGTAAACCGTGAAAAATACTGATCTTAGCAAGGTACGAAACATTGGCATCATGGCTCACATTGATGCTGGTAAGACAACCACTACTGAGCGTATTCTTTACTATACCGGAAGAACTCATAGAATTGGTGAAGTGCACGATGGTGCCGCAACCATGGATTGGATGGACCAGGAGCGTGAAAGAGGTATTACAATTACCTCTGCTGCTACAACTGCCTTCTGGGACGATCATCGTATTAATATTATCGATACACCAGGACACGTTGATTTTACTGTAGAAGTTGAACGAAGCCTACGCGTGCTTGATGGTGCAGTTGCGCTATTTTGTGCTGTTGGGGGTGTTGAACCTCAGAGTGAAACCGTCTGGCGTCAAGCTGACAAATATGGTGTCCCACGTATTGCCTTTGTAAACAAGATGGACAGAACAGGTGCTGACTTCTATAACGTCCTTGAAATGATCAAGAAGCGTCTCGGTGCCAACCCCGTCCCCATAGTATTACCAATTGGGGCAGGCGAGCTCTTTACTGGGCTTATCGACCTCCTCAATATGAAAGCAATTCTTTATAATGATAGCTCCCTTGGAGCTCATTTTGAATATAGCGATATCCCCAAGGATATGGTTGAGAAGGCTGAAGAGTATCGTCATCTCCTCATCGAAGAGGTGGCCAGCTATGATGATTCACTACTTGAAAAATATTTAGAAGGTGAAGAATTAAACCCAGAGGAAATAGCAGCAGCTATTCGTGCGGCAACGCTCGATGGTTCTATGATTCCTACTATGGTGGGTTCTGCCTTTAAGAATAAAGGTGTCCAGAGACTGCTTGACTCAATTATCGCCTACATGCCCTCACCGCTGGATCTTCCACCGACCGAGGGTCATGATATAGATGATAGTGAAAAGGTACTGGAGCGTAAGGCTGATGAAAATGAGCCTTTTGCAGCACTTGCTTTTAAAATTATGACTGATCCCTATGTTGGTAAATTAACCTTCTTTAGGGTCTATTCTGGTTCTGTCAAAACAGGTGATTCCGTGCTCAATTCCATCAGTGGCAAGCGTGAACGCGTTGGTCGTTTGATGATTATGCATTCAATCAAGCGTGAGGAGCGAGACGAGATTTATGCTGGCGAAATTGCAGCTGCAATCGGTCTTAGGAACACACGCACTGGAGATACACTGTGTGCTCAGAAGCATCCTATTGTGCTTGAGTCCATGGATTTTCCAGAACCAGTTATCTCAGTCGCTATTGAGCCAGAGTCTAAAGCTGATAATGATGCTTTGACTGTCGCTCTTGCTAAGCTTTCAGAAGAAGATCCAACATTTCTTGTAAATGTCGATCACGAAACTGGTCAAACCATTATTCGTGGAATGGGTGAACTTCATCTTGAGATTATTGTTGATCGTTTACTTCGTGAATTCAAGGTAAACGCTCGTGTCGGCGCGCCTCAGGTTGCCTATGTTGAAACTATTACCAAAAAAGTTGAGCAGAACACCAAGTTCTCTCGCCAGACGGGTGGTAAGGGACAGTATGGACACGTAATGATTCGTGTTGAGCCCAATGAAGCCGGCAAGGGATATCATTTCGAGAACAAAATTGTTGGTGGTGCGATTCCTAAGGAATACATCCCCGCAGTCGATAAGGGAATGCAGGAAGCACTTAAAAATGGTGTGGTAGCTGGATATCCCCTTATGGATGTACGTGTTGAACTTTATGATGGTAGTTATCACGATGTCGATTCATCTGAAATGGCATTTAAGATTGCTGGATCTATGGCTATTCAGGCTGCCTGTAAAAAGGCTGGTGCTAAACTTATGGAGCCTTCCATGGCTGTAGAGGTGGTAGTGCCCGAAGAATACCTTGGCGACGTGATGGGTGATCTTTCATCCAGACGTGGCAAAGTTCAAGGAATGGAACCCCGTAAAGATGCTCAGGTTGTGAATGCATTTGTCCCGCTGTCCGAAATGTTTGGATATGCAACTGATCTGCGTTCACTGACACAGGGTCGTGCTGTATTTAGTATGCAGTTTGATCACTATGTGTTGATTCCGGATAGTATTGCAGAGAAAATATTTGAAAAGTCTAAAGGCTAAACAAGAGGCCTGGAGGAACTAAATCATGGCAAAAGTAAAATTCGAACGTAATAAGCCGCACGTCAATGTTGGAACGATCGGTCACGTTGATCACGGTAAGACAACATTAACAGCAGCTATCACACAGGTGTTGGCAGCCAAGGGATTGAGTGAAGTTCGCTCCTTTGACAGTATTGACAACGCCCCAGAAGAGCGGGAACGTGGTATTACAATCGCCACAGCACACGTAGAGTACGAGACAGAGAATCGTCACTATGCCCACGTGGATTGTCCTGGTCACGCTGATTACATTAAAAATATGATTACCGGAGCCGCCCAGATGGACGGAGCAATTCTGGTAGTATCCGCAGCTGACGGTGCCATGCCTCAGACCCGCGAGCACGTTCTGCTTGCCCGTCAGGTAAACGTACCCTCTATGGTGGTATACATGAACAAGGTTGATCAGGTAGATGATCCTGAACTTCTAGACCTTGTTGAGATGGAACTACGCGAATTGCTGGATGAGTATGAATTCCCAGGTGATGATACTCCTATCATCCGTGGATCAGCTCTTGAAGCATTGAGTAATCTCGAAGATGACGCCAAGACAGCCTCCGTAATGGAGCTCATGGAAGCCATCGATACATTTATCCCTGAACCAGAACGTGATGTCGAGAAGCCATTCCTGATGCCTGTTGAGGATGTATTCTCAATTACAGGTCGTGGAACAGTTGGAACTGGTCGTATCGAGCGTGGTGTGGTCAAGGTTGGTGAAGAGATCGAGATCATTGGTATTGTAAACGAGAGCAAGAAGACAACTGTTACTGGTGTAGAGATGTTCCGCAAGTTGTTAGATAGTGGAATGGCCGGAGACAATGTTGGTCTGTTGCTTCGTGGTGTAGATAAAGAGTGGTTGCGTCGCGGAATGGTTTGTATCAAACCAGGTAGCGTAACACCTCATACCAAGTTTAAAGCTAAGGTCTATATCTTGAAGAAGGAAGAGGGCGGACGCCACACTCCCTTCTTTGAAGGATATCGTCCACAGTTCTACTTCCGTACAACGGATGTAACCGGTGTAGCATCACTTCCTGAGGGAACAGAGATGGTTATGCCTGGTGATAATGTGAGTTTAACGATCGAATTGATCCAGCCCATCGCCATGGAGCAGGAACTGCGTTTCGCTATTCGCGAAGGTGGTCATACTGTTGGTGCCGGTGTTGTTACTGAGATCATCGAGTAAGGGTTCGGCGGTTAATATATGCGTGAGATAATCACACTCGAGTGTACTGAATGCAGACATCGCAATTATTCTACGAAGAAAAATAAGCGACTGCATCCTGCACGCGTAGAGTTCAAGAAGTATTGTCCTAATTGCAATAAACACGTCGTGCACAAGGAAACAAAATAAGAAATGGGTTTTAGACAGGAGAGTGGCTCAATTGGTAGAGCAACGGTCTCCAAAACCGTAGGTTGCAGGTTCGAGTCCTGTCTCTCCTGCTCAATTTCTTAGGCTGTTAAATAAAATATGATTAATAAGTTAAAAGCATTTCTAGATGGCGTACAAGCTGAATTCAAGAAGATTTCCTGGCCAAGCTATGAAGAGCTCAAGGGCTCAACATGGGTTGTTCTCGGGATGTCCGCATTTATTGCGATTGTCTTGTTTACATTAGATAAAGTTATGTCCGTCTTAGTTTTAAATGTGATCATGGGGCGATAATAAATGGCCATGAAGTGGTATAGTCTTCGGACATTTTCCGGTAAGGAAAAGAAGACCAGTGAAGCGATACTCCAAGAGGCTGAACTTGCCGGCTTGAGTGAGCTGATCCCTGAAGTACTCGTACCCTCGGAAAATGTGGTCGAAATGCGTGCCGGGAAGAAATACGTCCGTAATAAAGTATTCTTTCCAGGTTACATCATGATCCAAATGGAAGTCACCACCGAAACGCGTTATCTCGTGGAGAATGTCCCCGGTGTAATGTCTTTTGTAGGTCCAAAAGGTGAGCCAATTCCATTGAAGGATGTTGAGGTCCGTCGAATTCTTGGAGAAGTTGAAGAACGCGATGGTCAAGAAGTCATGGGCACAATTTTCAAAACTGGTGATCCAATTAAGGTTACCGACGGTCCTTTTGTGGACTTTACAGGTTTTGTGAAGGAAGTCGATGAATCCAAGCAGAAAGTTAAGGTAGAGGTGTCCATCTTCGGTCGACCAACACCTGTCGAGTTAGACTTTTTGCAGATAGAATTAGAAAAGTAGTAAGAAGGTAAGCAATGGCCAAAAAGGTAATTAACAAGATTAAACTGCATATTCCCGCAGGGCAAGCCAATCCCTCTCCGCCAGTAGGTCCGGCATTGGGACAGGCGGGTGTGAATATTATGGAGTTTTGTAAGGCGTTCAATTCCAGAACTGAAAAAGAACGTGGACTGATCATTCCGGCAGTTATTACTGTCTATGCTGATAGGTCTTTTACATTTATCACAAAAACTCCACCTGCTGCAGTGCTTCTCAGGAAGGCTGCTGGGCTTGATAAAGGCTCTGGAACGCCAAATTCCGTTAAGGTTGGCAAAGTTACACGTGCTCAGGTTAAAGAAATTGCTGAAATGAAGAAACCTGATCTGAATTCTCACGATGTTGAGATGGCCATGCGCATTATTGAGGGCACTGCCCGCAGTATGGGCATAACGGTAACAGGGTAGGAGGTCTGAGATGAAAACATCAAAAAAACGCACAGTAAATCTCAGTTTAGTAGATAAAACCAAAGAGTACGATCTTACTGCTGGTGTAGGCCTGCTTAAGGAATGCGCAACGGCTAAGTTTGATGAAACCATTGAAGTTTCTATCAACCTGGGTGTAAATCCTAAGTATGCTGATCAGATGGTACGTGGTACAGTAACGCTTCCTCACGGAACTGGTAAAAAAGTTCGGGTTCTGGTTTTGGCTAAAGGTCCAAAAGCAGAAGAGGCTACTGAAGCTGGTGCTGACTATGTTGGTTTTGAAGAATATATCCAGAAGTTGAAAGACGGATGGGTAGATGTTGATGTCATTATTACCACTCCTGACAACATGGGAGAAGTTGGTAAAATGGGTCGTGTTCTAGGCCCACGCGGACTTATGCCTAATCCTAAGACAGGTACTGTCACTATGGATGTTGTCAAAGCTGTGAATGAATCTAAAGCTGGTAAAATTGAATTACGGACAGATAAGTTTGGTATTGTTCACTCTGTTGTGGGTAAAGCTTCTTTTGAGCACACTGCCCTGGCTGAGAATATTACTGTTCTTATCAATCGTCTTATCGCCATGAAGCCTTCTGGCGCCAAGGGAACTTACTTTCAGAAGTTGGTTGTTAGCTCAACTATGGGCCCTGGCATCAGAATTGACAAAGCTACGCTCGGCGTTTAAGCGATCTAAGGAGTTAGCAATATGCCAAATCAGAATAATATGAATTCTCTCGATGTAATTAGAGAGAAAATTTCAGATGCCAGTGCTATCTATTTTACTGATTATGTAGGGCTTACGGTTGAAGAGACCAATGCTCTGCGCTCCCTCTTCCATGAGGCTAATGTTGAATACCGTGTCATGAAAAACACGCTGGTCAATATTGCAGTAAAAGAAAATGGTTACGAGGGTCTCGAAGATGTACTTAAGGGACCAACCGCTCTGGCTTTTGGAAAAGAAGATCCAACAGCACCTGCTCGCGTGATCAAAGAATTCCTTAAAAAGGAAGGTAAGGCTAAAGAAAAACCAGCTGTCAAAGGTTTGGTTTTTGAGGGCCAGGTATTGGACGCAAGTTTCTATGTGAAGCTCGCTAATTTACCATCGAAAGAAGAGTTACTTGCCAAACTGCTAGGTGGGCTGCAGTCTCCCATGCAGAATACCCTGAGTGTGCTTCAAGCTCCCATGCGGAATTTGGTAGGTGTGTTAATGTCATTAAAAGAATCAAAGAATTAAATCTGGAGGTAATCTACTCATGGGTATCACACGTGATGATGTAATGAGCTATCTTGAAACCGCTAACATGCTTGAAATATCTGAACTTATTTCTGCTATCGAAGACAAATTCGGCGTAAGTGCCGCTGCTCCAGTAGCTATGGCTGCTGGTCCTGCTGCTGGTCCTGCTGAAGAAGTTGAAGAACAGACAGAGTTCGATGTCATGCTTGAAGCTCCTGGTGACAAGAAGATCAATGTAATTAAGGTTGTACGTCAGGTAACTGCTCTTGGTCTCAAAGAGGCTAAGGAATTAGTTGACAGCGCTCCCAGCAAAATCAAGGAAGGTGTTTCCAAGGATGAAGCTGAGGAGCTCAAAAAGCAGTTGGTAGAAGCTGGAGCAACAGTCGCGCTTAAATAGTTTGACTACCAGTATAACTGCTCATTTGGATTCGGGCTCGCGGGAGATTTCTTCCGCGAGCTTTTGCGCCTTTAGTTGATTAACTAAAAGTGGAGGTGGCTTTTGGCCCTACCCAGTAAAATAGAACGACACTCCTTCTCTCAAATCGGTTCACAGGTTGATCTGCCAAACTTGCTTAATTTGCAGGTTGATTCCTGGAAAGAATTTCTCCAGGAAGGTGTAGCAACACACGAACGCGATCTTAAGGGTTTGGAGGCGATATTCCAGGCTGTATTTCCTATTGAAGACAATCACGGGAACTACAAACTGGACTATGTATCCTACAGCGTTGGTTTGCCCCGCTATTCAATCGAGGAATGTCTCGAACGCGGTGTGACTTATTCTGTACCGTTGAAAGTTAAATTAATATTACATGCTACCGAGGAAGGTGCTGAAGCGGGCGATTATTCTGTCCACGTTGAGCAAGATATCTTCTTTGGTAATATTCCATATATGACTAGAGGGGGAGCCTTCGTCATTAATGGTGCAGAACGCGTGATTGTATCACAGCTTATGCGCTCTCCTGGTGTGTTTTTCGATATGAAAATTCACCCCAATGGCACCAAACTCTACTCTGCCCGTCTTATTCCATTTCGTGGAAGCTGGCTGGACATTACCACTGACATCCATGACGTGATTTATGCCGTCATTGATAGACGTCGAAAATTCCCTATCTCTCTCTTACTGCGCGCCATGAAATTTTCGACAAATGAGTCGATCCTTAGTGCATTTGGAGTTATTCGTGAATTACGACTCGCAGATAATGTTGGTCTGAAAGCTTTCTATGATACACCTGTTCCTGTTGATGTTGTCAACAAAGAAACTGGTGAGATCCTCATGGAAGCCGGTGACAAGCTAACGAAAGAAAAAGTACGTGAGTTGAAAAAAGAGGGTGTTGGTGGTGTCATGGTCGTGACCGACCCAGAAGACATTGCTTATGATCTTCTTGCAAATACACTTGCCAAGGATCGTTCCTCTGATACCAATGAAGCGCTTAGAGTATTTTATACCGAAATGCGTGGTGGAGAACCACCAAACCTTGATCTTGCCGAGAAATTCTTATTCAGACTCTTCTTCGATCCTAAGAAATATGATCTTGGGGAAGTAGGTCGTTATCGCATGAACAAGAAGTTTGGTATCGATGTCCCACTGGACGAATTGGTACTGACCCCTCATGATATTATCATGTCAGTCAACTTTTTGCTGGAAATGCGTAAAGGCGAACGTGGTACTGATGATATCGATCACCTCGGTAATCGTCGTGTGAGAACCGTCGGCGAGCAGATTGGGAATCAGTTCTCAGTCGCATTGAGCCGTATGTCTCGCACCATTCGCGAACGTATGAATGTTCGTGACAATGAAAACTTGACGCCTCAGGATTTGATTAATTCCAGAATTGTTACTTCAGCTATATCATCCTTCTTTGGGACCAATCAGCTGTCACAGTTCATGGATCAGACTAATCCACTGGCTGAAGTAACCCATAAACGTCGTCTCTCCTCCCTGGGACCAGGTGCTCTCACTAGAGAACGTGCTGGTTTTGAGGTTCGAGATGTTCACTATACGCATTATGGACGCTTATGCCCCATTGAAACCCCTGAAGGTCCAAACATTGGACTGATCTCTTCACTGGCATCATATGGTGTGGTAAATCGTCTCGGGTTTATTGAGACACCTTATCGTAAGGTGATCAATAGCAATGGCAAACCCAAGGTTTCCAAAACTATTGAGTTTCTTTCTGCTGATGATGAAGATCGTACGTTTATTGCACAGGCCAATTCACCCATGGATGGAGAAGGCTTTATCAGTACTGATCAGGTTCAGGTGCGAATTCGTGGTGATTTCCCCATGAGGAATACTGAGGAAGTATCCTATATGGATGTTTCTCCATTGCAAATCGTATCACCTGCTGCAGCCTGTATCCCATTCCTGGAACATGATGATGCTAACCGTGCCCTTATGGGTTCGAATATGCAGCGTCAGTCCGTTCCATTGCTCTGGCCAGAGGCACCAATTGTTGGTACCGGTTTTGAAAAAATCGTTGCCAAGGATTCTCGTTCATTGCTTCTGTCAGATGTGAAGGGTATCGTCAAATCGGTAAGCGCCGAAGAGATTCTTATTAAAACCACTCGTCGTATTGATGAAGATGTTACACTCATTGAAGAACCTGGCATGGTTTCATATAAGTTACGTAAGTACCAACGTAGTAATCAGGACTCCTGTATTAATCAGAAGGTACTGGTTGAAGTTGGACAACGTGTTGCTCCTGGTGATGTACTTGCTGATGGTATGAGTACTGATCGTGGTGATCTCGCCCTGGGTCGCAACATTACTGTTGCCTTTATGCCCTGGCGTGGATACAACTTTGAAGATGCTATTGTTCTCTCAGAACGTCTCCTTAAAGAAGATGTCTTTACCTCAATGCGTTTGAAGGAAGTTGAACTCGAAGTTCGCGAAACCAAACGTGGGGAAGAAGAGCTAACTCGTGACATTCCAAATGTCAGTGAGGAAGCAACTCGTAATTTGAGTAATGATGGTATCATCCGCGTAGGTGCTGAAGTTCATCCTGGTGATACATTGATTGGAAAGGTGACTCCCAAGGGAGAAACTGACCCAACCCCTGAAGAAAAGCTGCTCAAAGCTATCTTTGGTGAAAAAGCCGGTGATGTAAAAGACGCTTCCAAGCGTGCCGATCCTGGTGTGAAGGGTGTGGTTATCCGCACTGAGCTTTACACACGCAAGGGTCGCGAGTCACGCATTGAAGAAAAACGCAAACTGGACGCTCTTAAACAGCGCGCCAGTCTTGATAAAACAAGTTTGACCAAGAAACGTAACGAAAAGGTGAATGGCCTGCTCCTCGAGCAAAAATCCGCCAACGTTATGGATCTGGGTGGCAAAATCATCCTGAAATCTGGAACTCCATTCACAAAAGAAGCGATTGCAACTCTCAATTTTGAGCGTGTCGATCGTCGTGAGCCCATTGCCCTTGATGAGGATATCGATGCCAAGCTGAATAAGCTGCTCAATGAATATGAGCGTCTATATCGTGAGATCGAACAGAACTATGAGAATGATGTATATAAGCAAAAGGTTGGAGATGATCTTCAGCCTGGTGTAATCCAACTGGCCAAAGTACAGATTGCCACCAAACGTAAAATCTCGATTGGTGATAAGATGGCTGGACGTCACGGAAACAAGGGTGTTGTAGCAGCTATTGTAGCTGAAGAAGATATGCCTTTCCTTCCTGATGGTCGTCCTGTTGACATTGTACTGAATCCATTGGGTGTGCCTTCTCGTATGAATCTGGGACAGCTATACGAAACCATGCTCGGATGGGCTGGTCGCGAACTGGGTGTTATGTTTGAAACCCCCGTTTTTGACGGAGCTACCTTAGCCGATGTTGAGGGATTGATGAAAAAGGCCAACCTACCAGTAGGTGGCAAGGTTGAACTCATTGATGGCCGCACCGGTGAATACATCGAGAATCCAGTAGCAGTAGGTGAAATCTATATGATGAAACTTACTCACCAGGTCGATGATAAGATGCATGCTCGTTCCACAGGTCCATACTCTCTCATTACCCAGCAACCATTGGGCGGTAAAGCTCAGTTTGGTGGCCAGAGGTTTGGTGAGATGGAAGTTTGGGCACTGGAAGCCTATGGCGCCGCTCATACACTTCAGGAAATGCTTACAGTAAAATCTGATGATGTAGAGGGCCGCTCAAAGGTCTACAATGCACTGGTTAAGGGTGAGAATCTGCCCGAATTCGGTATTCCCGAATCCTTCAACGTCTTGCTACGCGAGATGAAGGGTCTGGGGCTGGATGTTGAATTAAAGTAAAAAGGGAGTTGTCCTTTGCTTAATAAATCTGTAGTCAACGACTTTACCGAGATAACGATCCGTCTGGCCTCGCCTGAGAAAATTCTGCGCGAGTCCCGTGGTGAGATCTTTAAGCCAGAGACCATTAATTATCGTACATACAAACCAGAAAAAGATGGTCTATTTTGCGAACGTATCTTTGGACCTGTCAAGGATTGGGAATGTCACTGTGGCAAATACAAAAGAATCCGCTATAAAGGAATCATTTGTGACCGTTGCGGTGTTGAAGTAACCCGTAAAAAAGTTCGTCGTGAAAGAATGGGTCATATCACACTGGCAGTGCCAGTTGTGCATACCTGGTACCTCAGGTCTATCCCATCAACACTGGCACATACTCTGGGTATGACCTCCAAAAATCTGGAACGTATCATCTATTATGAGTCCTATGTAGTCATTTCCCCTGGAAAGGCCGATGTAGAGCCTGGTGAGATTCTAGATGAAGAAGACTTTATCGAGTTAGACGCCATCTATGGTCCTGATGCTCTTGGAGCTGATGAGGAGGATGTATTCATCGCCAAAACTGGTGGTGAAGCTATTCTTTCCATGTTGCGTGAACTTGAAATTAAAAAGAACATGATTGCCTTGAAGGAAATTGTGAAGACCACCAGAAGTCAGCAGAAAAAGGCTGATGCACTGAAGCGTCTCAGAATGATCAAGGCCTTCGATACAAAAGCAGGTGATGTACCAAATCGTCCTGAATGGATGGTTCTGACTATTTTACCTGTGATTCCACCTGAATTACGTCCACTTGTCCCTCTTGATGGTGGCCGTTTTGCAGCTTCGGATCTTAATGACCTGTATCGTCGCGTGATCATTCGTAACAATCGTTTACGTCAGCTTATGGAGATTAAAGCTCCAGATGTGATTCTGAGAAACGAAAAACGAATGCTCCAGGAATCTGTGGATTCTCTGTTTGACAATAGCCGTAAGCAGAGTGCCGTTCGCTCAGGTACTCGCAGACCGCTCAAGTCATTATCTGACATGCTGTCAGGTAAACAGGGTCGTTTCCGTCAGAACTTGCTTGGAAAACGTGTCGATTATTCTGGTCGTTCAGTTATTGTTGTTGGACCCGATCTAAAACTGCATGAATGTGGTATTCCAAAAGAAATGGCCATCGAGCTGTTCAAACCACATATCATTTCAGAGCTTCTTGTTCGCAACTACGCTAAAACGCCTAAGCAGGCCAAGGTTATTGTTGAAGAGAAGATGCCGGAAATTTATGATGTACTGGAATACGTGGTAAAAGATCACCCTGTGATGCTTAACCGTGCTCCAACACTTCACCGTTTGGGAATTCAGGCCTTCCAGCCTGTGCTCATCAACGGACGTGCTATTCGCCTGCACCCACTGGTTTGTTCAGCTTTTAATGCTGATTTTGATGGTGACCAAATGGCTGTTCACTTACCGCTTTCTGCGGAAGCGATCACTGAAGCACGTATGCTTATGCTTTCCAGTCACAATATCCTCCATCCTGCTCACGGTTCGCCAATTACGGTGCCTTCACAGGATATGGTTATCGGCTGTTACTATTTAACAAAGAACCGACCCGGTGCAAAAGGGGAGGGGATGATTTTCACCTCAACAGATGAAGTCTATCTGGCTGTTGAATCAGGTCACCTTGACTATCATGCCACGATTAAAGTTCGTATGAATGGTGAATTGGTTGAGACCACTGCTGGTCGTCTTACCCTAAACAACGCGCTTCCTGAAGGATATCCCTTCATGAATGAGTTGATCACCAAGAAACGTCTTGAGAATCTGATTAGTGATGTCATGCGTTTCTCTGGCAATTACCTGACTGTGAAATTCTTGGATGATTTGAAGAGACTCGGTTTTGAATATGCCACAAAAAGTGGTGTATCTATTGGACTCTCTGATATTCTGGTTCCAGAAAAGAAAACTGCTCTTTTAGAGAAGTCTGGTAAGGAAGTTGACAAAGTTAACAGCGATCGTAAGGCTGGTTGGTTGACTGAAGGTGAGCGCTACAATAAAGTTTTGGATATCTGGACCCATACTACCAACCAGGTTGCTGGTATGATGATGGATGCCCTGCGTACCCATGATAGTGGATTCAATTCCGTATTTATGATGGCTGACTCTGGTGCTCGTGGATCTTCGGATCAGATCAAGCAGCTGGCTGGTATGCGTGGACTTATGGCCAAGCCTCAGAAATCCTTGAAGGGTAGCCAGGGTGAAATTATTGAAACCCCGATTACCTCTAATTTCAAGGAAGGTCTCACGGTTCTGGAATATTTCATTTCCACACACGGTGCTCGTAAGGGTCTGGCTGATACAGCTCTGAAAACTGCTGATGCTGGTTACCTCACACGTCGATTGGTTGATGTCGCCCAGGATGTTGTTATCCGTCTGGAAGACTGTGGAACCATTAATGGTATTGATGTAAAACCTCTGAAACAGGGCGAAGATGTCATTGAACCTCTACAGGATCGTATCAAAGGTCGCGTGCTTCAGGAAGATGTTTTTGATCCGCTGACAGATGAGATGATTGCTGAAGTAGGTGTTCTAGTTCATGAAGAACTTGCCATGAAAATTGCGGAATCGAATGTGGAAAAAGTTCGTATTCGTTCTGTACTCACATGTGAAGCTGAATTTGGTGTTTGTGCCAAATGTTATGGTCGGAATATGTCAACTGCCAAGCTGGTAAACGCCGGTGAAGCGGTTGGAATTATGGCTGCCCAGGCCATTGGTGAACCAGGTACACAGCTGACCTTACGTACATTCCACATTGGTGGAACGGCTGCCCGTATTATTGAAGAGAGCGAAATGGCTGCAAAATTTGCAGGTACCATTCGCTATTCCCCAGGTTTACGTGTAACCGAAGAAACTGAGGAGCTGGGAAGGATTTCCCTGGTTCGTAACAACTATCTGGAAATTGTTGATAGTAATAATCGTGCATTGACACGTGCCAATGTACCATATGCCGCCACAGTTGAAGTTGCCGATGGCGACAAAGTTGAGAAGGGTCAAGGACTTGTCCGTTGGGATCCTCGTACTGACTTTATCATTGCACAGACTGCTGGAACGATTCGCTTTGTGGAAATCGTTGAAGACATGACCTTTGTGGAAGAGTCTGGAGAAACTGGAAAAATCGAACGTACCATTACTGATGCCCGTGGAATGAGAATGACTCCACGTCTGGAAATCTGTGATGAACAGGGAGCTGTCATTGGAAAAGATGTTGTACTTCCAGTGGGCGCTGTACTTACCGTTGATGACGGTCAGAAGATTCCAGCTGGTACCACGCTTGCTAAATTCCTCAAGGGAAAATCAAGAACTGCTGATATTACTGGTGGTCTGCCACGTGTTGCTGAGTTGTTTGAAGCTCGTAACCCTGCAGATCCATCTGTCGTAACGGAAGTTGCCGGTATGGTTCATTATGGTGATCTCAAGCGTGGTGTTCGCACTATTCTTGTTGAAACACCAGATAATGTAAAATATGAATACTCAATTCCTTATGGTCGTCACATTATTGTTCTGGATGGTGATTATATCCAGGCTGGTGATAGACTTTGTGAAGGTCCAGTATCTCCAAAAGATATTCTCCGAATCAAGGGTGAACGTGAAGTTCAGGAATATCTTGTGAATGAAATTCAGGAAGTTTATCGACTCCAGGGTGTGCGTATCAATGATAAGCACATTGAAACCATCGTGCGTCAGATGATGCAGAAGGTTCAAGTCGAGAATCCTGGAGATACACAGCACCTTCATCAGGATCGTGTTAATAAATTTCAATTCCAGGCTGATAATGCTAAAGCACTCGAAATGGTTGTTGTAGAAAAACCAGGTGAATCCGAGTACACTGAATATCAACTTGTGGATAGAACAGAAATGGAAGAAACCGTTGCTGACTTAAAGGCAAATGATAAAGCCCTTCCCGAATATCGCGATGCTGAACCAGCAACGCATACACCCCTACTGTTAGGTATCACCAGAGCCTCTCTGAATACAGAAAGTGTTTTCTCTGCTGCATCCTTCCAGGAAACCACACGAGTTCTTACCAATGCTGCCATTAATGCCAAGACAGATACACTTCGTGGCTTAAAGGAAAATATCATCGTTGGTCGTTTGATTCCTGCCGGTACCGGGCTGCCAAAGTATGGTAAAATTAAGGCAGAAGGTCCTGTAAATGAGATCGCTGAACAAGTGTTGGAAGTAAGGAAAAAACGGGACGAAGCGAAGGTTTTCGTTAGAGAAAATTCAGAGCCTGAAAGTGAATAAATGACCTTGACTGCCCAAGGGTCAGAAATTATACTGTGCGGCTTTTTAAAAGGAGATTAAATGCCAACGATTAATCAATTGGTGCGTAAGGGTCGCAAGAGCCTTGTAAAGAAGAAAAAAGCACCAGCGCTTAAAGCCTGTCCTCAAAAGAGAGGTGTGTGCACAAGAGTTTATACCACCACCCCGAAAAAGCCTAATTCGGCTCTTCGTAAGGTGGCCCGTGTCCGTTTAGCTAACGGGATTGAAGTGACAGCTTATATACCTGGAGAAGGTCACAATTTGCAGGAGCACTCTATTGTACTTATTGAGGGTGGTCGTGTTAAGGATTTACCAGGTGTGCGTTACCACATTATTCGTGGCACATTGGATACAGCCGGTGTTGAAAACCGGAGAACAAGTCGATCACGCTACGGCGCGAAACGACCTAAATAAGTAAGAATTTGACTGATGCGTAGACGTAGACCAGAAAAAAGAAGTATTTTACCCGATCCAGTATACAACGATGTGGGAGTTGCTCGTTTTATCAACTACCTCATGGAACGTGGAAAAAAGGGGTTGAGTGAAAAGATCCTTTATGGTTCTTTTGACATTATTCAGCAAAAAACTAAGAGTGATCCTCTTGAGCTTTTTAAGAAAGCCATCGAGAATGTTGCTCCTATTGTTGAAGTAAAATCCAAGCGAGTTGGAGGTGCAACTTATCAGGTTCCTGTTGAAGTTCGTACTGCCCGTAGACAAGCTTTGGCATATCGTTGGATCATTTCTTATTCTAAGAAACGCTCCCAGAAAACCATGTCCGAAAAATTGGCAGCTGAGTTAATTGGTGCTGCTAATAATGAAGGTGGTTCAATTAAAAAGCGTGAAGATACTCACCGCATGGCCGAGGCTAATAAAGCCTTCGCTCACTTTAGGTAAACCGTGAAAAATACTGATCTTAGCAAGGTACGAAACATTGGCATCATGGCTCACATTGATGCTGGTAAGACAACCACTACTGAGCGTATTCTTTACTATACCGGAAGAACTCATAGAATTGGTGAAGTGCACGATGGTGCCGCAACCATGGATTGGATGGACCAGGAGCGTGAAAGAGGTATTACAATTACCTCTGCTGCTACAACTGCCTTCTGGGACGATCATCGTATTAATATTATCGATACACCAGGACACGTTGATTTTACTGTAGAAGTTGAACGAAGCCTACGCGTGCTTGATGGTGCAGTTGCGCTATTTTGTGCTGTTGGGGGTGTTGAACCTCAGAGTGAAACCGTCTGGCGTCAAGCTGACAAATATGGTGTCCCACGTATTGCCTTTGTAAACAAGATGGACAGAACAGGTGCTGACTTCTATAACGTCCTTGAAATGATCAAGAAGCGTCTCGGTGCCAACCCCGTCCCCATAGTATTACCAATTGGGGCAGGCGAGCTCTTTACTGGGCTTATCGACCTCCTCAATATGAAAGCAATTCTTTATAATGATAGCTCCCTTGGAGCTCATTTTGAATATAGCGATATCCCCAAGGATATGGTTGAGAAGGCTGAAGAGTATCGTCATCTCCTCATCGAAGAGGTGGCCAGCTATGATGATTCACTACTTGAAAAATATTTAGAAGGTGAAGAATTAAACCCAGAGGAAATAGCAGCAGCTATTCGTGCGGCAACGCTCGATGGTTCTATGATTCCTACTATGGTGGGTTCTGCCTTTAAGAATAAAGGTGTCCAGAGACTGCTTGACTCAATTATCGCCTACATGCCCTCACCGCTGGATCTTCCACCGACCGAGGGTCATGATATAGATGATAGTGAAAAGGTACTGGAGCGTAAGGCTGATGAAAATGAGCCTTTTGCAGCACTTGCTTTTAAAATTATGACTGATCCCTATGTTGGTAAATTAACCTTCTTTAGGGTCTATTCTGGTTCTGTCAAAACAGGTGATTCCGTGCTCAATTCCATCAGTGGCAAGCGTGAACGCGTTGGTCGTTTGATGATTATGCATTCAATCAAGCGTGAGGAGCGAGACGAGATTTATGCTGGCGAAATTGCAGCTGCAATCGGTCTTAGGAACACACGCACTGGAGATACACTGTGTGCTCAGAAGCATCCTATTGTGCTTGAGTCCATGGATTTTCCAGAACCAGTTATCTCAGTCGCTATTGAGCCAGAGTCTAAAGCTGATAATGATGCTTTGACTGTCGCTCTTGCTAAGCTTTCAGAAGAAGATCCAACATTTCTTGTAAATGTCGATCACGAAACTGGTCAAACCATTATTCGTGGAATGGGTGAACTTCATCTTGAGATTATTGTTGATCGTTTACTTCGTGAATTCAAGGTAAACGCTCGTGTCGGCGCGCCTCAGGTTGCCTATGTTGAAACTATTACCAAAAAAGTTGAGCAGAACACCAAGTTCTCTCGCCAGACGGGTGGTAAGGGACAGTATGGACACGTAATGATTCGTGTTGAGCCCAATGAAGCCGGCAAGGGATATCATTTCGAGAACAAAATTGTTGGTGGTGCGATTCCTAAGGAATACATCCCCGCAGTCGATAAGGGAATGCAGGAAGCACTTAAAAATGGTGTGGTAGCTGGATATCCCCTTATGGATGTACGTGTTGAACTTTATGATGGTAGTTATCACGATGTCGATTCATCTGAAATGGCATTTAAGATTGCTGGATCTATGGCTATTCAGGCTGCCTGTAAAAAGGCTGGTGCTAAACTTATGGAGCCTTCCATGGCTGTAGAGGTGGTAGTGCCCGAAGAATACCTTGGCGACGTGATGGGTGATCTTTCATCCAGACGTGGCAAAGTTCAAGGAATGGAACCCCGTAAAGATGCTCAGGTTGTGAATGCATTTGTCCCGCTGTCCGAAATGTTTGGATATGCAACTGATCTGCGTTCACTGACACAGGGTCGTGCTGTATTTAGTATGCAGTTTGATCACTATGTGTTGATTCCGGATAGTATTGCAGAGAAAATATTTGAAAAGTCTAAAGGCTAAACAAGAGGCCTGGAGGAACTAAATCATGGCAAAAGTAAAATTCGAACGTAATAAGCCGCACGTCAATGTTGGAACGATCGGTCACGTTGATCACGGTAAGACAACATTAACAGCAGCTATCACACAGGTGTTGGCAGCCAAGGGATTGAGTGAAGTTCGCTCCTTTGACAGTATTGACAACGCCCCAGAAGAGCGGGAACGTGGTATTACAATCGCCACAGCACACGTAGAGTACGAGACAGAGAATCGTCACTATGCCCACGTGGATTGTCCTGGTCACGCTGATTACATTAAAAATATGATTACCGGAGCCGCCCAGATGGACGGAGCAATTCTGGTAGTATCCGCAGCTGACGGTGCCATGCCTCAGACCCGCGAGCACGTTCTGCTTGCCCGTCAGGTAAACGTACCCTCTATGGTGGTATACATGAACAAGGTTGATCAGGTAGATGATCCTGAACTTCTAGACCTTGTTGAGATGGAACTACGCGAATTGCTGGATGAGTATGAATTCCCAGGTGATGATACTCCTATCATCCGTGGATCAGCTCTTGAAGCATTGAGTAATCTCGAAGATGACGCCAAGACAGCCTCCGTAATGGAGCTCATGGAAGCCATCGATACATTTATCCCTGAACCAGAACGTGATGTCGAGAAGCCATTCCTGATGCCTGTTGAGGATGTATTCTCAATTACAGGTCGTGGAACAGTTGGAACTGGTCGTATCGAGCGTGGTGTGGTCAAGGTTGGTGAAGAGATCGAGATCATTGGTATTGTAAACGAGAGCAAGAAGACAACTGTTACTGGTGTAGAGATGTTCCGCAAGTTGTTAGATAGTGGAATGGCCGGAGACAATGTTGGTCTGTTGCTTCGTGGTGTAGATAAAGAGTGGTTGCGTCGCGGAATGGTTTGTATCAAACCAGGTAGCGTAACACCTCATACCAAGTTTAAAGCTAAGGTCTATATCTTGAAGAAGGAAGAGGGCGGACGCCACACTCCCTTCTTTGAAGGATATCGTCCACAGTTCTACTTCCGTACAACGGATGTAACCGGTGTAGCATCACTTCCTGAGGGAACAGAGATGGTTATGCCTGGTGATAATGTGAGTTTAACGATCGAATTGATCCAGCCCATCGCCATGGAGCAGGAACTGCGTTTCGCTATTCGCGAAGGTGGTCATACTGTTGGTGCCGGTGTTGTTACTGAGATCATCGAGTAATCAAAATTAACGTATTTAAAGCTATTAAGAGGAATCCAGAATGCCGTCACAGACAATAAGAATCAGTCTCAAGGCATATGATCATAATCTGCTGGATAAATCCACGGCAAGAATCGTTCAAACCGCTAAGTCCACTGGGGCTGTTATTGCGGGGCCGATTCCGCTGCCCACGAAGCGTTCTATCGTGACGGTATTGCGGTCCCCCCACGTGAATAAAAAATCACGTGAACAGTTTCAAACGAAGATTCATAAGCGTTTGGTCGATATACACAACTCGTCTGCAAAGACAGTTGATGCCTTGATGAAGTTGGATTTACCCGCTGGTGTTGACATTGAGATTAAGGTGTAACATGAGAGGTTTAATTGGACAGAAATTGGGAATGACTCAGTTCTGGCGTGAGGATGGTCAGGTTATACCTGTCACCGTCATTCAGGGTGGACCATGTGTCATTACTCAAATCAAGACTGAAGAGCGAGACGGATATTCATCCGTTCAGCTTGGGTATAAAGATAAAAAAGAGTCTCGTGAGACTCAGCCACAGATTGGCCACTTCAAAAAAGCCAATGCTTCACCTAAATATTTTGTTCACGAGTTCCGCGATTTGGAAGTCGGAGACAAAAAAGAAGGTGATGCTGTTGATGTAGATATGTTTGAAGTAGGTGACCAGGTTACCGTTTCAGGTACAAGTAAGGGACGTGGTTTTGCCGGAGTGATGAAACGCCATAATTTTCATGGTGGTCGTGCATCTCACGGAAAATCAGATCAGCTGCGTGCTGGTGGTTCCATTGGAGCCAGTTCTGACCCAAGTCGCGTGTGGAAGGGTAAAAAGATGGCCGGACATTTCGGCGCCAAAAGAGCCAGTATTCGTAATCTGGAAGTGGTCGCTGTAGATGTTGATAATCACATCGTTATGGTAAAAGGTGCTGTACCTGGACCAAATAACGGTTTTGTTGAATTGCTGGATCGGGGTTGATATGAAGTTAAAAGTGTATTCACCCGAAGGAAAAGCAACTCAGAAAAAAGTTGATGGCTTGGATTCTGTTTTCGGAATCGAACCCAATGAACATGTTGTTTATCTTGCTGTTAAAGCAGAATTGAATAATCTCCGACAGGGATCTGTTAAGACCAAGAGTCGCGCAGAAGTCTCTGGTGGTGGTAAAAAGCCTTGGAATCAGAAGGGTCGTGGAGGCGCTCGCGCTGGATCAACCCGTTCTCCTATCTTTGTTGGCGGTGGACATACATTTGCCATCTCTCCAAAGACCTACAATATGGCTTTGCCTAAAAAGGTGAAGCGTCTTGCACGTCGCAGTGTGCTTTCAGACAAGGCAAAATCGGATTCACTCTTTGTAGTGGATGCTTTCAAATTTGATAAGCCAAGAACAAAAGATGTTACAGCACTTCTGGATACTTTGAAGATTGCTGACAAAAAGTTGCTTATTCTTACTTCAAGCTTTGATGAAGGCTTGATGCTTAGTGGACGCAACTTGAAAAATGTCGCTATTATCGAGACAGCTTTTGTTTCTGCCTATGATTTAATTGACAATGAAGCAATTCTCATGGATAAAGCATCCATTGAGATTCTCAACGCCCAGTTGGCAGACTAGGAGAGATGAATATGAGTCAAGAGATTATTATTGAACCTATTCTCTCCGAGAAAAGCGCAGCCCTGCAGGAAAGTCAACGCAAGTATGCCTTTAAGGTTTTAAAGTCAGCTAACAAAATTGATATCAAAAAAGTCGTCGAAAGTCGCTTTGGTGTTAAAGTTGAAAAAGTTGCTACTATGAATATGAACGGAAAAGTCAAGCGCTCAACCATGCGAAGTGGTGGTCGTGTCATTCGTACAGAAGGTCCTCGTGCCTCCTGGAAGAAAGCCGTGGTTACCCTTAAAGATGGTGAAGCCATTGATTTCTTCCGCGATGAGCAGGCGTAAGGTGGTTCAGAATGGCAGTTAAGACATATAAGCCAATTACTCCGGGACAACGTTTTAAAACAACGTCATCTTTTGAGGAAATTACAAGAACAGATCCTGAAAAAAGTCTGCTTGCTCCCTTAAAGAAAACCGGTGGTCGTAATAACAATGGTCGCATCACTTCCAGACGTCGTGGTGGTGGTCATCGTAGACATTACCGTATTATAGATTTTAAAAGAAATAAAATTGATATTCCGGCTCGTGTAGATTCAATTGAATATGACCCGAATCGTTCTGCTAATATCGCTTTGTTGATATATGCTGACGGTGAGAAACGTTATATCCTTGCTCCACATAAGTTGGTTGTTGGTTCTCAGATCATCTCAAGTGAAAATGCTCCCATTAAGGTTGGGAACAGTCTTTCACTTGAAAACATACCTGCTGGTTCCATTGTTCATAACATTGAGATGAAGCCTGGTAAGGGTGGTCAAATATCAAGATCTGCCGGTGCTGGCGCGCAGATAATGGCTAAAGAGGGTGATTATGTTACCCTGAAGCTACCTAGTGGTGAAATGCGTATGATCCATAAGCGTTGTCGCGCTACCCTGGGCGAAGTCGGAAACAAGGAGCATGAAAATATCTCTCTTGGTAAGGCTGGTCGTTCAAGATGGTTGGGTCGTCGTCCCAAAGTTCGTGGTGTTGCAATGAATCCGGTTGATCACCCAATGGGTGGTGGCGAAGGCCGCTCCTCTGGTGGTCGTCATCCTACCACACCTTGGGGAAAACCCACTAAGGGATATAAGACGCGTAAGAAGAACAAAGCGTCTAACAAATACATTGTCGCTCGTCGCAAGAAGAAATAAGGTCTGATATATTATGCCAAGATCTATTAAAAAAGGACCCTACATCGAGTCAAAGCTTATGGCAAAAGCCGAGGCTGCTCAGGGAAGTAAAAAGCGTGTCGTTATCAAAACATGGTCACGTCGCTCAATGATCGTTCCTGAATTCGTGGGTTTGACATTTGCCGTACATAACGGGAAGAAATTTATCCCCGTATATGTTTCAGAAAATATGGTTGGACACAAGCTGGGTGAGTTTTCGCCAACACGAACCTATCGCGGTCATGGCGATAAAGCGAGAAGAGGTTAAGATATGGATGCTGTTGCTAAAGCCAGACATATCCACCAGTCTGCTCGTAAAGTTCGTCAGGTGTTAGACGAAGTACGTGGAAAACAGGTCGAGAATGCTATCAATAAATTGCATTTCACGCCAAAAAAAGCTGCCAAGATCATTGAAAAGACACTTCGCAGTGCTGTTGCCAACGCCATTAATCGTGAAGGTTCTGAAGTGGATGCTGATAAGCTCTTCATCAAAGAAGCTTTTTGTGATGAAGGCCCAACGATGCGTCGTTTTAGACCTCGTGCCATGGGAAGAGCAACTATTATTAGAAAACGTACAAGTCACCTGACCATTGTGGTCGCAGAGAAAGAGTAGAGGAGACGTTTTGGGTCAAAAAACACATCCTGTCGGTTTTCGTCTAGGCTTTAATAAGACCTGGAGTTCAAACTGGTTTGACGAGAAGAATTTCGCAGATAAGCTGAATGAAGATATTCTTCTTCGAAAATATATTTATAAGCGTCTTGCTCACGCTGCTGTAGATAAAATTGATATTCATCGCACCAGTAAAAAGATCACCATTTCTATCTCAACTGCCCGTCCCGGTATCGTGATTGGTAGAAAGGGAGAAGAGGTTGATCGTCTCCGCGAAGAGATTCGCAGACTTACTGGTCGTGAGATTCAGATTAATGTAAATGAAATCAAGCGTCCTGAATTAAGTGCTCGTCTGGTTGGCAGAAATATCGCTGACCAATTGGTAAAAAAGATTGCTTTCCGCCGTGCGGCTAAAAAAGCTATCCAGTCTACCATGCGTATGGGTGCTGATGGAATCAAGGTGACCGTCTCCGGTCGTCTTGGTGGCGCTGAAATGTCACGTACCGAGACCTTCCATGAAGGTCGTGTACCGCTGCATACCCTGCGTTCTGACATCGATTATGCCCTCGTTGAAGCTCACACTACTTATGGCGTCATTGGCGTGAAAGTGTGGATCTGTAACGGGGAAGCTGTCGGAATCGCCGGTTAAGGGAGATTAGATCATGTTAATGCCAAGAAAGGTTAAATACCGTCGGCATCATCGCGGAAGAAAACATGGTAATGCAGGCCGAGGTAATGAAGTTTCCTTCGGAACCTTTGGACTGAAAGCTCTTGAAGCTGGCTGGATCACCAGTCGTCAGATAGAAGCTACTCGTGTTGCCATCGTTCGAAAAGTTCGTAAAACTGGTCGTATGTGGATACGTATTTTTCCACAAAAGCCAGTGACTATCAAGCCTGCAGAAACTCGTATGGGTAAAGGTAAAGGTTCTCCTGAGTATTGGGTAGCCGTTGTCAAACCTGGTCGAGTAATGTTTGAGGTTGATGGTGTGGATTTAGAGACTGCTCAAGAAGCATTCCGCCTGGCCGGACATAAATTGCCTATTAAAACTAAAACTGTCGGCCGTCGCGACATCCATGAGGCTTAAAGATGAAGACTTCAGAGATAAAAGATTTTACAGTTGAAGCCTTACAGAATAAGCTTGCTGATAACGAAACTGAGATGGCAAATCTCCGTTTTCAGAAAGCGTTACAGCAGTTGGAAAAACCAACTCGTGTACGTGAACTGAGACGTGAGATCGCACAGATCAAGACAGTTCTCAAAGAAATGGATTTAGGTATCCGTGAGAAAAAGGGGTCAGATAAATGAGTGAACGTGGAAACCGCAAGGTGATCCAGGGTATTGTGACAAGCAATTCCATGGATAAGACCATTGTCGTTAAAGTGAGTCGCCGTCTGCGTCATCCCCTTTATGGCAAATTCATCAAAAAAAGCAAGAATTTCAAAGCTCATGATGAGAAGAATTCTTGTAATGTTGGTGATGAGGTAAGAATTATTGAGAGTCGTCCCATCTCTAAAGATAAGCGTTGGAGACTCCTTGAAACCGTTAAGCAGGCTCTAGAAGCCTAAGTAAGGGTGAGATAGAACAATGATACAACAAGAAACACGACTCGCAGTCGCTGATAATACAGGTGCTAAGGAAGTCCTCTGTTTCAAGGTTCTTGGTGGAAGTCGCCGCAGATACGCCTCCGTAGGTGATCTGATCGTAGTGACAGTGAAACATGCCATCCCCAACAGTTCGGTTAAAAAAGGTGAAGTATCTACCGCCGTTGTTGTGAGAACTAAGAAAGAGATCCGTCGCAAAGACGGCAGTTATATTCGTTTTGATGAAAATGCTGCTGTATTGCTGAATGCACAGGGTGAACCTCGTGGTACACGAATCTTCGGACCTGTTGCCCGCGAATTGCGTGAGAAAAAACACATGCGCATCGTTTCCATGGCGCCAGAAGTACTTTAGGAGGCTATGAAAATGAAAATTAAGAAAAATGATATGATTGTGGTACTGGCAGGTGCCGATAAGGGTAAAACTGGAAAAGTTTTAGCTGTATTCCCAAAAACTGAGCGAGTGCTGGTTGAGGGTATCAACTTTATCAAGAAACATCAACGCCAGACATCAGCAAATGCACCTTCTGGAATCATCGAAAAAGAGGCAGCCCTCAATGTTTCAAATGTGGCGCTTCTTGTGGATGGTAAACCAGCCAAGGTAGGCTTTAAATATTTAGATGACGGTCGCAAAGTCAGATTTCTCAAGACTTCCGGCGAAGTCATCGATAGATAAGGTGTGAGTGAATATGAGTGATTATACACCTCGTTTAAAAGAAAAATATACCGCAGAAGTTGTACCGGTGCTCATGAAGAAATTCGAGTACAAAAGCACCATGCAAGTTCCTGCCTTAAAGAAAATCACCCTGAATATGGGGCTTGGAAAAGCTAAAGAAGAACCACGCCGTCTTGAGGCAGCTGTCAATGAATTGACAATTATCTCAGGTCAGAAAGCCGTGATTACTAAAGCTAAAAAAGCTATTTCTAACTTCAAGTTACGTGCTGGTGACCCTGTGGGCGCCCGCGTAACACTACATGGTAAAAACATGTGGGAGTTTCTTGATCGCTTTGTTTCTATCGCATTGCCTCGCGTTCGTGACTTTAACGGTGTTCCCAACAGATCATTTGATGGTCGAGGGAACTACAGTCTAGGTATTAAAGAACAAATTATCTTTCCTGAAATCGATTATGATAAGATCGAAGGTGTCAATGGAATGGATATCAGTATTACGACCTCTGCTACGACAGATGAGGAAGCCTTTGAGCTGTTGACAGCTCTGGGCATTCCCTTCAGACGTAAGCAGGTATAGGAGCGAGCAGAATTATGGCAAAAAAATCCCTTATCGCCAAAGCGAAAAGAAAACCAAAGTTTCAGGTAAGAGGCTACAATCGCTGTCGCGTATGTGGTCGTCCTCATGGTTACCTCCGGAAATTTGGTCTGTGTAGAATTTGTTTTCGCGAATTGGCCTTAAAAGGCGAAATACCTGGCATTGTTAAGGCCAGTTGGTAGGAGACCATTCAATATGTCTATGAGTGATCCAGTCGCAGATTTCCTAACCCGCATTCGTAATGCCCAGCAAGCTGGTCATCGTTGGACTGATATTCCAAGTTCCAACCTGAAGCTTCGCATGGCCTTACTTCTTAAGCTGGAAGGATTTATTAAAGATTTTGTTATCGTCGAAGATGATATGCAGAATGTATTACGTGTTTATTTGAAATATACAGCCAAAGGCTCACCGGTTATCGCTGGTTTGACCCGCATCAGTCGTCCTGGTCGTCGTCATTATGTACCTGCCGATAATCTTCCTCGCGTCCGCAATGGTTTGGGTATTGCTATCCTCACCACCAGTCGTGGCGTTATTACTGACAAGCAAGCTAAGAGAGAGCGTGTCGGTGGTGAAGTCTTGTGCCATGTTTGGTAAGCTTTAGGGGTCTATAGTGTCTAGAATTGGAAAAATGCCTATTGCGATCCCAGCCGGGGTTGAAGTTAAAATTCACGCAGATTATGTTGAGGCCAAAGGTCCCAAAGGTGTGGATTTTGTAGAATTTCAATCATTGGTCAGGGTCGAGCAGAAAGATAACGATATTCTCGTTAATCGAAATTCTGATGAAAAAGATGCCCGTGCTGCCCATGGTTTAACACGCGCATTAATTAATAATTTACTTACAGGTGTATCAGCAGGTTTTAAGCGTGAGCTTGAAGTTATTGGTACTGGTTATACTGTAGTGGCTCAAAAGGGTGGACTGCTAATAAATGTTGGTTTTTCACATCCCGTATTTATCGGTGGTGTGGATGGAATTGACTATGCAGTCGAAAAGGGGAATACCTCTTTTTCCGTGAGTGGTTTTAACAAATATATGGTCGGTGAGGTTTCTGCAAAGATTCGCTCCGTACGTCCTCCTGAACCCTTTAAGGGCAAAGGTATTCGCTATAAAGGTGAGTATGTCAGACGTAAAGCCGGTAAGACCGTAGGAAAATAAAGGATTTAAGCTGTGAAGTATCCTAAATCAGCCAAAGACTTAAAAAGGCTGAAAAAGAAAAAAGCTCTGCGCGCCCAATTAGAGGGAACGGCAGAGGTACCACGTTTGGTTGTATTCCGCAGCAATCGACATGTCTATGCTCAAGTGGTTAATGATCACGAACACCGCGTCCTCTTTGGTAGTGGTGATGTTCAGGAAGCAGTAGCCAAACAATTGAAAAAAGACAGCACTAAGACTGATGCTAGTGTCGCTCTCGGAAAAACCATTGCTGAAATGGCCAAGGCTAAAGGTATCAAGAAGGTCGTTTTTGACCGGAATGGATTTAAATATCATGGCCGCATTAAAGCATTGGCCGATTCGGTTCGTGCCGAAGGATTGGAGTGTTAATGAAACGATCAATTAATCCCAGCGAAATCGAGTTTAAAGAAGAGAAAGTCGTCAAGATCAACCGTGTTGCAAAGGTTGTGAAGGGTGGACGTCGATTTAGCTTCAATGCCATAGTTGTTGTCGGTGATGGAAATGGTCATGTAGGTGTTGGTCTAGGAAAAGCCAACGAAGTCATGAATTCCGTTAACAAGGGCAAAGAAAACGCCAAAAAGAGCGTTGTCCGTGTTCCTATAGTTAATGGTACACTCCCTCACGCAATCATTGGTAGATATGGTGCCGGTCGTGTCATGTTAAAGCCAGCTTCCCCTGGTACTGGGATCATTGCTGGTGGTGCTATTCGTGCCATCATGGAGCAGGTTGGTATCACTGATGTTCTGGCAAAAATTTTAGGGACACGTAACCCACATAACGTCATTAAGGCGACTATGAATGGGTTAGAGAATCTTGAAGACGCAACCGAGATTGCCCGCAGACGTGGAATTTCCATTCAGGAGTTATTTAACTAAAATGAATGCTAAGAAAAAAGTCGAGCAGATCAAAATTACCCAGATTAAAGGGTTGATTGGTCAAAAAGAAAAATTGAAAAGAACTGTTGAAGCGCTTGGTTTAAAGCGTATTGACCATAGTGTTGTTCATGAAGATAATGATGTCATTCGTGGCATGGTTTTCAAAGTGAAGCACCTGGTGAATGTGGAGAAAGTTTAAATGAAATTAGGTGATTTAAAACCAGCTGCCGGTTCTACGAAAAGAAAAAAACGTATCGGTCGTGGCAACGCTTCAGGGTGGGGTCGCAACGCCGGTCGCGGCGAAAAAGGTTATGGCTCCAGAACAGGTTCTAAAAGTGCCGGTTTGTTTGAGGGTGGCCAGATGCCTTTGCATAGAAGACTTCCTAAAAGAGGTTTTACAAATCATTTCCGTAAAGAATACGAAATCCTCAATCTTCGCGATCTTGGTCGTGTAGAAGCAAAGGTTATCGATGCAGCAGCACTCCTGGAAGCTGGACTCATCAACAAAGTTGATAGTTTAATTAAAGTTTTAGGAGATGGTGAAATTGATCGTGCAGTGGAAATCACTGTAGATGCTTTTAGCAAATCTGCTGAAGAGAAGATCACAGCTGCTGGGGGAAAGGTAGCTCGTAGATGATTGAAAAAATCAAAACAGTTTTCCGGATCCCTGAATTAAGACAGCGTATTCTATTTACTCTGGGTATTATTGCCGTGTTTCGTCTCGGCAGTCATGTCCCTCTTCCTGGTGTTGATGTTGAAGTCCTAAGTGCTGCTATCGAAAATTTGCAGCAAGGTATGCAAGGGTTTCTGGGGCTATTTGATCTTTTCGCAGGTGGTAACTTTAAAAAAGCCACTGTTTTTGCTATTGGTATCATGCCATACATCTCTGCCTCAATTATCCTCCAACTGTTGGGTTCTGTGATTCCTTATTTCCAGAAGCTGCAGAAGGAAGGTGAAGAAGGTCGAAAGAAAATTACTCAGCTCACTCGCTATGCTACTGTGCTTATCGCAACGATGCAGGCTTGGGGTATTGGTATCTTCTTGAGTTCTATGGAAGCTTCTGTAGGTGGTGGTACTGCTCAGGTTGTTCCTGATGGTGGTGTTGGTTTCATGGCACTTACTGTCATTACACTTGTTACAGGTACTGTCTTCCTCATGTGGTTAGGTGAGCAGATTACAGAACGTGGAATTGGTAATGGTATTTCTCTGATTATCATGATTGGTATCCTGGTAAGATTGCCTCAGGTAATCTTCAAGGAGATCCATTATGTACAGAATGACGTCCATACCATATTCACTGAGATCCTACTGATTGGAATTTTGATTGCTGTGGTTGCAGGTGTTATCCTGTTAACTCAGGGTACTAGAAAAATTCCTGTACAATATGCAAAACGTGTTGTAGGTCGTAAAGTCTATGGTGGTCAATCCACTCACATCCCATTAAGAATTAATACTGCCGGTGTTATGCCGATTATCTTTGCCCAGGCCATTCTTATGCTGCCTGGTATGGTAGGTACCTATTTCTCTGAGAGTCCATGGGTCGGTACCATGCTGAGATTATTCGATTATAATCATCCGGTCTATCTGACCATCTTCGGTCTATTTATCGTATTTTTTACATATTTTTATACTGCTATCGCTTTCAATCCGATTGAAGTAGCAGACAACATGAAAAAGCAGGGTGGTTTTATTCCAGGAATTAGACCTGGAAAAAGAACTGCTGAATACATCGATAACATACTCACAAGAGTAACACTGCCTGGTGCTATCGCATTGGCATTGATCGCCGTATTCCCATCCATCATTGTCAACTTTTTGAATGTTGATTATGATGTTGCCAGCTTTTTTGGTGGAACCAGCCTCTTGATTATGGTTGGTGTTGCATTAGATACATTGCAACAGGTTGAATCACATCTGCTCATGCGTCATTATGACGGGTTCATGAAATCTGGTAAGATTCGTGGCCGCAGGCGGATGTAGTTCTTTCTAAGTTGCGTTTTTTGATATGATTCGGTACAAATCAACGGATGAAATCCGTACGATCCGACGTGCTGCGAAGATCGTACATGAAGCCCTTCTCAAGGTTGAAGAAAATGTTCAACCCGGGGTCTCATTGAAGGAATTGGATACAATTGCTGAGGATTACATTCTAAGTCAGGATGCCATACCAGGCTTTAAAGGTCTGTATGACTTTCCTGCAACACTTTGTTTATCACCCAACGATATGGTTGTGCACGGCATTCCAGATGACACTGTGCTCAAGGAAGGTGATATTATTGGAGTAGATTGTGGTGCCATTGTAGATGGATATTACGGAGATCACGCAAAAACTTTTGCAGTTGGTACGATCTCTGAGGAAACTCAAAAGCTCCTCGACGTAACGAGGGAATCGCTGTACCGCGGCATTGGACAGTGTATCCCGGGAAACCATCTCAATGACATTGGACACGCTATACAGTCATTCTGTGAATCACACGGTTATGGCGTTGTTCGTGAGTTAGTTGGCCACGGTATTGGACAGAAATTGCATGAGGATCCTCAAGTCCCGAATTATGGGATTGCAGGGACCGGAGTGGAATTGAAGGAAGGTATGTGTTTGGCCATTGAACCGATGATAAATGCAGGTGTAAAAGAGATTTTCACCGGCAAAGATGGTTGGGCGATTAAGACCCGTGATGGGGAATATTCGGCTCACTTTGAACACACCATAGCAATTACTGCAAATGGTCCAGTTGTGCTAAGCACGGCTGAAGAAACGGTATTTGATTAGGGTAAGGGGAATATGGCAAAAGAGAAAATGATCGTGGCGGATGGCAATATTTTGGAGAATCTTCCAAATGCCTCATTTCGCGTGAAGCTCGAGAATGGTCATGAAGTCCTTGCACACATATCTGGTAAAATGCGAATGCATTATATTAAGATACTTCCAGGAGATAAGGTGACGGTTGAATTGTCACCATATGATTTATCCCGTGGTCGAATCACATACCGATACAAATAACTAAATAGGACGTAGATTAATGAAAGTTAGAGCATCAGTAAAGCCAATTTGTGATAAGTGCAAAGTGGTCCGCCGTAAAGGCAAGGTGTTAGTTATTTGCGAAAATCCTAAACATAAGCAAAGACAAGGTTAAGGAGTACTCACTTGGCACGTATAGCAGGTGTTGACTTACCCAGAAACAAGCAGCTTCAATATGGTCTGACATACATTTTTGGTATTGGTGATTATTTTGCCAGCCAAATTTGTGAGAAGGCAGGCGTAGATCCAGAGATGAGGGTTCAGGACCTAAACGAAAATCAGGTTAGAGATATTCGTGAGGTTATTACCAAAGAATACCGAGTTGAGGGTGTACTGAGAAATGAAACTCAGATGAATATCAAACGCCTTATGGATATTGGATGTTATCGCGGATTAAGACATCGTCGTGGATTACCAGTACGGGGACAAAATACGAAGAACAATGCTCGTACCCGTAAAGGCCGCAAGCGCAATGTCGGAATCAAGAAAAAGGGTTAGGAGATAGTAAGTGGCTAAAGCTCAAGCTAAATCCAGAAAAAAGAAAAAACTTAAAGTTGAGCCGGAAGGCATTGTACATGTCAAGGCCAGCTTTAATAATACAATAATTAGTATTACTAATCGCAACGGTGATGTGATTGCATGGGCTTCCGCTGGTGTTGCCGGCTTTAAAGGCTCTCGTAAAAACACACCATTTGCTGCTTCACTTGCAGCAGAAAAAGTAGCAAAAGAAGCTATGGACGCAGGATTACAGCGTGCTGAAATCCGTGTAAAAGGTCCAGGTGGCGGTCGCGAGTCCGCTATTCGCTCAATTGCTGCTTTAGGTTTGGAAATTACAGCAATCAAGGACATCACACCCATTCCACACAATGGTTGTCGTCCATCTAAAAAACGTCGCGTTTAAGGAATTATAGACTATGGCACTTTTTAATGGACCACGCGGTAAGATTTGTCGCCGCCTCGGATTTCAGGCTTTCGAGTCTCCTAAATTCGCAGCTCCGACTAAGAATTACCCACCGGGCCAACATGGTCCGACTTATCGCCGTAGACCCTCTGAGTATGGTTTACAGCTAAAAGAAAAACAAAAGATGAAATACCTTTATGGTGTTCTTGAAAAACAGTTCAGAAACTATTTCAAGAAATCAAACCTGAAAAAAGGTATCACCGGTCACAACCTCGTGGTTATGCTGGAAAGCCGTTTAGACAATACTGTGTATCGTCTTGGTTTTGCCAGGACCCGTCGTCAGGCTCGTCAGCTTGTAAATCACGGACACTTTCTTGTGAATAATAGGAAAGTAAATATCCCTAGTTATCAGATGAAACCAGGTGATATGATTAAAGTCCGTGAGAAGAGCAAAAAGCTTGATCTTATCCATGATTCAATGCGTCGAGTTCAGGGAGAAGGTTCTCATCCCTGGTTAAGACTAGACAAAGCGAATATGGAGGGGATCTATGTTGAAGCCCCGGCTCGTGACCAGGTTCATGATGAATACAATGAGCAGCTCGTTGTTGAGTTGTACTCCAAGTAATAAAGTGAAGAAAGGATAATATGCCTAACTTTCACATACCTACATCGTTTAAGATCAAAGAAGGCGGCAGTGACAATCAACAGAGTTTTATAGTTGGTCCACTGGAGAGGGGATACGGCGTTACAATAGGTAATGGCCTACGTCGAGTTTTACTCTCATCGATGCCTGGAGCTGCAATTACGAGTGTTCGCATGGACAATGTGCTCCATGAGTTTGCAACTATCAAAGGAGTTAAGGAAGATGTCACGGACATGATTCTTAACTTGAAGGGTGTTCGTTTCAAGCTTCTTGAATCAAACCCTGACAAAGTTCAGTTGACTCTCAAGGGACCTCATATGTTTACTGCTGGCGATATCCAAAGTGGTGGTGGGGATCAGTTTGAAATTCTGAATCCTGAACATCATATCGCTACACTTAATGATGAAGCTGAGATAAGCATTGAATTAAGAATTCAAAGAGGCCGTGGATACGTTCCTGCAGATGAAAATAAACTACCTGATTATCCAATCGGTACCATTTTCATTGATAGTATTTTCTCCCCTGTTGTAAGAGCTACTTATGAAGTTATTCAACTTCAAGGTGCCGAGGATGAAGATCTGGAAATGCTGGAATTGATGATCGAGACAGATGGAAGTCTTGCTCCTCAGGAAGCTGCCAATTATGCTGCCAAGATGCTGATTGACCATGTACGCATTTTCGTTACCGAAGATATCAAGCTCATCACCGAGCCTGAGTCAGAAATCGATGAAGAAGTTCTGCGTATTCGCAATGAGCTCAAACGTAGTATTGATGAACTCGAATTATCTGTACGTTCCTATAATTGTCTTCAAGCTGCTGAGATCAAGAATATTTCTGATCTTGTCAGTAAAGAAGAACAAGAGATGCTCCGCTATAAGAATTTTGGTCGGAAATCTCTCACAGAGCTCAATGAGAAACTTGCTGAGCTTGGTTTGCATTTTGGAATGGACATTGATAAATACATGTCTGAAGAATAGGCTGGTTTAATAAATGCGACATAGAAAAGATGGTAGAAAATTAGGCCGGACGGCCAGCCACCGTAAAGCCATGTTGGCTAACATGGCGGCGAACCTGTTCCTGCACAAACAGATTCGGACTACTCACCCAAAAGCTCTTGAAGCTCGTCGTTTCGCTGAAACGTTGATCACAAAAGCCAAAAAAGGTGATCTCCATTCTCGCAGGATGGTTTTAAAGGTGATTCCTCATAAAGATGTTGTTAAAATTCTTTTTGATGAAATTGCTCCACAATATGCTGATCGTAATGGTGGTTACACTAGAATCATTAAGCTCGGACAACGCAAGAATGATGCAGCACATGTATCTATTCTAGCACTTGTGGATTTTGACCCTTCCGGTGAAGTAGTCAAAACAACTACAAAAGCTAAGGCTAAAACAGCTCCCGTTGCCGCTGAAGAAGTGACTCCTGAAGTTGAAGAAGCTGCTGAAGTGGCTCCAGAAGAAGTTGTTGAAGCTGTGACTGAAGAAGTTGCAGAAGAAATACCTGAAGTAGCTGCAGAAGAAGTTGCCGAAGAAGTTGAAGCTCCAGAATCTTCTGCTGAAGAAGCAGATGAATCGGAAGCTGAATCGAAAACATCCTGATCATTGACTCTTCATTGAGAATTTGATGATTCTGAGATATTTAAAGGCAGGGATTCTCCCTGCCTTTTTCGTTTTAATTACCCTGCCTGCAATGCTTTCAGCAAAACCAGTACAGGGAATCTGGGTAGTACGCCACTCCATAACCTCGCCACAGAAGGTTCGTAAACTGGTTGAGTTTGCCGCATCAAACGGCTATACCGACTTGTTTATACAGGTTCGAGGACGTGGAGATGCCTATTACAATAGTCAACTTGTCCCACGATCCACTCTTTTACCCCGTGGTGATTATGATCCTCTGCGTGACATCATACCGCTGGCTCATTCCTATGGCATTAAAATTCATGCCTGGGTCAACATGTATCTCTCGTGGTCTGCTCGCAAAATGCCATCAAATCCTGACCATATTGTGAATCGATACCCTGAGTGGGTTGAAGTCAATGGTCGTGGTAAGGGTGATTTGGAATTCATTTCACAGAATGGACGAAATGGGCGAGAGGGTGTCTATTTATCTCCACTGAATGATGATGCCAACAATCACTTGCTCACAGTTATCAACGAGTTGGTCCAAAACTATAAACTTGATGGCATCCATTTGGATTATGTTCGCTTTCAAGATCGTGACTATGGCTACAATCGAGCTGGACGCAAAAAATTTCTTATGCAGTACAATGTAGACCCCATCACCCTTGGCAATGGGAAAGGTTCTTATTGGTATCGTCTCAATCCTGAGGATAAGGAAAAGTACTGGCTGTACTGGAATAATTTTCGACGTGATGAACTCACATCGTTCATTGGGAACATCAATAGCAGTATTAAGAGTATTCGTCCAGGTATCAAGTTTTCCGCAGCTGTAAAGCCTAATCCTGATGTTGCTCGGAATCGCTTTTTCCAGGATTGGCCTTCCTGGCTAAATAATGGGAGCATGGATTTTGTAATTCCCATGAATTATGCCAAATCAGAAATCGATTTTAAACGAAGCATGACCATGATGAAAAAGGAGAGAATAAATCCTGATCAAATCTTCATGGGAATAGCCACATACAATCAAAATAGTTTTACTTCTTCAGCAAAAATTGCACATTCCAGGGATGCCGGATTTAGTAATCTTATCATATTTTCCTATGATACATATGAAAAGGATCCGCGTTACTTCGACCAGATTCATCGCAGCTTTAAAAAATAGGAGGCAGTATGGGGCGTACCATCACACCGCCAATGGGCAGTAAATTGCATTGTAAGGGTTGGCACCAGGAAGCTGCTTACCGTATGATACAGCACAACCTGAGCCCTGATGTTGCAGAAAATCCAGATGAATTGATCGTTTATGGTGGATATGGGAAAGCCGCCCGTAACTGGGAATCCTTTGATGCCATATTAAAAAGTCTGGAAATCCTTGAGAATGATGAAACCCTCATGATTCAATCGGGGAAACCCGTCGCAGTTTTTAAAACCCATGCACAAGCCCCCCGTGTTCTCATCAGTAATTCCATGTTGGTGCCCAAATGGGCTACTTGGGAGCATTTCAACGAGCTCGATAAAAAGGGTTTGATGATGTATGGCCAAATGACAGCTGGAAGCTGGATATACATTGGGTCACAGGGAATTCTGCAAGGTACTTACGAAACATTAGCCTCTTTAGCCAAGCAACATTACCAATCGGATCTCACTGGCAAAGTAGTCGTAACAGCTGGTCTCGGTGGCATGGGTGGAGCACAACCATTAGCTGTAACCATGAATAATGGTATAGCACTTGTCGTTGAAATTGATCCCTCAAGAATTCAAAGACGCCTGGACACCCGCTATTTAGATAAATCCACCAAAGATTTAGCTGAAGCATTAACCTGGATCAACACGGCTAAAAAGAACAAGCAGGCAGTAAGTATCGGTCTGGAAGCCAATGCAGCTGATGTACTACCTGAGCTCATTTCACGAGGATTTATTCCTGATATTGTAACAGATCAGACTTCTGCCCATGATGAACTTCGAGGGTACTACCCCCACGGTATTAATTTCTCGGAAGCCAACGTCCTGCGTGAATCTGACCCCGATAAGTATATAGCAATGAGTTATAAGTCCATGGCCAGACACGTTGAAGCTATGCTTGCCTTTAAAAAGGCTGGGTCCATCGTTTTTGATTATGGGAATAATATCCGCGCTCAGGCTGAACAGGCTGGTGTGAAAAATGCTTTCGATTTCCCAGGATTTGTTCCTGCCTACATAAGGCCACTATTTTGTGAAGGCAAAGGTCCTTTTCGCTGGGTAGCTCTCTCAGGAGATCCACAGGATATATATCGAACCGATCAACTTGTGAAAGAAATGTTTCCTGAAGATGAAGCACTTATTCGCTGGATAGATATGGCTCAAGAGCAAATTGAATTCCAGGGCTTGCCCAGCAGAATTTGCTGGTTGGGTTATGGTGAACGCGCCAAACTTGGCCTGGCTATGAACGAACTGGTTCGTAATGGTGAAATTTCAGCTCCATTGGTTATTGGACGAGATCATCTCGATTCAGGCTCTGTTGCGTCTCCGAATAGAGAGACCGAATCCATGTTGGATGGTTCTGATGCCGTTGCTGATTGGCCGATACTCAATGCTTTAGTCAATGCAGTTGGTGGTGCCAGTTGGATTTCAGTCCATCATGGTGGTGGTGTAGGGATGGGGTATGCCATACATGCTGGTATGGTTATCCTTGTGGATGGATCTGAAGAAATGGATGAGCGTCTGGAACGTGTACTCACAACAGATCCTGGAATGGGTGTGGCTCGACATGCAGATGCAGGGTATGAGAGAGCCATCGATGTAGCAAATGAACGCGGTGTCAAACTACCTATGATAAACGGATAATTACAAAGCACCAGTCATGAGCAATACACACATTAAAGGGATCACAAATCTTGGTCAGTGGGTGACCTGGAATCCTAAGAAGCAATTGATGGAAGTAGGAACTGGTGGTACCTGGCTTATGGAGAATGGGCTCTTTTCCGAGTACAGCCCAAAATCTTTCACGGATCAGGGATTTCTGAATGCACAAGGCCAACTTATGACGCCTGGGCTCATCGATTCACACACGCATCCAGCCTTTGCAAGCACACGCGAGCTGGAATTCGAAATGCGATCTCAGGGAAAAACCTATCAGGAAATTGCTGAAGCTGGGGGAGGCATCCGAAACTCCGTAAGAAAGTTGCGTGAAATATCTGAATCCGAGCTGGCTGATCTGGTGGAAACCAGACTGAACCTCATGCTCAAACATGGCACGACTACAGCAGAATGCAAGAGTGGGTATGGTCTTTCAACAGAAGCCGAACTAAAATCCCTCAGGGCTATCAAAACTGCTTCCAATAGAACACCCCTTCAAACTTTTTCCACGCTTCTCGGAGCCCATGAAGTTCCAGACGAGTACCGAGATGATCGAAACACCTATATTGATATTATCATCAATGATATGATTCCAAAAATTTCTCAGGAAAATTTAGCTGAGTATTGCGATGTATTTTGTGAGGAGGGTGTCTACACAACGGAGGAGACAGAAAAGATCCTTCTTACGGCCCAAGAACATGGAATGCGGCTAAAATTTCATGCCGATGAATTTGTCTCAAGTGGAGGAGCTGAACTTGCAGCAAAAATGGGAGCATTGTCGGCAGACCATCTCATGGCCATTTCAGATGCTGGGATTGCGGCTCTATCCGAATCTGAGACCGTTGCGACCCTACTTCCAGGGACTACCTTCTTTCTGGGGAGCAGTACCTGGGCACCGGCGAGAAAGCTGATTGATGCAGGGGTTACTGTGGCATTGGCAACCGATTTTAATCCAGGCAGTAATATGAGTCTCTCTATGCCGTTTATTCTGACCCTGGCAGTGATTTACTTACATATGACGCCCCTGGAAGCCCTCCAGGCAGCCACTTCAGGAGCCGCCAAATCCATGGGAATCGAGAAAGATACAGGGTCAATATCACCTGGATTCCAGGCAGATGCTGTTTTATGGAAGGCTGATAATTTTCGTCAATTGCCGTACTTTTATGGCAGCAATCAGGTTCATCAAATTGTTGTCGGCGCTAAACCAATTCTTTGAAGTTTTGAAATTGCAAAGTTGCTATCCCATATCGCTTGATTCAGACCAAGCAAAACGTATATTGCCCAATCGTAAATTTTGATTGGTGGAGGAAAATCGTGAAATTCAAAAAACTGACTATTATTATTTTAAATCTATTACTCCTTTCTTCATTTGGTATGGCCCAATCCAGTTCGGCTATGTACAAAGAAGCGTTAAAAATATTTAAGAGTTATCGTTACGAAGTAGACTATGCTGATTTTCAGATGAAAACCTATGAAGAAGACGGTAAAAACATCCTTCAGTTGCTGGTTATAGTAAAATCAGGTAGAAACCGCTTTGATGAAGCACTTTTGGTTGCCTATGCTGCCAGTGGATCTGCTATTGATAAAACCAAGGCTGCCATTGACAGAGTCAGTGTGGTGGTGAAAGTCCAGTATAAAGAAGAAGTTTCCATTGCTGCCACTGCCGATGCAGGTGATGTGGTTAAGCTGTACAAAGAAGAGATGGATGTTTCCACCTTTATGGGACGATTGACCTGGCACTAGTCAACGAATCACATGTTAAAGTTTTTAAAAGCGAGGATATTATGCCTCGCTTTTGTTTAGGATTAGAATTGAGGTAATATGAGATTTTCAACGAACACAAGCAATCGAGTAACCCTATTGGTATTGAGCTTGTTATTGATGGGTTGTGCATCTCTTATGGGTCCAGATATTAAACCAGGTATAGCTCTTTTTGAAGAGGGTAAGTATGGAGCTTCACTGGCTCATTATGAAACCATTATTGAGGCTGGAAAGGCCAATGCAAAAGTATATCGACTGGCCTATGAAAGCGCCTTCAAAGCTGGGAAGCGCATCACAGCTGGAAAGTATTATAAGGAAGCAATAAAAGCTGGTTTTGAGGCTGATTCACTTATTTCTCTAGCTACAAATCTTTGGTATGACAGGGCTTTATCAACCATGGGTGGTAACAATTGGACTGAAGCGCGAAAAGCTGCATCCCAGATTGCCGATCTGGCAGATGGCTCAAACCAGGACAAGTTCTGTAGCCTGGTGCTTGCTGGGAAGAAAAAATTTGACCGAGGTGCTCACAAAGGTTTGTGGGATGCCATTAGTGACTATAGCAAAGCTGCCAACTATGATAAAAGTTCAGGTCTTCCTTATTTCTTGATGGGTCAGGCTAGATATAAAAATAATCGTACAGATTATGATGCTGCACTTGAAGATTATTACGAGGCAATTCGAATCGAACCCTCTGGTGCCTTTGTCAAACAGGCCAAAGCAGATATTAAGAAGATTGAAACAGTTAAGAAAAAAATGAACGCCTTCTGGGGGAAGTAGCTTTGTAGGAAGGAGAAGTAGGAAGCCTGATATCCAACATCAATGCCTCAAAACCTCTTTTAAGTAGAGCTCTATTCGTTTCCTTCGTCAATTCGCTTGTTAAAAAAAAACACGCCAATACTCACATTCCCTGAATCTTTATTCCCCAGTCTTCTTCTTAAATATCCTAGCTTTCTCAAAACGGTTTTCTGTACCATCTAGCATGCGCTTGATATTGCTACGATGTGTGAAGATCACAAAAAGTGGAATCAATAGTGAAAATACTCTCAATGTTAACGATACCTGGACATCGGGGTTAATGCCCTCAATGATATAAAGGGTTACAGGAAGCGCACTGGCAGCCAGCATACTACCCAGAGAAACGATTCCTGTGGAAATGAGGGTAATGATGAACACCAGTAAACATATGGGTAGGGCAATGGGGAAGAGTGCAATGAGCATTCCCGCCAGGGTACCAACTCCCTTACCACCCTTAAATCCGGCAAAGACGGTATAAGTATGTCCCAGGACTGCAGCAAAACCGGCAATGATCATCAAGGCATCTGGATTTGAAGCAAATAGAATTGAGTCGGAGTTTAGATGGCCGGCTATGTAGGACGGCATCCACCCCTTAAATACATCTATGATTGTCACAAATAAGGCTGGTTTCCAGCCAAACGTACGGAATACATTGGTAGCACCAGCGTTCCCCGACCCATGCTCGCGAATATCGGTTTTATACTTGAGTTTGGAGACGATAATGCTTGTAGGCGTTGATCCTACTATATATGCAATCAATATGAGTAAAAGTAGTTCAACCATTTTCTAATCCTTTATTTACATGGACAAAATATAATCAACCCAACCATGGTGAGTCTATAAAATCACGACTACAGCCTAATTATATTGAAGTGCAATGCCAATAGCTCCCACACCACCGTGGACCCCTAGAGCAGGGCAGAAATCAGATACAAACACCTGTGCATCAGGATAGGCAGACTGGAAAACTGCTTTCAACGATTCAGCGGTATCTGGATTCACGCCATGCACAACTCCGATTCGCTTGATTGATTTACCTCTAGCCTTTTTTAAGACAAACTTTTCAAACTTTTTAAAAATGTTTCTGCGCCCAAAAGTGACTCCACATGGTTTCAGAAATCCATCTTTTGTAATACTGAGGACTAGATTCAATCCAAGAAAGTCGATGATTCTCTTTTTACCAACACTTAACCGTCCACCCTTTTGAACAGCATCCAGGGTTTTTAAGGCTATAAAAATTTCCGTTTTTTCAACGGTCTCATCAGCGAGTTGTGTCAATTCAGCAAAGCTCATATTCTGATCAATTGCCTCAGCAAGTTCTAACGCAATAACTCCTGTCCCTGCTGAAACAGAAAGTGAATCAAGAATAACTTGATGCTCTTTAAATGTCACTTTTTCTAATGCCGCACTGGCATTTTGATAAGTGCCACTTAACACCTTGGGGAGGTGCAATGAAATCACTGATTCATAGTGAGAGCTTAGGAATTGATACATCCTCCTAAAATCAGCAGGTGGTGGCTGTGAAGTCTGCGGATGATGGGCAGAATTGGCTAGCTTTGAATAAAACTCTTCGTTGGAGATGGTCACTCGATCAATGTATTGTTCTTTTCCAAAATTTAATCTCACCGGTACAACATGAATATGATGTTTTTCGAGGATATCCACGGGAAGATCACAGGTGGAGTCAACCACGAGAGCGATCTTTTGTTGCGAATGCACACTTTTGTTTTGTTCTCGCATATCATCCACTTTTTCCTGTTGAACCTCTCCATATGATGCCAGCGTTTCAAACAGCTTTGTGGGGTCATCAGTATGAATGTGAACCTTTGCACGATGCTTGGATCCTGCGATGACAATGCTATCCCCAAGTGTTTTTATGGTCTGACTAACCTTATCTCGGGGTATGTCTTCCCCTACAATGATGCACTCAGTACAGAAAGGGAAGGAGAGACTGTCCACATCGAACTCATCTAAATCAAGTGCAACGGCTGAAAAACCAGTATCGATGTTTGGTAGTTTACGAATGTCCCCGGTGTTCATGAAATTCATCACACCTTCAAGAATACATACAAATCCCCGCCCGGCTGCATCCACAACACCAGCATCCTTAAGCACTTTAAGTTGTTCAGGTGTGTACTCCAGAGCTTTCTGAGCTTCCTTTAGGGAAATTCTCCAAACCTTTTGAAAGTCAGGACTGGATTTTGATGCCTCAATGAAACTTTCACTCCAGGCTCTAATTACTGATAATATTGTCCCTTCTACAGGATTCATAAGTGCAGTATATGACTCATCCACTGCAACTTTTGTTGCGGCTGCAAATTGGCTGGTATTTACTTCAGCAAAGGGCTTTAGGCCCATGCTAAGACCCTGAAAAAACTGAGCCATAATGACACCAGAGTTCCCCCGGGCATTGTCTAATGCTGCGTCAGCTACAATATCACTTAATTCATTTAAATCCAGCCTACTGTGGGGTTGGATGTGCTCAATGATGCCCATGAGGGTGAAGGCCATATTCGTTCCAGTATCTCCATCTGGAACGGGAAATACATTTATTTTGTTCAGGTAATCCTGCTCATCTAATAGGCTTTGGATTCCTGCATACAAAACCCGATACAATCGTATTCCATCCAGATAGGCAATTTTCATTTACGACCCTCGTTTATGTGTGTCGAATTCCATCTAATTAATAAATAAAGTGGTTACTTCAGTGAGATAATATAAGCGATCATCTTAAAATCTGGATTAAAATTCAAAAATTTTTAAGAAAGCCTGTCAAGCACTCAAATAGTGTTTGGGATTCGCTCGAGTGCCTATCATATTTGCACGTTCATTGACTTGGTGTACAAGCTTTTATTCAGAAGCTGTGTTTAACTTTACACAGGGATAAAAACTTAATCGCTGCTTCACTATAATTTGGGAAGCAGCTCTATAAATTGAGATAGAAAATCACAGGAGGTTTCATGTCTCTTACTATTACTGATGAATGTATTAACTGCGGTGCTTGCGAACCAGAATGTCCAAACGACGCCATCTCTGAAGGCGATGAGTTCTACGAGATAGATCCTGAACTCTGTACAGAATGTAAGGGTCATTTTGACGAGTCACAATGTGTGGAAGTATGTCCCGTCGATTGTATCCCCATGGGCGTTGAGGAGTCTGATGAAGTCCTCATGGCTCGCTATGCAAAACTAACTGGCTGATTATCCTCGCCATAGTTTAGCTACACATTATTGAATGAAAAGGTCTCCCGGTTGGGGGACCTTTTTTTTGATATTAGAAATTGAATCAAAGGAGTAGGTCGCTAATTTTCATTGTGTATTTAAACCATTATCAGCGAGTCATTTTTCCTTCTCAGATGTATCATTTTTCCTGCATCTGCTAAAATGAAAACTATATTAGCGGGCTATGAAAGTTACAGGAATATAAATACTATGAGTGAAGATAAACTTAAATCTCTTTTACAGCAGGTTAAGTACCCTGGTTTTAATAAAGATGTTGTTGCTTTTGGCCTTATCCAAAACGTAAAAGAGAGTGATAAAAGTGTGGAACTTGGTGTCAAATTTTCTTCTGAAAAAGAAGAGGTGCGCCAGGAAATCCTTGCAAATATTGAGAAGGTTTTACGCGATGGTGGCTATGATAAAGTCAGTATCGAAATTGTACAGGCTACTGCTCAACCAGCGCCGGGGACTGAAACACCTTCAGCTCCACCATCAATCCCAGGTGTGAAAAACACCATCGCCGTTGCCAGTGGTAAGGGTGGTGTGGGAAAATCTACAGTAGCTGCGAATCTCGCCGCTGCTTTGCGGAAACAAGGACACAGTGTTGGCATACTTGATCTTGATGTTTTTGGACCAAGTTTACCCATTACGATGGGCATCCATGAAGTCCCAAAAGTGTTGGAGGGAAACAAGCTTCAACCAGTAAGACAGTATGATATGTCCCTCATGTCATTAGGCTTTTTACTAACCGATAGTTCTCCTGTCATATGGCGTGGAGCCATGGTTAGTAAAATGGTCTCTCAATTCCTCTTTGATGTGAACTGGGGTGACCTGGATTATCTCATCCTGGATTTACCTCCTGGTACAGGAGATGTGCAGCTCACACTCGTGCAGCAAGTCGCTTTAACGGGTGCAGTGATAGTTACAACTCCTCAGGATCTTGCGTTGAAGGATGTGGAGCGTGGGGCAAATATGTTTGAGAAGGTTAATACACCCGTTTTAGGTATTATTGAAAACATGTCTTATCATGTCTGCACAAATTGTGGTCATGTGTCACAAATATTTTCAACCGGAGGTGGAGACAAAGAGAGTACTCGCTTAAATGTTCCCCTTCTGGCTAAAATCCCTCTAAATGAGGAGATTATGAAAGCTGGGGAAAATGGTGAACCGTTGGTTATCCATCTTCCAGAATCAGAAGCAGCTCAAATGTTCAGAGATGTTGCTGATAAATTACATGAATTGGTAAGCTGAATCACTACACCATGATCAACGAAAATACTATTCTAGAGGCATTGCGTAAGGTTTACGATCCAGAGATTCCAGTTAATCTGGTTGATCTCGGTTTGATCTATAGCACCAGCATCGAGAATGGTAGTGTAAATGTTAAGATGACCCTAACTGCCACAGCTTGTCCCATGCATACCGTTATTTCTCAGAATGTGAAGATGGCGGTAGAAGCTCTGGAGGGGGTAAGTGAGGCAGTTGTCGATATTGTGTGGGAACCCCGCTGGAATCCTGAAATGATCAGTCCAGAAGGTCGAATTGCATTGGGTATGGAATAATCGAAAATATGTCAGCAGAGTTTGATCAATTAAAAGCTGAAGTGCTTGCCCATGGGAATCTTCCCCAGCATGTTGCTATCATCATGGATGGGAATGGCCGGTGGGCAAAATCTAAATCTAAACCAAGAATCTTTGGCCATAAAGCTGGTGTAAAATCGGTTCGCCGAATCACTGAGCTGGCTGGCGAGTTGGGCTTAGATACTCTGACTTTATATACTTTCTCCAGTGAAAATTGGAAAAGACCCAAACTCGAAGTTTCAGCACTAATGAATCTGTTGTTGGATACCATTACCAAAGAAGTTGACGACCTTCATCGCAATAATGTTCGTCTCACTGTAATCGGTGATCTGGATTCTATGCCTAAGGGTCCCCGGTCAGGGATGTTGGCAGGGATTGAAAGAACCTCTAAGAATACGGGATTAAATTTGAACCTGGCGTTGAATTATGGAAGCCGTCAGGAAATTCTCACTGCCGTTCAATCCATAGGAACAGATGTGGCGAATGGGACACTAGAAGTTTCAGAAATTAATGATAATACTATCTCCAACTATCTTTATACCTCCAGTATCCAGGATCCGGATTTATTAATCCGAACCAGTGGGGAATTCAGGCTGAGTAATTTTTTATTGTGGCAACTGGCTTACACTGAAATTTTTGTCACACCAGTCTATTGGCCTGCATTTGAGGGGAAGGATTTTTTGGAAGCCATACGCGATTATCAAAAAAGGGAGCGTAGATATGGACAAGTTAGTGAACAAATACAGCACTAACACGTTCGTCTAAGTATGAAAAAATTTATTTTACAAATCGCAAGCCTAATTCTGCTAGTATCCTTTGCATGGGGACAGCAGCCGGCCGTCAAAATCAAAATCGCAAGTATTGATGTAATTGGAACAAAAACAGCTACTCCCGAGGTGGTTATTGCAGCCTCAGGTTTAAGTGCAGGTATGGAAGCCACCCAGGAAGATTTTTCAGAGGGTGTCAAGCAGCTGTGGAGTCTGGGTCTTTTCTCCGATGTTAAAATTCTCTCAGATCGTGAATCTCCAGAAGGACTTTTCTTAATTATTTCTGTGGAAGAGTATCCCCGTCTGTCAGAGATTGTTTTAGAGGGTAATAAAAAGCTGAAAGCCGACAAGATTGATGAAGCTTTGAACCTGCACCCAGGTCAAGCCCTTACACCATTCATTGTGTATGAGAGCCAGCGTATTATTCAGGATTTGTATTATGAAGATGGTTACCTTCTCGCAGAGATTGAACCCAGCACCTTTGAAGGTGAAAAAGAGAATTCTCGTGGGGTTAAATTTTCCATTGTTGAAAACAAAAAAGTTTCTGTCGGTGAGATTCGATTCACTGGCAACACCCAGCTATCTGATCGTAAACTAAAAAAGAAAATGGACCTAATCAAAGAGGAACGCTGGTGGAAATTTTGGGCTGATGCTGAATTTTCTATTGATAATCTGCGGGCAGATGAACGATTGATTGAAGAGTACATGCATTCTATTGGATATCGTGATGCCGAAATTCTGGGTGACAGTCTCTACTATTCTGAAGATTTGAAAAAAATGTACTTCGATATTAATCTCTATGAAGGAGAGAAGTACAAATATGGTGAAGTGAAAGTTACTGGGAATACCATTTTCGAGAGTGAAGATATTTTATCTGCTCTGGGCATTTCACGAGGCGATCAGTACAACTCCGAAAAGCTGATGGAAGCCATTGAACTGGGTGTGAGAAGTCCATATATGGATAAGGGTTACCTGTATTGTCAGATCATCCCCATTGAATTACCTGTGGCAGCTGATACTGTATCTTTGACCCTGGAAATTGCTGAGATGAATCCTGTTCATATCCGACATATCAATATTGTGGGTAACGATAAGACCAAGGAAAGCGTAATTCGAAGAGAGCTCAGGATTTTCCCGGGTGATCTCTTTAGTCGAACCGCCCTCATGCGCTCCCAACGTGAAGTCATGATTCTCAATTATTTTGGTAATGTGGTGCCCGACGTCATCCCTTATGATGATGATGAAATCGATCTTGTTTTTGAAGTAGAAGAGAAAAATACTGGTACTGCTACGGCAAGTGCTGGGTATAGTGAACGCGATGGTTTTATTGGTACTGTTGGTCTGCAGTTCCCCAATTTCAGGGGAAATGGACAACAGCTTTCCTTTAGCTTTCAGCGAGCTTACAGTTATGAAGCACTTTCTATCAGCTTTGTTGAGCCCTGGTTATTCAATACGCCTAACTTGCTTGGTGTTAGTCTGTTTGATCAGGATCGCAGTCAGGGAAGTAGTTCTTCATATTTAAGCTACTCCTCGAGCTATTCTACACCCTATGATGTCCACACCACAGGTGGATCAATCACATTTGGTCGACGTTTCCAATGGCCTGACAATTATTTTCGTGGTCGCTGGACCTTCAGAGCTGCCGTGGATAGGTATGACCTGGATAAGGTCTACTATCAGAGTGTTTTTGATAGAGTTAATCCTGCTCATCTCGAGCAAACCTCCGGTATTAGTTTGAATCAGACGATCACAAGGGATTCCCGTAATGCACCAGAATTTCCCACCAGTGGTTCTGTACTCACACTAAACTCTGTCTATAGTGGAAAATTCCTAGGTGGAAATGAGAGTTTCTTTAAGCAGAAAGCCAGTCTCGAGTGGTACACACCTATCTGGAAAGATAAGCTGGCCATGCGTAGCTATTTTGAAGGGGGTATTCTCGAACAATTGGAGGATGATTCCACACACATCATCCCATATGATGAGTACTTTTTCATGGGAGGCGCTGGTTTAATCTATGGTAGTGCCTTGCGTGGTTATGCTGAACGATCTGTTGGAACTTTAGAGGGTAACGCTTATTTTGGCGGAATGGCATCTTTCAAGTACACGCTTGAGATGCGCTTCCTACTCTCTCCAAGTCCCATGATGTACCTGATAGGATTTGCAGAGGCAGGCAATGTTTGGGATAATTTTGATTCGAGTAGCCTTTTTGATCTGAAACGGTCAGTTGGGTTTGGTGGAAGAGTTATCATGCCACCACTTGGCATGTTAGGTATTGATATTGGATGGGGGTTTGACAACGATCCAACACCCACCTGGAAGACGCCGGAATATCACTTTATTTTCGGTCAGCAATTTTAAGACATATTGGTTAAGGAGATACCATTTTGAACAAGAGCATGATCCGCATAATTCTATTATTAACCCTGTCCATGGCAGCTTTTGGACAGAAATTTGGATACATTAATTCTGAGTACATTCTATCCCAATTTGAGGAATATCGCGAAGCACAGAGCAAACTTGAGGTTGAAGGTAAGAAGCTGGAAAAACAGTACTATGATATGGCAGCTCAATTGGACAGCATGCAAAAGGACTATGATCGTCAAAAATTCTTGATGACCTCAACCAAGGTTGCTGAAAAAGAGAACGAAATGCGTTTTCTCGCTGAACAAATCCAACAATTTCAGGTGCAAAAGCTTGGGCCACAGGGTGAGTTTTATCAGAAACAGCAAGCACTGGCCGATCCAGTTCTGCAAAAAATTAATACAGCTATTAAAAAAGTCGGTGAAGATGGAGGCTATGATTTCATCTTTGATGTCGTCGCAGGAAACATCCTATACGCGCAGGAACAATTTGATCTAACTGAAAAGGTTTTGAAGGAGCTCCAGAAATAGGGGCTTGTCATTTCTTTGACTTTAAAACTAGGTGAACTGGCACAAGCTCTCAATGCCAGGTTAGAGGGAGATGGGAGCTTGGAGATTTCAAAACTAAATGAGATCCAGGTTGCCGCATCCGATGAAATCTCCTTCATCTCAAATCCAAAATATCTAAAATATGCTGAAACAACTAGGGCAGCAGCTTTGATTGTCCCAGAGGATTTGGAAATTAATTTTAAAAATCTTTTGCGGACCGCTAACCCTAAACAGGCCATGCTGAAAGCCTTACAATTGTTGAATCATAAAGAACGCCCGGTGCGTCCTGGTATTCATGCAACCGCAGTTGTCCATCCATCAGTCCTGATTCCTGATTCTGTTGAAATAGGATCAGGAGTATTTGTCGATAAAGATGTCAAACTTGGTGAGAATATTATCATCGAGGCGAATGCCGTGATTGGGAGTGGCTGTGTCTTGGGTGAAGGTTCACGTCTTTATCCAAACGTCGTTCTCTATGAGGATTCTGTTTTGGGACGCAATTGCATTATTCATAGTTGCACTGTCATCGGCAGTGATGGCTTTGGCTTTGCAGTAGAAGCCGGTAAAATTGAAAAAATACCCCAGACTGGAAATGTCATTCTGGGAGATGAAGTTGAGATCGGTGCAAATTGTGCCATTGATCGCGGATCCATTGGTCCAACCAGTATAGGGGATGGTACCAAGTTGGATAATCAGGTGCACATTGCCCATAATGTTCGCATTGGAAAAAATTGTTTTCTCACTGCCCAGGTTGCCATTGCCGGCAGCACTGACTTGGGTGATCGAGTTCAAATGGGTGGTCAAAGTGGTGTGATCGGTCATCTGAAAGTGGGTAATGACGTCTCTATCGCCACTCGCGGTGGGGTGACTCACGACATCCCGGATGGGACGATGGTCAGTGGATTTCCTGCGCGTCCGCATAGAGATGAGTTAAGAATTGAAGCCATATTGAAAAAATTACCAGAGTTGTATAAGACTGTTAAAATGCTTGAAAAACAAGTAAATAAAGACTAAGTGAACGCTGTCTGGTAACGAAGGAATTGAAATAGATGCAGGATAGACGAGAAAATCAGAGAAGTATAAAAAAAGCCGTATCAATTGCCGGTATAGGATTGCATACGGGTGTTCAAACTCGCATGACTTTCAAGCCTGCCGCTCAGAATACAGGTATTCGTTTTTTAAGAACAGATGTTCCAAATGCGAAACCCATTCCAGCAGATATTGATCACGTTGTTGATATATCCAGAGGTACTACTCTGGAACATAATGGATCACGAATCCATACTACAGAACATGTTTTAGCCGCCATCAGTGGTCTTGAAATTGACAATATCCTTATTGAGCTGGATAATAAAGAACCACCGGTGATGGATGGATCTGCTATTCCTTTTGTAGATATTCTCCTTGACGCAGGTTTTGAAGAACAAGAAGCAGCCAGGGAATATCTGGTGCTTGATAAAACCATTACCTATTCAGATCCAGACAAAGGTGTTGACATTCACGCCCTTCCATCAAATCAATTCCGTGTCACCTTTCTCATTGACTACAAATTGCAGTCCCTGGGAACTCAGTACATGTCATTCTACTCACTGGAACAGGATTTTGTAGAACAGATTGCCCCAGCCCGTACATTTTGTTTTCTTCACGAAGTTGAAGAACTCAAAGCACAGGGATTGATCAAGGGTGGCTCTGCAGATACTGCTCTGGTTATGATAGATAGAAAAATTGAAGAATCAGAACTCTCCCGTTTACAAAAACTATTCAATATTGATGAAAAGTTGATCCAGAGTGAAAACGGCATTCTGAATGGCAAAGAATTGCGTTCTAAGACCGAACCTGTTCGTCATAAAATCCTCGATTTAATTGGTGACCTTGCCCTCTTGGGAATGCCCATTCAGGGTCATATCACTGCTGCCAGAAGTGGCCACGCCAGTAATGTTGAGCTCGTTCGTCTTCTTAAGAAAGAGTATGAGAAACAGATTCTCGCCAAACGTTTTCAGAGACGTCCCAGAGAACGTCAAATCGTATTTGATACTGAAGCTATTATGCGGATTTTACCTCACAGGTATCCCTTCTTACTCATTGACCGAATCATTGACTTCACACCTGGTGAAAAAATTACTGCTCTAAAGAATGTTACCATGAATGAACCTTTCTTTCAGGGACATTTTCCTGGAAAACCGGTGATGCCGGGGGTGTTAACCCTTGAAGCCATGGCCCAGGCAGGAGGAGCGCTGCTCCTGAATGCTGGAGAGGATCCTGAAAACAAACTGGTTTTCTTTTCAGCCATAGATAATGTCAAATTTCGTAAACTCATTGAACCTGGTGATCAAATTATATTTGAATTAGAATTGGTAAAATTTCGACTCCGCTCAGCCAAGCTGCGGGGTATGGGATTTGTTGATGGTAAGCTGGTTGTCGAGGCAGATCTGATGGCCTCGATTGTAGACAGGTAAATTATGGAATCTCGCATACATCCAACGGCATTAATTAGTCCCGATAATGTAAAAATCGGAAAAAATGTTACCATTGGACCCTATGCGATTATTGAAGAAAACGTCACTATTGGTGATGGCTGCATCATAAAAGCCCATGCTCTAGTGGGTGCCCGCACTACCCTTGGCAAAAATTGTCGCTTATTTAATGGCGCTGTTGTGGGCGAGATACCTCAGGATCTGAAATATGCTGACGAAGAAACCGAGACCATATTAGGCGACAATGTCATCGTTCGTGAATATTGCACTATTCATCGTGGAACGACTGATCGTTGGAAAACCAGTATTGGCAACAATGTCCTCATAATGGCATACTGCCATATTGGTCATGACTGTGATATTGGTAATAACGTAATCATTGCTAATTCTTGTAATATGGGCGGTCATGTTGAGGTCGGTGATTTTGTGATCATCGGTGGGGCGGTTCCCATTCACCAGTTTGTGAAAATTGGGAAACATGCCTTTATTGCTGGAGGTTTCAGAATTACAAAGGATGTACCTCCATATATAAGGGCATCTAATACACCACTGACCTATAACGGATTAAATTCAGTTGGTCTTCATCGCCGTGGTTTCCCCAGTGAAGTCATCAATCAGATTAAACATGTCTACACAAAAATCTATCGAAGCCATATGAATGTGTCTCATGCAGTAAAAGAGATCAAGGAAAACAACGACTTATCACCTGAAGTACAGGATATCCTTGATTTTATTGATGAGAGTACACGAGGAATTATTCGAGGCTAGTTAGCCTGAAGGATATCCTTCATTTTTTGTAATACTCGACTTATGTCATTTTCATCCATCAAGCATCTCATATTTTTCACCCTCATCCTGTCATTAAGTTCCCCTCTATGTGCTGGAGATGGGTTCCCTGCCTGGGACTATGCCAATTTATTTAAACAGGATTTGAAACGTGCCACGCTGGTAACAAATTTGCCAAACATCACCGAGTCTGACCACTTTATTGGGGTGCAATTCACAGGCTCCCAAATATTTTCAAATTCTGGATCATATCAACGCATGCCAGCGGCTCGCTTAAGTATGTATCCAAATCCTGGCTATAATCTTTGGGTGCAGTTCGCCCGGTGGCCTGGATCAAATCCAAATTTTTCAGTGGGAACAGGGCTTCAAGTTGAGTTTAAAGGGGAAGACCTCAAGCGCCGACAGGCCATAGGTATATCATGGAATTCTATATTTGATGAAGGATATATCCAAAGAGACATTGCCATACACGGATTGTATGCACATGCCTTTAATAAACTCAATCTAGGCATCATTGCTATGATTGATCTTCACCATCTGGTTGTTGAAGATGGAAATGGAATCCCTGATTATGATGAAACCATTTTCCTGGCAGTACCATATATTGGGTGGTTGGTTAAGGAGACATTCAGGGTATCTATTCTGGTTCCTTATAATTCAACGGGAGCAGGTCTCGTTTTTGGAACTGAACTGATGATAGGGAAGCGCAAGTAGATGAGTAGCACAAAAATCATATCTGTATTGGGGGCCACCGGTAGTATCGGTGTCAATGCACTCAATGTAGTCCGTAGCTACCCCGATCTTTATCGCATCAAGTATCTATCCGCCCATTCGCAGGCAGATCTCTTGATCGAGCAAGCTTTGGAATTCTCACCCAGCGCTGTATCCATTGGAGATCCTGAGCAATACGACAAAGTCAAGCAAGCTTTACCCCATGTAGAGGTTCTGCAAGGCAGATCGGGTCTACTTGAACTCGCAGATCGAGATGATGTTGATACCATGCTAAACGCTCTGGTAGGGAGTGCCGGTATGGAACCCACCATTAAGAGTATTCAAACAGGTGTAGATATTGCACTGTCCAACAAGGAAAGTCTTGTGATGGCTGGTGATTTTATCAATGGATTACTTGATAAACACGATGTCAATCTGTTCCCAGTTGATAGTGAACATTCCGCGATCTGGCAGTGTCTAGTAGGAGAAGCATCAGAAGATATAAAGCGCCTGGTTGTTACTGGATCAGGTGGTCCCTTCCGCACTTTACCTGTTGAGTCATTTGCTGATATTACTATAGCTCAGGCATTGAAACATCCCAATTGGGCCATGGGTCGTAAAATTACTATCGATTCTGCCACGATGATGAACAAGGGCCTGGAAGTTATCGAAGCACGCTGGCTTTTTCACCTTCCAGCAGAAAAGATCGACATCGTTGTACATCCTCAGAGCATTATCCATTCCATGGTTGAATTCCTGGATGGATCAGTCAAAGCACAACTGGGCATACCTGACATGAAAATCCCCATTCAGTACGCCCTGAGCTACCCTCGTCACCTCAAACAGGATTGGGAGCAATTGGATCTCGCTAAAGTGGGCACCCTCACCTTCGAGGAACCTGATTTAGAGAAATTCAGGTGCATTCAATTGGCTTTTGATGCCTTGGAACAGGGAGGCAGCGTGCCCGTTGTTTTGAATGTGGCAAACGAGGAAGCAGTTTACAGATTTCTGGATGGAGAAATCTCTTTTAATACAATACCAGAACTTATAACAAAAGCAATTGATGCCCACGAATTCGTTGAACACCCAAATCTGGATGATATCTTAGCTTTGGAACGATGGACGCAGGCATTTATAAAAAGGAGTTAAAGAAGCTAAATGGGTTTCTTCTCAGTTGATACATTAATAACCATCGCCGCAGCTATTTTTACGCTGGGCATTCTCATTTTAATACATGAACTAGGTCACTTCTTGGTGGCTAGAATGGTAGGTATCCGGGTGGAGCGTTTTTCCATTGGTATGCCTCCACGGTTCCTGAGCATTCAAAACAAAGTGGATGGTCTCTGGGTCAAACTTTTTATTCCCTGGTTCATACAACGTATAGCTAATGCAACCACCATTGAATTTCGCATTCCCAGGAAGCATCCCGTTGCTGGCGATACAGAATATGCTTTGAGCTGGACACCCTTTGGTGGTTATGTCAAGATGTCCGGGATGATCGATGAATCCATGGACGGTGAAATAACCGGAAAACCATGGGAGTTTACCAGCAAGAAAAGGTGGCAGCAGTTATTGACTATTTCAGGGGGTGTCATCATGAATGCCCTCCTGGCTTTTTTCATTTTTACTGCGATTATTTTTTCAACCGGGATGGAAGAACCGGTTGAAGGGACATTTGTTGGCTCACTCGTGAGCACAGAGGAAAGAGAAGTTTTCCCTGCCGAGGAAGCTGGTATCATGGAAAATGACCAGATCGTAATGATCAACGGTCAATCTGTGACTGAGTGGGAAGAACTAACAGGTATTGTGCACGACCAACCTGGTAAAACTATTTCTGTGGAATGGTTGAGAAATGGAATCCGTTACAGTGATTCAATAGCTGTTGTCAAAGAGACTGTACCCACAGCAGAGGGAACCATAGATATTGGTATGATTGGTATTGGTCGAGTTACAGAGCATACTGATCTGGGTTTTGTTGAATCGGTTTCCTTTGGTGCCCGAAGCACCTACATGTTCGGAACACTTATGGCTCGTGGATTTTGGTCCATGGTCACTGGTGCCACCTCCATGGATCAAGTAGGTGGACCTATTATGATCGCCAAGATGGCCGGGGATATGGCTCGTCGTGGCTGGCTTGATGTATTTTATTTCATGGCCATTATCAGTGTGAATCTGGCTTTTATAAATATTTTACCTATACCTGGTCTAGACGGTGGTCATTTCATCATCATCAGTATAGAAGGTATTATCCGTCGACCTCTACCTTTGAATGTGAAGTTGATCATTCAGCAGGTAGGCATGTTATTCTTATTGGGTATGGTTCTGTTTATCACCATTCAGGATATATCTCGGCTATAGAGATTTCAGCTGATTATGGCAGCTCCCAATAATAAATCGGTGTCATCCCTGGTATATATCAGATATACGCTTGAATTCCTGTTGATGATGGTTTTCAATCTGATCCTGTTTATCCTACCCTGGGCGCTTTCATGGCGTCTTGGCCGAGGCTTTGGCTGGATTGCCTATAAGTTGCTCACCAAACGTAAATCCACGGTAGCTAGGAATATTCGTAGGGCTTTTCCCGCTATGGGGGAGGCTGACATTGAATCCCTTATCAAGGGTTGTTATTTGCATTGGGGCGAAGGATTTATCTCTACCCTTAAACTGTGGATGATCACCCAACGTAAAGCGCGTTCTCTCGTAGATGCACCAGGTCTGGATGAATATGTCCTGGGATCCATAGAACAACAGGAACCAATTCTATACTTTACCGGACACTTTGGCTCCTGGGAAATGGCTGGTCGCTATGTAGGTGGACTTGGTGATGGCGCAGCTTCCATCTATCGAATTCAAAAAAATCCACTAGCTGATTGGTTTCTGACAAAGATTCGTGAATATCATCAATTGGAGTTGGTAAACTCTTGGTCAGGCATGTCGGCTTTTGAAGAAGCCTTGGTGAGAACCTATGGATTAGCTGTGGTAGGGGATCAGTATAAGGGTAAAAAAGGGGTTCAAGTTGATTTCTTTGGTATCCCCTCATCAACACCTCGGGGAGCAGCTGTACTGACCTATCGTGTGAAACCCAAATTGGTTGTCCTGGCCTGTACTCAGCACCGCGGCCGCTACAAGATTAAGATTGAAGAGATCGATTATGATCTTCCTGAAACGATGACTGAGGAGTGGGTGCATGACCTTACTCAAACTCTGACTTCCAAACTAGAACAAGAAATTCGCAAGTATCCCGAACAATATTTCTGGTTTCACCGACGTTGGAGGGATCTGGATCGTCAGGAAAGAAAAGCGAAGTCAGCTTCATGAGAATCATCAGTCCTGCCGTTGAAGCCAATCCCTTTTCAGCCAAAGAAATTACTGAAATAAGAACCGCACTGGAAGAAGATCAGGTTATAGTCTACCCCACGGACACGCTCTATGGTTTAGGAGCAGATGTGACTTCCACAAAAGCAGTAGACACACTCTATTCACTCAAATCCCGTGACAATTCACCAATCTCTGTACTCCTGTCATCTAATCACCAGTTACTCGAGATGGCCACAGACCTTAGCAACAAAGCCATTGAATTAATCAAAGCTTTTCTGCCTGGGGCTCTGACGGTTATCTGCAGAACTGATTATGAATTCGCTCCACAATTGATCTCTCAAATGGGCACAGTTGGGTTTCGGGTCCCAGGGGATAGCATTTCCCGTGAATTACCTGAAATGTTTGGGAAGCCCATCACCACAACTAGTGTCAATCCAGCCGGAATGAAACCAGCGTCCTCGAGATCTGAAGTGGAAGCGTATTATGCGAATCAGATTGATCTAATGATCGATATTGGACCCATAAACCCTTCCAGGGGAAGCACGGTAATCGATGTTTCGAGCTCACCTTTCAAAATTCTCAGAGAGGGTGAAATCTCTCGCCAAGCACTGCAGGAATTCCTAAACTAGCAGCCTTATGTATTTACGAATACTAAAACTGATCAAACCGTATTGGGCGCAAATAAGCGTGGGTGTGGGTTTCTCAATCATCAATGTGGCCTTTCATTCTCTGACGCTGTGGTTATCAGCATCATTTATTACGACTATTTTTGCTAATCCTGATGAGCAGATTGTGACACCAGCTGAATCCCTGACTGGTAATATTGATCTCAACGAAAGGTTAAAACAATTAACCAGTGAGTACTTCTTTTCCGGCACTCCGGTTGATGCTCTAGCCACCCTGGCCTTGGTTATACTGTTTAGTTATCTGATTAAATCGATTGCCTATTATGGTAATAAGCTATTCACTGGTTATGTCCAGGCGAAAGTAGTTCAAGACCTACGATTAAAGCTGTATCAACATTTCCTGCAGCAACCACTGAGTTTTTTTCAAACCCGCCGCAGTGGTGATCTCATTTCTCTCGCCATGAACGATGTGCTAAAAGTGAATCAAGCACTGGCCACGACTTTTCATCCATTAGTGATTGAACCGCTCTACATTATCGCCTATCTCAGTATCCTGTTCATCATTAACTGGCAACTGACCCTGATTTCCATACTTATTATTCCAATTACCACCTTATTTATTGCAGTAATAAGCAAAAGTATTCGACGTAAGGTAGTACGGGTACAGACCCAACTAGGTGAGATTACCTCGCGATTTACCGAGATGATATCGGGGATTAGGATCATCAAGGCTTTTGTGAATGAAGACAATGAGAACAAGCGTTTTGGAACTGAAGCCCAAAAATTATTTCGACTCATGTTCCGGCAGATCAGCCTCCAGAGTTTATCCTTGCCTGTGACTGAAATGCTAGGTGTCAGCATGGCTGTAGTACTGCTGTGGCTTGGTGGTGTCCAGGTGCTGGAATATGGCACCATTAGCAGCTCTGACTTTTTAAGATTTATCGTCATCCTATTCGCTATCTATCAACCCATCAGAAATTTGGCTAAGGTCAATATTAGTATTCAAACTGGTGTAGCAGCCGGAGGTCGGGTCTTTAAGGTTCTTGATATTGAACCGGCTATTCGTGACGAAAGTGGCAGCCAGGATCTACCAGAGTTTCAGGAAGAAATTCGATTTGAGTCAGTCGATTTTGCTTATGATAACTCTGATATGCAGGCAATCAAGAATCTGGATACAATTATCCAAAAAGGGGAAGTTGTCGCTTTGGTAGGACCCTCAGGCGCTGGTAAAACCACAGTCGTGGATCTAATTCCCCGTTTTCATGATATCAATGCAGGTAGCATCAGTATTGATGGTAATGACATTCGCAAACTCACTCGATCCAGTATTCGCAGACAGATAGGCATCGTCTCTCAGGAGACCATCCTTTTCAATGACACAGTTTACAACAATATTGCCTATGGCATGGAGAGTAGTGCCTCAGATGTGGAAGCAGCCGCTCAAAAAGCCAATGCCCATGATTTTATTCTTAATCTGGAAGATGGGTATGAAACCATGCTGGGCGAGCATGGCGCTCGACTCTCGGGGGGTCAAAAACAACGTATCGCCATTGCCAGAGCCCTACTGAAGGATCCATCAATTCTTATTCTGGACGAAGCAACCTCTGCTCTGGATACAGAATCTGAAAAAGCGGTTCAATCCGCCATTGAGACCTTAATGAAAGGTCGAACCGTGATTGTCATTGCCCACCGTCTCTCAACAATTTTAAGTGCGGATAAGATATTGGTCATGGACCATGGTGAGATTGTCGAACAGGGGAATCATGCCAGTTTGAGTAAAGCGGGTGGTTTATATGAAAAATTGTATCGCCTGCAGTTTGCCAAGGGCGATACAGTCTAACCGATCAGGCTTCAGCTTTCTCGTTACTACCCGGGTGACGGAATGTCCACAAATCATTCAAAAAATAATTTAGGATAGATGCTATAAAAATGGCGATGAGATTTGCCAGAATGTAATGAATTCCTACATAGTGGTGTAGCAGGAGCAGGATAATCCAGTTGAGCCCTCCGGCAATCCAACTGACAAGTGTAAACCTGATCAAACCAGTTCGAATGGCCTGAAATCCCTTCATCTCACGATCAGTCCAGGTGAATCGGTGATTCCAGAAAAAATTATTGAATATGGCAAGCTGGATGGCGATGAGGGATGCTATGGGAATGGGAACATACAGATATTCCTTGGCGTAATACAGAATCGCACTATTGACGACAATACCGGATATACCGACAAAGGTGAAGGAAATAAAACGCTTGGGAAGCTTCATTTGCATGGAAGAATTTAATTGTATCGTTAGGAATGGATAGACAAAAAGCTTGAGGAATGTAAGCATCCCGTCTAGCTTCTGAATCTGTGAATATGATGCACAAAATATTACTCTTTGTCATGCTTCTGTCTGCAACAGGGGCATCTGCTCAGACCTATTCATATAAGGTAAAATATGGATTGGTTCAAGCAGGCATGGCCACGCTGATCCACACCGTGGAGGACGATGTTCTAAACAGCATCTTTGTAATCGAATCTTCTCCCTGGCTATCGACCTTATGGACGCTTTCTGATTCTGTGATGACAGAGTATCTCATTGATGTGGGTCGTCTTGTCAAACACACCAAGGCTATTCATGAAGGTTCCTATCATAGGAACTATGAAGTGACTTTTAGTGACAGCAACTTCGCTACAGTAAATGGCAAGGATAAGGAAGTTGACATCCAGGGATTGAGAGATATTCCCAGTCTTCTCTATGATTTGTCTCTTACCAAATTTCAGCACGGTGATACATTACAATATCGTATGTGGGATGGTCGTGGATCCGGTGTGCTGATGCTTCTGGTTGAAAAAATTGGCAAACCATCACTCTTCAAACCTTTTGAGAAGCCAGGCTGGCGATTGACACCCCTCAACAGTACTCGGAAGTCTCGAGCAAATCAGATTCAACTCTCTATGCTATATTCAAAATCCTACCCACATACACCATTGAGGATTGAGATTGATACCAAGTATGGTAACGTACAAATGCGTATGGAAGACCCCTGATTTATCCGAAAACCTTACCGACCTGAGATTTTATAGGTTATCTTTGCCCACAATTATTATGCTCTAGAAATCAAAATTAATGGGATCAGCTATGCGACGAATATTCCTGCTTTTGTTATTACCCATCCTCATTTTCCCACAGGTCTATATTCTTGAGGTAAAGGGAACCATTGATATGGGATTGGCATATTTCTTTGAACGCCAGATTCCCTCATTAAATGCAGCCGGAGGTGATGCCATCATCCTGGATATGGATACCTTTGGTGGAAGAGTGGATGCTGCCACGATGATGAAGAATGCCCTGCTAAATTCAAAAATAGAGACTTATGCCTTCGTCAACACCAAAGCCATCTCTGCAGGCTCTCTTATAACATTGGCATGTGATACCATCATTATGCGATCTGGAGCGACTATGGGGGCAACTACGGTCGTAGATGGGCAAAGCCAGAAAGCTGGTGAGAAAGCCCAGTCCTATATGCGTGAGGAAATGGCCTCAACTGCTGAATCTAAAGGACGCAACCCGGATATTGCCATGGCCATGGTAGATGAATCCCTGGATATTGATACACTGGTTTCTGCAGAAGGGGATACGCTTTTTCTTGATGACATCGAGGGAGCCAACGAAGGCAAATTACTTACCTTGAGAACCTCTACAGCTTTGAAATATGGAATGGCTGACTACCAAATGGATTCAATGGGTGAAGTCCTTGACCATTTCGGTTTTTCAGATAAGGAAATTATTAATGTCGTTCCCACCTGGTCTGAATCCATTGTTCGCTTCCTTACAGACCCCATCGTCAGTTCGCTACTCATGACACTTGGATTTTTAGGACTTATCTTTGAAATCCAGAGTCCAGGTTGGGGAATACCTGGAACCGTGGGATTACTCGCTCTTTTTCTCTTCTTCTCCACATCATTTATCGCAGACTTAGCCAGTATGATGGAGTTATTGTTCTTGATTGGAGGTATTGTCCTACTTGGGATCGAAGCTTTTGTAATTCCCGGGTTCGGAGTGGTGGGAATTCTTGGTATAATTGTCATGATTTATGCCATGTTTACCATGCTGCTGCCCATAGCGCCAACTTCTGGTGATATTAATGCAGCTCTCTGGGGATTGGTTATTGCCATTATTGGCGGCCTGATCGGCTTGGGTCTTATGGTTAAACGAATGCTTAAAACGAAGGCCTGGCAGAGAATCAGTCTACCAGAAACCGAAACTCAGGCTGAGGGATATAGCGGAAGTCTGGGACTAGAAGAAATGGTGGGGAAGAGTGGTGTTGCCATAACATCCCTTAGACCCGCTGGAACCGCACTGATCGAAGGACAGAGGGTAGATGTTGTTACCCAAGGCACCTTTATTGATAAAGACTCAGAAGTTACAATCATTCGGATAGATGGAAATCGAGTGGTTGTGGACAAACAAGTTTAATAATTAACACAGGAGGAATTGTGGAAGCTATACCATTGATGTTCATACTGATTGGCCTTGTCGCCTTTCTAGTTCTATTTACCTATTTCATTCCAATTGGATTGTGGATAAGTGCAGCAGCTGCACAAGTTTATGTCGGCCTATTGACTCTCATCGGAATGAGACTTCGCCGGATTCCACCACCACTGATTATCAATTCTCTGGTGAGTGCGAGAAAAGCCGGTCTGGATATGGATACCAACGTTCTTGAAGCCCATTATCTTGCTGGAGGAGATGTGAACAAAGTTGTTCTGGCTCTCATCGCAGCAGATAAAGCCAATATTGATCTGGAATTTCAACGCGCTGCAGCCATTGACCTAGCTGGTCGTGATGTATTGGATGCGGTGAAAATGAGTGTAAATCCCCGCGTGATTGAAACTCCCCGGGTTTCAGCAATCGCCAAGGATGGAATTCAGCTCTTCTCAGTGGCCAAAGTGACGGTTCGTGCCAATATCGATCGTCTTATTGGTGGTGCTGGTGAGGAGACTGTCCTGGCTCGCGTTGGAGAAGGAATTGTTAGTTCCATTGGTTCCTCTCAATCCCATAAACAAGTATTGGAAAATCCTGATATTATTTCCAAAAATGTTCTCTCCAAAGGTCTCGATGCAGGAACCGCCTTTGAGATTCTATCCATTGATATTGCTGATGTAGATGTCGGTAAGAATATCGGTGCTACTCTCCAAATGGATCAAGCTGATGCAGATAAGAACATTGCTCAGGCCGTTGCTGAGAAACGCCGTGCCATGGCTGTTGCTGAAGAACAGGAAATGAAGGCCAAGACCCAGGAAATGCGGGCCAAAGTTGTGGAAGCTGAATCAGAAGTTCCACGTGCTATGGCTGAAGCCTTCCGCCAGGGAAATCTTGGTATTCTTGACTATTACCGGATGGAAAACATCCAGGCTGATTCATCCATGAGGAAGAATCTTTCTGGTCCGGACAAAACCGATAGCAAGAAGTAAGGTCTAACCTTTATGGATTTGGACAACCTAGGTCCAATAGTTCTATTTATCGTTTATATGGCTATCTCTGCCTGGTCTAAGCAAAACAAGGCCAGGAAGAGAGCCAGACCAACAGAGAAACCTGGAACTCAATCATCATCTCCAATCTCTAAACCGTTAAAAGAGGTAGGTGGGATACTTGATCAACTCAAGAAAGAGTTGTTTGAGATAGATGAGGAGCCTCTGACTTTCCAACAGGCCATGCCTGAATATGAACCTGAAGAGGAAGCAGAGATTCCAGTTGAGGAGATTGAGCCATCACCACAGTATGAGGAAGGCTCGAAAGAGCACACCCACGCTCATCCCTTGACTACGGTAGCTACGCTGGAGGAAAGTCATGAAGGTGGTGGTCAATCCCTTGAAGAGGTTTTAGAACCCTATTCAAAGATTGAGCAAGGTATCATTCTCCATGAGATTCTGGGGAAACCTCGTGCCCGTCAAGAAAATAATGAATGGTTCCATAGGAGCTAGACTAAAACAAAATGCGCAATAAAAAAGGCTGAGTCAGACTCAGCCTTTTTTATTTCTATGAAGTGATCGACTTATTCGGTATCAGGCTCATCTGTTTTAGCTTCCTCTGCATCTGCTGAAGTCTCAGCCTGGGCTTCTTCTTCAGCTTCAGCGGCCTCAGCCTCTGCGCGTTCATCAGCATCTTTGCGTTTGATCAAATCCTGATCATCCTTGTGCTTGGTCAGTACGATGAATGAGGTGGCGAATCCTGTTGCCATTGTGGCCAGCGCATAGGCTGGTACAGCCAGGTGAGCCAGAAGGGTAAATATGCCAACTACAACCCCTGTGATTGTCTGAGTGATTGTCGCTGATACAACCGCAGGTGCTGCAGATGCGCAACCACCACAACCTCCACCGCCACAACCAGCGGCGATAGGTTCATATATACTGCTTAAACAATCGGGCATCAAAAGACAGGTAGAATCACTACAATATCCGGCAAATATGCTTGAGGGTAGGAAGCTGTAATTCCCGAACAAATCCATACCTACCTGTTTAATAGCGACATATGCATTGCCCATGATCATCTCATGTCCAAACACCATTTCGATAAATTTGAAGGCAGATAGAATGAATACATAAAATATCTGATACCCTATCATGGCAGCAACGATCGTCATCAGCGTGTAGGTGATTAGACGCACTGGTTGATTCCAGAGCAAGGTATAGGATCCAAACATGGAACCCATGGTGTCTTCCTCAGCACAGGCAACAATGCTGGGTGACATGAATAGTCCAACACCAAAAGCCAGAGCGGAAAATGCCAGGAAGAGAGCCGTGGGTAGGAAAATGACGAAGAGGAGACCATAAAAAATGATATCCAAAACTGGCCATTGAGCCAACCATCCAAAGAGTGCAGCTAACAGAACAAAAAATCCAACGATGATTCCAATTGAAATAGGTCCAAAAAATACGGGGAACCAATTCTTCATAGCCCATTTCCAACCATCTCTGGAGGAATAAAATAGGTCACCTTTATACTCTTTTATGGTAATCTTTGCTACTGAGGTAAGTCCCAACCAGAGAATAATGATCGAAAACGTATACGACAGAGCTACCAGGATGTGTCCAATTGTACTATCGGCCAGGCAAAGAATAGAGGATGGCATGAGATGAAAATCATTCCAAATACTTCCAAGGGAATGACCTTCTACCAGCAGTGCAAGATATGTCATGAAAAGATAAACTATGTATGAGGCCAGGAGTGCCTCCAGCATAACCAACATTCTCCGGCCAAGTGCTAAACGAGGCACACGAAACATATCCTTGAAATTGAAATGCAGTTGAGTTTCAAGCATGGGTGATTCTCCGCTTTGAAGTTTTAATAATTATTTAGATTACATTTCCTGCCGAACAAAGTCAACCCAGACAGGGAGGCTGGTCATACCCTGGATTTCTTTGGCGTAGGCTTCCGCATCTTTTGATTCCTGGAAATTTCCTACGCGCAGACGATAATAGATTTCATCTTTATCCTTAAAAAAGGCTCTCTGGATATAACTATCAATACCGTATTTTTGTTGGAGGTCATGTGAAGCAGATTGAGCCTCATCAAGTGATGGCCAGGATGAAACCTGTATTGTATACGTTCTTGAAGCCAGCGGAATAAGATTTCCGCGACTGGTTACAGCAGGTTTTGATTTTGCAGCTTTTTTTCTCTTTGCAATACTTTTACGTGGTTTCTTCGGTTCACCAGGAGATTTCATTTTGGAAAGATAACGTCGTTGGACACCTTCATCAGTGAGACTTACAGAAGGTGTATCTGCAACGGTGGTATCGTTATTTTTTGATGCCTCTATGACATGGTCTGGAATGTCACCTTCGACCAGCGTATTATCTTCACTCATGACAGCTTCATAAAAATACTTGGTCTGTTCGGTTTCACCATCTGCTGTGACTTCAAGAACCACATCATATTCTCCAGCAAAATCCGGTTTAAAAGAAACTAAATCAAGTGTATCAGAAGGCAGAAATCCGAGCAATTGGCTACTATCCGGTAATTGGGCAAAGATCCAGTTTATTTTCTGTCCTTCGACAGGTTCATCAACTTGGAGGGTGATATATTCACCCAGATTGACCTCATCACGCCCAAATCGGCTATTCCACATGTCGCAGCTGACAATAATGCTTAGAACTATCAGAATCAATAAAGCGCGTTTAAGTAGAACATTATTAGTCATTTCTGCCTCCTGATACAGGCTAATAATTAGAGATTAGAGGCGATAATTTCAGCCCCACTAAAGAAAAATGCAATCTCTTTCTCAGCATTCTCATCTGAGTCGGAGCCATGAACTGCATTTCTACCCTTATTCTCTGCATACATTTTACGGATTGTACCATCTGCAGCTTCAGCTGGATCTGTGGCACCAATTGTATCTCTCCAGGCCTGAACAGCGTTGTCTTTTTCCAATGCCATTACAAATGTTTGACCAGAAGACATGAAGTCAACCAGCTCTCCATAGAAAGGACGTTCCCGGTGAACAGCGTAAAATTCTTCTGCCTGTGCACGTGTAATCAGAGTCAGACGACCCCCTTTAATTGAAAAACCAGCTTGCAAGGTGGCATCGATGACTTTGCCAAGTTTTCCAGATGCCACGGCATCAGGTTTGATCATTGCGAATGTTTTGTTACCCAAAATCTTTACTCCTATTTGTTACATGTGTCTTGCTGAGCTTGTCGAAGTATGACACATGGTAATTCTATTTTGCATCCTTCGACCTGCCTGCACGGAGACCGTCTTCGGCATAGGCAGGCGAGCCCAGGATGACATTACCTTATTTCTTTAAAATTTCTTCCATGAGCTCACCAATTCCAGCAGGGCTTTCAGAAACTGCAATACCTGCAGCTTTAAGAGCGGCAATCTTATCTGATGCAGTTCCCTTGCCACCTGAAATAATGGCACCTGCATGACCCATACGGCGTCCTGGAGGAGCCGTGGTACCAGCAATAAATGCCACAATAGGCTTGGTGAAATTCTTCTGTGCCCATTCGGCAGCTTCTTCTTCTGCGGTTCCACCAATCTCACCGATCATAACCACGGCCTCTGTACCTTCATCCTGATTAAACAGGTCGAGCAGGTCAATAAAGTTAGAACCGATAATTGGATCCCCACCAATTCCAATGCAGGTGGATTGGCCAATACCGCGAGAGCTCAATTGGTGCACAGCTTCATAGGTGAGGGTGCCACTTCGTGATATAACCCCAACTTTGCCTTCCTGATGAATAAAACCTGGCATGATACCAATTTTTCCAGCCCCTGGTGAAATGACACCAGGACAGTTAGGGCCAACCATACGAGTCTTTTTACCAGCCATATATTCATGAACTTTGACCATATCAGAGGTAGGAATACCTTCAGTTATACAGATCACCAAATCCAATTCCGCATCCACAGCTTCCATAATAGCATCTGCGGCAAACGGGGGTGGGACGAAAATGACAGATGTGTTGGCCTGGACTTTGTCTTTTGCCTCTTGAACTGTATTGAAAATCGGTACACCAGTTTCAGTAGTTTGTCCACCTTTTCCAGGTGTGACGCCTGCAACAACCTGAGTACCATATTCCAACATCTGTGCTGTGTGGAAGGATCCCTCGCTGCCAGTAATCCCCTGGACAACCAGCTTTGTGTCATTATTAACTAGAATCATGCGATTACTCCTTGATGGCTGCAGTTACTTTTTCTGCAGCTTCAGCCAGACTTGTGGCAACAATAAAATCAATATCAGAATTAGCCAGAAGCCGAGCACCCTCTTCTGCGTTTGTCCCAGCCAGTCTTACAACGATTGGGACATTCACTTTCACCTTTTCAAGTGCTAAAATGATACCCATTGCCACACGATCACACCTGACAATTCCACCAAAAATGTTGATCAAGACTGCTTTAACATTGGAGTCACTCATAATGATACGGAATCCATTGGACACAGTGTCAGGATTGGCAACGCCGCCAACATCGAGGAAATTGGCAGGTTCTCCACCATACAATTTGATGATATCCATTGTACCCATGGCCAGACCAGCCCCATTGACCATACAACCCACATTTCCATCCAATTTGATGTAGTTCAGGTTATAACTGGATGCTTCAACTTCTGAGGGTTCTTCTTCACTGAGATCCCGATACTCAAGTATTTCAGCTTGTCTGTAAAGTGCATTGTCATCAAAATTCATTTTGGCATCCAATGCCATGACATGTCCATTACCTGTAACAACAAGCGGGTTGATCTCTACCAGGGATGCATCTGAAGCATTAAAAGCATTCCACAATGCAAACATAAACTTGACAGCTTCTCTGACTTGAACTCCCTGAAGACCCAGAGCATAGGCTAACTTCCTAGCCTGGAAAGCCTGGAGACCCATACCGGGTTCAATCCACTCCTTAATGATCTTTTCTGGAGTTTCAGAGGCAACTTTTTCAATTTCCATACCACCTTCAACAGAAACCATAAACACGAACTGTCCGGTTTGCCGATCCAGAACAATCCCCATATATAGCTCTCTGGCAATATCGATACCCTCTTCAACCAGTAGACGTCCTACCGTTTTTCCAGCAGGTCCTGTCTGGTGAGTTACCAGTGTTTTACCTAATATTTCATTGGCGTGCAGTGTTACTTCGTCAAGGTTTTTAGCAATTTTCACACCGCCGGCCTTACCGCGTCCCCCTGCATGAATCTGGGCTTTGACTACAAAGATGCTTGAGTCAAGAGATTTGGCTACATTTAAAGCCTCTTCAACAGAATATGCAACGCCACCGTTGGGAACCGGGACATTGTATTTCCGAAAGATCTCTTTCGCCTGATACTCATGAATGTTCATGTATTACTTCCTCTTTTTTTTGTCAGTATCTCAGTCATAAATGAGACATATTTTATATATAAATCAGTGTGTTATAATGGTTCCATTTTGTCCTGAAGAATCTTTTTGGATGCCCTCAATACTGGTGATAATGACCTGCTTTCCACCACCTTCAAGAAAATTGATACTGGCTTCGATCTTTGGTCCCATATTTCCAGGAGGGAAATGCCCCTCAGTCAGATACTGTTTTGCTTCTGCTAGCGTAATATTTGCCAGAAGTTGTTCATTCTCTTTGCCAAAATTCAATGAGACACGTTCCACATTGGTAAAGATATAGAGTAGTTCAGCACCAATCTGGGTACCCAGTAGGGCAGAAGCCTTATCCTTATCAATGACTGCATCAAGACCTTCAAGGTTGTCATCAACATCTCGAAAGGCCGGGACTCCACCACCACCAACTGCGATGACAATATGACCAGCCTCTATAAGTTCGCTAATGACCTTAGAATTAATAATATCGATAGGCTCAGGCGAGGGTACGACCCGTCTCCAATTGCCATTATCCAACTTCTTGATACTCCAGCCAAATTGAGCAGCTTTTTCCCGAGCTTCGTCTTCAGGCAATTCAGTACCTATATACTTGGTGGGATTCTGAATGGAGGGATCATTTTCATCGACCAAAACTTGAGAGATCAAGGTGACAACCTGTCGATGAATTCCGTCTGATCTGAGCCGGTTGATCAGGGATTGTTCTATCATATAACCCATGCCGCCTTCAGTATCGGCAACATTGATACCCAGTGGTAAATAAGGGATGGATTCTGCCAGTTCTTCAGTACGTAGCGCAGCATTGCCTACCTGTGGACCATTACCATGAGTAATGACAGGAATAATATCCTGTTTTAAGAGGTCAACAATAGATCCCAGGCTGGCACGGGTGTGCTTGAACTGGTTCCGAATTGAATCAACTTCGCCAGGTGGGGAGATAGCATTTCCACCTAAAGCTACAACTGCTTTTCGCAATAGTTTCTCCTTCAAGATTAAAAGCAAAGTAATGTATTTGCTGTGATATGAAACTCAACCCAAATCCAGAGATTTCGGTCAATTTATTGGATAAAATATTAGCTAAAAAGGAAACGCAGAATCGGGGGATTTAATCCTGAATAGCGTCTTCAGTTTCATCCTCAAACTTATAGTCCGGAATACCTCGATTGACTTTATAATTTTTAAATTGAATTTTAATGGAACCGTCCAACCACTCATCAGTCATGCTGGCATCGAATTCCCGCATGTCAGTTGGTTTTTTACCGAGACGCTGCAGGTTTTTAAAATCGGGTGGGAAGGTCATTTTAATGGCGGTAGATGTTGGTAAATAAATGCCATCAACTTGTTCATAATCAGATGTGAGTCGGAAAAATTCTCTACCCTCATGGACCACCCAGGCTTCAGTGATATTTCCTGTCTCCTGATTTACAAAAAAGTTTATGGTCCCCAGTTCATTCATAAACGTGTCTTCAAGGGTAACTTCAAATAGAGCCTCTCCACTTACCAGGGAGTCATTTACAATCTGGAGCGAGACCGAATCCCGTAAAAAAGTAAAGAAAGGTTGAATGCCTTGTTTAGGGACTATAGCGAATCCTTTCACCTCGACTTTACTCTTATCAGGAAATTTATACATATAGTGAATATTGCGTGATGGCATACGAAACCCTGGGATGTCCAGAGCCAGCTTTATATCTACCTCATAATCTTCAATACGCTCCCAGTTTCCAAGCATCAGGTCCTGCAACTCCTGTTGGCTGGGATATTTCTTTTGGGCAAAAGAGCCTGCTGAAAGGCATAGCATGATAATTATCAGTAGGCTTTTATATATATGACTCATGAAAGGATATCCTTTCTCCGGAATATGATAAGTGCAATACCGAGAAACATAACGATGTTGGAGCCAACAAGGCCCATCCCTCTGAATAGATCAGGCCAGGGGATCGGATCAAAAAATGCCTGCTCCCAGTTCGAAAAATAAGTAGTAAAGAGATATGGCTGAATACCCTCAAACACCTCAAGAGGGAGAGACGAAACCATAAGGATAAAAATGAACAATGCCATGGTACCAATTACCGGACCGACTGCATTTCTCACCATGGTTGAGAAGAATATGGCAATGGAACTCACCAGAACCATATTCATAAATGAGAAGAAATAGGCTATAAAAAATCGCACAAGTGCATCGCTAGATTCCAGAATAAGGACGCCATTGTGAAACACCAGCATATCCCCACCACCATGCCAGATCAAACCCAGCCCAAGGGTGAGTAAGCCAAAGTAAAAGACAAAGATGAAGGTATAGATCATGGTGGCTAAAACTTTGGATGTGAAAATACTCATTCGCGAGATTGGTCTGGTTGCATAAACCCTGAATGTCCCATTCGCATGTTCACCGGCAAAGATGTCCCCACCAACCAGTGCCAGTAGAAATGGGATATGTATCCAGAAGAAATTCATGATAAAATATGCTGCAGTAAAACCGTTGGTAGGCGAGCCCTCGATAAAAAACATATCCGAGACAGAACTCTCAATCTGACCTTCAATGTGGGAGGTTCCCATACCATAGCCCCAGAGGATGAGGGGCACAATACCGGTAAATAAGATGATGCCTATATAAGAACGTACCAGTGAGAAAATTTTGTAAAGTTCGTTTTGAGTGAGTTTAAAGAGTATCATTTTCCCTCCATGAGTGAGAGAAAGTAATTCTCCAGACGATTCCGCTGGGAGACTGAGAAAATATTGATCTTTGCGGCTGACATAAGACGAATGAGCTCAGGAATCCTATTGTAGTGAATCTCAATGCTGATAGCGTTGGCCAGTGGAGTAATCTGAGTAACCAGATCGTTCTTCTCCAGAAAGGCCAAAGTGGTTTTAGAATCCTCAACCTCGAGCTCAATAGTTACATTATCTATCTCACGAAAAATGTTCTGCATTGAGCCCTGGGCAGCCAGCTTGCCATTAAAAATGAGGGCAATATCAGAACAAATCAGTTCAACCTCGTGGAGGAGGTGGGATGACAAAAATATCGTCACATTCTGTTCAGCTGCTATTTTCAGAATAAAATCTCGAATTTCATGCATTCCCTGAGGGTCAAGACCAGTGGTGGGCTCATCCAGAACCAACAGTTTTGGATCTGGGAGAAGTGATTGAGCCAAACCCAGACGTTGTTTCATTCCCTGCGAAAAGGTTTTAACCTTATCCTTACGACGATCATACAACCCTAATAGGTCCAATAGCCGGTTGATGTGTTCATTACTATCATGTCCAGTGATTCTTCCCAGGATTTTCATGTTCTGATAGGCGCTGAGGTTCTTATAAAAATCTGCTCGGTCCACCAGAGCACTCATATCTTTACGGACCCCGTGCCCCTTCAGGCTGGAGTAACCCAGGATATCAAAATGTCCCTTGTCAGCTGCAATGAGACCGGCAACCACTCGAATCAGGGTAGATTTTCCGGCTCCATTTGGTCCGAGAAACCCAAAAATGGATCCCCGCGGAACGCTGAGACTCACATCATCCAGTGCCTGAATGCTTTTAAATCGTTTGGATATCCCATAACATGCCAGAGCCGGAGAGCCTTGATCACCTGGAATAGGATCAATAGATTGAGGTGTAGTTGTTTCAGTTTCAGTCATACCATAGTCACTTGTTTTAGAAGAATGTTAGACATGTAAAAATCTACCTATCGAGAGTGGTATTGGTACAAAAAAAGCTCCGAATCACGGAGCTTTTTAAATTTTTCTAGATATTGGAAAAAATCAGGCAGCTTTTACAACTTTTCCTGACTTGATACAGCTAGTGCAAACTTTTTTATGTGTGTTTTGTCCATCAACAGAAACACGAACACGTTGCAGGTTGGGTAACCATCTGCGACGAGATTTTTTGTGTGAGTGACTCACATTGTTGCCCGTAACTGGACCTTTTCCACATACATCACATCGTTTTGCCATTTTCATACTCCCATTCTAAAGCGCGCAAATATAGACGGACATGCCCCTGTGTCAAAGAATATTTCATTCAATGTTACTAAGATTACAATGGGGTATTGTTTTACCAGAGAGATGATCGATTTTGAACTTTGCCTGGTGTATATCCATATGTTGATCAAAATCACACGAACTATCACTTCCTGAAAGACCATCCTCGGATATTCAGAAGCTCCAAGCTACATTAAATGAAACCAATCAGGAGGCAAACGTACTTGTTAATTAAGAATACTCAAGAATTAGTCAATTTCATTCACGCTATTGGAACGCCACCCTATGTGGCACTAGATACAGAATTCCTCTCTGAAAAAACCTATTTCCCACAACTCTGCCTCATCCAAATAGCTCACGGTAATCATGCCGCGGTTATAGATACGCTTGCTGACATTGATCTTGAACCCCTCATACAGTTTCTCATGAACCCCAAAATGATAAAAGTGTTTCACGCAGCTGAGCAGGATCTCGTCATACTATGGAACGATTTTAAGCTGTCTCTTATGCCAGTATTCGACACCCAGATTGCAGCTATGGTCTGTGGTTTCGGAGATCAGGTTTCTTACGCTCAGTTGGTGAAAACCTTTACCAAGACCAGAATTGATAAGAGCTCACAGATCGTGGACTGGTCAAAACGACCACTGCGAGATCGTCACCTTGAATATGCCCTGGCCGATGTTACACATCTATGTAAAGTCTATGAACGTCTTCATAAAGATATTGATAAACGTGGTCGTGCTCCCTGGGTAGCAGAAGAAATGCAGGAGCTGTCTGAAACAAAGCGCTTCGATTTCAAACCTGAGGCCCAGGCCAGGAAATTAAAATTAAGAAATATGACACCACGTCGTATGGCCCTGCTCCATGGGTTGGTAACCTGGCGGGAAGAACGCGCAAAAACCCAGAATATTCCACGAGGATGGGTAATCAAGGATCTAGCTTTACGTGATCTGGTCTCCAATCCTCCAGATAATTTGAAAGATTTAGAACGAGCACGGGGGATTGGAGGAAATGCCCAGGGTAGGGCAGGACAAGAAATTCTAAGCACTATCAAAAAAGCCAGGGAACTACCCCTATCAGAGTGCCCAGTGGTTCCTGACAATTCGGCTGATGAGGATATCAATGGAAATGCTATTGTGCTTTTACGCGCCCTGCTCACCCATGTCTGTGACAAAAATAATGTGGCGCCCAAACTGGTTGCCTCTAAATCAGACCTGGAGCAAATGACACTGGGTGTCAAAACGAGAATGTCAGGTGGTTGGCGCCGCGACCTATTCGGTGGGCTGGCTGAACGGCTATTAATGGGGGAAATATCCTTGACCCTATCACATGGAAAAATTGGTATTGTACATAGACAGTAACATGCCGAACTAAGCAATGAATACCACATCACCCATAAATAGAGTAACCAGATCCCGGGAAGAAGCCAGAGCCAGTTATGACAAGATGAGTAGGTGGTACGATTTGCTTGCTGGTCTCTCTGAAAAAAAATATAAAGAAATGGGTTTACAGATCCTGGATATACAAGCTGGGGAGCAAGTCCTGGAGTTGGGTTTCGGAACTGGACAATGCTTGATTAAGCTGGTCGAGAGTACCGGTGAAACGGGCAATGTTTTTGGAGTTGATCTTTCTCAAGGGATGCTGGATGTTGCCCACTCAAAACTCCTCAAGGCAGAGATAAGTGATTCTGTAGAATTGTGTCTCGGAGATGCCATGAAACTGCCATACGCTGACAATTCCTTTGACGCCGCTTATTCAAGTTTCACATTAGAATTGTTCGACACACCGGAAATTCCTGTGGTTCTATCAGAATGTCAGCGAGTATTAAAATCTGGAGCTCGACTTTGCATTGTATCCATGTCCAAAAAAGCAATTAATGGGTTCATCGTCAATCTGTATGAATGGACCCAGAAAAACTTCAATAAATATGTAGATTGTCGACCTATCTATGTTGAACAATGTATCAAGGAAAATGGCTTTCATATTAGAAGTGTGACAGAGATGTCCATGTTCGGTTTACCAGTGGACATTGTTCTGGCACAGAAAGTCTAGCTGAGTAAAAAAAAGGGGAGAGAAGATGGCTAAAACAACAAGTAATGTAACGGGAATGGGAGCCGCAGGAGCATTCCTGAAAGTAGGTACATGATCTGAAGCCTTGTTGAGAGTTCTCAACCAGGGATTTGACAATAGCATGACCTCCGAGGAGAAGGCATCAATGCCACTGGCTGGTGGTATCATGCAACATGGCTATCAGTGTGGAATGATATGGGGAGCGGCCCTGGCTGCTGGAGCTGAAGCATACAGGCTCTCTGGATCTGGACCTCAGGCAGAAACCAAGGCAGTAATTTCATCCCAAAAGTTGGTTGAAAAATTTAAAGATCTGAATAAACATATGAACTGTCTTGAAATCACCGATATTGACAAAACTTCTTCTGCTCTAAAAATGGTAACCTTCTTTCTACTAAAAGGTGGAACCATCGGTTGTTTTCGCATGGCTGCGAAATTTGCACCGGAAGCATACAAAGAAATTGAGTCTACTCTTGCTGAGGAAGTAATTGATGTCCCTCAACAACCCGTGAGCTGCGCTGCACTATTGGCCAAAAAAATGGGGCTTTCAGATGAACATCAGGTTATGGCTGCTGGTTTAGCAGGTGGTATTGGACTAAGTGGCGGTGCCTGTGGGGCTCTCGGTGCTGCGATTTGGTTGAGGGGAATGCTTAAAGATTTGAAGCCTGGTGAGAAGTTAGATTTTAATAATCCAGCTGCCCTTGAGGCCATGGAGAAATTCTTGGCAGTCAGCAATTATGAATTCGAATGTTCTAACATCGTTGGCAGAAAATTTGAAAATGTTCAGGATCATTCCGAATTCATTAAGGGCGGGGGCTGTTCGGACATTCTTGATGAACTAAGCAGTGCCTTTGCCTGACATAGGGGAAGATTATATTATGGGAATTCAATTCTTTGGTGATAAGAAGGGAGTGCTGAGAATTGTTAATTTATTTTGAGACAAAAACATTTATCATGATTCTCGTTGGTATGTTGATCCTATTGATTGCAGCTATTGCACTTCTATTGCGTTTCAAAAAAAGTAAAACACCTCAAGAATCTATTCCCGGCGTTGAAGAAATGGCCAAAACTACCTTCTTCTGGGCAAATTATCACCGTGGAAAAATAAGTGACGAATAATCGCGGTTTTCTTGTGAAATGGATCCACACATAAAACAAAGTCAAATCCATAAAGGAATACCAGGATATGCTTGAGGAATTAAAGAATAAACACGTGACGATACATTATAGCCCTGTAGAAGGATTTGCATCACCCTCGAAGGGAATCATCATTGACCTGACTGAGAAATGGCTAAAACTTGAGGTCCAGGGAAAAAAGCACGCGAAGTTCATCGAGTATATTCAGATTGATCGGATACTCAAGGTCCTCATGTCAGATCCGAAATGAAACTCATATAACCCGGTCATCTCTACACAATTTAGAAAATTAATTATTTGTGGTTCTTCACACCAGTATGCTTAGAATTGAGGCCATAGATGGATTGGATCACTCAAATCAAGGGCTATTATGGTTGAACCATTGCAAAAGAAAGTACACAAATGAGTCTTGAAGATTATGGCTGGGATGGAACCTGGGCTGAAAAATTAGGACAAGCTGAGGATAATAGAGGTATTCCCGCTCGTGTCATTTCTGAACATCGCAGCGAATACAAGGTCCATACTGGAACGGCTGATATCTCTGCAAAAGCAGCCGGAAGACTCTATCATGCTCCCTTCAAGCAAACCGAATTGCCTGCTGTCGGGGATTGGGTGGTAGTGGATGAAACTGATATAAGGGGCAAGGCCACCATTCGCGGGGTTTTGCCACGAAAATCCACATTTTCCAGAAAAGTTGCTGGAAAAAATTCTAACGAACAGATCATGGCCACCAATCTGGATACAGTATGGATAGTATCAACATTTGGTACTGACTTCAATCCCGCTCGTCTGGAAAGATATGTTGCACTTGTGGTTGAAAGTGGGGCAAGACCCGTGATTGTCCTGGCTAAAGCGGATCTGGAAGAAATGACTGAACCCATCATTGAATCACTCCAGGAAAGAATCCAGAATGTTCCCATCTATGCCGTCAGTGCAAAAGCGCAGATTGGGCTCAGCAATCTGAACCAATATATTGCTCCAGGCCAAACAATTGCATTGTTAGGTTCATCTGGTGTGGGCAAGTCCACGCTCATCAATCATTTCGTTGGGCACGAGCTCTTGCACACTGCCACAGTAAGAGAGAAAGATGGGAAAGGGAGGCACACCACCACCCATCGAGAACTCATTCTACTGCCAACAGGTGGATTATTGCTTGATACACCAGGGATGCGGGAACTTCAACTCTGGCGAGAGGACGATAATCTTGATAAAAGTTTTGCTGATATTGATAAACTTGCCGCAGGGTGTCGATTCTCAGACTGTTCCCATGAAACAGAACCAGGCTGTGCTGTCATAGCTGCCGTTGAAGTTGGAGTTATCTCTCCAGAAAGAATAAATAATTATTTAAAAATGAAAAAGGAACTCACTTTTCTGGAAAGGAAAAGCGATCCTCGAGCTGATCATCTCGAGCGCGTGAGGTTAAGGGCAATGACCAAGGATCATAAGCGAATTTCGAAAGAGCATAAGAGCAGAAACAAAGGAAAGAGATAGACTTAATTTGGTACTGAACCATATTAAACCCCACATTTCAATCCTCAATGGGGAGCAAATCCAAAAAGTTCACCAGGATTCCCTTAAAGTGCTGTCCCACACTGGGATACGGGTAGATTCAGAACGCGCCAGAGCAGTATTCTCAGAAGCAGTTGGTGGTTTTGACGACAATCTTGTACGGATACCCGGTGAAATCGTTGAGCAAGCTCTCCAGTCTGTACCCGCTCAAATCGATATGTATAATAGGGACGGAAATTTGGCCTTCTCCATGGGAGGGCATCAGCCATCGGGAACGATTTATGGCATCGGAGTGACCAACTCCTGGTATCAGAACCCTGAAAATGACTCCGCCATCCCTTTTACTCGGAAACATGTTGAGATCGCTACAGCCCTTGGCAATACGCTTACCCAATTTGATCTTGTATCAACTCCAGGGGTGATCCAGAACGACGATACCCAGATGGGTGAGGTAGTAGGCACCCTGGAGATGATGGCCAATACAACTAAACCACTAGGCATATTAATTTCTGAGCCGAAACAATTTGATCTGGCTCTCAGTATGTTGGAACATCTCCGTGGTAATCTCTCCCAAAAGCCATTTGTGCTCCCATATTTCAATCCAATTACGCCCCTGGTGTTAAATGAGGACACCACAGACAAAATGTTTTCTACCATCGATCACGGTCTACCTTTCATTTTCTCCAGCTATGGGATGTCGGGGGCAACCGCACCGATCAGTGCTGAGGGCACCCTAGTCATGCTCAATGCTGAATTATTGGCAGGTCTGGTATTCTCTCAATTAATTAAACCTGGGACACCAGTCATTTTAGGGAGTCTACCTTCTGTTTTTGAAATGCAGAATATGATTTCCGCCTATACATCTCAAACCATGCTGGTCAACCTGGCTTGTGCTGAGATGATGGATCACTATCACATTCCACATGCTGGAACATCTGGTAGTGGTACCGGATGGGGGCCAGATTTATTAGCCAGTGGTACCTTGTGGATGAATCATCTTACCAATTCCATAGGTAAGGTGGGACTGGCTCCTTTTGTTGGGGGAAATTTTGATTCGCAGGCATTTTCACCCACCACGGTGGTCTATGCCGATGAAGTGATTCGTCAGGTGAGACAATTTGCAGCAGGTTTTGTATTGGATGAGAATAACGATCCATTGAAAGATATCCATTCAGTGGGACCGGGAGGAAGCTTTCTCCTGTCCGAGGCTACCCTGGCTCAATACCGAGACATACATGAACAACACAGCCAGATTTGGCCAGGTTATTCATTAAATCAGTGGCAAACTGAGTTTTCACCTGATGCATTAAGCAGGTTGCGAGAATACACACTAAATGTGCTGAATAAACTCCATTCGCCGGAGGATCACGATTCCGTCCTGAGCCGAGGTGAGGAATATATCAGACAACTTTCACCCTAATTTTCCCCTACTTGTTTCCCACTGATTTTCTGAAATTTATTTGTTGTCAGCGACTCTGCTGAATAACATGTTCCGAGATGTTTAAGATCGGACCCATCCAAGTAAAATCAAAAGCCCTGCTGGCTCCCATGGCCGGTGTAACAGGTCATCCATTTCGGGTGCTCTGTAAAGAACAGGGCGCTGGTCTGGTCTATACTGAATTTGTCTCTGCCAACGGCATCATCAGAGAGAATCAGAAGACACTGGATATGATGAAATTTACAGAATCTGAGCGACCCATCGGTGTTCAAATTTTTGGTGAAACTCCAGAAGTCCTGGCCCAGAGCGCCAAATATATTGAAGACATTGTCAAACCTGATCTCATTGATCTCAATTTTGGCTGCCCAGTTCCAAAAGTCACCAAAAGGGGAGCCGGATCAGCCATCCTCAAAGATTTACCTCTTATGGATGATGTTGCCAGAGCCGTAGTGGAAGCGGTTTCAATCCCTGTGACGGCAAAAATTCGGTCAGGATGGAACAACGGTTGTATTGTTGCCCCTGTGGCTGCTGCAGCCCTCGAAGAAGCAGGAATAAAGGCTCTCACTTTGCATCCCCGCACCACCAAACAGCTGTATACCGGTGAAGCCGATTGGAGCTTGATAGCTGAAACGCGGAAAGCCATCAGTATTCCACTTATTGGTAATGGGGACATTAAAAGTGCGGCGGATGCAAAACGTATGATTGATGAGACAGGTTGTGATGGTGTCATGATTGGTCGCCGAGCTTTAGGAAATCCATGGATTTTTCGAGAGATCAATGAATATCTTGATACGGGTACCTTATCTGGAGCTGTCCGACTGATTGACCGTGTAAAATTATGTCACCGTCACCTGTACCTAGAAGCAGTCTCTATGGGTGATTATCGGGCAACCAATTATATCAAGAAACACCTAAGCTGGTATCTAAAGGGCTTTCCAGGTGCCTCAGAATATCGGAAACGTCTATATCGCCATATGGAATTTGCCCATATGGAAGGTGAAATATCAAAAATTATATCTGAGTTGGAAAAGGATCCTGAATTAGCGAACTTTGCATATCGTGAAGAAGGTGACTTGTTTCCCAATGTTCCAGGTAGTAAAGACAATTACTAATTAATTGTTTTAAGAATGGATGGCCTGAATAAAGCCTAACATTCTCTATACATATTTATAAATAAGATTATAATATTTGCGGTACAAACTCGCCATCATTGGCGGGAATTTTGCATTGATTCGTGTTGTAAATTTTGTTCAATTCAGAAATAATTACATAAAGGAGATACAATGAGCGATCGAGTTAAAGTATTGATCATGGGTGCAGCCGGGCGTGATTTTCATAATTTCAATGTTTTTTTCCGGGAGAACGAAGCCTATGATGTGGTTGCCTTCACAGCCACACAGATTCCAGATATTGATGGTAGAAAATACCCAGCCGAGTTAGCTGGAAGCCTCTATCCAGAGGGTATCTCCATCCATGATGAAGAAGAACTTGAGGATTTGATTTACGATCTAGATGTAGATGAAGTTGTTTTTTCCTATAGTGATCTTCCATACGACTATGTCATGTCCAAAGCAGCTATCGTGAATTATGCTGGTGCAGATTTTCGTCTCATGGGTGCCAAATCAACTATGATTCCCAGCACCAAACCTGTGATCGCTATTTGTGCAGCACGAACAGGGTGTGGAAAAAGTCAGACCACGCGTGCTGTCTGTGATCATCTCACAGCTCAAGGTAAAAAAGTGGTCGCCATCCGTCACCCCATGCCATATGGTGATCTGGTAAAACAGAAAGTACAGCGCTTCGCCGAGCTAGCTGACCTTAAAAAACATGATTGTACCATTGAAGAGATGGAAGAATATGAACCGCACATCATGAATAACACTGTCGTCTATGCCGGTGTTGATTATGAAGCCATTCTTAGAGAAGCAGAAAAAGAAGCCGATATCATTGTCTGGGATGGTGGAAATAACGATATGCCGTTCTATATGCCAGATATCATGATCACGGTTGTGGATCCACACAGAGCTGGTCACGAATTGACCTATTATCCCGGTGAAACCAACCTGCTCATGGCTGATGTGATTGTCATCAATAAAATTGATACCGCTGATATAGATGATATTGCCACCGTGCGTGAGAATATCCGTATCGTGAATCCAGAAGCCATCGTCGTCGATGCTGCATCACCAGTATCTGTTGATGATGAAGATGTGATTTATGGTAAAAATGTATTGGTTGTTGAAGATGGTCCAACATTGACCCATGGCGAGATGCAGTATGGTGCTGGTGTGGTAGCCGCTGAAAAGTATGGCGCAGAGAGTCTGGTTGATCCAAGACCCTGGACCGTTGGCAAACTTTCTGAAACCTTTGATAAGTATCCAGATATTGGTCAGATATTACCAGCCATGGGCTATGGTGATGAACAGATGAAAGATCTTGAAACCACCATTAATCAGGTTGAATGTGAAGCTGTGGTTATCGGGACTCCAATTGATCTGAGACGCATCATCAATATTGAGAAGCCCTCCGTTCGTGTGACCTACAAATTGCAGGAAATTGGTATGCCTACCCTGGCTTCGATTCTGAATACTGAAGTTCTCAAGGAAATGGAAGCTGCCGTTAAAAAGAGCCAACAATAAATCCTGAGTTTAACCTTGCAAAGGTTTTAATCCTTTGCAGCCTTGTCATATTAAAGTCCTGCATGGAAACATGTGGGACTTTTTGTTTTAATCAGACTGGTCAGCAATAGATTATGAGCGTATGAGTCGCAAGAAATCAAATAGAATCAGTGTTGGTGAAGGCTGGACCTTCAATGCAGACAAGGATCACTCCACGAGGAAACGTGAGAGTGGTAATAAGATTGTACGGTTGCGCATGGAAAAGCGCAAAGGCAAACCAACTACTATTTTATATGATATGGAAGGTGTTCCTGACATGAAGGCACTGGCCAAACAGCTAAAAAACCTCGTAAGTGCCGGCGGGACGACAAAAAATGAGAAAATTGAAATCCAGGGTGAACATCGAGACCGTTTTCGTGTATACTTGAGCGATGAAGGTTACGAGGTAAAAGGTTGACGACGATAATACTACTTACGATTGGTATTATTGGTAGCGCCATGCTCATTATGAGTATTGCTTTGATTCTTACTGGCGAGAATAAAGTCCACAGTTCATGCGCTGCTACCCACGAGCTAGATGGTGAAGGTGATTCCTGTGCTTTCTGTCCCAATGATGAGGATGAGGATCAACTAACGACACTGTCCAAAGCAGGTTATCCTGGACGCAAGGACATTGTCTCGCAAGAAGCATATAAGGGAAAATCAGATCGAAACATCATTGTGGAACGTCTTAAATACAATACCGGTCGAGATTAAATCTCTCTGAATTGACCTTCTGGGGATTGTCAGTTGCCCCTACTTTTTCCCCAACAAAAAACAATATCAGTCGACATACGAATTCGTATTCCTATCTTCTAGCCTGAAACCAATCCAGAGCAGAATAGGAATCTTTCCATGTCCAATAAGATCACCTTTAAAAAAAGCTATATAGGCATTCCAACAAGCGCCTGGAAGGTTATTCTGGGATTTACGTTGTTTCGATTGTTCCTGGCCCTCATCCTACCACTCACACCTCAAGAAGCCTATTATTGGAGCTGGAGTAGGGATCTGGCGCTATCATATTTTGATCATCCCCCTCTAGCAAGTTATAGCATCTGGTTTACTACCTTGATTTTTGGCCAGACCATATTTGGAATTAAACTAGCCGCAGTGCTATGGTATCTCGGTATGAATATCATCTGGGCAACCATTATTCAGGAAATGTTTGACAATTCACGCCAAACTTTCTGGACTCTTCTGGCTCTCAACGCATCTATTGTCTTCGAACTTTATGGATTTGTCATTACACCTGATACACCCCTGCTCTTTTGTTGGACAGCCACCATATATGCGCTGTGGAAACTGGTTCAGAGCAAACATCCCCAGTGGTGGTATGTTGCAGGTCTGTTTATGGGACTGGCCTGGTTAGGGAAGTATTCAGGGATTATGCTAGTACCTTCGGTTTTCCTCTTTATCATCGTCTCAAAGAATCAAAGGAAATGGCTAGTCACTCCGCATCCTTATCTGGGAATAATTCTAGCAATCCTGGTGTTTTCACCCGTACTGATCTGGAATGCTCAACATGATTGGATTTCCTTTGCATTCCAGGGTTCTCAGCGTGCTTCAGGGATGGGTCACTGGAAGGTGAAACATTTTGGAGAGCTGTTGGGATCACAGTTTTTTATTTTATCCCCCTATCTGTTTGTCGTCGTAATAGCCACCTTGATTCGATATGGTCGCAAACTTTTCACTGGTATGGAGGACAAACTGTTGCTACTCCTTAGTAGTGGTCTGGTCACATCAGTGTTTTTTACTGCAGTTAGTTTCCGCAGCCTGGTAAAAATGAATTGGTTAGCTCCTGCATATTGGTCACTCATCATTTTGGGCATTTATTATCTTTTCCAATCTTCCAATAGATTCAATCGCATGCGAACTGGTGTTTTTTCATCACTCATATTTCTGGCGGTTGGCATCTCCGTGGTAGCCATCCCAAATGTTCCCCTTGGAGAAGGGAATACATGGAGCGGTTGGAAACAGGCTGCGCAGGATGTTAAGACATTACAAGATTCCCTGAGAAACGAAGGGGAATCCCCGTTTATCTTTAGCACCAATTACAAGGCTAGCTCGCTGCTGAAATTCTATTTGCCAGATCAACCCAGAACCTATGCCCAGGACATTATCGGGAAACATGCTCTCCAATTCGATATCTGGCCCAAGGAAGAAGAACTCAAGGGGAGAAGCGGGTTGCTTGTAGTGGATAACCGTCGCGAATATCGTTTTAAACCAAAAAAGATTACTCCCTATTTTGATGAGGTGAAAAAGTTGAGGACCATTAAGATTGAAAACTTCGGAAAATTGGTAAGGAAAATCGATATTTATCAGTGTTCCAACTACAAAGGTATGGATTGATAATGAGTAAACCTTATGGATCCTGGAAATCTCCCATTTCTGGAAAGTCACTGGTACAGAGTAGTTTACGGTTGGGACAGATCCAAATCGATGATGGATCTGTCTACTGGACAGAGGGACGACCTGCTGAGAAAGGGCGTACAGCCTTAATGGCTTGGTCAGGTGGAGCTATAGGTGAAATCACTTCATTGCAAAGCGATGTTCGAACTCGCACCCACGAATATGGGGGCGGAGCATTTCTCTGCAATGCTGACCGTCGCTTTTATATCAATAACTCCGATCAACAGATATATGAAGTCCTGGAAAAAGGTGAGTCCAAGCAGATTACCCATCAATCTACATATCGGTTTGCAGATATGATTCTGGATCAGAATCGAGGGTTGCTCTTTGCTGTCGGTGAGGATCATTCTGATCCCCAGAATATCGAGAATTATCTCGTAAATATTTCTCTAGCTACTGGGGAAATGAGTATCATCGCAGAAGGACATGATTTCTATTCGAATCCCCAGCTCAGTCCAGATGGTAAACAACTCCTATTCCTGATCTGGGATCACCCCAACATGCCCTGGGATGGGACTCAGCTCATGCTGGCAAATTTGAAAGAGGATGGGAGCTTTCATAGTGTTCAAGGGATAGCAGGTGGAAAGCAGGAATCTATTTTTCAACCCCTCTGGGATCCTGATGGAAGTATCTACTTCATTTCTGATCGAAACGGATGGTGGAATATATATCACTATTCGGAAACCCAGACCACATGTGTTCTTGAGAAAGAGGCAGAGTTTGGTCTTCCTCAATGGGTCTTTGGTATGAGCAAATATACCGTACTCAACTCCGGGGATCTTGTTGCTGCTTATTCAGATATGACGGGCTCACACTTAACTAGAATAGATGTAAACTCACGCACATCGAAAGAAATTAAAACCGCTTTCAGCTCTATTGATCAAGTCAGAGGATCAAAGAACCTCATCGCCTTCATTGGTCATACAGACTCCCAACCAGGTGAAGTGGTCGCTATGGATCTAGATGCCAATTCCACACATCCTATTCAGAGAGCTGCAGAGACTGATATTGATGAAACGTATATTTCTCGTGCTCAACATATAAGCTTTGAAACGGCTCCGGGTGAGTTGACCCATGCTTGGTATTATCCACCCAAAAATCCTAACTACACAGCACCTGAAGAAAATCTGCCGCCTCTCATCGTTTTGAGTCATGGTGGACCAACTGGTAATAGTTCGGGTGCATTCAGTCTGGCGATTCAATACTGGACAACGCGTGGTTTTGCCATTGTAGATGTCAATTATAGTGGTTCAACAGGATATGGACGTATTTATCGCGAACGTCTGAGAGGAGAATGGGGGATTCGTGATGTCCACGATTGTGCTGCCGCTGCCAATCATCTGGCTAATGAAGGCCTGGCAGATCATGAAAGATTGATCATTAAGGGCGGAAGTGCTGGTGGATACACCACATTGGCAGCTCTCACCTTCATGGATGTGTTCAAGGCAGGAGCCAGCTACTATGGTGTTGGTGACCTCACTTTGCTGGCTCGGGACACTCACAAATTCGAAAGCCGCTATCTGGATAGTATGGTGGGTCCGTATCCAGAGGGAAAACAACTCTATATCGACCGCTCACCTCTAAATTTTGCGGATCAGTTGGACTGTCCCGTCATTTTTATGCAGGGTTTAGACGATCCTGTTGTCCCACCGAACCAGGCAGAGAGCATGGTAGCTGCTCTAAAACGGAATGGAATTCCAGTTGCCTATTTACCCTTTGAAGGAGAGTCTCACGGTTTCAGGCAATCCACAACAGTGATCAAAGCTATCGAGAGTGAATACTATTTTTATACCCGGATATTTGGAATCGAAGCGGCCGAATCAGTGGAGCCCATTGAAATCTTTAATTTAGACTAGTTGCTAAAATATATTTTTGGATATATGAGTAATTTCTGATAAAAAAAACTGCAACAATGTGACATTTTTGAACCGTGTTTATTCACGGTGGGCACCGCCCTTAAAGATCAGACTTCCTTGATCCCTGGGGGGAGGGAAAGGCCTGCCTTAGCAGCAAGGAGTTGGGTTCCCGTTGGTAAGTTCTCGTTCAAAAAATGCCGAGCATCATTGCAGTCAAAGTTTTAAAAAAGCACCCAAATATTCCCCCGATGCGCCAAATTTAGCTCCAGAGCTGGTCAAGTCCTAGAGCTATCGAATTTGATATGAATAAAGGTAATCTAGACCCTTCAGCGAGGCTGAAAAGCCATGAGAATTGAAGTAATTGCTAGACCTTTGTGAGAACTTCCTCTCCCTCAGATTTTGCCACAATAACAGCACCCATTGTATCGCTGGTTACATTGACAACAGTGCGAAACATATCGAGGGGACGATCGACGGCCAGCATGGTTCCAACGATGATGGCGGCCTGGGGATGATCTCCCAGTCCCACAGCATCTAAAACAATAAATATCATAACTAATCCTGCTGAGGGAATAGCGGCTGCACCTACAGATGCCAGAAAAGCTGTGATGACAATAAGTAATTGTTGGGCCACAGTTAGATCAAAACCAAGGGCCTGTGAGATAAAGAGAACTCCAGCGCATTCATATAGAGCCGTGCCGTCCATATTGATGGTTGCACCCAGGGGAAGTACAAAACTGGTAACTTTATTGGAGACACCTGCACGATTCTCGATACAATCCATCGTCACAGGTAGTGTGGCACCAGAAGAGCTGGTTGAGAAGGCAGTAGCCATGGCAGATGCGATAGCCTTGTAGTGCTTCATAGGATTGATCTTGGTGAAAAGATAAAAAACTATGGGAAGCACAATAAAAATATGAATGGTTAGTCCAGAGGCAATTGTCACCATGTACCAACCCACAGCCTTAAATAGGGTAAAACCAGTACTGGCAACAGCCTTTGCAATTAATCCGAACACACCAATGGGTAGAAACATGATTACACCCTGAGTCATTTTCATCATGACCTTGAAAAAGGTATCAAATAGTTCATGCATAAACTTGTATTGTTTCTCAGGTAAAACAGTGATGGCCATTCCCAGGACGATTGAGAAAAAGATAACCGAGAGAACATCACCCTTTGCTGCAGCTGCTATAGGATTTGTCGGAATCATACGGATAAGTATGTTACCCAGACTTCCTGGTTGACTCAGGCTTGATGGATCAAAGTCTTTGCCTCCGGCATTAATATCCACGCCAACACCCGGTTGAATAACATTAGTAAGTGTTAAACCTATCAGAATGGCCAACATGGATGTGAGGAAGTAGTAGCCGAAGGTTTTTGCACCCAAACGCCCAAGACTTTTATTCTCACCAATACCTGAAACACCAGATGTGATGGAAAAGAAAATGAGAGGTACTATGACCATTTTTAGCAATCGCATGAACATATCACCCAGGGGAGCAACGTTCATGGCTTGCTCGCCCATTAATAAGGCATAGATAATTCCAGCACCCATTCCAATAAACACTTTCCAGTATAATTCCAAATTCCAGAACTTCATGAATGCTTGACGTAGCAGTGACATAGCAATGACCTCGAGATTTAATTATTGTTGCAGTGAACGTGGCACAATATAGAATTGCTTCGCTTGAAAACACCCCGCAAATTGGATCAGAAAGGGATTGACTCATTGCAGGTTTTGATTTAGTTCATTCTGGGGAAGGAAAAGGATAAGTTGTGTTTTTTATTGTCGTCGTTTTTGTTTTAACCCTGCTGTATGGGTATGTTGGTGCCAGAGTGGTCGCTCCCTTTGATGTTTCAGGTGCAGGTCTTTATATATATTGGGCAGTTATTGTCCTGTTGGCCGTAGCCCCTATCGCAGGGATGATCTTCCGATCCAGGGGACTGGAGAATATTCTCATCGATATTTTTTTGTGGCTTGGGTTTATTGGTATGGGTTTGTTTTCACTCGCTTTTATAGCCTTTATTATCCGAGATCTGGGGTGGGTGACGGGCACGCTTTCTTTCAAAATTCTGAAATCAATTACCAACACTAGTCCCAGTAGCATTGAATTGGATCCCGGACGCAGACAATTTCTACTCATGTCTATGAATCTGGGCATCGTAGGTGTTACTTCTGTATTAGGTGGGATTGGGTTGTTCCAAGCTCGACGAAAAGCTACCATCATCACTCAAAACATTGCCATCCCAAATCTACCTGCAGAATTCCAGGGCTTGAAAATTGCCCAGGTTTCAGATTTGCATGTTGGTCCTACTATCAAGGCAGACTATGCCCGAACCGTTGTTGACCAGGTCAATTCCCTCCAGCCAGATATAATCTTTTTCACGGGAGATATGGTGGATGGATCCGTTGATCGATTGTCAGCAGATGTTGAACCACTGCGCGATTTAAAATCAAAATATGGAACCTATTTCGTCACGGGTAATCATGAGTATTATTCAGGTGCTAAACAATGGGTGGATAAAGTCGGTGAACTGGGGATGATTCATCTTAAAAACGAACATCGTATTTTGACTAGAGGTGAGTCTTCACTGGCCATTGTTGGGGTCACGGATCTCATGGCTCACCATACTATCAAATCTCATAAAAGCGACCCACATAAGGCCATGAGTGGTGTTCCTGAGGATATACCAAGTATTATGCTTGCTCACCAGCCAGGAACCGCCGATATGATTCAGAATCTGCCAATTGATCTTTTGGTCTGCGGACATACTCATGGTGGTCAGTTTATGCCCTTTCATCTGGCTGTAGCAAGAGCACATAAATACTATGCCGGTCTTTATAGACAGGGCAAGACGCAGGTCTATGTAAATAGGGGGACTGGATACTGGGGACCTCCACTTCGTCTCGGAGTGCCCTCTGAAATTACCTTTTTCAAGCTTCAAGCAGAATCAGGCTCGATCAGCTAACAAGCTGGATTCAATTTGAGGAAAAATAAAAAAGCACCCCATACAGCGGGGTGCTTTTTCACTTCTAGGGAGGAAGAAGATTTATTTTCGAAAGGGTCGATGTCCCTGGTCTCGATCTCCGGCAGGTCCGCCTTTACGGCCGCCTTTGTGACCAGTCCTGGTCCTCATCTTTTTCTTGAAAACCTTGAACTGTTCAGCAGTCAGTACTTTGCGAACTTCAAGGTGGTGATCTGCACGGGCCTTATCTATGGCTATGCGTTGCTTGCCAACTTTTTCGATTTGAGCATGAATTTTCTTCTTATTTGGCTCATCTGCCTGTTTGAGTTTTTTTAGCTCAAGTTGGGCGGTCTTTAAATCAGCCTTTAGACCAATAAGGATCTTCTCATGGGCATAACGCAGATCCTGCATCTGATCTTCCTGTTCTTCAGTCAGCTGCATTTCCTGAAGTCTACCCGCTTTCCCCTGACCAGCTCCTTCCTTTGCAGGTCCCTTCAAGGCATATGTGGGCAGAGCGACTACCAGGAGGAGTAAGGGGATGATACGTCTTGTGATTTTGTACATAATTGGGTTCCTTTCAATTTTCTGTGCTTTTAGACAACTATATTTTGAGAAAGTTAAGTTCGTTAGATTTCTCTACGGGAGTTTGCATGCGCAGGTTAATTTCAAATGTTCATTCATCTCATTTAGAAAGGAGTGAACCATGTTATTAGCCAATGGAAATATTTACCTCGATTACAATGCTACTACTCCCATAGATCCAATGGTTTTTGAAGCCATGGAGCCTTTTTATCATTCGCATTTTGGAAACGCATCCTCCAATCATAGTCTCGGAAAATACAATAGACAGGCCATTGATTTTGCTCGAGAGCAAGTAGCTGGTCTGATCAGATGTAAGCCAGAGGAGATCATTTTTACTTCTGGAGGCTCAGAATCCAACAATATGGCGCTCAAAGGTATTGCATCCAGACAGGCTGGTAAGGGTCAGCATATTATTGTGTCAAAAGTTGAACACCCCGCCATCCTCAACGTGGTTCAATACTTACAACATCAGGGTTTCAGAATCACCTATCTTCCTGTCGATGGCCAAGGCGTGGTCCAGGTTGATGACCTGGAAGAGATCATCACTTCAAAAACCATTCTGGTATCAGTGATGCACGCCAACAATGAGATTGGTAGTCTTCAACCTATTGATGAGTTAGCCGAGATCGCCCATACTGCCGGTGCTGTATTTCATACAGATGCAGCCCAGTCTGTTGGAAAAATTCCCGTCGATGTTAGCGATTTAGATTGTGACCTCTTGAGCGTGGCCGGTCATAAATTGTACGCACCCAAAGGAGTTGGCGCGATCTACATCAAGAAAGGGGTGGATCTGGAACCCCTCATACATGGTGCGAATCATGAAAACGGAATGCGGGCAGGAACTGAAAATGTAGCTCAGATAGTGGGTCTGGGGATGGCAGCAGAAATTGCTTCCCAAAAACTAGAATCAGAGATTCTCAGACAACAGAATCTACGTGATAGACTGCAAGCAAGTTTAAAGCAGGCATTTCCTGAAATTCGGGTCAATGCCGGCAATACAGCGAGACTTCCCAATACGCTGAGTGTCAGCTTTGCTCAACTAAATGCCCTGGATATCCTGGCAAACCTAGATGAGGTCATGCTTTCAGCAGGTGCCGCCTGTCATAGCGCCGACGGGAAAGGTTCTGGTGTTCTTGAAGCCATGCACATTCCTTTGAATTATCAGCTGGGAACCATCAGGATTTCTTTGGGTCGATTTTGTGATGAAGCACTGGTGCAGCAGGCTTCAGCGATTCTCATAAAGAAAATTACTCGACTACTTCAATAATAAAACCACATCTTAACCATTTTGAGATATCCATGTCAAAGGTGTGACATGGATCTTATATCAAATAGGGAATTGAAATGAACAAAACTTTGAATATCTCAGTATTAATAACCCTGTTACTCATATTGAATGCCTGCAGTAGTACCACCTACCTCAGCCACGTCGCTACAGAAGAATTTAGAACCGATGGTCAGCGATCAGAATGGACAGGTCGATTTCAGATTCCAGAAGGAGAGAAGTTTGCTCTTGGGTTGAGTCATAATAAAAATTATCTGTATGTTGCCATCAGCAGTATTGACCAGGATTTCAGGCGTCAACTGGCCATGGGTGGGCTCGTACTCTGGTTGGATGCAAAAGGCGGGAAGCGCCAAGATCTTGGAATCAAATTTGAGGGTATAGTGTCTGGAGAGAAACGCTCTGGAGCCTCCCGTAGAGGACAACAGCGGAGCAACCAGGATCGAGAAAGAAGACTTGAGCTCCCTAATATGTTTGACGGGGATTTGACTCTAATTGTTACTGAAACCAAAGCAGGTAAAAGTCTGGGGCCCGCAGATCTCCTGGCATCTGCCAACTCAATTGATGAAACCATTTTTATCGAATACCAGATTCCTCTAGCCATGCTTGGTGATGAATTCAATATGGATGAATTGGGACTCGGTCTGGAATCCACTATTGAGAGACCTGCCATATCTGGTGGTCGTTCCGGTGGTATGAATAGTGGCATGGGTGGTGGTCAAAGGGGAGGTAGATCTGGCGGCATGGGGGGTGGTAAGAGTGGCGGCGGTCAAAGAGGTGGAGGTAGCCCTGGATCAGGAATGGATCAAAATGATATCGAGGTGTGGACAAAGGTTAGATTTCCTCAATAATATATAGACAGTTTAGCTTCAAAACTCCGTCCAAATGGCGGAGTTTTTTTTGAAACAAATATTTGCATGTTGAAATCACATGTTTATTCTTGTAGTGACAATAATTATCACAAAATTTGGGAATGTAATGAAACGTCAATTACGCGATGAAATGAAAAAATCTCAATATGCTGGAACCTTAGCCAGTGATCATGGATTGGAAAATCACGGGTTAAAACATTTGAACGATGTCTTTTGGAATTTATCCACTTCTGAACTTTATGAAGAGATACTTGATCGAGAAGAAGGCAAGATTGCCCATAATGGTCCTCTCCTGGTCTATACAGGTGAACACACCGCACGTGCGGCGAATGATAAGTTCGTAGTTCGTGAATCTTCAACCAAGAACGATATATGGTGGGGTAAGCATAATAAACCCTATACGAAAAAGAAATTCGCTAACCTGTCAAACCGTCTCAAAGGTTATCTCCAGGGCAAAGATGTATTTGTACAGGATTGTTACGTGGGAGCCGATGAGAACTATGGTATGCCAATTCGCGTAATTACCCAGTATGCCTGGCATAGTTTGTTTGCCAGAAATATGTTTGTGGTTGAACGTGATGACGAAAAACTTAAGGAGCATGTGCCTGAATTCACATTGATATCAGCCCCTGATTTCAAAGCAGATCCGGAATATGATGATTTGCATAGTGAAACATTCATTATTCTCAATTTTGAAGAGAGATTAGCCATTATTGGTGGTTCAAAATATGGTGGAGAAATCAAAAAATCATTCTTCACAATCATGAATTACCTCCTGCCCAAACGAGATGTCCTGACAATGCATTGTTCAGCTAATGTGGGTCAAAAAGGAGATGTGGCCATTTTCTTCGGTTTATCCGGGACAGGCAAAACTACGCTCTCTGCGGATGTGAATCGTGGACTTATCGGTGATGATGAACATGGTTGGAGTGATGATGGCGTCTTCAATTTTGAAGGCGGTTGCTACGCGAAGGTGATCAACCTGAATCCGGAAGCTGAACCACAAATCTATGCTGTGACACAAATGTTTGGTACTATTCTAGAAAATGTGGTCTTTGGTGGTCGTTTTCGACATCTAGATCTGGATGACGATATGTATACTGAAAATACCCGTGCCTCATATCCTTTGGAATTTATCAGCAATGCTGTTCCAGGTGCTCGCGGTGGCAATCCTAAAAATATCTTCATGCTCACCTGTGATGTTTCAGGTGTATTACCTCCCATTTCCAGATTAAGCGCTGATCAGGCTATGTACCATTTTATTTCTGGCTATACATCCAAGGTGGGTGGTACAGAGATTGGTCTGGGAGCAGACCCGATCAGCACATTCAGTGCCTGTTTTGGTGCACCCTTTATGGTACACCATCCCTATGTGTATGCCCAATTGCTGAAAGACCGAATGCTCACGCACAATGTGAATTGCTGGTTGATCAACACGGGCTGGACAGGTGGACCATTTGGAGTCGGAAGTCGTATCAGTATCCAATATACACGGGCATTGCTAAATGCAGCTCTGGATGGCGGACTTGATGCAGTAAAATTTCGACGAGATCCTGTATTCGGATTCGAAATTCCTGAGAGTTGTCCTGATGTACCTTCAGAAATCCTTGATCCTATCTCAACCTGGGCTGATAAGGAAGATTATCAGAGACGCTATCAGAATCTGGCGGTAAAATTTGTGGAAAATTTTAAGCAGTTTGAGGATGGTGTTACTGCTGAAGTGATAGCCGCAGGTCCTAAAGTTTAACAGTAGAATTTTTGCTATACCGCGCTTCCACTTATTGTCAAGCCCTTGACGTGTAAGGAAAAGCGGGGGTCGATATGGGGAATGATTCCTTAACAAAGGTGTTATTCCCCGTCGTGATTTCCGTTTTGATTCCCTTGATTCCAAGATTATCCGTATGGAAGTGAAAATTGATCCTATTGTCTAACTCCGAAGCAAGGTAGGGGTATACCTGCTCGAAGGAAGGGATCGTCCTGCCCAGGATATCATAAACGTTTACCAATCCGCCTTCCCTATCAAAAAATACCAGACATTCCAGATCTGGAATCTCATATATCTTGTTACGCATGGTATAAAGTGCATGAAACATGAGTAATTTTGAACTGAATACACTCAATTTGTTTGAGATTGGTGTTCTATTTTTTGCATATCGATAAATTTTATCCAGATCCGATTGATTTGAAGGATCTAGAGGAATGATTCCTTGCTTTTTTGGAACTGGTTCAGCATGACAGTATTCCAGAGTTTCATCGAGGGGAGAGAATCCACAGTGCTTATAGTAGGGAATGGCTTCGTCATCGGCAAATAGGAAAACACCATCATGTTGACCTCTGGCCCAACGCAGTCCCAAATTGGTTAACTCCCGGCTTAAACCCTGTCTACGCCATTCCTTGTGCGTTCCCACACCGGATATCTGCACTAGCTTAGTTTTTCTATTCGCTATTACTGCATCGAGCAAATAGATACAAACACTGGCTATGACTTGCCCATCTTTAAAATAGGAAAATGGGGTATAGGCATTGTCCCAATATCCTCGGGATTCCCATTCAGTGAAATCTAGACCGTGAATTTTCAGGATAAATGCTTTAAATGCATTCCTGGCTTTGGGATTGTCCCAATACTGTGTTTTTAATTCAATTTCCATGAGTTTTTATCGTGCAAGAAGCCACATGATGCGATCATATGAAATCAGGTAGTGCAGTATGACTGCAGAGCCTAGAATCCACCATAAATTTTGATATCCCAGCTGAAAAAGAGCTAAGCTGGCCAGGGCAAAAAAAACAAGCTCCAAAACGAGACGAACAGCACCAGAGACGATGATGGGTGCATTCCCGGATCGACTGGGATCCTCTGGCACATTAAAAACACCCCAGGCTAATGCAAATATGAGAGGGACAACCAGAACAAGGAGATAGCGCCATCCTGATTCTGAGAGTTTCCAACCCCACAGCCCAAATGATATCAAAGCTGAAATTTCCAACAAAAATCTAAAGGCTAAATTTATTGGATGAGATCCCATCGTTCTATGCCACTTGAAATTTATTTGGAGTCAAGAAACTTAAGAACCGAGGCCATGACCTCATCTCTGCTGGTTTCTGAAATGATGCTTTCAAAAGGGAAACCGAATACCACTATGTTAGACTCCCCTGAGGCTGCAACAGCGGCGCTAGTATTATTTTCGCCATAGCGTAGTATGGTGAGCGCTTCTGGAACAGAGGGCTCAATGGCATCAGGTGATTCTACCTTGTACATTGATGGGTGGAAACGGGTATTGAACTCTAAAGTCTGTGTGGTTTCAAATTGGAACAAATCTTGAGAGACGACACTAAGTTTACCGGTCTTCACCGCATGATCTGTTCGAAATTTATATTTGAGGATATCTTCACCGAATTGCATATCCAGTGAGTCATTCCCATTGTCAAAGAGATCAAATCCTACATAGGCACCGCTGAGAAAAAGATTTCCTCCTGATCGGGTATAGGAAGTGATTTTCTCTTGAAATGCCTTGGGAAACCCACGAAAATCTCTTGGGCTGAAATCCTTTGGACCAGAAACTTCCTTTTCCTCCCCAAAAATCAGATCCAACAAGGTATAATTGTTTATATCTAATTGACCATCCCAGATGGCTTCATCACTTGATGAGACAAATGAATGGCCAGCCTCGCGTAAAGATTTCCCGTGTAAATGAGGAAAATCAAAACTGTTTCCCGGGATGAGGGTTGTTTCCATATCCCCAAAACTGGCACCATGCCCGGGTTCATCATCATCTAGCCATGGTGAGTCTGCCAGGATATCGTATTGGGAGCCTATATAGTTCATGTCATAACCATCTGAGACACCTTCATCCCAGAGATCAACGAACCCGAGGTATTCATCAGTCTCAATGGTACTTCCTGCTGAGATGCGATCAAAGGCATTCACAATTAAGACAGGTGTTTTATCTCCACCCATATTGCATACGGAGAGAATCTCAGAAGGAAAGCTCTCACCACCAGAATTGAGGGCAGTCACTTTATAACTGTATATGAGACCTTCTTCAGGAGCAGGGGTATCGAGATAGGGACTATCGACAACAATACCATTGTCGAATCCTTCATCCTCAACCTTTGTGTACACCATATACTTTTCAGGGGAGGCAGTCACCTCTAGCGGATCAAGCACAGGCAGCCATTGAAGTCTCAGTTCACCAGTTTCAGTAAAGGTTGCCTGAAAATGCGAAACTGGAAGTGGTTGGATGACATATTCAAGATTCCATTGGGTGGAAATGTATCTAACCATAGCTTTGTAAATGGACCTGCTTGCATCGAATTTGAAACGAGGATCATTTGCAAATTTCATATCAAGAAAATTATGGTGGGAGAGGAGTTCCAATAAGACGGAGGGTACATTGGGCCGGTAAGCCTCACTATATCCTCGATCCCAAAGCATGCGGCGTGTCCAGGTTGGATCATATTTGGCACGAATATCATTGACAATTTGAGTCTGTAGAATGTCTGCCAAATCCCGGTTGGTCATTCGTGACATGGAATCAGGAAAAATTTCACGCTCTTCAAAGTCCTCTGTACTGTATATGGATAAGGTGCCGATAACCGTATCATTGCGTGTAAATCCAGCATCGGTATGAAAAGCGAAGGAAAGATCAATAGGGATTTTTAACCCAGGGGTCTGACGATCCAAATTTGGACCATAGGGCGCACCACGCAAATAGTTGACCCATTCTGCACGGCATTGATAGTCATCCTTATAATCGCTCTCATCCTCATTCAAATTGTAAACAAGGCTATCTGGCATTCCAGCATATTGCAGATAATAACGAGCTGCTTCAGCAAATCTTGGTCGGCCACTCACCTGACCTTCACGTGATACGTTTCCTATTCCGCCGCCAAAACGGATCGCATCTGCGCTTACATATTTACCTGATTCAGTACTTTTATTGGTGAGTTCAACTCGATGGATATCCTCATTGAGATCCTGATTAAAATCAAAGATTCCAAGGTATATCCAGGTACTACCACCGATTTGCTGATTGACTATAAATTCAGTTTGACCACCTGTATGAAAAACAGTGTAGTGGGCATCTGTTATGTTGCTGTCGGCAGCACTATAGGCGACATAGACTGCATATTTTCCTGCTTCTGGAAGGCTGGGTATCCAACGTATTTTGGCGCTTCCACTGGTGTCTGCCTTGATGTGACGGGATGTTCCCATAAAAAAGGGATTGTCTCCTGAGACATATGGTGGAGTACCAATGGCAAATCCTGGTTGGTCCAGCATTTTCCACTTTTCTGATTTTGAGTCATATTCCTGATAAGCCGATTTTACACCTGGTGTGTCATTATCAATGATGATTTCATTGGTCTGGAGGTCACGCTCTCGGGGCATAAAAACTTGGGCACCAGCATTTTCTAGCATGGGAACCAGATACTTTAGCGTAAAGGACATGGGGAGTAAATCTTCCACAGTTTGGAAAACGCGAGCTCTTTGCCATTCCCAACGCTGCAGCTCTTGCTCATAATACCAACCATGACTGTGCCACAGTGCAATGTTACGATTATATAGACCAGAAGAAGGGGTCCATTTATGGCTCAAGTTGCGGACCAATGGGAGAGACCTATTCTCAGGCATAGGCATCCTACTGCGGTCATAACTACGTTTGCTACCACGAAAATAATTTGGGATGAGATCTTCAATAGGGTAATCAACAGCATAAATTTTCAGACTATAGTCTTTAAACTTTCCACCTAAAAAATCTTTAAGACTCGAATGCACGTCTTTGACCACATTTTCTCGAATAGGTATGTTGGCAAAATTCCGATTAAAATGGATTTGAAGTTGCCGCGAATCAGAGTCAACGATGATGGTATCAATTTTCGTGTATTTATTCAATCGGAGAGGAGAATCTGCCTTAGTGTTAGTGGCAAGAAATCGTTCTACACTTTGGTAAGCTTTTTTTGTGGTCCGATCCATACTGGAATAGTCATAATCGGTGCTCACTGGTTTGTTCGAAATACAGGAAAATAGAATTGCAACGAGAACAAATGTGAGAAAATACTGATATCGATTCATACGCTGAGGCTCCAAATGATAGGCCACTAACATAAGAAAACCAAATTGCTTTTCAATTAGTCAAAGTTGGTATTTGATTGAGGAAGGATACTAGAAACAAAAAAGCCCCTGATTTCTCAGGAGCTTAATGCGGGACCGATCCCGACGCTTGGTCGGGACGACCTCCATTCATTGACTTGTACCCTTAATAAGGTTCAGAAGCAATTCCCTCCGCCATTTCTTGAGCTGCTTCTCCCTGATCATAGCTTCACTTCGAGAAGAATAGCGCTCAGTATATATGACTTTCCAAGGACCTTTGAATTTGGTCGACTTTACACGATTACTATTATGTCTTTCTAATCGCGCTTCAAGGTTGGCCGATTGCCCGATGTAAAACTTGCCAGTCTTGCTTTCTAATATGTATATGTAATAATTCATGATACAAAAAAGCCCCTGATTTCTCAGGAGCTTAATGCGGGACCGACCGGGATCGAACCGGCGACCTCCGGCTTGACAGGCCGGCGTTCTAACCAAGCTGAACTACGATCCCAAAAATTTCAAATGGCTTAGTCTTTTTTCCTGTACATGATGGAGACTGGAATAATTACCAGGTAACCAATGAGCAGTACAATGGGCGAAACCGAGAGTGCTTGTACACTGTTTAGTTCGCCTGTACCCATCAACACATATCCAAGAATAATGACAATAAGCCCTGCTATGAAAAGAAAATAATTTGTTCTCGTAAAGGGTAACTCAGAGAGCCAGTGTTTGGTGTCGTTGTTGCCTTCACTTATCATAGCGCGGCGAATATAGATGGTGACAAATAGGTGCGCAAATAAAAATCATTTATTTGTTTAAATATTTACACTCGTTGACATGCCAAATGACCCCTTCTATATTGATAGACTTTAGAAAGGAATTTGTGCTTGAAAAGGATTATGCGCTACGCTCTTACAGCTCTCATTATTCTCTGTCTGGCGGGCATTACTAGTCTCTATCTTGTTTTTGATTCAAGACCAGACAAGTCTGACGACGAACTTGCCCATATAGTTATTCGTGATGGAAGCTCGTTGAGTTCTATTGCCCAGCAACTTTACGAGGCAGATATTATATCCTCACCAGAATCATTCAAGGTAGCGGCAAAATTACTTAATAGAACTCGAGCCATCTATCCCGGTGCCTATTCCATTCCAAAGGGGCTTACAAATACTGAAGCCATAGAAGCGCTAGCACATGCAAAGGCAATAGAGGTTACGGTCACTATCCCAGAAGGTTTACGCTCTGATGAAATCATCGGAATTCTGAGCCGCCAATTAAACTTGGACTCACTCAAAATGATGAGCCTTCTCACTGATTCAACACTACTCAGTATTGCCGGGGATGGATTTACACATCTCGAAGGTACACTATTTCCCGAGACCTACCGTTTTCTGGAAAATAGTGATGAATTTATGGTGATGGCAAAAATGGTTAGACACTTTAGGGAGAGTGTGGATCCAGAGATGCTTGAACTAGCAGCAGCTCTGGGATTTGATCTCCAACGTCTTATCACCTTTGCCTCACTGGTTGAGAAAGAAACAGCCAGGGAAGATGAACGAAGATTGGTTTCCTCAGTCTATCACAATCGAATTCAAAAAAATATGCTCCTCGGTTGCGATCCAACGGTGATATATATGCTGGTGCGGCGGGGCGAATGGAATGGAAATTTGCAGCGCAAACATTTTGCAATAAATGATCCCTACAATAGTTATTTAAAAAGGGGGCTTCCACCAGGTCCGATTGCCAACCCTGGATTAGCCAGCATCCATGCCGCTCTCAACCCTGAAAAAACAGATTTCTTATATTTTGTCGGAAAAAATGATGGCACTGGTGCTCACGATTTTTCTAAAACCCTCCGCGAGCACAATAATAAAGTGAATCGCTATCAACGCCGGAGATCCAACAGATGAACAATGTCCTGGCTGGACTAAATCCTCAACAACAAGCTGCAGTTGAAGCCCTGGAAGGACCGGTTCTTATTTTCGCCGGCGCCGGTAGTGGAAAGACCCGTGTATTAACCCATCGGATAGCAAATATGATTTATAGTGGGACTGCCCAGCCCCATGAAATTCTGTCTGTCACCTTCACCAATAAAGCCGCTGGAGAAATGCGTGAACGTATCAAACGCATACTGGGAGCGGATCGATCTCATGTCAATATGGGAACCTTCCATTCCATTTGTGCTCGAATACTCAGACGTGAAGCACTCTATATCGGCTATGAGCAAAGTTTTAGTATCTATGATGATGAAGATGGCCAAAAAGTTGTCAAGAAGATCATGAAGGACCTTCAAATATCAATCGATGTCATCAAACCTAACTCCGTGTTTTATAATATTAAGCAATTCAAGTCTCAGATGATATTTCCGGCTGAGGCAACTGATCTTGCGATGTCCACCTTTGATGATACCGTGGCCAAGATTTATGGGATTTATCAATCGGAGCTCAAAAATAGCAGTGCCATGGATTTTGATGATCTCCTGTTAAAACCTCTGGAACTCTTTGAAAAGAACCCGCATATCTTGAAAAAATATCAGGATCAATTCAGATTTATAATGGTGGATGAGTACCAGGACACCAACAAGGCTCAATTCCAGTTTGTGGAAGCGTTGAGCCACGAGCATAAGAATTTGTGTGTGGTGGGAGATGACGATCAATCCATTTATGGCTGGCGTGGAGCTGATATTGGAAACATTCTGGATTTTCAGCAGCATTTTCCAGGGGCAAAGATATTTAAGCTTGAACAGAACTACCGATCCACTAAAACTATTCTGGCTGCAGCATCTGCCGTAGTCAAACTCAATGAAAAGCGAGCCGCCAAGGAATTATTTACTGAAAGTGCCGATGGCGACATCATCAAGGTGCTTGAAGGGCGGAACGAATTGGATGAAGGCCGTCTCATTGTGGATGAGATCCAGTCAGTTTGTCGTCGCAATAAACATGGCTTCCAGGATGTAGCATTACTCTATCGCACAAATGCCCAATCCCGACCACTTGAAGATGTATTACGGCGGAATGGTGTACCGTACCAGATTATCGGCGGCACCAAATTTTATGATCGTATGGAAGTAAAAGATGTCCTGGGGTATTTCAGACTTATTGTAAATCCCTTGGACAACATCAGTTTCATGCGGATAATTAATAAACCTACGAGGGGAATAGGGAAGACCAGTCAGGATGCCATCAATGCCTTTGCCATTGATCAGGGCATTTCCCTTTTTAGCGCTGCCACCCGTGCTCAGGAATACGGCTTAACCTCGCGGGCTTTTAATAAGGTCATCGAGTTTGTGCAGTTGATTGGAAAATATTCAAGCCTACTCAATGAGTTGAATCTGGAGGAGTGGGCTCGCGTCTTTGTTGACGAACTCGGTTTTGTCAACCAGTACAAAGCAGAGGGAACTGCAGAGAGTGAAGTTCGTGTGGATAATATTTACGAATTACTCTCAGCAGTGTCTGAATATGCTCAGAGAGCTGAAGAGCCCAATTTGACGGGTTATATGGAAGAGGTCGCTCTACTTACCGATATTGACAAGTTTAATCAGGATAAGCAACAGGTCACATTGATGACCCTGCACAGCGCAAAAGGGCTTGAATTTCCAGTTGTGTTTTTGACTGGAATGGAAGATGGACTCTTCCCATTACAGCGTTCAATTGACGATAATGAGGCTCTTGAAGAAGAGCGAAGACTTTTTTATGTAGGCTTGACACGAGCCATGGAACGTGCATATTTAAGTGGTGCTCAAATGAGGCAGCGATATGGAGAGACGATGTATAGCCGTCCTTCGCGATTCCTCGAAGAAATACCAGCTCATTTATTAGATTATTCAACAAGAAGTATCAGCGATTTTACCCGCGAGGACTATCGCAAAAAACCTGGAGTAAAAGTGACTCGAACCAAACCCACAAAGCCTGCGCCAAAACAGACAACTGGTATGCGTCGGGCAATGGGTACCCTCAATCAACATGAGCCTGGGGTTTATGTGGCTGGCATGCAAGTAGGCCACAAAATCTTTGGGAAAGGCAAAATACTCACAGTTGAGGGAGCTGGTCCAGAGGCTAAAGTCACGGTCATGTTCCAGGGTAACGTCAAAAAGAAGTTGATTGCCAAGTTTGCTAATCTTGATGTTACAGATTGATTCTTGAATACCTGCATATCCTGAAGTAAGCAATACACCCTTTCATTTCCAACTTTTGGGGGAGCAACACCCCACAGAGTTCTCATCTAATAGATTCTTAATTTAAATGAGACTTATTTGCACTTGCGTAGATGAGATTCATTCTTATTTTTAAAATGAGAGGAGAAGAGATTATGTCTGCAGCAGAAAATCAACAACTAAAACAAGTGCTCAGAGAGCATGAACTAAAGGCAACAACTCAACGAATTGCTCTTTTAAAATTATTAGATGCAACCCATGAGCATTTTGATGCCGAAGAGATTTACCTGGAGTTGCTCAAGAAGCAAAAAAATGTGAGCCGGGCAACTGTGTATCGCTCCCTTGAAGCTCTAGCAGAGCAGGATCTGGTTACCCGATTGGATTTTGGAGACGGTCGGATGCGCTTTGAGCGAAGTAAGGGCGAAGATGAACACCATGATCATCTCATATGTGAGGAATGTGGCAAGGTCATCGAATTCTTTAATCTGGAAATGGAAGCCCAACAGCTATCAGTTTGTGAAGAAAATGATTTCACTCCCTCGACTCATACCATGCACATTTTTGGAATCTGTTCTGATTGTAAGAAACCCCAGTAGATGCGAGTCTATCCCAAAGAGTACCTGTTGAAATGATGGAAACATCCAATGTTTAATTTTAAAAGACCACGTCATAAGCTTCATATATCTGATGAAAATGATTTACGTCTCAGTGATTTAAAGCCGGGTGAAAAAGGTCGCATCACCGAAATTGGGGGAAGTGAGAATTTTCGTCATCGACTGATTGAGATGGGTCTTACACGTGATGCAGAAATATGTGTGGATAAATATGCCCCCCTCAGGGATCCGATGGAACTTATTGTAAAAGGTTATCACCTATCCTTACGGGGGATGGATGCGGAAAAAATCGCTGTGGAGCGCATAGTCTAAGATGAATTTTAACATCGCAGTCGCTGGAAATCCCAATTGTGGTAAAACCACCATATTTAATGCCCTGACTGGTGCAAAGCAGCGGGTGGGAAATTGGCCTGGAGTAACTGTTGAGAAAAAATCAGGACACTACAATCAATCAGACCACAAATTTGACGTTATTGATCTCCCTGGCACTTACTCATTAGCCGCCTTTTCTGCCGAGGAAACAGTTGTTCGCCAGTACCTGGAAAATGATGAGGCTGATGTCGTAGTAAATATTATTGATGCCTCAAACCTTGAGCGAAACCTCTTTCTTACCACTCAACTCATAGAATTGGGGAAGCCTCTGGTCCTGGTTCTCAATATGATGGATATGGCCAATGAAAAGGGGCTACAAATTGATGTGGATACCCTGGCTACCCTTTTAGGTGCCCCCGTAGTTCCTGTAGTTGGGCGCACTGGCGAGGGTATTGATCTTCTTAAGGAGAAGATCTTACGTGTGAGCACCGAAATTTCAATGAAAGCGCGTTTAATTGATATTTGCTATCCCAGAGATCTTGAAATAGAAATTGATAAACTCCATCAACTCATTCAAGTGAATGATGTCACTGACAAGCATAGTCGATGGACCAGTATCAAACTGTTAGAATCAGACAAGCAAACTCGTGATGAAGTTCGGCTCCATAGCAATGGAACAGATATACTTGACCAGGCCAAGATCTCCGTTGGCAGGATTGAGGGATTATTCAAGGATACCGGTCGCGCCATCATATCCAGTGCCAGGTACGGTTTTATTCAAGGTGCTATGCGTGAATGTGTTGTTGAAAGTCTGGTAGATTCTGTGGACTATAGTCGCCAGATAGATCGAGTCCTCACAAATCGTTGGTTGGGTTTGCCAATATTTGGTCTTTTCATGTGGCTTATGTTTAAACTGACTTATGACATAGGCTCGATACCCATGGATTGGATTGATAGGGGTCTTGTCGCTCTTATGAATTTTATCTCAGACTTGTTACCTGACAGTATGTTTGCCAGTTTATTGGTGGATGGCGTCATCGGCGGTGTGGGGGCCATTGCAGTATTTTTACCCAATATTTTTATTTTATTCTTAATTATTGCCGTGCTGGAAGACTCAGGATACATGGCCAGAGTAGCCTTTATCATGGACCGGGTCATGCACAATATTGGTCTTCATGGAAAAGCCTTCATTCCTATGATTATGGGGTTTGGCTGTAATGTACCGGCAATAATGGGGACCCGTATTCTGGAATCACGCCGAGATAGAATTCTCACAGTTCTCATAAACCCCTTTATGAGTTGTTCCGCCCGTTTACCTGTATACGTTCTCGTAGCTGGTGCCTTTTTTCCTGAAAATGCCGCAACAGTAATATTTTCAATGTATATCCTAGGTATTGTTGCCGCTATTGGAAGTGGTAAGCTTTTTAGCCGAACCATTTTGAAGGGTATGTCCAAACCATTTGTCCTGGAGTTACCCCCATACCAACGTCCTACCTTGCGTTCACTTGTTCTGCATACCTGGGAGCGTGGTTATCTTTTTATCCAGAAAATGGGGACCGTTATCCTGGTTGGATCAGTCATCATCTGGGTTCTGGGGTATTTCCCAACTGAGGTTGAACTGGATAGGGATTATGGAAGCGAACGAACCACTCTGACACTAGAGTACGACTCTCAATTTATAGCCCTGGAATCAAAATTTAAAAAATCTGTCGATCAGGATCGTTCAGGGTACCACTCAGAGATGATAGTCTATGAATCCAGCTCCAGCTATCTGGAACTTCTTGAGCAGTATCAGCTATTGAAGAAAGAATTAAGCAGCGAGAAGAACCAACAGCTCTCTAGTCTCCGTCAGCAGGAGATAGGAGATATAACAGAGCAAAAATGGATTGGACGCGTGGGGAAAATTTTTGAACCCATCGTAAGACCTCTTGGATTTACCTGGCGAGAAAGCGTGGCACTTATCACAGGTTTTGTCGCTAAAGAAATTGTTGTTTCAACCTATGGTGTCCTGTTTGGCGTTGGTGAGGATGTCGATGAAGGAAGTCAGGGTGTTATCAGTGGATTAAGGTCTTCAGGGATGACCCCTTTGGTGGCATTAAGCTTCCTGGTCTTCACTTTACTTTACACGCCATGTTTGGCTACGGTGGCAGCCATTAGGCGGGAAACGGGCACCTGGGCTTATACCTTATTTTCAATCGCCTATTCACTAGGGCTTGCTTACTCTTTAGCTTTTGCTGTAAGCTACTTTGGGAGGATGTTTAATTGGCTCAGTTAATTGATATCCTGCTGGTGATCCTTGCTGTCGCCATCGCCTTCTGGTATACAGTGAAGTATTTCTATAATCTGGGGAAGACTCCTAAAAGTGAGTCAATTAGCTGCGGTGGCTGCAATTCTTCCTGCCACACGGATATACCTGATAATCCTTCACTAGGATTGCTTAGAAATAAAAAATAAAACTGGGTTGATCAGTATTTATGAGCACCCATACCTAGATAATCATCTATCTGATGGGCAACTTCTTTGATCAATTTTGTGCGTTCACGATGCTCTAGGAAGGCACTTTTAAACCCACTAATGATAAAATCCTTAAAATCTAGCATGTTGAAATTAAAAGTTTCATAGGCCAGCATATACTCATCAACTAGAGTGACCCCGCTGATGAGTCGGTTGTCCGTATTTAGACTTAATCTCAATCCATAATCATGATAAAACTTGAGGGGATGATTGCTCATTTTGCCAATGCTTCCGGTTTGAGAATTGGAAGTCAGACAAACTTCGAGACAAATGCGGTGATCATTGATGTAATTCATGAGATCACCATCCTCCCTGAGACGGGTTCCGTGGCCAATTCGGTTTGCACCACAGTAGTGTATGGCCTGATGAATGGACTGTGGACCATAGGCTTCACCAGCATGTAGCGTCACATTGACGTTGTTGTTTCGGATGAGATAGAAGGCTTCTAAATGATCCTTGGCAGGAAAATTTTCTTCAGCCCCGGCCAGATCATAACCAATAACGCCTCTGTACTTATACGCAATGGCTAGCTCAGCAAGTTCAATGGAGGATTCTATAGAAAAATTTCGGATCCCACAAATAATGACCCCAGTACTGATATTGAATTCATGTTCTGCTTCCCGAAGACCTTTGATAACCGCATCCAGCGATTCCATGGGGGTCATGCCCTTGTCCTTGTGGAGAATGGGGGAGTATCGAACCTCCAGATGGCGAACATTTTCAGCTGCAGCATCTTCAGCCAGTTCAAATGCTGCGCGTTGCAGGGCTTCAGGAGTTTGGAGTACGGCCAGGGTAAATTGAAACTTTTCAATGTACTCTTCCAGGTTTTTTACTCGTTTTTGCACGACTACTGCTTTTCTGAGTCCATCTACATCTTTGGCTGGTAATTCAATCTTATCCTTCTGAGCCAGATCCAGCATGGTCTCCAAACGTAAAGATCCATCGAGATGACAGTGGAGTTCAGGCTTGGGAAGTTCTATTAAAAAATCTCTGCGAACCGGTTTCATCAATTTTCTCCGACTTGAGTTCTATCAGCTTTCAATGTGGTGATGAACCAAATGGCAATGGCCACTACCAGAATAGGTCCCAGCCAGCCAAAACCATCATAGTTAGGCCACCAATCTTTATCTGCAGTGAGGAAAATTGGCAATGCCACCAGAATTCCCATGATAGCTTCGCCGGTAATCATTCCTGCTGCTAATAGTAAACCCTTCTTCCTGGTAGAGTCGGTTGCACCCATTTTGTCACCAAAATGAGCCAACATTCCACCAATAAAAATGGGAGTGGTCAAAGAAATGGGTAGGTAAATACCAACTGCCACGGCCAGGATTGGTATTCTAAAATCAGATCCATTGCGTTCCTGACGAATATCAAGAGCAATGATAATAACACCAATGATGGCACCCATAATGACCATGTCCCAGGGCAGGTTCCCCTGGAAAACACCTTCTGCCACAGCTTTCATTAAAGTGGCCTGAGGTGCAGATAAGGTGGGCGAACCGATAGTGTAAGCTGTGTGTAAAATATCGAGTACAACGCCAAGCACGATGGCAGCGCTTAAGACACCAATCACCTGCATGACCTGCTGCTTCCAGGGTGTTGCTCCAACCAGATGTCCAGTTTTTAAATCCTGGAGGTTATCACCGCCAATGGCAGCCGCATTACATACTACGGCGCCTACCATGATGGCAGCAGCCGCACCTTGCAGCGATCCAGATCCGAGGATGGCCAGGAGCAGGAGTGATGCGAATAATACTGTGGCCACAGTAACCCCCGAAATTGGGTTATTTGAAGAGCCGACAACTCCAGCCATATAAGCGGCTACGGCTGAAAAGAAGAATCCAAAGACCATCATAATAATGGTGATTAAAATGGCCAATTGAGGTGTTGGCAGGATATCATTATAAATCATAAAGACGGGGATCATGAGAACCAGCAGAGCAATGGCCACATACTTAATGGGAATGTCATTTTCTTCACGTTTTAGCTCTTCACCACTCTGAACTTTACTGTATGCTTTTAAACTCGCTTGTATCCCAATCATGAGTGGTTTGAAAAGTTTAATCAAGGACCAAATACCGCCTACAACCATGGCACCCACACCCAGATACCTGATTTTTGTATCCCAAATAGTATTTGCTGCATCCAGAGCATCCCCTTCGTATCCATAAACTGCAGTGTAAATGGGAATAGCGAAGAACCAGGATATGAGTCCACCGGTAAAAACCAGGATACTGATATTTCTACCAACGATATAGCCGACTGAAATCAAGGCAGGCGATAAATCCATTCCAAATCCAAAGACGGAACGACCCAGATGAGTTGCACCCTCCATGGCAGAATGCCAAAGGGCAAAGCCTTGTTGCCCCAGTTTCATCAACGCTGCTGATACACTGGCCAGGGTAAGCAAACGTAAACCACCCTGGACCTCATCCTCAGCACCGCTACTCTTGGCATTTCCAGCTTCTAACACAGCTGCAGTAGCAATTCCCTCAGGATAGGTCAGTTTTGCTTCTACAATCAGGGCACGACGCAGAGGAATTGTGAATAGGACACCAATTAATCCACCCACGCTGGCGATCTTGGCTATTTCCAGGTAATCAAAGGTTTCCCAATATCCCATGAGTAGTAAGGCAGGAATGGTGAAGATGACACCAGCAGCCAGTGACTCACCAGCCGATGCAGCTGTTTGAACGATATTGTCCTCAAGAATATTGTGCTTCTTGAATAAACTTAAAACACCCATACTGATAACAGCAGCTGGAATTGAAGCAGAGGCTGTCATACCTGCGAAGAGACCCAGATAGGCATTAGCGCCTGCCAGGACCATGGATAGAATTATGCCGAGGAAAACTGCTTTAACGGTGATTTCAGGTAATGGCTTACTCACGATATCCCTTTCTTATCTTGATGTGACCGCAAAGATAAGGGAGATTAAAAAGGGGGAAAGTGCTAATTAATTTGAAAACTGAGAGGATTATAGGAAAGAATTATCATCGTTCTTTCGATTTTCAGCCTTAAGAATATCAAAATAAGTCTGCCATTTTAGAGTGATCTCGTCTGGTGGAAGTTTAAAGCTATGCCTGACACCCCCTACACCGATAGAAACAGCATTGAAATAATCCATCGTAAATATCGTGATGCTCGATAGAGTCCATGAGTGAATCAATTTTTGCTTATCAGATAGTGCTACTCTCTGATTTGAGAGTGTCAAACTTAAATCACTTCCCTCAACCACAGTCTTCTCATTTGTATATCTCAATATAGGGGTGTGGAGATGAACTGATTCACCATTTTCCAGGGCAAATGAATGCTCAAGATTAAGGGGATATTCTAAAACATCATTTTCTATTTTATTAATCCATTGAATGCTGGAGATAGATTCTTTTTCTGTGGAAGTTTTCAAAGAATAATCATTTGCCACCAGCCACTCAGTATTGCAATGGTTACACTTGACACTATGACCTGAAATGACCTCAATTGAATTGCGGGTATGACACTTATAACATGCCCATAGTAAGTGCTCCATGCCTCTGGTAATTGCTCTACTTTTCACAGGACGGAAGATTTTCTCCTCTGCAAAGATTTGGGTTTTGATTTGGTGCTCTAAATCTTTTAAATCCGATTGAGTTTCTAGTGGAATTAAGGGCTTGAAGGAGGCAGTGACCTTCCCGCGCCTGCGATTTGGCGCCCATCTGGGCCATATCTCATAGGCACCATCCAGATGAACTGGTAATATGGGTACCTTACAGTGTTGGATTAATTTTAAGGTTTCCTTAAGGATTGGTAGGGGAGAACCATCTGTTGATCTGCCACCCTCTGGGAAAATGCATACAACCTGACCCTTTTTTATCATTCTAATCATGGTGCGGATTGATTTTAAGTCCTGTTTATGTCTGCGCATGGGAAAGCTACCAGTTCCCTTGAGTAAAAATCGCATCAAATGGGTCGTGAAGATATCAGCAGTTGTCACAAATTTAATTTCATAGGGTACAAATATGGCAAACAAGAATGGATCCAGATAGCACTCATGGTTTGATACGATTAGAAAGGGTTTGTTATGAGGAATATTATCAACTCCCTCAACTTTAACTCTATACCATGGCCGAATAATCAGCATACCTATAAGCCACACAAACTGTGAGCGAAAACTAATTTTGAGATTTTCGGCTATCTTAAATTTCCAATACCAGAAGGGAACATTTTTTCTGTATTGAAGATATGAGTTACCCAAAGTCCTAGATAGGAGCGGTTCCTGGACCAGGAGAAGCCAAAGGAGGTAAATCAAAGAAATACTGAGAGAAAGCAGCAAAACCCACCCGTCGAAACCTGTGAGTACAAATAATATTCCAAACTGGTAGATCGAGAAAAACCAAAAAAATGGTTGTCGCGTTCTAGCATATAACCCTACATCCACTAGACGTGAACTTTTTGTAGAGAAGTAAAGTTTACCATCTCCAAATCTTAGAATTAATAGATCAGAACTCATCATCCCATATAGACCAAGTAGAATGAATATCCCTCCCAGAAGCGAACTTAGAGTTTCAGGAGTTGGATCATGAATCAGTCCAGGTGAGATATAGAAAACACAGGGGATTATGGACAATTTAATGACCAGGCCCAAAAAATTGCGCGCTATTCTGAGTCCATTTTCCATAGCAAACATTTTAATAGAATTTTGAGAACGTTGATATAGAATAAAACGCAATATTTTATTTCAGAATAGTGCCGTTATGACCTTGCCCTCCCAAAGAACACCGAATATATTCAGGCTTACGGTTATTGAGCTCGGAATTGGTCTTGATGGTTTTAAGACATCTAATAGAGTTAAAAGCACTAAATATTTTTGTGCAATTGGGAATCCCATTAAATGAAATTTGAGACAGAATTTAAAAATGATACTCTCATTGTGAGAGTTCAAAATACAACTTTTGACATTCGTGGAGTGAAGGCATTTAAGCGTGATATTTTCATGGCGATTGCTGAAGCAGACTTCAAGAATATTATCATCAACATGGAAAATGTCAGAATGGTTGACAGTACAGGTCTGGGCGGATTACTCTTTGCCAAACGCCAGGCAACGATTAAGGGTGGGGAGTGTTTCCTGGTGAAACCGCAGCAGAAAATCGCTTCCCTCATCAAGATATCCAAGTTGGATGATGTATTTACCATCGTTGATGACGAGGAGACTGCTTTAAAAAAATAAATGCAACATTTGTGGGATAAAAAAAAGCGACCTTGGTCGCTTTTTTTTGGTTTCTTTTAGAAAAAGAAACAGGGACAACTAAAATCCGGAAGCGGGGGAATACGACCAGACCGATGTCCCTGTAAAATCATGATAAAAATAGTAGTCAATAGGGCTCATGTCAATGATTTATATTAGAATAATTGAAGGAAAATCGTCAATAGTATATAAATATTGGGGTGACTCATTTATATTGTTTATCTGTAAGGATTCGTAGGGTAGGCATGACACAGTTAGGAGATCAGCTATGAAAGCAGGGCGGAGTATTTATAAACTTGGAATTTTGGTTGTATTGTTGAGTACAATCTCCTGTACATATTTTAGTGAACATGCGAAGCTGGAAAGAAGTGCACGCGATTCATATGGCCGGGCAGATTATGATGCAGCCGTTTTTGTGTTGGCGCGGAGCCTTCAAATGAGTCAGGATTATGACAAAAGCCAGATTCTTATGGCGGATGCTTTTCTAATGGCAAATCGCGTTCATGAAAATAGAATTTCTGAGTTGGAATCCAGCTCTGATGACTTCAGATATGATGGTCTAGCTCGTGAATACCAGAGCTTAGTGAATCTTCACGATGCTGTCAAGAATTTGCCTCCAGTTCGCCATCCTAAAACTGGAGTACTCCTGGAACTGGAAATAGTTGATTATTCAGATCAGCTTGCCGAGGCAAAACAATTGGCAGCTGAATCTCATTATGCTGCCGGTGCAGCCCTCTCCCTCTCACTTGATTTATCCCAGCAAAAAGCCGCAGCAAAACAATTCAAAAAAGCTTTCAGCTTTGTTCCAGGATATAAGGATTCTGAATCCAGGTATGAGGCAACCAGGCAAGCTGGCGTAAAAAGAATCGCTGTATTCCCCTTTGAAGATTTAAGTGGTAAGAATAAAAGGTATGGAGCCATCGAAGAGTTGGTGGTGGATCAAATGGTGACCTCGGTCATGAAAGATCCTTCGGCTACGGAATTTCTGGAGCTTATCAGTCGTGATCAATTGGATCGTGTAATTGCTGAGCAAAAGTTGGGACTCTCCGGCATGGTGAATGAAGAAACCGCCATGGAAGTAGGAGCCCTACTGGGTGTCCATGAAATATTAACGGGAAAAATAACACAGATTATTTATACCCCGGTACAGACTGTGAATAGAGAATACAAAGAAGCAAAGCGGGTAGTTGTTGATACTGAAAAGTACAAAAATAAAGAGGGTAAGACCAAGACTCGCAATATTTACGCTGACGTTGAGGCGAAGGTCAGACACTATACCCGCACGACTAAGGCAGTGATCAAGGGATCCTACAGGATTGTGGATGTACGCACATCAAAAGTTATTAAAAGTGAAGCTTTTGAAGGAAAATCAAATTTTTCTACTGAGTGGGCAGTTATAAAAGGAGACTCCCGAGCGCTCAATTCACGTACTGCACGACTTGCCAGGAAGGGTGAAACCGTGGCTCCTGTTGGTGGAGAAATGGTGAGCCAAGCAGCCACTGATCTGGCCAACTCCCTGAGCAATTCACTGAAGATATATGCCCGCTAGATATTGAGCCGAAATTTATTCTCAGGTCTCATCCGGTTTGAGAATTGAAAAAAGATAGACAGCGATAAAGGCAATAATAAATGCTGAAAATCGAACGCTTACCCAATCACCGAATAGATCCATAACAGTAAATAGCGTTCCAGTAATCATTCCTGCAATAACACCTACCCGACTGATTCGCTTCCACCAAAGTGTCAACAGGAGTGCCGGTCCAAAGGATGCTCCAAGTCCACCCCAGGCATAGCTTACCGTTTCAAACACAAGATTGGTAGATTGCCAGGCCAGATAAAAAGCTAATAATCCGATCATTATGGTAAGTACACGCCCAATGGTGAGCAAGTCGAAGCGATTTTTCAGTTTCTGAAAATAGTTGCCTATGAGATCCTCGGTGAGGACCGTAGTAGAAACCAGTAACTGACTATCTGCAGTTGACATCATGGCAGCAATAGCACCAGATATAAAAATTCCCGCAACCCAGGGATGCAAAAGATTTTGAGCCATAATGGGCATCAACTTTTCTGGATCACTCAAGGAGGCAACGGCCGTTAACTGTTGACCTTCAAAACTCATACTGCCAGCCTGGAGTAGAAAATATCCAGTGAGCCCAATAAACATGCTTCCAAAAAAGGCGGGCACAGCCCATGAAATGGCGATGCGGCGGCTGATTTTGATGTTCGAGGCTTTGTCGATTGCCATAAACCGCGTAACAAGATGAGGTTGCCCCATGTAGCCCAATCCCCAGCTCAGCCCGCCAATGGCGGCTGCCAAAGCCGCCATGCCCGCCTTTCCTGCGAACAGGCTGGCTCCATTGAAATGAAAATCAACTTGTTGGAGTGCATTAATTTCAATAAATGCCACCAGAGGCAATATGACCAGGGTGCCTATCATGATAACGCCTTGCACCATATCTGTCCAGGCCACAGCCAGAAAACCACCCATTAGGGTGTAAAACACAATGATGACGGCACCGATAAGCATGCCTTGCATGTGCGTGATACCAAAAGTGACGTTTAATACTTTTCCAGCACCAGAAAACTGGGCTGCTACATAAAAGGTGAAAAAGAAGGTGATGATCAGGGAAGCCAGAATTCTGAGTATACCTCGCTCATCCCCAAAACGTTTCGCAAATAACTCAGGCAAGGTTATAGCGTTAAATTCTTCTGTCGCTTCTCTCAGACGCTTGGCGATAAAGAACCAAGAAAAAATGATCCCGGAAATGCAGCCCACAACTGTCCACAATTCTAGTAACCCTGCCACCAATGCGGCCCCTGGTAACCCCAGAATTAACCAGGCTGATTCCCCGGAAGCCCTCTCTGAGAAGGCGATGACCCAGGGTCCCAGACGTTGACCACCCAACGCAAAGTCCTTCATGGATTTGGTGAGGTGAGCAGTATAAAATCCGACTCCCAGAATAAGCATGAGATAGAGTATAAATCCTAGAGTGACAGGGTCCATGGAGGCGTTCCTTTAGATATGCTGTGTTTTTTGTTGGGCTACGTGGAGTAAGGTAAAACAAACCATGACATCGAGTTAGCTATTTTCTGTTTCCCGAGAAGTTGAAACAGACAAAGATCAATTGATCATAAAAGCATTATTAGCCCCGCGAAAATTGACTAAATTCAGCCCGAAATGAACAGCATAATTTCCACTAAAATCCATCTGAAGTGTCTGACCCTGCTTCTATTCCTTATGACAGCTGGATTTGGTCAGGTTGATAGCTTGACAGTTTATCCAGAATTTGACAGCCAATTATTGAAACTGAAAGTGCCAGATGCTTTTCAACGCAGTAGCTTGAAACTTGAAGTGTTTTCCGATTCCTCCTGGCAATTGTATCGAGGCACTGAAGCACTGAGTTTTTCACAATCATTGCATCTTCTGGGTCAGGAAAGTGTCCTGGTCGATTATGAGGAACATCTAGCCAGGGAAGCTGGATTCTTGAAGGACTTTCGCTCAAGGCGCGTCTTTTCAATGATCAGCTCAATTGGTGGTGTTACCTATCTGGCAATTATATGGAGTAAGGGGTGGGTTTATCAAATACCCGGTTATGCTGCTATCATGATTGGTGGAGTACGCTACTTTGAGAGTAGGCAGTATGAAATACAAGCACTACGAGAACAGTATTATTTACAGACACTGATTAGTGCTGCCAGGATAGAGAGACTGGTTGATGATTATAACTTCAGACTTTATCAATATTTATCCACTGCGGGAATTCAATTCAGTGATAACTAGAGCCATTGTAGTAGCCTTTCTCCTGCTTGGTTCCTGTTCTCAGGGGTTTTCATTTGAGATTTACCATAATCCACCTGATCATTTTCTCCAGGGGGTCCCTGGACAGCTGGAAGTCATTTTGCCTCACTACCTTGCTGATCCTGATTTTGTCAAACTCTTCATTCGAGAGCAGGGTAAAATGGTCTATCAGGAACTAACTTTTTATGAAGAAAGTGGTGCCTGGTACTGCGATATCCCCGCAGCCTATATGAATGGTGATAAGCTAAGCTACTATATTGGTGCCTCATTTGGTCCAGCGGGACTAGCGGCATTTCCAGCTGAAAATCCAGATACCAATCCAGTACAAGTCCCTCTATTAAAATTTATCACCAAGAACCGCAAATTTGAACCAAAGCTAATTCAAGATGTTATTGTCGATCATATTGTCACTCCCTGGAAGCCTAAGCCACTTCGAAGATCAAATAATTTCCCTGTTCTATATATTCCCAAAGCGAATCAAGCATTTATCGAGAGTGGCTATATCAAAATTGTGGGAAATGATGAGGCGACTCTTGAAGATCTATTTAGATCCATGCTGTATCTATGCCTCCAGGAAAATGCTGATGCAATCACCAATCTTAATTATTCACTCCTTTCTTCCAAGGAAGGCATGGAGACGGTTGAAGGACATATAGAATTAGAAGGTGTTTATCTAAGAAGACCTCCCCGGAATTGATTATATCCTCAGATGTAATAATTGCCTGAGGAGGGGATTCATTCTAGTTTAAGGGCCTATGCCGATAAGCGAATTTTGACGTAACATTTTATTAAGAATAATATCACAGGAGTGCAGAATGCCGGGAAAAGACGAAAAACCTCAAGAAGCTAAGAGCGTTGAGGAACCTGTTGATTTTGATAATTCAGAAAGTCGTATGACGTTTTTGAAAGGCCAGCTAAATGATATGCTGGATGGCATCAATAGTATCTATGGACAAGATCTAATGGACGAGCTCCTCAAACGTCTAGAGAAAACAGTTGAAGACTTCAACGGTGAAGTGAGCGGTTTAATTGGTAAGCTCACAGCTGGCAAAATCTTTGAGGAAGATACTCCAGAAGAAAGTTCTGAAAAGTCCGATTCATCTGAAGACGAAGTCCTAGAGGGTGACGAAGATCCTGAGAAGTCTTTCGAAGATCAAGAGGAAGAAGACCAGGATATTATTGCCCGCATGCGAAAACGTATTACACACGACTAAATAAAAATCTTTTAGTGCCAGGCAGGAAATCAATACCCCCCTCTCCACAGGAAATTGGGGATAGAATTGTACGAAATCTAGATCGAGTTCGTGGATTCCTCAGTATTCTCCAGAGTGAAATTCGCGATCCTGCCAAATCAGGACACGGTGGGGATCGAAGTCAGTGGCAGAATCATACAGAAAAACTGGATGGCCATCTGTCAGATTTAAGAGAAATTATCACTCGAAATGGCCAGGACAAAGATTCATGACAAATTCTATGCGTGATGTTGCCAGGCTGATAAAGACCTTCGATGCTGAACTTCGAAAAGAATTAAATAGTTCAAGATCAGGTCTTTTTCGAAATGATAAGGGCGAGTTGTTTATCAGATCAAATGTGCCTTTGGGACAGAGCTATCAAGATGAGGTCATTGGTATCTTTGCCGATCCAGCAGATCTGGATTTCTACTACAAAATATACTTATCTGAGGAAATCTGATATCATCTCGGTGTAGATTGGATTGGAATTTGCTTTGCGAATATCAAGTCAAAATATTCGATGATATTTTGGAAATTATTAAATGTACGATGTAATGAGGAGTAAAAGATGGCTGATAAAATAGTCCGAGTCCCAAAAGCAGTCAATGAGCCAATATTAGAGTACAAACCTGGTTCGCCGGAAAAAGTAGAACTATTAAGCATACTAAATAAAATGAAGTCAGAGGTTGTGGAAATCCCTGTCATCATAAGCGGCAAAGAGATATTCACAGGTGAAACATCAACCAATGTGATGCCCCACAATCATAAACATGTCCTGGCAAAATACCACATGGCAGGCAGCAAAGAAATTGCTCAGGCTATCGAAGCCTCACAGGAAGCCTGGAAAACCTGGTCGGTTATGCCCTGGGAATCACGTGTAGCCATCTTCAAGAAAATGGCAGTCTTATTGGCGGGTCCTTATCGTCACATTCTTAATGCAGCCACCATGCTTGGACAAAGTAAGAATGCCTTTCAAGCTGAAATTGATTCAGCTTGCGAACTGATTGACTTCTTTAATTTCAATGCGGAATATTTGCAGGAAATCTATGCTCAACAGCCTGGTTATTCACCCGACGGAATGTGGAATCAAGTTGAACATCGTTCCCTCGAGGGATTTGTATTTGCTGTTACACCCTTTAATTTTACGTCAATTGCAGGAAACTTACCCACTGCACCAGCTCTGATGGGAAATGTGGCACTCTGGAAACCAGCCTCATCCGCAGTGTATTCAGGCTATTTCCTGATGAAGATGTTTGAGGAAGCTGGATTACCAGATGGCGTGATAAACTTCATTCCTGGCAAGGGCTCGGTTGTAGGTCCCCAGGTTATTGAGAGTGAACATCTCGCCGGGATTCACTTTACAGGTTCTACTGCTGTTTTTCAAAACATGTGGAAAACAATTGGCAACAACATCGCTAAGTATAAAACCTATCCTCGTATTGTGGGGGAGACTGGTGGGAAAGACTTCATCGTCGCCCATGAATCCACAGAGATGGAAGTATTGCGAACCGCCGTGATTCGAGGAGCTTTCGAATATCAAGGTCAGAAATGTTCAGCTGCTTCGAGAGTTTACATCCCTCGTTCCATGTGGGCTGATTTCAAAGAGAGCTATATCTCCGAAGTTGCCAGAATAAAAGTTGGCGATGTTGAAGACTTTGGCAATTTCATGAATGCAGTTATTGATAAGGGAGCCTTCTCTGATATCACTGCATACATCGACTATGCAAGCTCGCATAAGGATGCAGAAATAATTACAGGCGGTAATTATGATGATTCTGTTGGTTTCTTTATTGAGCCGACCACTATTGTCACAACTGATCCTCATTTTAAAACCATGGAAGAGGAAATCTTTGGTCCTGTGGTTACCATTTATGTGTATGACGAAAGTTGGGATGATATCCTGGATATTGTAGATGGAACCAGCCCTTACGCTCTAACCGGTGCAGTATTGGCCAAAGACAGGGATGCAGTAGAGCTCGCGCTTGAAAAATTGCGTCACAGTGCGGGTAATTTCTATATCAATGACAAACCCACCGGCGCAGTAGTTGGGCAACAGCCTTTTGGTGGAAGTCGAGCATCTGGAACCAACGACAAGGCAGGGTCAATCTTTAACTTGATCCGTTGGATATCTCAACGAACCATCAAAGAAAATTTCTTGCCACCAACAGAATTTCCATATCCTTTTATGGATAGCGAGTAGATATTCAACTTTCAGGCGGGGAGTCACATCCCCGCTTGGTTCAAACCATACATCACTGAAACCGCAATCCAATTATGAATAATATTGAACAGCTAGATATTAATGATAGAAGTGTCCTACATCGACCTGCTCGAGATTTGAAGCAGGTTAGAGCCACACTAGTGCTATTGCATGGCTATGGGGCGGATGAGTATGATCTCATGGGTCTGGCATCTTACTTTGACCCTGATATCCAGGTGCTGAGCATCCGGGGCAGTGGTCTAACTCCTTATGGTGGTGCCTCATGGTTTGATATTGATATGCTCTCTGATGGCAGCCTTAGATTTAACATTGATCAGGCAAAAGTGAGCACCCTGGGCGTGATTGATATTCTTAGCAAAATGCAACTGGATGGGATTATCCAAGAAAAACAGATAATCCTGGCTGGATTTAGCCAGGGGGCAACTATTTCAAATCTGATAAGTCTGCAAAAACCAGAACTCCTACGAGCCTTGCTCATCATGAGTGGCAGATTGCCTGAAGATATGGTTGAGCTTTCCGGTGATACTACAAGATTTAATGGTCTCCCAGTTTTTGCAGGTCACGGTACCCTTGACAATGTCATTCCGATAGAATTTGGTCGTCAGATTGTTTCATTTTGGGATCCCATTGCAGACCTGGAACATCATGAATATGCTATGGGTCATGAAATTTCCCAATCAGAGCTGGAACACATTCAAGCGTGGCTTGGGCAAGTGCTCTCCAGGACTTAAAATATCCAACAAATCAGATGTGAATATCGTCCAGATAATTATCACTGGATTTTCCTGGCGATGATATTGGATCTGAATCCTGAACCTCAAGTCAATAGTCATTCAGTAAACATTTAATTAGTATTTATATTGTCACCTTTGCATATATAAGGCATCTATAGCTTTAGGAGGAAAGATGAAATTTAAAATTATTAGCATAGTATTGATGAGTGGGGTATTGATGTTTTCATGTAGTGATAATTCAGGTGGAGGTAGTGGTTCTCCTGTAGATGTGTCTGGTAAGGTTCAGGGTGGTTATCGCCATCTTCCTATAAGTATGAAAAGTGATTCAACGAAGCTGGTTGTTTACCGCGGTGACTACGTAAAATTCTACATTGACGATCAGGGTAAAGCCCAGATAGAATATCCCCTCGATATAGCTGAATTGGGTGTAAGTGTCGTTCTTAAAGACAACACCTTGGATCAGCCCTTCTTCAAAATGAAAATAACGGGTAGCTATCAATTTACAATTGGTGATAAGGTGGGAGAAATAGAGGTCGTAGAATTACGCCAATCCAACTATCGTGAATTGGGTGCTGAAGAAGCCTGGAAAATAGTAATGAAGAATCCACCTTTGCTATTAGATGTCCGAACTGCCAATGAATTTAGTAGGGGATATATAAAGGGAGCTATATTGATTCCTTTGCAAGACCTTCAAGCTAGAGCAGGTGAATTAGAGCAGTATCAGAATCAACCAATTTTGATTTACTGTGCCACAGGTAATCGCAGCACTACAGCATCCAAGATCCTTTTGGATAAGGGCTATAAGGATGTGATGAATTTGCGTATGGGAATTATGGGTTGGGCCAGTAAAGGCTATAATATCCAGTTTCAATAGAATATAATGTGACACAAAAAAAGGAGAGCATGCTCTCCTTTTTTTTATTCAACTTTTGTCCTCATCACGAGTCGAGACAGCTCTTACAGGTACCTTCCAATTCAAGATTAAAAGACTCAATCCGAAAATCATGTTTCTCAGCAAAGGATTTAAAGATGGATTGATCAATCAGCTCCACATCATACCACTTGCCACACTTGGAGCACCTGAAGTGATCGTGTTGCCCTGTATTTCCATCGTAGCGTACCATGGCTTCATCTTTTAGCTTGAGAATCTGACCACTTTCAACGAGTTGGTTCAAATTCCTGTATACTGTACCCAGGCTAATGTTGGGAATCAATTTTCTGGTCTCTTTGTAGACCCAATCAGCATTGGGGTGTACGAGCGTACTCTGTACGATCTGAAGGATGGTTTCTCGCTGACGGCTATATCTTTGTTTTATTGGTTCCATAGTCCAATAAAAGTAAGCGAAGTACTGCCAAATTCAAGTTAATAGTAATAGTTACTGTTATGTTTAATATTTAGGATGTCGCTGAAGAATACGCCAGGCAGCCGGGTACTTATTGCGAATTTGTCCCGTTTTAAGGACATGTAGCCAACCCAACCCGTACCCATTATGAATTATCAGATTAAAACCTGGTGGGTAATCTTCTCCATGACTCTTATTTATATGGGCCAGATAATCAAGAGCTTCATCAGCTGAAAGTTCGATGTATTGGATATCTCGAGATAGCCATTGATTGAGCGCTAATTCTGGAGATGGCTTGAGTTGACCATGATACACCTTTCCCATATAAAGACCTGAGCTTGTAATGCGGAGGGACCGATTTATTGCGAGATAACCCTCATAAATTGATTTGGGTATGGCGTGTCGGTGTTCCTCCCGAGTCAGGAAGGTATATCGGTCTGGAGAGTGTAACCATTTCTGGTCTTCTGGTGTCGCCAATTCAGGATAACGAATTGGTTTGCGCCTCGATTTCCCCGGAGCAGATGGGGAATCAACATTTTTGAAAGCTGCGATAAAGAATCCTTCACCCCTGATGCGGTGCGGGTAAAACCTGTAGCTGGCCTTGTCTGGACCACTATGGACAATGCCCCATGATTCAGGAATATCTAGCGGGAGGGGCGTTAAACCAGACTCTTGCTCCAGCCATTCCATATTGGCTTCATTCTCCGCTTCAGAGTAGGTACAAGTACTGTATATAAGGATGCCTCCTGTAGCCAGGGAAGGCAATACATCAGCCAGGATGCGTTGTTGTCGTCGCGAACAAAGCAACACATTGTCTTCAGACCACTCCTCGATAGCCCTGGGGTCTTTTCGAATCAGACCTTCTCCTGAGCAAGGTGCATCCACTAGGATCAGGTCAAAAAAATTGGGTAGTTTTTTGAAATATTTTGGATCACTCCTAGTCACGATATGATTATCACCACCCCAACGGGCAAGATTTTGACGAAGTATTTTATTCCTGGAAGCAATGATCTCATTGGCTACCAGGAGGGAATTATCTGTTAAGAGAGATTGAAGGTGGGTAGTTTTTCCACCGGGTGCTGCGCTAAGATCCAGGACACGGTGGTTTTGTTCGAGATCAATAACTCCTTTTAGTACATGTTCGAGAAACATGGATGAAGCTTCCTGAACATAGTATGTGCCTGCATGGAACAGGGGATCATCTGTGAATCTTGGTCTAGATTCCAAATACTTTCCCTGCTCGGTCCAGGCGATGGGAGTGGCACTGGAGTACTGATCTGTTGGTTTCCCGGGGTTCATTCGTATTGATATTGCTGGTGGTTTTCTCAGAGCTGAATAGAACTGCTCGAATTCATGACCGAGTTGTTTTCGGAGTCGATTTTCTAGGTTAGCAGGGAGCTCGATTGAAGGATCAGTCATTGTGGAAACTAAGAACAGAATATTAAAAAGAAATCAATAAGGGGTCCAAAAACAGGATTCCACCACTACACAAATAGCCAAAAAATATTTCCGCCATATCTGTTTACGGGCACTATATTTGCAGAAGTATTAGCATAGAGTAATTATTGCCAAACAGCATTAATATTTTAGAGAATAGTTTACTTTAAGCATTCTTGCCTTATATCTAAATTTATTAAGGAGTTTTGAAATATGTCGTTGTTAAAAAGCAAGTTAGAAGAGATCATCCCGAAATTTCTCGAAGAAGTAGGGGAGATAAGGAAGAATCATGGGGATAAAAAATTATGTGATGTAACTGTTGCTCAAGCATACGGCGGTATGCGTGGAGTAAAAGTTATGATTACCGAAACCTCTGCCTTGGATCCAGATGAGGGTATCCGCTTTCGTGGTTACACTATCCCAGATCTCCAGGAGAAACTCCCTCATGCCGCTGAGGGTGAAGAACCATTGCCAGAAGGCCTCTTCTATCTTCTCATGACCGGGGAGCTACCAACGGAAGAGAATATTGCTGAGATTACCAAGGAGTGGCAAGATCGTGGAGAGCTTCCTGATCATGTATACAAGGCTATAGATGCGCTTCCGAAAGATACACATCCCATGACCCAGTTCTCAGTTGGTATTGTTGCTCAGCAGACTGAATCAATTTTTGCTGCTGAATATCGCAAGGGCATCAACAAAATGGATTATTGGAAACCCGTCTATGAAGATACTATGAATCTATTAGCGCGTCTGCCAGCCCTGGCATCCTATATTTATCTTCGTTCTTACAAAGATGGCAAAGTCATTCCTGCCGATCCATCACTTGATTGGGGTGGTAACTTTGCTCACATGATGGGTTTTGACACCAAGATGTTTAGAGAGCTCATGAGAATATACCTGACCATTCATGCTGATCATGAGGGTGGCAACGTCTCAGCTCACACAACACATCTTGTTGGATCTACTTTATCGGATGTCTACTATGCATTATCAGCTGGTATGAATGGTTTGGCTGGTCCACTACACGGCCTGGCAAATCAAGAAGTGCTGCGATGGATCATGGATGTAAAAGATCAGTTGGGTGGCGGTGTTCCCACCATGGAAGATTTGAAGAAATTTGTCTGGGATACACTTGCTTCTGGTAACGTTGTTCCAGGTTATGGTCATGCTGTTCTGCGCAAAACGGATCCACGCTACTCAGCGCAACGTGAATTCGCTCTCAAGCATATGCCTGAAGATGAACTCTTCCAGGTGGTGAGTATGCTGTATGAAGTTGTTCCACCCATTTTATTGGAGCAAGGTAAAGCCAAAAATCCATGGCCAAACGTAGATGCACATTCAGGAGTACTCCTGGTTCATAATGGAATGCATGAATACGATTTTTATACGGTGTTGTTTGGTGTTTCCCGTGCCATGGGTGTGTTAGCATCCACCGTTTGGGATAGGGCCATTGGTTTACCACTCGAGCGACCCAAATCACTGACTACTGAGTACATCAAGTCTATATTATAAAAGCGGGGATCAGACCGATACAAAGCCCTGGGTAAAACCGGGGCTTTTATGTTTTAACATCATCACCTCTAGAATATTAGGGCAAATATTATTAGGTTGATCACGAGCCAATAATAAATTTGACGATTATAGTCAGTAAAATTTGTGCTAAGGTTCATGTGGGATAAACTTGAAAAAAAATAGTAAATGCAGTTAATAGATACACGGATACTCATTGTTGAAGATGAGATCGTTGTCGCCAGTGAAATCAAGCTGAGGCTTGAAGCAATGGGTTTTCAAGTTATTGGGATTGTGAACAATGGACGGGATGCTATCGCTGAAGCTAATGAACACTACCCTGACATCATCCTCATGGATATTACTCTTAAAGGCAAGATGAATGGTCTTGAAGCTACAAGAGAGATTTCCCGAGAAACCGATATCCCCGTCATCTTCATAACAGCCCACACTGATACACCAACCCTCGATTCAGCTCGAGAAGCAAGCACGCATGGGATATTCACAAAACCATTTAGTGATGATGAGCTAATGGTTGCGATTCAACAGGCAACCATCTCAAAAGTGATGACGAATTATCTTGAAGCTGAGGATAAGAGAAAAGACGATGCGGATAATGCTGAGGGTGAAAAAGAGGATTAAATTCTTTTGTAACTACACCGTCTTATAAGTATTTGACCAGGCCTCCCTGGTCTTTTTCAATTATAAAACCGAATTTATAGAAATATCCAGGATGAAGAAATCCTGTAGTAATCATCTTTTTCTTAGCATTTCGCATCCTATTTACGAATTCATTCAGAAGACCCCTGCTGACCCCACCACCGCGGTGGTTGTCTGAGACTACCACCTTATCCATGTATATGACTTCTTCACCCTGATCCAGATAGAAAAGACCACCAATGACACTGCCTTTCTTATTTAATGCCACCAGGAATTTGTGTTCATGAGTGAAATTGACATCCATGCGAGCTTTTACAAAATGTTGTTGTAGCTGAATGATTTCCTTGGGATGCATGGCTCGTCTAATCCGAAAAGTGGTTCCTTTGCTATCATGCCGTGAGATCATAATCTCTATCTCATCCATAGCCGTGGAGCGAGTAGCAATAAGCTCAATATCCTCGCTAGGGGGCAATTCAGGAAAGGCTAGTCTTTTAAGAAAAAATGAGCAGTAATCATCCAACTTGTTTGATCCAATATACTGGCTGATTTCACTTTGGAGGCTCCCGCCATCCAGAGAGCGGTGACGTAAGTTACGTCCCAAGAGTGCTAAATATTCTTTCAGCTTTAATTCAGACTTAGAAAATACAGTATCCTTAAATAGTTGGACCCGAGCATCTGGGTATTCAGGTTCACTGTCCTGAATATTATAATCTTTATATAGGCCCTTCAGGAAATGAGCTTTTGCATTTAAGGTCGCATCCTGATTGATCAGCAGCCAACGGTGATATCGGCGGATGGCAAAGTAGACTGTTTTGGTCTGGAAACCCTCTTCCTCTACGTTTGAAAGAAAACTGAGAAGATCTTTCCTTCGGGAGGGAGTTATGGCCCTATCGGCAAGTATTGCTTCAAAAAAAGCAGGGAAATGTTTTTGACCCAGGGCTTCCCGCACGGCATGGTATACGATATCAGTTCCCACGTTGAGTTTGAATTTGGGAAATTCTTTTTCAGTTGCTCGGACAAATAATTTTTCAAGATTCTCAATAAATTCGAGTTCAGATGATACCTCTGTGATGCCGGAAATGGATACCAGCCTACCACCAAGATGGTAATCATGAATTGGAACCACGATTTTTCCCGGACTTGGAACTGAAATGATCTTCCTGAATCGAGTTCTCTTCCAGAAACTTGTATAAGTAAGGACTGAGGTCCAAACGAAATGCGGCCATATATACTCCGGTGAAGGCATCTCATCCGAGGACCCGGCCCATTCTGATTGCTTCAAATATTCCCTTACTGTCAACCCTGAAATAAACTCTTCCGACCATAGATCTTGCTCAGGCTTATAAGAGCCCAGTGTTTCAACCAACTGATTGAATTGGCTATCTCGGGCGCAAGCCATGAGCCAGAATAATTCGGTATTGATTTGATCTGAACTAAGATCGTCGTTCAAATTGAACACAAATTTAAAGCTGCCCTCACTGCTCTGGATAGTCACACGATAGACAGTTTTCCCATGTGCACTTCCCAACAAATTGATCCAGATGCCCTGGGGTGGGATTTTATCAAGGGATAGCTGCTTGCCTTCAAAGAATAGATACATTGATTCATTGAGAATTGATGTGTTGACAAAAGCTGACGTGATACGTTGACGATGCTTGGTGGAGACCGGCTTGTCAAACAGTAGGACATCATCCCAATCCAGTGTTTGCTCATGTTGAATTGTGGTAGTCTCTGGATCCATATCCTGCATGGATTTAGAAAAATTCTCATTCAATGCTGCATAGGTTTTAAGGATTTCTACCGAGATTTTACTTTTTGCTGGCAGGTTGACACTGGAGCTGATCATAGCCGTTCTAATGGTCGCAAAATATTGGGGGAACTGTTTTGACCATGAATAAAGAATTCCCAGCACATTTTCAAACAGGATTGAGGACTTTTCTGCTTGAGCTTCTTGATTTGACAACCATTTTAAATAATTAGCAGACAGCTTGACCTTGTGAATATTGATATTGGACCAAGATGAACTGCCTGTGTCCAGATTAAAAAGCACTTTTCTGCCCAGGGCATAGGTGACTATTCTTTCAAGATCATTGGCCGGGAAGAGGGCAACAACCTGTTCGACGGCAAATTGAGCCTGCACCAGATCATCGGATCGAATAAGGCGCAGAAAAGCATACCTGACGATATGTCTGATACTTTCACTTGAATTTGAATATATCCGATTCAGTAGGCGGTAGGCTGACTGCGAGGGGTTGAGTGTTTGTGAGTAAACCAGCTTGATAACCGGTTTTAATGCTTCCAATGAATAATCTGAATGTTTTAGAGCCTTCTCGACCTCTGCCTCAGCCTGCAATTTGGCCTTTTCGGAAAAATCTAGATCGGTCCAGGTGCCAGGTAGGAGGATGGGCTTCAAGTTGATGGGTTTGATTCTCAAATGGGAGTAATCCAAAAACTCCTCTAACTCCTGATTCCCTATACAATAGGCAGGCTGTCTTATGAAATCTTCAAATTGGAGTATCTTTCCCTGGAATTGATAGAAAAAAGCCCCAATTCTTATCTCATCCTTACCAGGTTCTATTCTCAATGAATGTCGCTTATTCCTATGCTTGAGAATGTGGTCTTTAAAGACCAGATCATTTTGGGTCCACCCTCGCTGCAAAAAGACCCAGTTGGGGATTTGGATTTCGAGATCCTCCATAAAGAAAGATTTAAATGATCTTTCATAAAGGGATTCTACAGTATCCTTAAAATGCTCCAAAATTGAGACACGTTTAAAGGTTCCCTTTTCAGTTAACTCACCCAAATCTTTATCAAAATCTCGATCGACCTGTCGAAAGTCGACAATTCGTTCAAAAGGAGCCAAAAATGAGTTTACGGAGTGAATAACATTGCCCACATAGTCGCGAACTTTCTGTCTATCTGACCAAATATCCCTGAGATCTTTGTGCTTCCTATTTAACCGCACCAGGGCCGTATTGTAGGGCATGTGGTCACCCACTATAAACAGTTGATGTATACTGTCAAATTCCCTGAACATGTTTTCAATTTTCTGAGGGGCAATGGTCTGACCCTTGGCATTCTTGTAGATTTCCTTTTTTCGATCAATGATTTCGATCTGACCATTGTCCAGTGATTGAAAAATATCCCCAGTACTGAACCACCCGTCAGGACGATCATCTGGATCAACCGGGTTCCAGTAACTACTTGATACATAGGCGCCTCGAATCCAGAGTTCACCATCGTCAGCCAGTTTTATCTCCATACCTGGCAGGGGAATACCCACAGAGTTTTCGATATATCCATCTGTTGGTGTCATGGTAATTCCGCCAGTGGCTTCTGTCATACCATAACCACTATGGAGATGTAGATCATGAGCTTGAAAGAACTTGAAAACTTCGGGGGGTAGATAGCCAGCTGCCGAAAGTCCCCAGCGAAGCGATCCACCTGTTACTTCCTTCACTGCGGGTGCGATAGCCGAGGATTCATCGTTGATGAGATCTACCTTGGTACCAATCTTGTCATAGATGTCCTGCCAGCGTTTGGGGATACTAATCAGTACAGTAGGCTTGATTGCTTTGAGATCGCTGAGTAGAGATTGAACTCCTTTTCCACTGGAGAAGGTGTACTCAGCCCCCCAGAATATGGACCCCCACATCTCCAGAAATCTACCAAAGGTATGGAAGAGGGGCAGAAAGCAAAGAAAACGATCCTTAGTACCCAGATTTAGTGCGAGACTTCGAGCAAACCGTTTAGAAATAATATTCTCATAAGTGAAAACTATACCCTTAGGATATCCCGTAGTCCCAGAAGTATACATAATGCTGGCAATATTTGAGAGTGTGACGGAAAGTCGAATACCTTCCAGCCAATCCAGGGCATCTGCCAAACCCCCTTCATCGAGTAATCGTTTATAAGATTTCACCAGTGGATTGGTTGTGGCGACACTGTTGTAAGTGATGATATGCTTTATCGCAGGTAGATTAGGTAGAATGCTTTCAATGGAGCGTAAATGTTGGGAGTCTGAAATAAAGATCCCTTCAATCTCAGCATGGGCCAGGATATACTCAATTTGAGCCGGGGGAGCAGCTGGCTGGATGGGAACATTCACAAATCCATGGGTAAGACATGCTATATCGGTAATTGCGACTTCCAGGCGGTTTTCGGAAAGGATAGCAATTCGGGGACTGGTGCTACCCATGAGATCTATGAGAGCTGCTGCAAGATGGTTGACTGATTGCCGCACAGCGGACCAGGATTGTTGCTGCCACTGACGACCTTTTTTAAAGCTAAATAGAGTTTTTTTTCCCAGCTGTTCAGCCTTGCGATTAAAGAGATAGCCTGGTGTGTAGTTCAGTTTGCGTACTATCTCCATTTCCAGCTTAAACCATTCATCTTGAATGTGGGATGCTTTAATAAGTGTGGTGAAGGATGGGTTCCAGCCCTGCTCTAAAAGAAATGTAAGACTTTCACGACTTCCTGTGGCCAGGATATTATCACCATATTTAAGGAGGTCACGGGACCACATACCTAGATCATCTGGGGGGTGGATTTCTAAATCATTGAAATATTGGATCAGAGTCGATTCATGCTCAAGGGAATCCTTATCCACATTGTCCAACAGGTCATGTAGTGAATATTTCACCGATATTTCCTTCTTGTTTAGCCCTCAACATAGGAATGTTGATCTTGACTTCCAAATTAATTGCTAGGCGTCATATGCTGAAGAAAGCAATAATTTAAATACGTTAGAATTATTCTGCATCTGGGATGTTTCTCATAATAAAAGTGATGAAATTCATCCGAATGAGATTATTATCCGCGCGTTGTCAATTTTCGCAAAATTACACATAAATGGCACAAGATTTGTCTCACTAACAAGACAATGAATTATTTGGCACAAACATCGGATTATTCAGTAACTGGCGTCTCGCTCGCATTTATTGACATGCGGCATCAGGAGAGCAGTAGGAGAACTGAAATCCAACTTTTAGGAGGTATGCATGTCTAATCATGTTGCAGAATTTATGGCCGGTGTCCAAGCAAAGAACCCGGCACAGCCAGAGTTTATTCAGGCTGTAGAGGAAGTCGTAACATCACTGATGCCGGTTATTGATCGTCATCCACATTACAAGGAAGCTAAAATCCTTGAGCGAATCGTTGAACCAGAGCGCGTAATTATGTTTCGCGTTCCCTGGGTGGATGATTCTGGAACAGTCCAGGTTAATCGAGGCTTTCGGGTCGAGTTTAACAGCGCGATCGGACCGTATAAGGGTGGCTTACGTTTTCACCCAAGCGTTAACCTTGGTATCTTAAAGTTTCTTGGTTTTGAACAAGTTTTCAAAAATGCACTTACAACCCTCCCAATGGGTGGTGGTAAGGGTGGATCAGATTTTGATCCCAAAGGTAAGTCTGATATTGAAGTGATGCGCTTTACACAATCCTTCATGTCCGAACTTTTCCGTCACATTGGACCCAATACTGATGTCCCTGCAGGCGATATTGGTGTAGGTGGTCGTGAGATTGGTTTTATGTTTGGCCAGTATAAAAAGCTCAGAAATGCTTTTGAAGGTGTTTTGACTGGTAAATCTCTAAACTGGGGTGGCAGTTTAATTCGTCCAGAAGCGACTGGTTACGGAACTGTTTATTTCGCTGAAGAAATGTTGAAGACCAGAGGTGAAAGCCTTGAAGATAAGATAGTCACTATTTCTGGTAGTGGAAACGTTGCTCAGTTTGCTGCTGAAAAAGTATTAGATTTTGGTGGAAAACCAGTCACTTTCTCAGATTCAGCAGGCACCATTTATGATCCAGCTGGAATTGATAGAGAAAAACTAGCCTGGGTTATGGACCTCAAAAATAATCGTCGCGGACGCATCAAAGAGTATACTGATGAGTTCGGCGGTGAATACTATGAAGGCCAACGCCCCTGGCATGTTAAATGTGATGTAGCTTTACCCTGTGCAACACAGAATGAAGTGAACAAAGAAGAAGCTGAAGCTTTGATCAAGAATGGTTGCTATGTGGTTTCCGAGGGTGCAAATATGCCTTCAATTCCTGAAGCAATCGAAGTTTATCAAGGTGCTAAGATTCTTTATGGCCCAGGCAAAGCCGCCAATGCTGGTGGAGTTGCTGTTTCAGGCCTTGAGATGTCACAGAACAGCTTACGTTTATCATGGACACGCGAGGAAGTGGATGAACGCCTTCATAACATCATGAAAAGCATTCATACCAACGCACTAGAAACAGGCAAACGTTATGGCTTCGAAGGTGACTATGTCGCTGGTGCCAATATCGCCGGTTTCTTGAAGGTGGCTGATTCAATGATGGATCAGGGTGTTGTCTAAGCACTTTAGTTCTTAAGAAGTTCAACAAAAAAGCACGGTGTATACCGTGCTTTTTTTATCTGTAAAAACCAAGTATTAATAGGTTAAGCGGGTGTTTCCACTCCCAGCTTTGATTTGAATTGTTGGTAGAACTTCTCCAACCGATCACCATGGGTTTCCACTGCTTCTGAAATAGAAGGAAGGTTTTCACCTTTATAGGCAACTTCCTGTGCAATCTCTTTACAGTAATCCAAGCCAGTCTGCATATTGTCATAGAAGGTCTGAAGAAATTTCGGTTTCTGTAATCCCTCTAATGCTTCATCCAATAATGATCTAAAATGATCCACATACAATTGGATTTCCTTGGCAAACATGTGAGGACGATCATCTGACAGCAATTCCTTACCCCTACCATAAATTTGATCGACCATTTCCTCTAGGGAGTAGTTACGATTAAACCATGACAGGTTCGGTCCAGGGCAGATTGCCTGGGGAGAGCGTGTGGCAGGGGAGATTCCCAAGCTTATTAGCGCTCCATTTCCCAGATGCTGACAAAGACACTCTTTTGCTAAAACTTTTTCAATAGCTAGTTCCTTTTCGGCTCCTGGATCGATAGTATCATCGATTTGAGCCAACTTGAGGGTCATGTATTGTGTGGATGCAGTACAAATCATCTCTTCAGTGAATTCAGTATTGGATTTTAACAATCCTTTGGGACAACCTGAACCTGGTTTGCCCTGGGCATATCGTTTAGCTCCCCACTTCGCTGAACCTGATCCCTTTAAATTGTTGAATGGAACACCTAAAGGAGAAGCTCCGCTCAAATAGAGAGAGTCATCTGTTGAATTCATGAGCTGCATTCTGGTCACAGTATCGATGGGGGTAGCTTCAGGGACCAAAAGAAATGGACTGGCCCAACCTGTGCGATCAATGTTAAAATTCTTTTCAAGGCGCTGGACTTCACCATGGTTGCCAATACCACCTTGGACGGTAATCTCGGGGTGATGGTTTAGATCTTCAGGATATTCCCATTCCATCTTATCATAAAATTTCTTGATGATTGGCTGAAACTGGGAACCTAATTCCTGTCTTTTCTCCTTAAACTCCTTTAGCAGAATGGGTAGTAGATGTCCAGGGGATGCAAAAGCATGTCCACCACAATTCAACCCTGATTCAATTCGAAATTCTGAGATCTCAATTCCTTTTTTTGCCAAATAGCGCCCCTGAATCATGGCTGATCTAAAATCGCTTACTTTAAGGATGATCTTCTTTTTAATATCACCTGTATGATCCCGGTAAAAATCTTTGTATTTGGTCATATAGCCGTATAGACTTTGATTGATTCCTGCGGAAAAGATCATTGCAGATTCAACTTTGCTCTTAGCAAAACCACGCAACGCAGACTTAGCATCAGAAAATTCTTCTCCCAGAGGTGACCCATGCTTGTCAGTATTGATGTTATCAACTTTAACCATGATATTTACATCAATGTTACCAGGTTTCATTCTTCTGGTAAGCTCCTGAGAAAGCTTATCTCGAAGTTGTCCAGGTTTGGTTTCCATCAAGTCATGATAAGTCTTCTTTAAGGAACTGGTATCAGGTAATAATTCGAAATAGCGTGTTTTTTCGTTTTGTTCAAAGAAAGGCAGGGCACGAATGTTGGCCATCTTCATTTCAACAATATCCTGGACCATATCCAGGTAGGCAGTAATCCTCTTGGCCCGGCCATCAGGTTCTCGGCTCGAAATAGGATCGTAGGGTAATTCATATTTAGCCGTATAGAATTTTCTTAAACGCTCCATCAGAATGTCATCAATGATTGATATTACCGAAGTGATTCCTAAATGGGCCAGACGAATAGGGGTATCGATTGAATGGCCAGTTCCCATGACGGGTATATGAAAATTATGTGTTGTATCTGTCACTTAGCGACCTCACAAATTTGTTTAGCTAACTATCTCAGTACCATACTCTTACAATAAGGATCATAAGAGCAGGTGGTATGCCCAATACTAACCACGTTAGACGGGATTTCAATAAAAGAATCTTATGTTAATCTTAACATTATGGCAAAGACCTTTGGCACTGCGGACACCATAAATAAAAAAAGCCCCATTCATAGAATGAGGCTTGGAATAAAATTCTTTACTATGGTTTAGAAGAAGTATCTAATGCCTAGAGATCCACCAAAACCAAATCCACCACCACCCAATAGTTTCAAAGTAGGAGTACTTTCAATAAAAATATCAACTGGATAAGCGGAGAGATAATAACCAATACCAATCACACCACGAACACCTAGATCAAACTCAGTTGTTTCTTCGAGGTCATCATTTATACCCTTATGCGTACCAAGACTCAATCCAGCACCATAGTAGACTGGAGTGGTGGCATCTGTAAGATTTAACATGTCTGGCTTATCAAACAGGTAATCTGCAGCCACGCTAGTCCCAAAATTCCAAGTTACAGCAACAGCATTGCTACTACCCATCCAGTATTTTGCTGAGAGACCATCTGTTGATAACCCAATTCCGAGACCTGTATTTTGTCCGAAAGCACCTGTAGTAATCACTAAAACAGCGAACAATGAAATAAGACTTTTACGCATTTTGATGTTTCCTCCATTCGTACTATAAGATTTTGGTTTGAACTTAAAAAAAATAAAATGATACTCAATAAAGAAAGAGCTAGGCGTTCAGTTCCATGGATGCACAGCAGCCCGGTCTCCATATGTGACCTTCGCCCTTGACACCATCGACCTGGATGATGAAGGGTTCATCAAAATGAAAATGTTTGAGGAATTTGGTTTCATTAGCAGGCTTTTGCTTCTGAAACCATTCTAAATTCATTTTCTCAGCTAAAAGTCGCGGGGGAATGGTGAAGTAACTTATGCCTAGAGATGTAATATTCTGGAAGAAATGACTTCCAAAGGATGGATCAACATATAAATCGGGCAATCCCACCTCGATTATCGATCTGGCATTGGATATATAATTCCAGTTAACTGGAATGCCCAATAGGGGGTCAGCAGTACCCCAACGACCTGGACCTACGAGCATGTAGGATTTCTCAGGACTGAATTCCCGATTCATGATTCTTATTTCCTCGGCAATTTCCCGACTCTTCAGGATGTCGAATTTGTCAATATCGATATAAATCAAATCATGGATCTCGACATTGTCACCATTTCCCAGACAAATTTCACTGTGAAAAAGTTCATCTTGCTTTTCAGCCTGTCCAATGTCAACAACATGGGGGCGTTCGAAGGTGACCATGGGTCTTATCTGCAATATGGATAGTTCTGCTGGTTCACCTGGTTTTTCTGATAAATTCACAGCAAACTCCATTTCCACCTCGCAGCCCATACCCAATTTCCCAAAATCCATCAAATCACTGAGCATATCCGCCAGGGGTAGTGATTTCCATTTCAGTATATTGGCAAAGGTGATAATGCGGGGACCGACCTCAAACAAACTGTCGCGAAAACGACCATCCTGGAATGAATATACACTGGCGATATGGTCCAGGCTGCCGTGCTCCTCAGCAGTTTTTAAATCGAGCTTCATCAAATTAGAACTTTCACCGCTTTCAAGTGGTAACTCGCAGTGGGTTGTATCCAATGCGTAGAAGTGATTCTGGCTGTTTTTAAGAATAGATTTTTCATCATAAAATTGAGGTTGGACGTTGGGTCTTCTGGGACTGAATTTTAATGCTTTTTCACCATTGACAACTGTACGACCCAACCCAAGTGCCATGGTCGCCATACCTTCTTCACGCTGCATGGCACCCTGGGGATAGTAATTGAGAGTTTGTAATACCCCAGAAAAGCTTGGGTAATAATAATCACCGTGTTTTCGCCCGGAAAGATGTTGGATAACCACAGCCATCTTTTCATCCTCAGGTCGGTTGCCTGTAGATTTTAGATAAGCAATGGCCTCTCTATGAAATCCAGAGGCATAGACGAGCTTGATGGCCTCCAGCAATTGAAAGACCCGTGTGTCAAGGGCTGGGGCACAGTTGGGGAGCATATAAGTACTATATATCCCGGCAAATGGCTGGAAGAGGGAATCCTCCAGCAGACTGGATGATCTTACTGCTAGTGGACCAGCATGATGTCCCAAATAACTATGCAGTTGATCAGCAAAATTGCCTGGGAAAACGGCCTTCCGGAAAAGGTCATCAACCTCCTCGTTGGTCTCAGCTTCCAAGGCCTTCAGTCGTAGTTTATTAATGTCTAGAAATCTATCGTAGATATCTGTTGCAATGACAGCGAACTGAGGAACCCCAACCTTAATCTCAGGATATTTTTGTGAGAAATCAAAGCGACGTTTGTGGGCTGTGAGGAAGGCCAGCCCTCGAGCCTTACCCCCTATGGATCCGCTGCCTATTCTAACTGCAGTAATTTTTGGATCATATGTGTCGACATCGAAATAGCCAATATTATCAAAATGCTGGAGGACTCGTTGTCGTTCAATTGCATCCAGTAGAACCTTGCGGAAATCTTCTGGATCTTCAAATTCTTCAATGTTTACAGGCTTAAGAAAATCAGCAAGATCAAAATAACCGCGAACTGCCAACCAGTTTGAGAAATGATCTCGTCTCGCGTGGTATTCAATACTCTGAATGGGAACAGATTCCAAAGCGGCGTTTAGTGCATTTAGATGGCGGATTTTCGTAATGGTTTTTCCCTCTCGGGTACTGAATACCAGATCGCCAAATCCACAATGCTTTATAACAAAATCCTGCAAACTTTTAATCAGTTGTGGAGAATATTTGGCTATGAAATAAGCGCCTAATTCGTTTGCTGTCTGTTCATTGCTGCCTTCCATTGATTGCATGATAATGGGCATGCTGGCATTTTTCTTTTGAACAATTTTTATAAATTTTGCACCGGCTTTTGGATCCAGTACACCATTGCGGGGATACCGTACATCTGATATTACAGCCAGGAGATTATTCTTATACAATCGATATAATTCCGTGGCTTCTTCAAAAGTGGATGCTAAGAGGATTTTTGGTCTGGATCGCATTCTGAACAATCGCAATTCGTCAGTATATTCGTGTTTCATCAATTTCTGAGTCGTGTTGATGATCACGCTATAAAGCATGGGTAGAAAGATGGAATAGTATTTGGGAGAGTCCTCAACCACAATAATTGCTCGCGCTCCACCCTTGAGAATGTCTCGGGGAGCATTCATCCGGTCTTCAATGTATTTCACGATGGTTGTGAAGATGTTTGAATCACCATGCCAGATAAAGGTTTTATCAATACCCTCAAGACTATCAACTCTTTGTGTAGCCCACTTATATTCGCGACGATTGGATGCCAGCAGAATGACTGGAATGGACTCATGTTTCTTTTTGATCTTACGGCCAAGCTCAAATGGATTCATATCTGAGATGCGTGTCATGGTAATGACCAGATCATAATGTCGGGCCCTCAGTTTTCTCAGAGCATGGTCACCGGTGGAGACCCTTGTGATTCTAGGTGCGCTGCTTAGGTTCATGTCCTGGTACTCTGTGAAGATCATTTCACCGAGACGACCATCCTCTTCGAGCTTGAAGGCATCATACAAGCTGGAAATCAGCAAGATTTCATGAACGCGATGTTGCATCATATCTCTGAAACCGGGACGTTGCTTGAGTGTTAGAACCTGATTATACATGCTTTAAAATAGTTGAGATATCCTTATTAAAAATGCTCATTTGATTTTTGTAGTGTAAGTCAGATAACTCAAAGTCGATCTTAATGCTGGAACCACTCCCAGTTTATATAGGAATCTACGAGTCCACATTGTATTCTGATCCACCAAAGAATTTTATCAGATTCACACTTATGGGTGGTAGTCGGGGGATTCGTAATATCTTGTTTACGAACTTTGGACACTTGGCACGCTGTTTGTCTTTAATATTTTGTATCAAAAACAAGGGGGATGAGATTGGGAGATGGCTATGAATTTTGGTATTCTGCATGAAAGTCGCTTGAATGAGAGGCGTGTCTGTTTAACACCTCGGGGAGCAACATCTCTTATTAAGAGAGGTCACGACGTTTTTGTTGAATCTGGTGCAGGAGTATCGAGTGGTTTCGCTGACCAGGATTACATCAACAAGGGTGCTCAAATCGTTTTTAGCTCTGAAGAAATTTATGGTCGCTCTGACGTCCTTCTAAAACTGTTACCCGTCAATGAAGAATGTCTGGAACTCATGCTTGAGGGTCAGACTGTCCTGACCTTTCAGCATTTGTCTGTCAGTTCACCAGAAGTATTTAAAGGCTTAACCGATAAAAAAATCACCCTGATCGGTATGGAGATCATGGAAGAGGAAGATGGTTCCAGACCTATCCTCAATATCATGAGTGAACTCGCCGGTCAAATGGCTCCAATAATTGCTGGTAATTATCTGGGTCGTGATCCCATGGGACGCGGTGTTCTGCTTGGTAGTGTCCCTGGAGTCGCTCCTGCATCCGTTGTCATTGTTGGTGCAGGAATGGTGGGGACAAGTGCTGCGAAGGCTTTTATTGGTCTTGGGGCGCAAGTTCACGTTCTGGATAAAAATATTGAACAGTTGCGCATCATTAAAAATGTATTGGGTAACAGAGTAACTACAATTTACGCCAATCAACCAGCAGTTGAGAGATGCATTGCCTTTGCCGATGTTGTTGTAACATCCATTCTCGAGAGAGGCGCTCAAACTCCCCAGATTATCACACGGGAGATGGTCAAAAAAATGAAGAATCTATCCGTACTCATCGATTACTCTGTCGATGAAGGTGGTGCAAGTGAGACATCAAGGCCCACCTTACTTTCGGATCCGGTTTATATAGATGAAGGCGTTATCCACTATTGTGTTCCGAATGTGACCTCAGGAGTAAATCGAACAACCTCTATTGCGCTTTCCAATGTTTTGTCAAAGTATCTCATTCAGATAGCAGAAATGGGCATCGAAAAAGCCATGAAAGACTCCCACGTCCTCAAAAAGGGTTTGTACACCCTCGAGGGACGAAATATGCAACCCGTCCTTAATCGCTTGTTTGGAATAAAAATATAATGGCCTGGACTGAAAACTATCGCTCACGCATAGGAACCCCCGAGGAGGCAATGAATCTCATAAAATCCCGAGATTCTGTCTATTTACATGCCGGAGCAGCTACACCTCAGATATTTGTAGACGCCTTTGCAAAACGGGCCATGGAACTAGAAGATGTTACTATTACCCATATCTTATCTCTGGGTGATCCCAAATATGTCACCCCTGAGATGGAAGGTCATGTCCGTCTAAATTCTCTATTTACTGGAACGAATGTGAGAGAATCAGTAAATGCTGGTCGCGCAGATTGGACACCCATTTTTCTTTCAGAAATTCCTGGATTATTCAAAAATGGTCACATTCCTGTAGATGTGGCTCTTATTCACGTGAGCCCACCGGACTCACATGGATTTTGCAGCTTCGGAGTGAGTACGGATACGACTATTGCGGCCTGCAAAACGGCAAAAATTATTGTGGCTATGGTGAATCGGCAGATGCCCCGGGTTCATGGGGATAATTTTATTCATGCTTCAAAGTTGGATTTTATCGTTGAGGCGAATGAGCCACTTTTTCAAGCTGCCAAAGTCGAACTATCTGATCGGCATATGCTTATAGGAAAATATATAGCCAGTCTGATCGAAGATGGATCAACTCTGCAAATGGGTATTGGTGCTATACCAGATGCAACTCTGTTTTATCTCAAAGAGAAGCGTAACCTGGGGATCCATACTGAGATGTTCAGCGACGGGGTCGTGGAGCTGGTTGAATCAGGTGTGATTAATGGCGAAGAAAAAACGCTACACCCTGGTAAAGTGGTCTCAAGTATCGTCATGGGTTCTCAACATGTCTATGATTTTATCCATGAAAACCCCTTTATGGAGTTTCATCCTACAGATTATGTGAATGATCCCTATATCATTGCTCAGAACAACAAAATGGTGGCCATTAATTCATCCATCGAGATTGATCTGACAGGTCAGGTTTGTTCAGATTCTATGGGGCGCACCAATTTTTCAGGTATCGGTGGCCAGGTAGATTTTATGCGAGGTGCTTCACGGAGTATTGGTGGAAAACCCATTATTGCAATGCCATCAACAGCCAAAAAGGGCACCCAATCCCGCATTGTATTGGATCTGAAGCCTGGTGCAGCTGTCACCACCAGTAGGGGGGATGTGCACTATATTGTGACTGAATTTGGCATCGCCCATCTGCATGGGAAAACATTAAGAGAAAGGGCTAAGGCTCTTATAGAAATAGCTCATCCGGATTTTCGTGAGGAATTGAGACGACAATCATTTGAGAGCAAACTTTTACAGTGAGAAATTATGAATCTTAGGAGGTTCTGAATATGGCTAAAGCTCGTGGACTAGTTGCAGTCAACATCGAGGAATGCAAAGGATGCAATCTTTGCGTCGTTGCCTGTCCTGTAGATGTGCTGCACTTAGCAAATAGTTTTAATACGCATGGTTATAGTCCAGCTGAATATGATGGTGAAGGATGTACGGGTTGCGGTATCTGCTTTTATGCTTGTCCAGAGCCAGGTGCAATTACGGTGTATAAGAATTGGACAGAGGCTCAAGAAGCCTATATCTGCCAGACTAAGAATGTACCCAGCAGATTAAATGTTACAGATTCAGTGAAAGGACTGGCAGAATGTGAAGCCTGCGGTCAACAAGTTATTCTGAGCAATTTTAGAAATTTAAGTTTCGCGGAGTAGAGTATGGCTAAACAATTTGTAAAAGGAAATGAAGCGATTGTCAAAGGGGCTATTTTAGCCGGATGCCGCGCTTATTATGGATATCCAATAACCCCGGCGAGTGAGATCGCCCACGCGGCTGCACAGTATATGCCTCTGGTGGGTGGGACCTTCCTCCAAGCCGAAAGTGAAATCGCAGCTATCAACATGGTTTATGGAGCGGCAGGTACAGGAATTCGTGCCATGACTGCCAGTTCCAGTCCTGGTTTTAGTTTGAAACAGGAAGGAATGTCATATCTGGCCGGAGCCGAACTCCCTTGTGTAGTTGTAGATATTACTCGAGGTGGTCCAGGTCTGGGTAATATTGCTCCAGAACAAAGCGACTACCATCAGGTAGTCAAGGGTGGTGGTCACGGAAATTACAAAAATATTGTTGTTGCGCCCAATTCTGCCCAGGAAATGTGTGATCTCACCATGTTAGCATTTGATTTGGCTGACAAATATAGGAACCCTGCCGTGGTTTTGGCGGATGGCTTTATTGGTCAAATGATGGAACCTGTTGATTTTCCGGAACCGGTTGAAGAATTCGCTGAAAAGAAATGGGCCATACGAGGAGTTGATGGAGATAGAATGAATCTTATCAGCTCCATTGAACTTGATCCAGATGATCTTGAACGCCACAACCAAAAATTGCAGCGTAAATACGAGATTATGGTAAATAACGAAACTCGTTTTGAGGAATATCGGCTTGATGATGCCGACTTTATCGTAGTAGGCTATGGTATTGTTTCCAGAATGGTGCATACCGCGGTTGATCAATTGAGAATTGAAGGTGTAAAGGTTGGTATGTTGCGTCCCATAACACTTATGCCATATCCCTCAAAAAGAATTGCAGAATTAGCTGCTATGGATCATGTCAAAGCATTTAGCGTGATTGAACTGAGTAATGGACAGATGGTTGATGATGTTCGATTGGCAGTTAATGGTGCAAAACCAGTGGAGTTTTACGGTAGAATGGGTGGTAATGTCCCATCCATTAAGGAATTGGTTCATGAGATCAAACGCATGATGAGGGTAATATGAGCGTCAAAATATTAGGAAAATCAGAGGGCTTCTACGACACCTATGAACGGCGTCCTGGAAGCAATAAAGAACAGACACACTATTGCCCTGGTTGTGGTCATGGTATCCTGCACAAAATGATTGCCGAAGCTCTCACAGACTATGAGGTCGCTGAAAATTGCATATTTGTGAGCCCTGTGGGCTGTAGCGTATTTGCATATTACTATTTCAATGCCGGGAACATCCAGTCTGCCCATGGCCGGGCCCCCGCAGTAGCCACTGGTGTGAAGCGTGCCTTACCTGAATCTATCGTTATCTCATATCAGGGTGATGGAGATTTGGCCGCTATCGGTGGTAATGAGATACTGCATGCTGCCAATCGCGGTGAAGCAATGACAGTATTCTTTGTGAATAATGCCATTTATGGAATGACCGGCGGTCAAATGGCGCCAACAACACTTATAGGTCAGAAGACCACCACTACACCTTATGGAAGAACTCTGCAAAACGAGGGCTATCCGATCCGCATGGCAGAGATTATTGCCAGTCTAGAATCGCCCGTGTATGTGGAACGGGTCATGATGGCCGATGTCCGCTCAAAAAATGCCGCACGTAAGGCAGTTAGACGTGGGATCAAAAATCAAATCGAGAAAAAGGGTTTTTCGTTTATTGAAGTGTTGTCCACCTGTCCAACAGGTTGGAAGATGACAGCACCTCAGTCAGAAGAGTGGATCAAATCAACTCTGATGCAGAACTTCCCTCTGGGAGTGTTTAAAGATATCGCCCAACAGGTTGAACCCCTGGATTTAAGTCAGAATCTTGCTACACCGGCCCGAGTTCCAAAACTAATTGGTCTGGATCAGGACAAAGTAAAATTTGACCCGGCCTCAATGAAGCTCAATGAGACTATTGATCAGGAAATTAAAATTGCAGGCTTTGGCGGTCAGGGGGTGCTTTCCCTGGGTGTCTGGTTAAGCGAAATTGGGATGCGAGAAGATCTGGAAGTGAGTTGGATTCCTTCTTATGGCCCTGAAATGAGGGGGGGGACTGCGAACTGTCACGTCAAATTATCACGTGAAGCTATTGGATCACCTCTGGTTACCCATCCCACCGTGCTGGTTGCCATGAATCGACCATCTCTGGAGAAATTCGAGGACGATGTCATTGAAGGCGGTGCCATTCTTTGGGATAGTTCGTTGATTGATATTGAGCCAAAGCGTGAAGACATCACAAGAATACCAATTCCTGCAACTGAGATTGCCAAAGAATTAGGGAACACAAAAACCTCAAATGTTGTCATTCTCGGTGTGTTGGCTGGATACTCAGATTTTCTAGATCCTATGGTGGTTCAACAGGTTCTACCGCTTATCTTTAAGAAGAGACATCTCTTAGAGATTAATCTGAAAGCTTTTCAGAAAGGTCTGGAACTGGGGAGGCAACTCTCAGCCTGATATCCTCCTCAAAAATTTGGAGGTCACAAAATGAAGTATTCCAAAATTTTAGTGCCAACTGATTTCTCAGAGTCTGCGAAATATGCTCTACCCTTCGCAGTTGATCTGGCACAAAAATACCAGGCTAGTCTGCATGTTTTGCACGTCGTGGAACCCATTGTTGCCCCTGTTGATTTTGCCTGGGGGACCTATAGTTATCCAGATATTGAGAAGCAACTCAGCGGATATGTTGACGAGTCTCTGGCAAAGATAGTAGAAGAACAAATCCCCGCCGAAATTAGGAGTGATTCAACAAATCTGCATGGGAAACCCTGGCGTGAAATTGTCTCGTTTGCCAAGGAAGAGGGGGTGGATCTCATCGTAATGGCCACCCATGGTTTGAGTGGATTCAGTCACGCCTTATATGGATCAACTGCTGAAAAAGTAGTACGTAAATCCCATTGCCCTGTATTGATTATCCGTCATCCTGAGGTAAAATTCGAGATGCCTTAGACCGACTTGACAGATTACTGAGCTTGGTACGAAATCGCCTCACCTCAACAGTAACTTTAAGCGTGAAACATAGCTAAATCCGCAAAATTATACTTCACAAGGTATCTGTTATGCACTGATACATAGGGGTTTAGCGTATTCTGCTTGAGAACCTGCCCCTGCGATTAGTGAAACAATTCACCTGGTCTAAAAACTCAGATGCCCCCATTTAAAAGGCAATTCGTTTTAGTATTCACTCCCCTTTATTCTATCTTCTTCGCTTATGAATGATACCACCACGGATAATCAAACGCATCAACTGATATCAAGTCTTGAACATATCTATCAGCTCAAAACCATCCCAAGATCTGGGTGGGTACAAGCTGGAATTGAAGAAGTTGGTGTTGAATCAATCGCTGCCCATAGTTACGGGATGTCAATACTCATCATGCATCTACGCTCTGAAATACAAGCGGCTGGCGTGAGTGTTGAGCGAGCGCTAAATATGGCTCTCGTCCACGACATTGCAGAATCAATTGTAGGAGATTTGACCCCACAGGATAATGTTCTGGAAAGTGTAAAATACCAAGCTGAAGCAGCAGCATTTGAACAAATTGTCAGGGGTGTTCGGCAGGGAGATTATTTTCGTGATCTCTGGGAAGATTTCGAGGCCGTAAAATCTCCTGAAGCAAAACTTGTAAAGCGCATTGACAAATTGGATATGTTGATTCAGGCATATCTTTATGAAAAGAAATATGAAATAAGACTTGATTCATTCTGGAAAAATATGGACGACATGTTCCAGGGGAGCGAATCAGAGTCGATCTACACATACATAAGCTCGAATCGATTTGAATTAAAAGGGAACGAAGCATGAGGACGGTTGTTTTTGGTAAACTGATATTTTTGGCATTGTTGATTATCAGCCCAGTTATGGCTCAAGAGCATGGCAGCATTAGCGAACAAGCAGCCACAGAACAAATAGTGAGCCATGAAAGTGAGCTGCATCAGGATGAAGAAGCTGGGCATCATAGTGGTTTGCCACCCGTCTGGCTGGTGGCTCCATTTATCATTTTGTTGATCATGATTGCTACAGGTCCGCTTTTTTATCCCCATCTATGGGAACATCATTATCCCAAATTTGCCATGACTCTAGGCGCTATTGTCGCTGTCTATTACGGATTTCTCATGGATCACGGTGTGCTGAGTCTCATGCACACCTTGGAAGAGTATGTTGCCTTTATAGCCTTACTCACAGCTCTTTTTGTGGCTTCAGGTGGAATACTTGTCAAATTTAATACTGCCGGGAAACCCTGGATTAATGCACTTATCCTGCTTGGGGGTGCCATACTCTCCAACTTTATTGGTACCACAGGAGCATCCATGTTGCTTATCAGACCTTTCATGCGCTTAAATGAAGGTCGCCTGAAACCCTATCACGTCATCTTCTTCATATTTATTGTGAGTAACATTGGGGGCGGCCTCACTCCCATTGGTGACCCTCCGCTATTTTTAGGTTTTCTTAAGGGTGTACCTTTCTTCTGGGTGATTGGTCATGTCTGGCACATTTGGTTGGTTACCACCCTGGCTGTGATTGGTGTATTCATCGCATTTGACATGAGGACCCCTGCCAGCAGTGTTGTACCCAAAGAGGGTAGGACTGTGGAAATTCATGGTGGGAAAAACTTTATCTATCTGGCAATAGTCATCATTTCAGTATTTATGGATCCAGCTGTGATAACTGGATTCCCAAGTTTACAGAAAATGTTCCATGTCCCCTTTGGAATCAGAGAAATCATCATGTTTAGTGTCGCATTTATTGCTTACAAAACAGGGGACAAGGAAGCCTTAAAAGGAAATGAGTTCAACTTTGAACCCATCAAGGAAGTTGCCTTTCTGTTTATTGGTATCTTTGCAACCATGATCCCGGCACTGCAGTTGATTGGGGCATATGCAAAGGATAACGCAGCGGAATTTACCGTATCGCGCTTCTATTGGTTTACAGGATCACTTTCAGGTGTTCTGGACAATGCACCGACCTATTTGAATTTTCTAGCAGGATCCCTGGGTAAATTTGGTCTGGATATTGGCTCAATAAGTGATGTACAGCATTTTTCAGCAGGGGTTGAATCACCAGTAGCCGGAGATTCGAATTCAATCATTTACCTGATGGCTATCTCTGTAGCAGCTGTGTTTTTCGGTGCTATGACCTATATTGGGAATGCTCCAAATTTTATGGTAAAAAATATTGCTGAACAGGCTGGTGTCGATGTGCCCAGTTTTTTAGGCTACATCTTCAAATATTCTATTCCTATCCTGCTGCCGATCTTTTTTATCGTCTGGTGGGTATTTTTTAATCTTTAAAAATTTATAGCAGGAGAATTATAATGAGTAAAACCATTCAGCAGGTAACTGATGCAAAGGAAACGGGATTCTTAATAAAAAATTCAATTTTTCTCCCATTCCATTTTGAATTGCTAAGCGTCTGGATAGGTAAAGATATGTCGCTCTTATCAAAGCCCGAGCTGATTACCGACTTTAGCCATAAAAAGGGTGAAATCTTTATTAGAGAAGGTGAGTCTTACACAAATCTAATCTTTGTTAACCATGCCGAGTTAAAACGAGAATATGGTCACTATAAGGGTCACATCATTCTTTATTGTACTGAAAAGGGAGATGATATTTTTGATAAAGACCGTCGACACTATATCAAATTGTCCTTCCACGATGATACCAATAATGTGTATATGGAATTGATAGACGATCCTTTTGAACTTTAGGTAAAATGTAAACCCAGCCCATGGAGTAATTTAATTTGATCAGTGCTGCTGTAACAGGATACCTGCTAATATCTGGAATTCTCCTGCAATTCTCTGGAAGATTCATCTCAGCCGCTCGGCAGCATCAGTTAGCCTTTGTTTCCATTATTGTACTGGTTGCAGGCATATTTCCACAACTCCGCTTACCCCTGGTTGCCCCGGGAATAATTTTCCATCTGGGAATGATGCTTTTTGCACTACACCTGAGTGCCTATTACTCAGGGACCTCCAAGAATTCAGCTCATATGTATTCGTTAATTCTCTATCTGGCTGCGGTAGTGCTTGCGCCACTTTCACATCACCTTTTTGTTGAATGGAGCTTAAGCAGGTTTCTTATAATGGGTGGAACCTGGCTGGTGCTGCTGGAGCTTGAAAGAACGGTATCTGATAAGTCTTACTCGCTCAGTACGGCTGAGAAGAACCTCCTGTGGGTCTGGTTTGTTTCCGCTGTGATGGGTTTGTGGGAGCGTCAGGTACAATTGCTTCCTGATCTATTTTTTCTGGTTATTCTGGTGGTCCATCTTGAAAAACGATGGCCGAAACTAACCGTGCCAGCACCTCTGATTGCCCTCTATGGGATGCTCATCACCTGGTATGGTCATTACACTTTATCTGGCATTCCAGGCCACGTGTTGGATATATCAAATGTATACCCACCTGCAACACCACAGCTGATACTCATTGGGTTAGCCATGATTGGATTGCTGGTTTTTGGACTCCGTAGCAGGAGTATCGCCAAGCAGTTTCTATATTTATTCTTAGCTCAGGAAACCTTGTTGCTGGGAACAGGTCTTGAGAATTTTTTCCAGCCATCCCAGGAACTCATAGGATTGCAAAGAATTCTGCTCTTTGTCTCACTAGTCGGGCTCTTTGTCATGATAGAGTCCAAAGAGAATGAAGGTTTGGACAAAGCGGGTTTAAGCGGATTGGTGTTTGAGCGTCCAAGGTTTACTAGCAGTGTGGTATTGGTCTCAATGTTTTTTGCATTTTACCCACTGGTCTACATTGCCGGTGATTCCTTGATAGTAACGGTTATGCTCATTGGAATAGTACTCATGAGTGTTGGGTGGGCAGCGAATCTCATACGAATTCTTTTTACGCGGGTGGATCGCAATTATCGCATACTTAGAGCCTCTCTATCCATTTGGTCCACGGTTGTGTTTACTATCTTATGGGCAGCAGTTGTATTGCTGGAGATTGTAATTAGAAATGTTTTCAGCTGATGGCATGTCATCAATAGAGGTACTTCACAATGAGACTTACAAAAATTTATACACGCACTGGGGATAAAGGGAATACCCGTCTAGCAAATGGCGAAGAAGTCTCAAAGGACTCCCAAAGAGTGACAGCCTATGGTGAGGTAGATGAGCTGAATAGCATCATCGGTTTTGCACTTTCACAAGATCAAGAAATAGCGTCTGCTCAGATTCTATCTGATATTCAGCATACTTTGTTTGATCTGGGAGGTGAATTGGCTTCAGCAGGAATGATCACTGGTCTTGTTTCGGAACAACAGGTGAAAGTCCTTGAGCAACATATCGACCAAATAAATGCTGATCTTCCTGCCCTCGAAGAATTTATCCTCCCTGGCGGATCAACTTCCGCAGCCACACTTCATCTTGCCCGAACTGTTTGTCGGAGAGCTGAGCGCACTATTATCACCTTGAATCAGAATGAAGCAATTACTCCTGAAATCATCCAGTACATGAATCGTCTATCAGATTTATTATTCGTCATGGCTCGTTATGAGAATCACCGCGCTGGTAATCAAGAAGTCTATTGGAAAAACCCGCGTAAACAATAGGGATGCATTGCCGGCCAATTACAGCCTGTGTTTAAAGAGACTGATTTCCTCAAGAATGTAAGGGTGGATGCTGGGGTTGGCTGCAATGATATGACCTGCATTTAAGTCCAGGTCCTCACCCCGAGGTCCTGATACCTCACCTCCAGCCTCTTTAACTAGCAATGCACCCGCAGCAATATCCCATGGTTTTAAGCTGAATTCCCAAAGTCCGTCCAGGCGACCACAGGCCAACCAGGCCAGATCAATTGCTGCTGCGCCGGCTCTTCTTATCCCTTGAGTTTTCCCATAGATTGAAGCCCAAAGCTCCATATTTAGTTTGAAATAATCATCATTAAAATATGAGAATCCTGTAGCCAGAAGGGATTTGCCTAATTCATGAGTTTTACTCACTGAAATGGGTGAGCCGTTAAGAAAGGCGCCTCGCTCCCTACCTGCGGTAAAGAGTTCTTGCCGATTGGGATCGTAAACTGCAGCTGCGAAGAGTTCATCTTCAAACAAAACTCCTATTGATACAGCAAAGACTGGAAATCCATGGACAAAATTGGTGGTCCCATCCAGAGGATCAATAATCCATTTGTAGGAGGACTGCCTAGCTGTGGACCCACTACCTTCTTCAGCTAATATCTCATGATCAGGATAAAGTCGACTTATCTCAGACACGATATAATTTTCAGAAGCTTGATCTACCTCAGTCACCATATCTCGAGCACTTTTGTAGGAGATTTGTCTTTCCTCTGAGCTCAAGTTGAGGATGAGTTCACCGGCGGACCTGGCAATGGAACCAGCGTCCAGAATGAGTTGGTCGTGAATAGTCGTCATGTATGTCTCTATTTAATAAATAGAATTATTTGTATGGGACATGCTCCTGGTTGAAATACTCCGTGCTCATGGTCTTCAACTTTTTGGAGAGTAAAATAATTGCCAACAGGTTGGGTAGAGTCATGAAGCCCAAGGCTGCATCACCAAATTTCCAGACTGCATCGAGACCAGCGATTCCTCCTAGAAACACGAAAAACACATAGACTGATCGATAGGGAAGTATGGCTTTGGGTCCGAATAGATATTCAGTGGAACGATCACCATAAAAAGACCAACTAATTGCAGTTGAAAGGGCAAAGAGCAGAATGGATATGGTGATAATTTTATCGCCCCAGCCAATCATCCAGCTCAGACCTTCTCTAAACGCAAATGAAGTGAGTAAACTACTATTCAAGAGTTCGCGTCCTTCGAAAACACCAGACGCTACAATGGAATCTGCCAGGGTTGCATCCTGGACGCTAATCCTTACGAAAAATTCTGTGTGTTCCCAGGCGCCTGTAGAGATGATGGCAAGTCCAGTTAAGGTACAGATAAGGATGGTATCAATAAACGGCCCCAGCATGGCTACAGCTCCCTCACGCACTGGTTGATTGGTCTTGGCAGTGGAGTGAGCAATAGCAGCGCTACCTTGCCCTGCCTCATTTGAGTACAATCCCCGTTTAATACCATGGAGCATCACCAGCAATACGCCACCACCAACACCACCTGCCATAGCTGGTGGATTAATTGCCATTTTAAAGATCAGAGCAAATGAATTCCCAATTTGATCAAAATGAGAGAGGAGTATTAGTAGGGCGGCAACAATGTAAACACCCGCCATAATGGGAGCGAGATAGCCAGTAACTTTACCAATACGCTTGATACCACCAATAATGACTAGACCTACCAGCGTAGCCATGATCAAACCGTTAATGATTTGTTGTACTGAAACATCAAATCCTTCGAAAATGGCGTGTTTTAGTGTCAGCCAGTGTGTTGAACCCACTACTTGAGATACTTCAGAGTAAATCTGATCTGAAACTGTGAAGGACTGGATGGCGTTTCCGGTCGCCATGGAACAGATGATGGTAAAGGCAGCGAATGCAACTGCCAGCCAGCGCCAATTCTTTCCGAGACCATTTTCAATGGTATACATGGGACCACCAGCAGTGTCGCCATTCACATCCATTTCTCTATATTTTAGAGCCAGGGTACTCTCAGCAAATTTCAAGGTAGTGCCAAAAAAGGCTGTGATCCACATCCAGAGCAGGGCCCCAGGACCACCATAGTAAAGTGCGATGGCAACGCCGGCAATGTTACCTATACCAACTGTGGCAGAAAGGGCTGTGGTTAATGCACGGAAATGATTCAGATCGCCTTCATCTTCAGGATTATCATAGATACCCATGGTGACTTGAACCCCATGCCAGAAGCGTTTGATCTGAGGGAATCCAAGATATATGGTCACATAAATTCCGGAGCCAACCAGTGCCATTACCATAAATGGAACCGCGCGCTGGGAGGGAAAAGACCAGATAGCATCGAAGAAATCAACCCCGAATGCATATAGGAAAAATGAGATTGTTGCAAATGCAAGAATACCAGCAGTAGATCGTTTCATGAATAACCCTTCTGTGAATAACAAGTGGTAGTTATTTGTGGCTTTATTTTAAAGCGGAACAGGTGAGGGGAAAGGAAAAAGTTAATGATTCCCTTTATTCATCAGCCATCTGCATAGCTGGTGGAAATCCCCCTCTCGATGGAGAGGGGAGGATTTTTCAAATCTAATTATTTTATAAGGTTGAGCTTGATTGAACTTGATTGGGAATTTGAATGTAAAATTGCATAGTAAATGCCACTACTCACAGCCTTACCCTGCCTGTTGGTTCCATCCCAATTTGAAATGTAGTTACCCGCTGTAAGATGGCTTTCAATGAGAGTTGCCACGATCCTGCCGTTGATATCGAAAATGCTCAATCTCACATCACCTGAAGATTGGAGGCTAAAGGGGATTGATGTAGATGGATTGAATGGATTGGGATAGTTATTCCCGAGGGAAAAGGATGAGGGAGCCCCAATAACCTCATCAGTAGAGACAATATCTGGTGAATAGTAAACCATTTGACTGGGTAGTGCCCCCACATTAAAACTGGCGAGTTCCTGACCATCAAGGGATAAAATGGAAACCAAATCGGGCGCGACGAAATCACTTGATCCAATGAGGATATTATTGTTTGAGACTGAATGGCTATAGATACCGCTAATATTTCCGATGGCTCTAGCAGAATTCAGACTCAAATCCTCATTTATTGGCACAATTGAATTACCAAATGTCCGATACACTACTCCTTCGACAATGTCCATATCTGCAGTATAATTTGTATATAGACCGTGATCCATTGTTGTGACACTTTGATCACTTAAATCTATCCTGGAAGTCCCACTAAATGTTTCCCAGGCATCGTTATAATAAAGAGATACCACATAAAGTTGATCACCAAGTTTTGCCAGGGCTCCAGGGCCCTCAATAACATCATACGTGTGGGTGACCTCAGGATTATTTCCGGACAAATTAAATCTGAGCACTTTGTTGGATGCACTCCAATCACTTCGCATGGGCACGCTCACAAACATTTCATCATCTACGATGAGGATCTGCTCTGGTAAAGCCCCTATAGAGATGGTATCTACAATGGCATGGTTGTCCAGGTTTACAACTAGGAGACCACCCAAACCCCAACTGCTGATGTATCCCAGGCCGGATTCACGATGAATCGCCATAAACCGGGGACTGGCATCCGGAATTTCAATATCTCCCGAATGAGTTTCATCAGATTCAAGATCGATGATACGTACTTCATGCGAACCATTCATCACGATATACAGGGTATGATCGTTTAGCGTGAGAGACTGCCCCACATCCCCAAGTGGATTGCTGGATGCGTTCCAGATGAGTGGACCATCAATGGCCTGGAGGGATTCTTCTATTGACCAGAGCGAGGCATTAGCCTGACCAAAATTACCTTCGCACAGGACATAATATTTACCAGCATGTAGAGAGGACAGTGTGAGAATGAGCAGCGTGGACAAAATGATTACAGATTTTGAGTGTTTCATAGAGTTGAAGTCTTTCGTTGAGGGTTATTTAGAAAATTTTGTGGATATTCTATAAGAACGTCCAGGTTCTGGATATCCCTTGATAGTTTCATAGGATGTATCTTCCAGATTATCAGCAGAAATGACAAGTGTCAGGTGACCAAGCTTGCCATCCCAGGTATGTGCAATACTGCCAGTCCAAAGCCCAGTTGCATCGATGATAACATCTTCTGGATATCCGTACATACTGATGCGATCAGACACATAGTTGTATTGTAGATTGATTTCAAAATTGGAGGGCGTCCAGGTGAATCCCCATGCAGAAGTCCTTTCAGGAGCATATCTCAGAGGCAGATTCATTTCATGATCAAGAGTTTTGATGAGGGTATAGTGAGCAAATGCTGAAATGTCTCTCTCTGGTAGAACCAGTTGCCACAGCGCTTTGCGACTCTCTCGTGTTGCTGATTTCACATTACCTGGTTGCCAATAGGAGAGAACAGGCATCCATTGGATGAGGTTGGTACTTTCTTTCCTTTGCCATTGCAGGTGTACAATGCCGAAGTTGCTTAGATCAAAACTGGATTGAAGTGTCGTAATTCCAGTTTCCTCTGGCTTTAAATTTGGGTTACCACCTGGTTCCCAGTACTGATCATTGAAAGTTGGATACTTGAATACTTCACCCCAACTGATAGCTAATTGTGATAGTGGTCCCCACTGTAAAGGGAGACTAGCTTGCAGATCATTGAGAAATTCCTCATATAGATCAGGACTATAGTGCAATTTGTATGTGGGTGTAATTCGCAGCAATTCATGCAAATTCAGAGTGGGAGCAAGAGATGCAGATAAAGTGGATCTAGCATGATTCCCTGTGCTATTACTATTAATATTATCCTGATTGAGATATAGCTTCGAGCTCATTTCAAGCCTGGATCCAAACTGTCGCTGGTCAACAAGATTGATTTGATATCCCCATAGGCGATGGTCACTCCTGACGTTCAGGTATGGATTATTATACTGCTCTTTTGAATGTCGATATGCAAAATGAAGGTGACTGCTACCTTGTTGACGAATCCATCCCAGTGTAGAACCCAGAAGAGTTAGTTGATCACTACGGTGAGAAATATTATCTGGAGACCACCGCAAACCGGCTACACCTCGTGATTGATATGAACTCATTGAAGTAGCCTGCAAATAGACATCTGATCTAAGCATTTTCCTAAGCGACAAAGCAGCAAAGTTTTGCTCTAGACCATTGTTCTTTCTGGTGGCGGGAGTGTTGTCCCAAGTGAAAGGATAATTCCCATCTTCCTTGCGTTGACCAACCTGAACAGAAGTCCAAAAACCTGAGATCTCTTTCTTTAGATTGAAATCATATGCTAGATGACCAAAACTTCCCTGACTGAGGTTAAAATGGGTCCGCTGATCACCCGTTTCAAGTTTGACAACGCCATCAATACCACCAGCTCCAGATTGGGTTATGTCGTATGGGATATAGCTCATGCTTTCAATAAAGGGGAGAGGCAATTGTGAGAGATCAGCCTCACCATTCTGGGCCGAGCTAATATCAATACCATTTACCATGACCAGCGTATGTGAACTTGGTCCACCGTCCATACTTAACGTACTAATACCAGCGGGACCACCATAACTTTTGATCGAAATACCTGGGATTCGAGCCAACATATTTTTGTGATCCGTTGCTGCTGAACCCTGGGTTTTGGCATGATGGCCCAGAACTGCCAAATTCTGATTAGATCTGGCATCTGCTTCAACTTCTACAGATTCCATCATAAGAATATCAGGTGTCAAATGGATATTTCGCTGACGGAAGATCTCGTCCACTGGTAGCGTTTCATTTTTATACCCTATGCGTTGAATAAAAACAGAATCATTCTTGGCAAAGGTTGAACTATAGCTGAAGCGGCCATATTCATCGGAGAGGAGGAAAATTTCTGACTCCTGGAATATCAGGGATACATATGGGATGATCTGACCGTTGAGGTCCAGGGTTTGACCTTGTAGGAATAAACTATTAGGATTTGATTCTGTAGAAAGCACCGGAGATGGAAGTAGTGCAATTGCCGACAGGGCATAAAAAAAGCCCCGTCTCAAGTTGGGGCTTATTTTCGAATGTGTCCTGATTCTCAGGCGCATCATGCCGGTCCCTTTTCTCGCGAAGGTTCATGGAAATTCTCTTAGGCAAGTATCCTGACTTCCAGATCATCCTCCGCTGATGCCTTCCCTCAAATTGAAGTGGCAGTAGCAATGAATCTTGCGATTCATGGCGATATCAGCATTGTCCCTGGTTACAGTAGCGCGACTGTGCCCGACTTTCACGGGCTTCCTTGTGCTATGAGACGTTTACAAAAATCAGTGTTATGTTATCCAGCGGTATACGCCTTGTCAATCGATATGTTTAATACATCACAAATTTGGCGAGTCGACCATCCAGACCACCATTTCTCAGTGGTCGTTTCCATTCAGGACGCAGACCAATATTCTTCAAGTATTTCCGCTCACCGAAATAGATATAGGCTTCGCTTCCAGCACATTTCTGCTTGAGCCAATCGCCCATTTCCTTGTACATCGATGAAAGATCTTCTCCAGTCTGCAAACGAATACCATAGGGTGGATTCATCACCAGAGTGGCTCCCTGGGGTATGGTAATTTCCTGGTAATCTTTTCGATGTGTGTAGATTTCAACTCCGCGAGGTAGATGAGAGAGATTGCGTTTGGCTACTCTCAGAGCACTGGGATCAACATCCGATGCCTGAATGGGTATTTCCTGTGGGGCATCAAAAGCGCCATCCATCTCTTTACGTACATGTGTCCAGAGTCCCTTGTTGAAATCGGGCATTTTCATAAAGCCAAAACGCTTTCTGAAATAGCCTGAAGGGAGATTCGTTAGAGACATATATGCTTCTGCTGGGAGTGTACCTGAGCCACACATGGGATCGATAAATGTGGTTTTGCCTTCCCATTTGGTCATCTGAACAATAGCTGCTGCCAGAGTTTCCTGCATGGGAGCTTCCACCGTATCCAGACGATAACCCCTGCGGTGCAATGAACCTCCACTGGTATCAAGACTAATGACCGCCCGGTTGTTCTCAATATGGAGATTGAACCAGATGTCAGGATATTTGGAGTCAACATTGGGTCGACGTCTTAGCTTCTCACGAAAGCGATCCACAATAGCATCCTTGAGCTTGAGGGAAGCATATTGCGAATGAGTTATGGCACTATTACTGACCTGTGCAAAAATGGCAAAGGTTTGATCAGGGGCGAATAACTCTTCCCATGGAATTTCCATAGCTGTCTTGTATAGATATTTTGTACTATGACAATCGAAGGAAATCAGGGGTGCTAAAATTCTGGTAAGCAGTCTGGAACCATAATTAATTCTGTATATGGCTTCTGCATCAGCTGTAAATTGTAAACCTCTGAAGCGCTGATTGACCTTGGAAGCCCCGAGATCTTGAATCTCAGCTGCAGCCATTTCCTCAAGACCATTGGCGACCTGAGCAAAATAGCTATTGGTTTTCTGGTATTGAAAAGTCATCAATCCTCTGTTCGTTTTTCTTTCCGGGCTTGGGAAAGACGTTTCTGTGGATCAAGTTCCATTTTTCGGATACGAATATTGTCCGGAGTGATTTCAACCAATTCATTCTCGGAGATAAATTCAATGGACTCATCTAATGTCATCAAATGTGGTTTTCTAAGCGTTACTGTAGCATCTGCATTAGCACTTCGCATATTGGTCAGTTTTTTCTCACGAGTTATGTTTACATCCAAGTCGCCAGGACGATTTCGCTCACCAATAACCATTCCACCATAAACATGGGTTCCCACTTCAATTTGCAGTTCACCACGATCTTCCATACTGAGGCTGGCGTAGGCAGTTACCTTCCCTGGGCGATCTGAAACCAGGGCACCAGTATTTCTCTGGGGGATGGGTCCAAACCAGGGTTCATAACCCTCCATGATGGTATTCATAACACCTGCACCTTTTGTATCGGTCATGAAGGTGGTTCTAAATCCAATAAGTCCACGGGATGGGATGCGGAATTCAAGATTCACACGTCCACTTCCATGGTTGATGATATTCACCATACGACCCTTGCGAACAGACAATTTTTCTGACATCACCCCTACAAAATCCTCTGGAATATCAAGGTAAAGCATTTCAACTGGTTCTGATACCTTCCCATCAATTTCTTTGGTGATGACACGAGGTTTGGAAACCATAAATTCATAGCCTTCACGTCGCATGGTTTCAATGAGAACTGCCATCTGTAACTCTCCACGTCCTCTGACTTCAAAAGCGTCTGCCCGATTCTTAAGCTGCTCAATTTGCAAGGCAACATTGAGACGCATTTCTTTTTCAAGACGGGCGAGGATATGTCGGGAGGTCAAGTATTTACCATCCTGACCAGCAAAGGGACTGGTATTCACATAAAAAATCATGGAAACCGTGGGCTCATCTACATGGATCCTTGGCAGCAGTGCTGGATTCTCAACGGAAGTTATTGTATCACCAATTGTAATGGTATCGATACCAGCGAGGGCGATAATATCCCCGGCCTCAACTTCTTCAACCTGCTGGCGACGAAGTCCCTCAAATGTATACAGAGCTGAAAATTTCACATTGGGGGTTTGTTTGTGCTCACCTGCCAGGAGATAGTTGGTACCCATCTTGAGCACACCGTTTTTCAGGCGACCGATGGCGATTTGGCCGACATAGGCATCATAATCCAGGTTGGCTATGAGAAATTGTGGGACATGATCATCAATGGCTTCAGGTCCCTGGATGTAATCAATAATAGTATCGAATAAAGGGCGGAGATCAGTTGAACCATCCTCGAGTTCAGTATGTGCCACACCATCCTTGGCGATAGTATATAAAATAGGAAAGTCGATTTGTTCTTCGGTGGCATCCAGGTCTATAAATAGGTCAAAGACTTCGTCAATAACCTCGGCGATACGTGAATCGGGTCTATCAATTTTGTTAATGACCAGAATGATGCGCAGATCTTTTTCAAGGGCTTTTTTAACTACAAAACGAGTCTGGGGTAGCGGACCTTCACTGGCGTCAACCAGCAACATGGCGCCATCAACAAGGTTTAATCCTCGTTCAACTTCGCCGCCAAAATCGGCGTGTCCTGGTGTGTCAATGATATTGATTTTCACACCATTGTACTCAATAGCAGTATTTTTTGCGCTAATGGTGATACCGCGTTCACGCTCCAGATCCATATTATCCATGACTCTATCAGTAAGTGCCTGATTCTCACGGAAAATACCGCTTTGGCGAAGCATACCATCTACCAGGGTTGTTTTTCCATGATCAACGTGGGCGATGATGGCGATATTTCTAAAATTTTCTTTGCGCATTTATGTCCTCTCAACGTGGATTTCCCCATCGGAAACACCACAAAATTAAATAGTTAAAAAAAGCGCGTGCAGGATGCGTTCTAACAGGACTGATTACAATGAAAAAATGAGTTCACCTAGTCTTTAAATCGAATTAAAGCAAGCCGTTGGATTGTTTGGAATGATTGATTAGTTTAACGCCGATCTAAAAATATGATGGTATCGATATAATTGGGAGGCTCATAATGGCTGAAATGTATCTTGAAATGATAGAACTCTTTTTTATTGTCGGTGGATTGTTGGCAATTGTGGTAGGCGCGATTTTATTTTTTAAGCCTGAAGTGATTGCTCGTTGGTCACATCTTGGTAATAAATGGTATTCAGGGTCAAAATGGACCAAACCTCTTGATGTTGTCCACGAGACAGATTCATTTTATTTCAAAAATCATCTTCCCGTAGGCGTGATAATGATGATAGTATCGGTGATTGGATTATTCTTAATTGTAAATCGAATGCCTAATACCGAGGAAGTTCTAGCAGCTACGAGTAATGTTGAAGAAGGCATGAGTTTGGGGATTCTCCTTGAAGCTTTAAAATGGTTTCTCATCGTCGCTATCATATTGGGACTACCAGTATGGGGATTTTTAGCATTTGCTCCTGACAAATTGAAAAGTATCAATAAAAAACTTAATACATGGGTTTCTGGAGGTCTCATACTGCTTCCTCTGGAAAAGATGAATCACGGCTTTGACAATTTTGTACTTCATTATCATCGGTTTTTTGGAGCTATTTTTGTGCTTGGGGCGGTTTTTATTCTTTTCAAATTCCTCTAGTGAGAAATAACACTGAAATCCACTTTTCAACGGGTCATTTCTTAAATCAGTATGAGTAAAAAAGTATACGCAGTATTTCAGGGGCATCAGCCTGGAATCTTTGACTCATGGGATAAAGCTTCCCTCCAGGTAAAAGGATTTAAGGGTGCAAAATATAAAAGTTTCTCCCAGAGGAATGAAGCTATAGAATGGCTAAGAGATTGTGTCCTTGCTGCAAAAGACCCTGTAGCACAACAACTAATTGATCTCATCAAATCTCAAACTAATAATGGACCAACCGGATCAAATTCATCTCTACCAGATTCTAATGAAGAAATAATTATTCACACCGACGGAGGCGCTTCTCCCAATCCGGGAGTAGGTGGCTACGGTGTTGTTCTTCAAAAGGGCAGCAAACGTAAAGAACTATCTGCTGGTTATCAACTCACCACCAACAACCGCATGGAAATGATGGCAGTAATTGTAGCATTACAGGCACTCAATGAATCTTCCAAAGTCGTCTTGCACACGGATTCAAAATACGTGGTGGATTCCATATCCAAACGCTGGGTCTATGGCTGGAAAAAACGAGGTTGGAAAAAATCAGACGGAAAACGCCCAGAAAATGTTGATCTGTGGGAAGAGCTCATCCTTTTGCTCAAGAACCATAAGGTAGAATTTCGTTGGGTCAAGGGGCATGCCGGAAATACTGAGAATGAGCGCTGTGATGCCCTGGTCGCTGAGGCCAGGAAGAATAAAAACTTATTAGTAGATACTGGGTATAAATCGAGCTGATACTTTGAAACCTTAATTGGGGAAGGAAGGTTGTATCATGAAACATTTGCTCTGGATAACCATCATCGCTGGATTGGTCATTTTCAATTGCAGCAGCTCCAAAAATCTCCCTGGAAATGATGATCTCGAGATACGACTTCCTGGAATGCCTGCTCAAGAAGGTAGTGAAGTCGTGGCAGAAGCCGATGGACTCATTGGTGTTGAACCAAAATCTCCTTATAATGAATTTTATATCCTGGACAGTATACGAGTGGTGATTGATGATCCCTACGATACAGAGGGTTTATTTGATTCACCGCGTAACCTTATCCTATATGCGCTACCCAACGGCAATAGCATCGAATGGACCATGGGTAAACAGAAAAATGAAATGGACGATTGGCATTTCAACATTCAGTACATTGATGCCCAAATCAAATGGTTAAGAGAACATACTCACGAAAGATACACGGTGGCCTATCTCGAGGCTCCACAACTGAGCTGGCCGGCCTGGAAACGTTCACACTTAAATTTTGGCGAGATGATCACTCAGGTTACCGATTCACTCAGATCAATATATCCTCAAGCTAGAGTCATGTTAAACAGCCACAGTGGTGGAGGTAGTTTTATCAATGGATTTATCGAATCGAGGGAGATGATTCCAGGCTGGATAAAGCGTATTGGATTCATTGACAGTAATTATGGCTACAATGCAGAGATAGGTGTAAAAATAGATTCATGGCTCAATTCAGATGAGGATAACCACCTCACGGTTTTTGCCTACAATGACAGTATTGCACTATATGAGGGAAAACCATTTGTGAGCGCGAGGGGTGGAACCTGGTACCGTTCAAAAATGATGATTCAAGATTTGGGGCAGAAGCGCACGTTAGCAAAAACCAATATTCATGAAGGGATCATCCAGTATCGTTCAAAGGATGAACAGATTTTGGTTCTATTAAAGCAGAATCCATCGCGGGGGATATTCCATACTGAGCAGGTAGAGTTAAATGGTTTTATCCACTGTGCTTTATTTGGGGGCGAATTAGAAAATGTTGGTTACGAATACTTCGGTGAACGTAGTTACAACAAATACATTCTCGAGGAAACTCCTCCATTCTAAAGTTTTAGCAGTTGAAGTGAATTTTTGGATAAAAAAAAGCCGGTCTCCTAGGAGACCGGCTTTTTATAAATTCTTTAATTTAAAGAATTATACAGCAGTAACGTTCTCTGCCTGTGGACCTTTTTCGCCCTGTGTAACATTCAAAGTAACGTTTTGTCCTTCTTTCAATGATACGTGTCCTGAACCGTTGATTGCGCGATAATGCACAAATACGTCTGGACCATCTTCCTGCTGGATAAAACCGTAGCCTTTTGAATCGTTAAACCATTTGACCACGCCGTTGACTAGTTGATCAGTCATTTGTACCTCTTTCTTAAACTTACCGCTTTTAAGCGGCTTTTTTTTAGTCAGGCTTTTTTACATACATCTGCAAAAAGCATTTCCGTCCTCGTGGACATTTCTGACCGTCGCAGGGAATATGAACAACAAAAACTGAAAGTAAACAACAATTTATAATAAAAATATTATCTATTTTCTGCCTGTTTTGTATTTCCAATTGCATGATAAGACCACTTTTATAAGTTAGATTCAACACAATTTCTATAAATATGTGCTCTATTAGAGGGTCAGGAGAAATGCAATGAATGTTAATCGCCGTGACATGTTACAATTATTAGCGCTTGGTGGACTTGGACTATCAACGTTTCGGCCGAATATGGCGTTCGCCAGTATTGAGAATGATGTGATCGAACCTCCTAGACTCAAACCAGGGGACGTAATAGGTCTGGTCAGTCCAGCTGGCATTATCCGCAGCAGGGATAAATTAAAGATTATTGAAGAAACTCTTGAAGCACTTGATTTGAAGCTCCATGTGGATGAGCATGCCATGGACCGATGGGGTTATCTGGCCGGCAAAGATGAAGTTCGCGCTGAAGCCATCAACCAAATGTTCAGAAATCCTGAAGTGGATGCCATTCTCACCTTTATCGGAGGATGGGGTTGTGCAAGGCTATTGCCATACCTCGATTATGAAATGATCCAGAAGCATCCAAAAATCATCATGGGGTTTAGTGATGTTACGGCACTATTACTGGCCATCTATGCCAAAACTGGTATGGTGACCTTTCACGGTCCGTCCGGTCGATCCGGGTGGAATACCTTTACCGTAGATTATGTAAAACGTCTCTTGTTTGATGCTGAAGCGATCACCTATAAAAACCCGGATAATATCGGTGACAATCTGACTCAGGTGAAGGATCGCGTCCAAACCATAACACCTGGGAAAATACGTGGACGACTTGTGGGCGGAAACTTATCCGTGCTTACGGCACTCGTAGGATCGGATTATTTGCCGGATTGGCAGGATCACATTTTGTTCATTGAGGATGTGGGTGAAGGTATCTACCGGATTGATAGAATGATGACGCAACTCAAATTGGCCGGAGTGCTGGATCAAATTGTAGGCTTCGTTTTCGGAAAATGTACTGATTGCGATGCAGATAGTGGTTATAGTTCATTCACGTTAGAGGAAGTGCTGGAGGATCACATCAAGCCACTTGGTATACCGGCATTCAGAGGCTCAATGATTGGTCATATAAAAAATAAATTCACCATCCCTCTAGGTGTAGAAGCTGAGATTGATGCCGATCTAGGCAGTATTAGATTGCTTGAACCAGCTGTAATGTGAGTGTACATCAACCCATCTGGGTTTAGAGTATGATTCACTTTGGCGGTTGATCGCTAATCCCTTCTAAAAGTCCATCATTTAAGCCGCAGTAGATGGGTTCATCCCAAACCAGTCCGTGAGAAATCCTCATTCCCGGGGTATTGAAAAATGAAATATAGAAAAAGTGGTGAACCTTTTGCCTGTTTCAATGCCTAATAGGGTATGATGTGGTATGTAAAATCATCTCAATGGAGGAGGTCTTTATGAATAAATTATTTTTACTAGTGTCTCTCATCATTCTGGTAGCCTGTGGGGATAGCGGTTCTACGCTTAAAGAGGTGGAGCGCCCCCAGGACGTGGTGAGTAAGCGGATTCAAGTATTTTCTGATTCTGTCTACAACCGTATTGCTGGTGAGTGGATGGCTTATTATGAGGTGTTTCCTTCTGAAGAAGCCTATGCCAACTGGATGTACGCTGCTCGTTATGCTGGTCATGCAGACTATAAAAGACTCCTGATGGATGGGATCAAAACGTATCCCGCAAATCCAACTCTGCTCTATCTGGCAGGTATGCGTAAACACAAAATGCCCTCGTCAGATAGTGATCTGGCTCTGACCGTCCGAGCAGCAGAACTTGATCCTAACTATATGGATCCATGGTTTAATCTGGTAACGGAGTTCATGTCGCGAGACGAAATGGAAAAAATGGACAATGCCTTAAATCGTCTGCTCAAAGGTGGGGGCATATCTGAAGAAGTGATGGACTACAACTATAATCTTCTCATTAATCTTGAAGAAAATGCCATCCTGATTACGAATGGGGACAACGATACATACCCGGGTTGGATATTGCAGCGTATTCTCAACCATCGCCCTGATGTGAAAATTGTCAATCGATCACTCCTTAATACCAACTGGTATGTATTCCATGTAATTCGCCAGGGAGTCCCTCGATTTATTACAAACGCAGATCTTGAAGAACTTAAAAAAACGACCAGGGGTCCCTGGGATGATGTGCTCATAAACCGGATAATTGAAGCAGGCAGTGATGAGGATATCCCTGTTTACTTCTCTCACACCCTGTATTTGACTGAGGGTATCTCAGAACGAATGAAAAATGGTCGCAAATTGGGGCTGGCAACCCTGGTGACTCCTACTGACAAATCATATCGTAAGCAAATGTTGCGAGTGGCTGATCTGTGGACAAATGATTTTCGGACCAGTGGTATGGAAGCCTGGACTTTAAGATATGGCACCAAAGCCAGTGCTGGACTTAGATTAATGGGAAATTATGCCGGGGGAATACTCGCGTTGGTAAGGGAACTGGATAGCACCCATCCTGAATTTTCTGTGGAGCTGTTTGAATGGTATCGGGCTCATTGCCTCGAGCTGTTGCAGGATCAAAGTCGCGATGCTATCGGTAGTACATGGGCTGAAATTTCAAACCATAAAACAATCCAGGACTGGTGCCGGCAGGAGAGGTATTTACAGGATTGAACGATTGGCAGGAATATAATCTGGCAAAACGGGGGGATCGGTCCGCCTGGAAACGTCTGGTGGATCTCCACACTCAGGATCTGACACGATTGGCAGGCATGTTGACTGGTTCCTATGACCTTGCCCAGGATGTGGTTCAAGAGGTTATGCTGGAGCTGTTTCGTAAACCTCCAAAGCATCAGAATGGGACCTTTAAAGGGTGGCTGACAACGGTTACATATCATACTGCTCTCAAATTGAAGAAACAGTATTCTGGTTGGTCGGCACTTGGCAAGACCGATCCTCCTGATGCCCATCTGCAACCCCTGGCAAAGTTGATCCGTGATGATCGGAACAGGGGATTGTTCGACATTATTCATTCCCTGGATGAGGCACATAGGGAAGTACTCATTCTGCGCATTTATGGAGATGAAACACTCAAGGACATATCAACTTTATTGGATATACCTCTGGGAACAGTAAAATCCAGATTGTTCTATGGCGTTAGACATTGTCGCAAGCTTATGAAAGACAAAGGACTCACATAATGGAGAAAAGAACGAGACATATAGATGAAGATATCCTGTTGAAGTATGTCCTGGAAACCCTGGAACCTGCTGAAGATGCAGAGGTTGAACGACATCTTCTCGAATGTTCAGTATGTTCTGGTGAAATTGACAGCATGAGGTCAGATCTGGTATCGATGAGGGCTCTGGAAGTTCCAATTGAGGTGCCTTCAATTCCTTTCCCATCTACTTACTCCAGAGACTGGAGCATAGTGCTCCACGCAGCTGCACTCATTGTCGTTGGATTTGGATTGGGTATGCTGACTCGATCACTGGACAACACCCGAGACATTACCCTCTATTCAATGGCAGTACCCCACCAAACTATTACCCTGCAATCTGGAAATCATTCCACCTGTATCAGTGATAATTTGAAAATTTATTTGGATTGAGTGAATCTGCCTCAGGCAGGTTCATTTCGGATCGGACCATTAGGAACGCTTCCAATCTTGATACAACAAAAAGGCCACCCTTTAGGTGATCAAGCGGACATTGAGGTTCTCGAAATGTCCATGAAGGTAGGATTGATGTTCGCTCCGCTCCATCTTACTCCGCTTTGATTCTCTCAGAATCCAAGCTCCGTTTCGAACAAGCAGATCTGCATCTGAACCCCATAAAACACAAAAAGCCCCGTCAATGACGAGGCTCTTTGCGTTGTAGCGGGAGTAGGATTGACTTCGACTCACTCCGTTCGCTCGTCTTCCTCCGCGGGCTTGCCACGGGCAACCTCGCTACGGATCGAACCATTAGGAACTAATCCAATCTCCATACAACAACAAAGCCCCCATGAAGGGGGCTTTATTATTGTAGCGGGAGTAGGATTCATGTTCAGTCACTTCGTTCCTTCCATGTTCCTCCTCCATAAACCACTGGTTTATGTCGTCGTAATCGAACGAGTAGGTTCTCATCACTACTCTTACAAATAAAAAAGGCCACCCTTTGAGGTGACCTTTTTCATTGTAGCGGGAGTAGGATTCGAACCTACGACCTTTGGGTTATGAGCCCAATGAAAGTACTGTAATAACAATAGTTTATATGGTGAGTGTGGCTGATATGTGTCACCACTTGCACCCATAAACATACATCTTAAATTCGATTCATAGCGATAGAAATTATAACCTAAAGAGGTGCGAAATGACCGATGATATTACTATCAGTCGACAAGAACTATACAAATTAGTATGGTCAAAACCAGTAGTCAAGATAGCGAAAGAGTTCGGGATCTCAGATGTTGCTGTCGCAAAGATCTGCAAGAAGATGAACATTCCCAAACCGGGCTTAGGGTATTGGGCTAAGAAGAAATACGGCAAGAGAACAAAGACTAAACCATTACCAACAGATAATAAAGGAGGTCTTGAAAGCTACACGATTAGTAAATGGGCAGAACCTGACTTGAAACCTGAAAGTGAGGCTGTCAGAAAGCATAGAGAATATGAGTCAATGGCAATGAATACAGTCATTGTTAAATCCAAACTCAGTAATGCTCACCCGTTGGTCCAGATATCTAAAGCAAAATTAAGTAACCCAAATACTGACCGCTACAAAAGATGTTACGGAGAACGGGGAGGGCTGAATATTTCCGTGAGTAAAAGCTGCATTAGTAGAGCACTTCTCATCATGGATGCGCTAATCAAGGCACTGTCGAAGAGGGGATATGAGACATCATTGGCTGGCGGGTATGATGGGGTTACAATCGTAAATGTTGACGGTGAGGAGTTCAATATCTCTATTCAGGAAGCGTCAAAGCGGATTCTAGCAGATGATTCAGGTAAAAAGAGGGAGAGGTATTCCTACGAACCCATGTATGATTATGTCCCAACCGGTAGATTGACTTTGCAGATAACCAATATTTACTATGGAGATAAAAGCGTCAAAGACAATAAAACACAACGCATAGAAGACATGCTCAATAGTTTCATCCTCATACTGATTAAGGCTGCTGAACATGAAAAGGTAAGGCGGAAAGAGCGAGAAATTGAGAATAGGGAATACGAAGCAAGAGTGCAAAGAGAACAAGAAATTCGGAATAAGCGTAAGCAGGAAAAGCAAAGTGTGAAAGAATTGTTTGATAATGCTGCTACCTGGAACAATTGTGTTCTTACTCGGGACTACATTGCAGCTGTCCAGAATCATGCTGATGGAGATGACTTGGATTCTTGGGTACTATGGGCAATTCAACAGGTGGATCGGGTAGAATCCGGATTGTGGCTATCTCCTAATGATGTCCAATAATTGCTCCGTTTTACTCGGCAATACCGTAACATGTCGCAGAAAGGGAGAAATGACGACACGTTTATAGAACATGTCGCTGGTAACGACATGTATTGTATGAGTTTCAAACACCTTTACACTCTCTGCTAAGTAATTATAAAGTATGCATAATATCGTGTTATACGCTATAATGTGCAGAGATAATAATTCATTTTAATTCAATTCACCCAAATCTCTAAGTCTTTCCCTTTCACCCAGTTTGCATAAATCTCAGTGGTTCTAATTGATCGATGCCCAAGAAATGTCTGGAGCACTTCCTTCGGCATCCCACGATCCAACATATTGTGCGCATAGGTGTGGCGGAATGTATGCAAGTTAATAAACTTCTCCCGGACAAATGCAGGTTCAAATACTTCCTGGACTCTACGCCTACAGTATTTTCGCTGGCGATCAGCAGATAGTTCAGGGAAGATTAAATCATCATCAGTCTGTGCAGCGCTAATTCTAGCTGACAACTGAGATATCACCGATGATGGAATAGGTATGTTTACCATCCAGTCACCAGTTTTAGCCATCTGGAAGGTTAAATAAGAACCCTTAATAGAATTGCCCCGTAATCTGAATCCATCAGTTGGACGGATGCCAGTATGCAATAACAGATAGTAATAGTCGTAGAACTCATCTGCGACTGAGAATATTGATTCGATTTCAGACTCATTAAATGAATAGCGAGGTCGTCGTTTTACTGGGTCCGGAAATCTTTGAACAGGCCGCCAAGGATTGTGTTTTATCCACTCATGCTCTAAACAGAATTGAAAGAAGCGAGTGTATAGACTAATCTCACGATTGATTGTCGAAATTGCTGGGGTGGTGGAGAGATTCTCAGTCGCAAATTTATACTTATTATGAATTTGTTGGTTCATTCGATAAACGAGATATTCCCGGGCGTGTCCAACATTTACACTCTGAAAGGATTGCAATTCAATTGACTCGCAGAACTTTTGAAAATGAACCAATCTTGAAGACATATTGCTCGCATGCTGACGAGAGATCTTCCGTAGCTCGGCATACTTAAGAAATTTCAATATAGCTTGTTCCCAAGAGAGTGGAGGCGATAAAGACTCTGAGTTTTTACCTTGTAGTGTTGTAACGTGTTTGGGCTGCTTTAAATAAATATTGCTCAATTAAGATCTCCTTATTTGATCTGATTTAGTGGTACTTTCGTTACGGGTGATATCAAATCTCAAGAACCGCCGTTTTTGAGACTGCAAAATAGTGCCTGAATAGTGAGACACCCTTTTTGAGACAGATCTTCTATGCTGAAATCTCAAGAACGTGTCGTCGAAATGAGAAAATAGCGACACGTTCTGATAACACGTCGCCGCGAACGATATGTTCCACTTGCGAGATATTATCATTTAGCTCATCACATATTTTAATATAGCCGAAGCCTGTATTTTCAATTAGCCGAAATTACTACCGATGTTACATGTCTATGGTATCGACATGTAATCAGGACATATCTAAATATGGTTAAATTTTAGGTACGATAGAAAGTGGGTATTAGCTAAATGGGAGGGTTAAAGTCCCTTGTGTTTCGTCACATTGAGTGCTTTCCATTTGAGTGATGGATGTGATTCAATCCGCTGCCGCAGGACTGGGTCTGAGGTCAAAATGCTGCCATCTATCTTTCCCTGATCCAAGATAAGATCGAGGAACTCTTGTTCGCTTTTACTGAAGGGAAGTAGAGAATTCATTCCACGTTTACAATCGTCAACGAGTGAGTTGCCATATTCCCTAGGCGTCCCTATGGCTTTCGTAACCTCATTACCTAGTGTTGGTATCAATTGACTATTTATATCACCCGTGTTAAATCCAATATCATCAATATTGATGGTACGCCAATCTTTTCTATTCATTGCTCCGTAGATAACAAATCCGAGACGGAGCTTGCTACTGTTCAAATCTTCTCGCTTAAATAGCTGAGAGCAATCGAAGATATCTCTGGCTTGTCCACGTGCCATGAGGGCTGCCAACTTGCCAGCTGTGAGTTCATGGATATCAAGAATTGGTATTCCACTCGCTATGTGCGAGCCTAGTGGTCGAGAATCAGAATGATGAATGTCCCATAAGGGCTGACGAAGCATCATGTTCAGATCAACCTCTAGGTTCGCACCCTGTCCAGTATAGCTGTCATATCTAAGTCGCCACTTGCCACCGGCGTGTTCATCTGGAATCCGTCTCACGGTATAATCTTCACGTGAAAACACTGCTTGCATGGCTTGCTCGATCTTTGGACGCTCCGCCAACATTTCTTCTCGATCCAGGGCTCCGATGTAATTGATATCAATGTCAACCGATAACCTGGGTAGGTCGAGGGCAAATACATTAAGCGCGGTTCCGCCTTTGAGGACCCACTTCCCTTTGAGAAAGGGATGGGTATTCAATGCGTTCAATAAATGTAAAAGGTGAACTACCTTCTCCAGAACATCCGGCCTATGACCTGACAATTCAGATATGGACCTTATTTCCTCAGCAGAGAATCTCATGACAACTCATCCCAGGATCTATCAAGAATCTTAGTCGGGACCATAAGGTTCCAATCCTTGATCAACTTGCAGTCCTTTCGATTCAGCCGATCCATGTAGTGTGGTTGTCGGGGTGCCAGGCGGAGCAAGGGAGCGATCCAGGAATTGTCTAACAACAGGGCGTCCGTGTGCTGATCAAGGAAAAAACCTACTCTTGCAGCCGTCGTGGCATTCTTCAATACTTTTACATATTTGATTACTTGCTCTATATCGAAGTATTCTATCGAACCCAAGGATCGCCATATCTCTTCCCAGCTTCCGCTCAAATCGGGGCGATGCAATACATCCACAAGCGTCCGCTCAAAGTTTGTCACCCTGACTTCTATGTGTGAACGTAACACTGTTGTGACTCCTGCGAGATTCTTTCTGAATGCTAGTTGCTCTGATATCCGTATATACTCATGTGATTGATATTTTAACGGGGCTGACCTCTTGGCAGAGGTGTATGTCAGCCGTTTGAAGGTAGAGTAAGCTTTGCCGTGGAATTCTAAGGCTGCGTGGAGCGCCAACACACTGTCTGGTTTCAATTTTGCCGCCACGAGAAAAGGATCCACCTGAAATGATTCAGGGGATGACCCTGCTGGTACTGTCGCATAGAGTCCTCGTCTTATTTGAAGTATTCGGCCCTTATCCTGGTGATATGCGAGCAGATTCCATCGTGTATTCTGTTTTTCACTACCCTTGCTCGCCAGGTAATCTTTCCATTCATCTATGGTAAAAACGGGATTCCTTGTCAGAAACTCTTCTATCTTCATAATCAACTCCATGTGACGTAATTACATCATACTACTAATTATCTTAGTAGTAACTGGTGTTACTGTCATATTATGGGTGCAATATATGACGATAATACAAGATACAACTAATTATATTGGCTGTATATCGAAAAATTGTCATATTAATCAAGTCTGTGAAAATGTAATTACACAGCCATGGGTTTACAGAGCCAGGGTTCTTATTAACCAACGTTTATGAGACTGCCCAAAAGTGCCTGAATTATGAGACACCCTTATTGAGACATATATAGGTCGTTTTCTACTCCTAAACTGACACGGGGATTTTCAGTAGTATGCAGACCCTTATACAGTAAGGGATAGCGGGTTTTGGTTGCTAAAAAGTTCCTATGTTTAAACGGGTAGAGAGTAAAGCTCCTTAAATTGTTGGGCAACTAACAATCAACGCAAGAAGGAGCTTCACAATGCGACA
>Ga0209665_1000022_pt1 | contig 176750 bp, 181 predicted proteins | sample SaaInlV_200m_DNA_2_FD_184675 | JGI IMG/M metagenome (GOLD analysis project Ga0209665, IMG submission 184675) | Marine microbial communities from expanding oxygen minimum zones in the Saanich Inlet - Saanich Inlet SI074_LV_135m_DNA (SPAdes) (version 2) | ecosystem: Environmental > Aquatic >... | reverse complement strand
ATTTGGTTTATAAAGACTATCTTTATTTAACCTTGAATTTTAAATAACTTACATCTCAAACATCGTCTCTTAAAACCCTGCTTGTTTTGTGGATGGAATTATAATAGGTTTCTCTTTAAATGTCAAGGGTTTTTTGAAGAATGTTGGAAGAATTTGGAATGTTTTTCGTAAGCATCTATTTGGTGGGAAGTATAGTTTATTTAAAATTAATAAATTGCAATTATAAACATAAAAGGATATATAAATACATTAAAATATCTAAGCATAAATCCAATATTTATATCTATTGGTAAATATTGTTCAAGTGTTTCATTATTATCAATTTTCTTAAATAAAAATATCTTAAATATAATATCCATACTCTTCATAGCAAGAATTGATAATATCCAAAATACAAATGTAGTTGAAGAGTAATACTCTGTAAGATTTAAAATTAAATATAATGTAAATATAAATGTAGTATTAAATAAAAAATAAAGAAATATATTTTTTTTGTATAGAGTGTAGTTATTTTTCAACACTCCATACATAGTATCTGACTTTTGCCAGCTTGACTCAAATATCTCTAGCGAGATAAATATAATTAAAAGAAGAATAATCTTGGATTACTCTTCTATATTTGTAGAAAACTTAATACTTTTATCTTTATGAAGTCCTGTACCTACTGGTATTGTTCTACCAATAACAACATTTTCTTTAAGATCTTCTAACATATCCATTTTTGCACTAATTGCAGCTTCCGTTAATACTTTAGTAGTTTCCTGGAATGACGCAGACGAAATAATAGAATCAGAAGTAACAGCAGCTCTTGTAATTCCAAGTAATAATGGTTCTGCTAATGCAGGTTCACCACTAAGTGCCATAATCTTTTTATTTTCTTCTTTAAATCTTTTTCTAGAAACCATATCACCAACAATAAATTTAGTATTACCAGCATCTTTAATAGTAACTTGTCTTAACATTTGAGATAAAATAACTTCAATATGTTTATCTGCAATATTTACACCCTGAGATCTATATACACCTTGTACTTCACTTACAATAAAGTGCTTAAGTGCTTTTTCTCCAAGTACATTAAGAATATCATGACTTGATTTTTGACCATCTGTTAATTCCTCACCAGCATGTACAAATTCACCTTCATGAACTAAAATAGACTTACCTTTTTCTACAAGATACTCAGCTTTATTTCCTAAATCATCAGTAATTACAAGTCTTTGTTTATTTCTTAATGGTTTACCAAAACTAACTACACCATCAATACCAGCTAATATTGCAATATTTTTTGGTCTTCTTGCTTCAAATAATTCAGAAACTCTTGGAAGACCTCCAGTAATATCTGAAGATTTAGATACTGCTTTTGGTGTTTTACCAATAACATCAGCTACAAGAATACTATCATTTTCAGCTACAAATAATGCAGTTTTAGGTTCTAATGCATATCTTTGTGAACTATCAGTTGATGTAACAACTACAGCAGGCTTCATTCCTGTAGGAATGTATTCATTAATTACAAGTTTACTTGTACCAGTAAGTTCATCATACTGTTCAGATACAGTTACACCAGGAATAATATCTTCAAATGAAACTTTACCTGCATGTGTTGCAATAGTTGGATCAGAATAAGGGTCCCACTGTGCAATTACTGTATGTTCACCATTTTCTGGACTAGCAATAACTACATCACTTGTAACAAGAGTATCGTTATCACACTCTAATACAGATTCTCTTGCAATATAATGTCTTAATGCTTCTTGATTATCTCCATCAACAATAATTGCAAATAAACCTTTTTGAGTAACTACATCACCTTTTTTAAGTTCTGGTTTTGGCTCAACATTATCACCACGTAAATGATAATATTTAACTGTTCCATTCGCATCTGCTTTAATAGTTTTAGATATTGGTGCTGAATCTTCAACAAGTAATTCACTTGCAAATGGTATTCTTGATGGTACATTCCAACCATCTTTAATTACTTCAACAATAGAATCATGAGCTTTAACATCACCTTCAACTGTATATGGAAGATAGATTTTACCTTCAATTTTACCACTAATACCTGCAAGTTCAGTAGCTTTAGCAACATCTGATTTTCTAAAGCTATATGTTTTAGTTTCATCTTTACCAACTATTGTAACAATAGCTTCTTCATGTGATGTCTCAACAGATACTTTACCATCAAATGGTGCATTAACTTTTGGTTCAACTAATAAAATAGCTGCATTTCTTCTATTTGCAATAATCTTTTTATCATTTTTATCAATATATGTTTTAATATTATAATGTCTAATAAATCCTTCAGATGTAGCTTTTAAATCTCTATCACTTTGTGTTGCACTTGCCGTACCACCAACGTGGAAAGTTCTAAGTGTAAGCTGAGTTCCTGGCTCACCAATTGATTGAGCTGCAAGTACACCTACAGCTTCACCTGGATTTGCTTTTCTTTGCTCACCAAGATTAAGACCGTAACATTTAGCACATAAACCATTATTTTCTTTACAAGTTAAAGCAGTTCTAATAGAAACAGTTTTTACACCAGCTTCTATTACAATTCTTGCATCTTCTTCTGATATTAATGAACCTTCATGGAATAAAATCTCATTTGAAATAGGATCAATAATATCATTAGATATAACTCTACCTGTAATTCTTTCTTCTAAAGATTCTATTAATTCATTACCATTTGTAATATCATTAATATCAACACCTTCATGAGTACCACAATCTTCAACTGTAATTCTAACATTTGCAGATACATCTACAAGTTTTCTTGTTAAATATCCAGCATTTGCTGTTTTAAGAGCAGAATCCGCAAGACCTTTTCTAGCACCATGCGTAGAAATAAAGTACTCAAGTACATTTAGACCTTCACGGAAGTTTGATAAAATTGGTGTTTCAATAATTGAACCGTCTGGCTTAGCCATAAGACCCCTCATACCAGCAAGCTGTCTAATCTGTGCAGCACTACCTCTTGCCCCTGAATCAGCCATCATAAAGATTGAATTAAATCCATCTTTATCTTTTTCAACAAGATCCATCATTTCTACACCAAGTGTATTATTTACAGAAGTCCAAATATCAATAATTTTATTATATCTTTCTTGTTCAGTTAATAATCCTTGCTCAAATTGTTTTTGAACATCAATTACTGCTTTTTTAGATTTAGATACATGCCCTTCTTTTGAATCTGGAACATTAATATCATCAATAGAAATAGAAATACCAGCTTGTGTTGCATATTTAAAACCAAGATCTTTTAAATTATCTAAGAATTCTGGTGTAACTTCATAACCACCATGTTTATAAATATAATCAACTAAAGTACCAATATCTTTTTTCTTAAGAATTTTATTCCATAATTTTTCTGGTACAAAATCAGGTAAAATATTATGTACAATTAATCTACCAGCAGTAGTATGTACAATATTACCATCAATTGCTGTTCTGATTTTTGCATTAATATCAATACTACCCATTTCAACAGCGATCATAACTTCTTCTACATTTGTAAGTAGTTTATTTTCACCTTTTGCACCATCTTTAGCTAATGATAGATAATAAATACCTAAAATCATATCCTGAGATGGAACTGCAATAGCACGACCTGAAGCAGGTAAAAGAATATTCATAGAACTCATCATAAGAACTTTTGCTTCAGCAATAGCTTCCTGTGATAAAGGAACGTGAACAGCCATTTGATCACCATCAAAATCGGCATTAAATGCAGAACATACTAATGGATGTAATTGAATTGCTTTTCCTTCAATTAATATAGGATGGAATGCTTGAATAGAAAGTTTATGAAGAGTTGGTGCTCTATTTAATAATACTGGATATTCATCAACAATTTCTGCTAACGCTTCCCAAACTTCATTTGTTTCTGCTTCAATTAATCTTTTAGCTGATTTTAATGTAGTTGCATAACCTTTTTCTTCAAGTTTAGCCATTAAATGTGGCTTAAATAATTCAATAGCCATAATTTTTGGAATACCACATTGATCCATTCTTAATGATGGTCCAACAACAATTACAGATCTACCAGAGAAGTCAACTCTTTTTCCTAGTAAGTTTTGTCTAAATCTACCTTGCTTACCTTTAATAATTTCTGATAATGATTTAAGTGCTCTTTTATTAGCTCCCTTAACTGCATTTGCAGTTTTACCATTATCAAATAAAGCATCTACAGCTTCTTGAAGCATTCTTCTTTCATTTCTAATAATGATTTCTGGAGCATCAAGTTCTGTAAGTCTCTTAAGTCTATTATTTCTATTTACAACTCTTCTGTAAAGATCATTTACATCTGATACTGCAAACTTACCACCATCAAGAGCAACTAATGGTCTTAAATCTGGCGGAAGTACTGGTAATTTTGTAAATAACATCCATTCTGGTTTATTTCCAGAATTTATAAAGTTTTCAACAATCTTTAATCTTTTTACAATTGTTTTAATCTTTGCAACAGATTTTGTAGCACCCATATCATTTCTTAATGATTCTAGTAATGCAACTAAATCAAGATTAGATAGTAAAGTTTGAATTGCCTCACCACCCATTCTAGCAGTAAATCCAGTATGATTAAAATGTTCTTCTAAAGATCTGTATTGATCTTCATTTAATACATCATATTTTTTTACTGGTTTAGTATTTTCTAAATCATAAAATGCTTCACCAGAGTTTTCTACAATATATGCTTCATAATAAAGAATTCTTTCTAAATCTTTTAGTTTAATACCTAATAATGTACCAATTCTAGAAGGTAAAGATGATACCATCCAAATGTGAGCAACAGGAGTTACAAGATCAATATGACCCATTCTACTTCTTCTTACTTTTGAAGAAATTACTTCAACCCCACATTTTTCACATACAACACCTTGGTATCTCATTTTTTTGTATTTACCACAAAGACATTCATAATCTTTTATTGGTCCAAAAATCTTAGCACAGAAAAGACCATCTCTTTCTGGCTTTAATGTTCTATAGTTAATAGTTTCTGGTTTTTTTACTTCACCATTACTCCATGACATAATTTTTTCAGGACTTGCTAATCTTAATTGGAAAGCAGAAAAGTCTTTTGGTCTATCTAATTCTTGTACATCAATTGGTTTTAACATTGTTTCATTTTTACTCATTTTCAACCTCTACTTCATCATAAATTTCTACATCAAGACCTAATGCTTGTAACTCTTTACTTAATACAAAGAATGTTTCTGGAACACCAGATGCAGGTACATTTTCACCACTTGCAACTGCTTTATATGCAGCTGTTCTACCATCAATATCATCAGATTTAATAGTAAGCATTTCTTTAAGTACTGCTGTTGCACCATATGCTTCAAGAGCCCATACTTCCATTTCTCCAAATCTTTGACCACCAAATAGTGCTTTACCACCAACAGGCTGTTGTGTAACTAATGAATAAGGTCCTGTAGATCTTGCATGTACTTTCTCATCCACTAAGTGATGAAGTTTAAGCATATACATATAACCAACATTTACTCTTTCTTTCATTTTATCACCAGTCATACCATCATAAAGGTCAACTTTACCATCTGTATCAATTTTAGCTAATTCAAATAATTTAGTCATCTCTACTTGATCTACACCTTCAAAAATTGGAGTAGCAAACTTAACACCTGTTGACCAATCTCTAGCATAATCTAATAATTCATCATTAGTACATTTTTCTAATAATGCTTTACCATTCATAAGTTTAGTTACATCAGCAATTTCAATCATTTTAGATCTTAAATCTTCAATAAATGTTTTTTGCTTAGTATCAAACATATCTTGAATTTGAGCACCTAGCTTTTTACCAACAAGACCTAAATGAACTTCAAGAATCTGTCCAATATTCATTCTTGATGGAACACCAAGTGGATTTAAAATTACATCTACACTTTTCCCATCTTTCATGTATGGCATATCAACTTCTGGTACAATATTAGAAACAATACCTTTATTTCCGTGACGACCAGCCATTTTATCACCAACTTTAATCTTTCTTTTAGTAGCAACATAAACTTTTACATGCTTAATAATTCCAGACTTAAGTGTATCTTCATGATCTAATATTTCTAATTTTTCTTCATGCTCAACTCTTAATACAGCTTTTTGCTTAATAAAGTTTTCTTTAATATTTTCATAATCATTTTGTACATCTTTATTAAATGAAGCAACTACTTTTTTCATTGCAAATCTGTTAACATTTTCTAAATCATTAACAGTAATCTTAGTACCTTTTGCATATTCAGTATCATTAACTTCAAGATCTTTTTCTAAAGTTGCAGAAGATAAAAGATCATTAATTCTAAGAACTTCTTCTCTATCTAACATTTGTAATCTATCATGATGTTTTTCATCAAGAGCATCTTTTTCTTGCTTAATAGACTCTAACGCTCTAGCATCTTTTTCGTATCCTTTTTTTGTGAATACTTTTACATCAACAACAGTACCTTCTAATGATGAACCAGCATAAAGTGATTTATTAATTACGTGTCCTGCTTTTTCACCAAAAATAGCTCTTAATAGTCTTTCTTCTGGAGTTGGTTTAATTTCACCTTTTGGTGTAACTTTACCTACTAGAATCATCCCTGGAGTAACATATGTACCCACTTTAATAATACCAGAATCATCAAGATGTGCTATAGACTCTTCTTTAACACCTGGAAGATCTTTTGTAATCTCTTCATTACCATGCTTTAATTCTTGAGCCACTGCTTCTTTAACATTAATATGTACAGAAGTTAAAGCATCTTCTTTAATTAGCTTTTCTGATAATATAATTGCATCTTCATAGTTGTAACCATTCCATGGCATAAATGCAATTGCAGCATTAATACCAATAGCAAGTTCACCTTTATCCATAGATGGACCATCAGCAATAACCTGACCAGCTTCTACAAATTCACCTTCTTTTACAGCAGTTCTTTGTACAAATGATGTGTTATTATTTGTTCTTACATTTTTACTAACTTCATAATAATCAATAAAGTGACCATTTTCATCTTCACCCTTGATATATATATTTTTAGCATCAGCTTTTTCAACTATACCAGCTCTATTAGCTTTTATAGCTTCCCAAGAATCTCTAGCAACTGTTTTTTCTAAACCTGTACCAACAATTGGAGCAGTTGGTTTTAGTAGAGGAACAGCTTGTCTTTGCATGTTCGATCCCATAAGTGCTCTATTGGCATCATCATGTTCTAAGAATGGAATTAAAGATGCACCAACACCCATAACCATTTGAGATGAAATGTCAATTAAATCAACTTTCTTTTTATCTATTAAAAGAATTTCACCATCTTGTCTAGCTTCTACTAGTGCATTTAAAATTTTACCATTTGAATCTACATCTGTAGATCCAGGAGCAATAAATTTACCCTCTTCTTGAGTAGCAGTGTAATATTCAATTTCATCAGAAACGATACCGTCTATTACTTTTTTATATGGTGCTTCAACAAATCCAAGATCATTTACTTTAGAATAAGTAGATAATGTATTAATAAGACCAATATTTTGTCCCTCTGGAGTTTCAACTGGACAAATTCTTCCATAATGAGTTGGGTGAACATCTCTTACTTCAAATCCAGCTCTTTCCTTAACAAGACCACCTTCTCCAAGTGCAGAAAGTCTTCTTTTATGTGTAACTTCTGATAATGGGTTTGTTTGATCCATAAATTGAGACAGTTGACCAGATGTAAAAAATTCAGTAATTGTAGATGTAACCATCTTTGCATTTACTAATTCTTGAGGCATTAAATCTTCTAATGTACCACTTAGTGTAGTCATTTTATCTCTAATTGCTTTTTGCATCTTAATTAATCCATTGTGAAGTTCACTAGAAAGTAACTCACCAATTGCTCTAATTCTTCTATTACCTAAATGATCTCTATCATCAATATGACCATGACCAGCTTTTACTTTGATTAAATATTGAACTGTTTTAATAATATCTTCATAAGTTAAAACTGTTACATAATCAGGTACGTTTACACCTAATTTATGATTCATTTTCATACGACCAACTTTAGTTAAATCATATCTCTCAGGATTAAAAAATAAGCTTTCAACAAATGCTTTTGCTGCTTCTGCTGTTACAGGCTCACCTGATCTCATAACTTTATATATTCTAATTGCACAAAGATCATTTTCATCATCAATTTCTTCTGTTTGTCTAAGAAGATTAATTGATTCTTCATCAGCATGAAATGCGTTAATAATAGAATCATCAACACCATCAGCTAAATCATTAGCAATTGTAAAATCTTTAAATCCAAGATCAATAAGATTTTTTAATTTAACATCATCAAGTAAAGTTAATGCATCATATAGTACTTCACCCGTTTCTGGATTAGAAATTTCACTTGCAGTATGTCTTTCCATAAGTACTTCAACAGGATATTCTACTAATTTTAATCCACCTTCTGCTAATGCTTTTGCTTTTCTATCAGTAAGTCTTTTTCCAGCAGCAAGGATTAAATTTCCTTTTTCATCTTTAAGATCAAACTCAATTCTACCTGTAAAGTTAGATGGAACAAATTCCATTAAGAATTTATTTTTTTTGATTTTAATTGTTTCAACAGGGTAGAATAATTTAATAATATCTTCTCTACTGTATCCTAAAGCTCTAAAAAGTACTGTAACAGGTACTTTTCTTCTTTTATTAATTCTTACATATAAAATATCTTTTGCATCATATTCAAAATAAAGCCAAGAACCTCTATCTGGAATAATTTGACCTGTATAGATTAATTTATTAGAAACAGTTGCAGCCTCTTCTTCTTTAAAAATTACACCTGGAGATCTATGTAACTGATTCACGACAACTCTTTCAACACCATTTACAACAAATGAAGTTCTATCTGTCATCATAGGTATATCTCTAATGAATAAAGATTGTTCTTTAATATCTTTTACACCGATTCTTTCACCAGTTTTCTCATCTAAATCCCATAGAGTTAATCTCATTTGGATTCTTAAAGGAATTGAATAAGTAATTCCTCTAGTCATTGATTCATTAACAGAATATTTTGGTTTTTCTAAAGTTGAACCTAAAAACTCTAATGTAACTCTATTTTGAGTATCTGAAATTGGAAAAATTGACTTGAAAACTTTATTGATACCAGCTTCAGATCTATCATCTTGTCCAACTTTTAAGAAGTTATCATAACTATTTTGTTGTAATTGAAGTAAATTCGGAATTTCGATTTTTTGAGGATTTTTTGAAAAATCAACTCTTAGCCTATTCCCAGATTTTAATGAATTTAACATATCTAACCTTTATATGAATTGTATTTTTGCTATAAAGCACAAAAGCACCTTAAATAATTAGTAAAAAAATACCAATTATTTAAGGTGCTAGTAATGTGTTATACGAAATCTATTTCTAGACTTCGTATATTTTTAAGAGGAAACTTAATTAGTTAACTTCTACAGTTGCACCAGCAGCTTCTAACTCAGCTTTTGCAGCTTCAGCATCTTCTTTAGATACTGCCTCTTTTACTTTTGCACCAGCTTCTTCAGCCATTGCTTTTGCTTCTTTAAGACCTAAACCAGTTAATGCTCTAACTGCTTTAATTACGTTGATTTTCTTAGCTCCAGCATCTTTTAAGATAACATCGAACTCAGTTTTTTCTTCAGCAGCTTCACCAGCTACAGCTCCACCAGCTACAGCTACAGGCTGTGCAGATACTCCGAATTTTTCTTCAAATTCTTTTACTAACTCAGAAAGCTCTAATACGCTTAATCCTGAAATATAATCTAATACGTCTTCTTTAGAAATTGCCATTTCTTAATCCTTTAATTTTTAATGTTTTGTCGATATACGACTATTTATAGCATATAATTATGCTGATTCTTCTTTTTGCTTTCTAAGAGCATCAAGACCAATAGTGAAGTTTGCAACTGGTGCCATCCATGTAGCAGCAAGCATACCAAGTAGTTCTTCTCTTCCTGGAAGTTTAGCAAGTGCATTAATTGTAGCAACATCAGCAACTTTACCTTCAACAATACCAGTTTTGATAGCAAATGTATCTTTATGAGAAGAAGCAAATTTATCAGCAACTTTACATGCAGCAATTTGATCTTCAGCCCATACAAATATATTTGTACCTGAAAGAGTTAATTCTTCCAGCTCTGCATTTTTAACTGCAATTTGTACTAATGTATTTTTTGCAACTTGAACTTTTGCTCCAGCTTCTTTTGCTGCAATTCTAAGTTCTTCTAACTCTTTATGAGAAGTTCCCTTATAATTAGCAACAACAATAGCTTGTGAAGATTTGAATTCTTCTGTTAATACATTTACTATATCATTTTTTTGTAATTTAGTCATTATTCCTCCTTCCAAAACATCATACTTCGGTAGGTAATTAAGAAAAGTTACCCCTCTTGGCCTTCACAGGTGCTAAAGCACATCTGTTCCAGTTTCAAAGCTAAAAGAATAAAGAAATTTATTCTTTTTAACACTTTTCACCTACTGTCTTCAGTTTTAAGATAAAGCTCTATTTATGAGAGCTAATTATTTAACATCCATTGCTGCAGATGTATCAACATTTACAGATGGACTCATAGTTAATGATAATGCAACATTAGTCATATATCTACCTTTTGCAGTAGATGGTTTTAATTTATTAATAGTTGATAATAAAGTATTTAAGTTTTCTTCGATTGCTGACTCAGAAAAAGATGCTTTTCCAATTCCTGCATGAATATTACCTTTTTTATCTACTCTAAATGCTACTTTTCCACCTTTAGATTCACCAACAGCTTTTGCAACATCCATTGTTACAGTTCCAACTTTTGGATTTGGCATTAAACCTTTTGGTCCAAGAATTCTACCGATTTTACCAACTAATCCCATTGTATCTGGAGTAGCAATTAGTACATCAAAATCAATGTTACCAGCTTGAATTGCTTCTACTAAATCATCATTACCAACAATATCTGCACCAGCAGCAGTTGCCTCATCCATTTTAGTTCCCTTAGCCATAACTGCAACTCTTACAGTTTTACCAGTACCATTTGGAAGTACAACAGAACCTCTAATCATTTGATCAGCATGTCTTGGATCTACATTTAGGTTTAACGAAAGTTCTACTGTTTCGTCAAATTTAGCTGATGCTAATCCCTTTACAGTAGCTACTGCATCATTTACTGAATATTGTTTTTCAGCATCAACTTTTTCTAATAAGGCTTTAAATCTTTTGCTCATTTTATTTCTCCGCAATTTTATTTTTTATTTTTTTGCTACCACTTTTTTGAGCCTCGTGGTATTTTGGCTATTTCTTAAATAAAAATTATTTAACTTCTATTCCCATACTTCTACATGAACCTTCAACAATTTTTGCTGCTTGCTCAGTATCATTAGTATTAAGATCAGAAATTTTTTGTTCAACAATTTCCATAACTTGTTCTTTAGTTAATGATGCAATTTTATTTTTAAGTGCATTATCAGAACCTTTTTTAATATTTGCTGCTTTTTTAATTAAGTCAGACATTGGTGGTTGCTTAACTACAAATGTAAAACTTTTATCTTTATATACAGTAATCTCTACAGGGATTTTAAATCCTGCTTTATCTCTTGTTTTTTCATTGAATGCTTTACAGAATTCCATGATGTTGATACCTCTTTGTCCAAGAGCTGGTCCAACTGGTGGTGATGGGTTTGCAGCACCTGCAGGTATTTGTAATTTTAATATTCCTGTTACTTGTTTAGCCATGCTAAGTTCCTTTTGTTTTTATTTTAATGATTTAGGCATTAGGCAATATTACTACTTGGAAGCGAAGTAAAATTGCCTAATGCCTAATATATATACTTATACTACAAGTTCTACTTGAGTATAAGAAATTTCTACTGGTGTATTTCTACCAAAAATAGATACGTTTAATGTAAGCATTCCAGATGTCATGTCAAAGTTTTCAACGATACCATTGAAGTTTGCAAATGAACCATCTTTAATTCTAACTGTTTCACCTTGATCAAAAGCAACTCTTGGTCTTGGTGCCGCTTTCTTTTCAACTTTTTCTAAAATAGAGTTAATATCTTTTTCACTTAATGCTGTAGGTCTTTTAGATTCACCAATAAATCTACCAACTTTAGGCATAGACTGTATAGCATGCCAAAGTGCAGTATCAAGATCAATTTTAGCAAATGCATATGCAGGATAAAGTGGTCTTTCAACAATTACTTTATTCCCTTTTTTAATCTCTATTAGATCTTCCGTAGGTACAAGTACTTCAGAAATTCTTCCATCTTGCATCTCTTCTTTTAGTCTTAAAAGAGCATTTTTTACTGAAACTTCACTTCCAGAGTGTGTTTGTATTGCATACCATTGATGTGCCATATATATTTCCTAGTTAATTATTGCTGATAAGCTATAAGACATTATCATGTCAATTAGCGCTAAAAATAAAGATATCACAGTTACAACTACAAATACTGAAATATATGCACTTTTTACTTGCTCTTTAATAGGGAAAATTACTTTAAATAATTCACCTTTTGCTTGTCTATAATATAAACCTAATTTACCCATAGTAATACCTTTTTTGATTTTAAATACTTATTATTAAAAGGATTATTATATCTTCTTAATAATATTTATTAGTGGCAGGCCAAGAGGGACTCGAACCCCCAACACCCGGATTTGGAATCCGGTGCTCTACCATTGGAGCTATTGGCCTATCAAACTAAATACTAAATGGTTAAATCTAGTATTTAGTTTTGTTATTTTCTAAGACTTAAGCTTAACTTCTTTATGAAGTGTATGCTTTCTTAATCTTGGAGAATATTTTTTTACTTCAAACTTTTCAGTATGAGTCTTTGGATTTTTAGTTGTAGTATAGTTAATATCACCACACTCTTCACATTTTAGTCCAATTTTAATGCTATCTGCCATATCAAACTACTTACTATTCAATAATTTCAGCAACAACACCAGCACCAACAGTTCTACCACCTTCTCTGATAGCGAACTTAGTACCTTGCTCAAGTGCAACTGGAGAACCTAATTCAACAGTTAATTCAACATTATCACCAGGCATAACCATTTCAGTACCTTCTGCTAAAGTAATTGATCCAGTAACATCTGTAGTTCTTACATAGAACTGTGGTCTGTAGTTATTGAAGAATGGAGTATGTCTACCACCCTCATCTTTAGAAAGAATATATACTTCACATCTAAATTTAGTGTGTGGAGTAATTGATCCTGGCTTAACAAGAACTTGTCCTCTTTCTACGTCTTCTTTTGCAATACCTCTTAAAAGGATACCAGCGTTATCACCAGCTTCTGCAAAATCCATTTCTTTTCTGAACATTTCAATACCAGTTACTGTAGTTTCAACAGTATCTTTAATACCAACAATTTCAATTTTATCACCTAAGTTAACTGTACCTTGAGAGATAGCACCAGTTACAACTGTACCTCTTCCTGAGATAGAGAATACATCTTCAACAGGCATTAAGAAATCTTTATCAGTTTCTCTTTCTGGAGTTGGGATATAAGAATCAACAGCGTCCATTAATTCCATAATCTTAGCAGACCACTCACCATTATTTCCAGCTTTTGCTTCTTCTAATGCTTGGAATGCAGAACCAGCGATTACCGGAGTATCATCACCTGGGAATTCATATTCTTCTAAAAGCTCTCTAACTTCCATTTCAACTAATTCTAACATCTCTTCTTTATCTTCATCATCAAGTTGATCTTCTTTATTTAAGAAAATTACGATGTAAGGAACACCTACTTGCTTAGAAAGTAAGATATGCTCTCTAGTTTGTGCCATAGGACCATCAGTTGCAGCGATAACTAAGATAGCTCCATCCATTTGTGCAGCACCTGTAATCATGTTTTTAACGTAATCAGCATGTCCTGGACAATCTACGTGAGCGTAGTGTCTAGTATCAGTTTCGTACTCAATGTGAGAAGTAGCAATAGTAATTCCTCTTTCTCTTTCTTCTGGTGCATTATCGATAGCATCGTAATCCATCATTTCTCCACCAAGTCTGTTAGTTAATACTGCAGAGATTGCAGCTGTTAGTGTAGTTTTACCGTGATCTACGTGACCAATTGTACCAATATTTACATGTGGTTTTGAACGTTCAAATTTTTCTTTTGCCATTTTGAATTTCCTTCATTTAATTTTCTTTTTAGATTAATCCCTCTGAGCAGATAAGCTAAATAAAGCTTCTCTATTCAAAGGGGGTTAACAACTATATCCTAAAATATAGCTCAGGGATGGAGCCCATTAAGGTTTTAAACCTAAATAAACAAATGCTCAATCCCTGAGCTATACGGGTGTATCTATATACACGTGACAATAATAACATAATAATGATTAAAAAATAGAGTTTTCGGAAAATGAAGTAAATTATATTAAATAAGGTACTTGTTCAACCAACGCTCCCAATAATCAATATTAAAAATTATGGAGCGGGAGACCGGACTCGAACCGGCGACAATCTGCTTGGAAGGCAGAGGCTCTAGCCAACTGAGCTACTCCCGCATACATAATAAATGGTGGTGAGAGAAGGATTTGAACCTTCGAAGCCTGAGGCGTCGGATTTACAATCCGAAGGATTTGACCACTCTCCAATCTCACCGTAACAATAATAATATAATTTTGGTCTAACGCACTGTATGCTACAGAACTATAAACTAAATGGAGCTGTTGAGAGGATTTGAACCACCGACCGCCTCATTACAAGTGAGGTGCTCTACCAACTGAGCTACAACAGCAAATACAAATAATGGTGGCTCGGGACAGAATCGAACTGTCGACACAAGGATTTTCAATCCTTTGCTCTACCCCTGAGCTACCGAGCCTTTATTTGTGATGGAATTATAGATAAAACTATATTAAAGAAAGCTTAAATGATATTATTTATTAGATTTTTATACAAATCGCCTCTACTTGCATATGACGTAAATTGATCTAATGATGCTGCTGCTGGCGATAGTAATACCAATGATAAACCATTAGTATCAATAGATGTTGAAATTATATTTACTGCTACTTCTAATTCATTACATTTTTGACATAATATATTATATCTATTAGATAATTCAAATAATTTATTTGTATTAGAACCTATTGCATATATATTAACATTATATTTTGTAAGCTCTTTAAATAATGGCTCTAAATTAGCACCCTTATCATCTCCACCTAATATTAAATATACTTTTTTATTTTTATATGACTTTAATGCTTGTATTGTTGCATCTATATTTGTAGCTTTACTATCATTAATCCATAGTCTATTATATTTATCATATATCTTTTCAAGTTTATGCGGGTCCTGAACAAAACTATTTATTTTATTATAATCAACTTTATCAAATAATACTTTTGAGACGCTGAGCGCAAGAAGTGCATCTATTAGATATGGTTCATCAAAATTTATTTTATTCATATCTATATCAAAGTTTTTAGCTAAGTCAGAACTTGACTCATAGCATACTTTATATCCATTAGTTGGATAATTTTCATATTTCTTTGGAATAATAGCGATTTCACCTTCTTTTAAATTATCAAGTGCTTTTAGTTTTGATTTTTCATATTCAATAAAATCTCCATGCCATGACGCATGATCATCACTTATTGGTAATAATATATATAAATTTGGTTTTGCTATATTTGTATAATGTAATGTAAATGATGATGTTTCTAGAACCCATATATTCTTAGTTTGATCCATATGTCCTAATGGTGTACCAATATTTCCACCACACTGACTATTTTGTTCTTCTAATAAATGTTGCAACATTGATGTTGTAGTTGTCTTTCCATTCGTTCCACTAATCCATATCGAATATGGCATAGTATTTGCAAACAAATCATATTCACTTATTAAATTTTTTGTATTTTTTACTAATTGATTATACGGAGGAATACCAGGACTAACAACTGTTAGCTCTTCACTATCTTTATTAAATTCTTCTATATTTAAATCATCATATAATTTAGAGTCTGGATATTGTTCAAGTATGGCTTGTGCAGTTTTACCACGACCTAATATTCTCATTATCGAATCTTTAAACTTAACAATGCAATTAGATTCGTCATAAATGCAATAATCCAAAATCTAACAATTACTTTATTTTCATGCCAACCTTTTTGTTCAAAGTGATGATGAATAGGTGCCATTAGAAATACTCTTTTTTGCCTTAACTTAAATGATCCAACTTGTAATATAACTGATACTGTTTCTAATACAAATATAAATCCAATTAGCAGTAGTAGTATTTCACTTTTTCCAACAATTGCTAAATATCCCATAAATCCACCAATTGCTAAACTTCCACTATCGCCCATAAAAACTTCTGCAGGATGTGAGTTATACCATAGAAATGCAATTAAACTACCAATAAATGCAGCACCTACAATTGCTAGTTCCCCCACAAGCTTAATGTTTGGCATTAATAAATATCCACTTATTATTGCATGACCTGTAACATATACAATTAATGATAATGATAATAACCCTATTATTGAGGGTACTGTTGCTAGTCCATCCAAACCATCTGTTAAATTTACTGCATTTGATGTAGCTACCATAACTAACATCCAAAATATAATGGCTATATAACCCATATCAAAAACTGCTATTTTATTAAATGGTACAAATAAAGTCGTAGAATGATCTGCACAAAATAAAAAACAAACAACAACACCTGAAGCTATAAACTGCATGACTAATTTCATTTTTGCAGATAAACCTGCATCATTTTTACTCTCTTGAATTTTGGATAAATCATCTTTTATACCAATAAGAGAAAATAAAAAGATTGAAATCATTGCTCCAATAACATAATAGTTATTTAATTTTGCAGTAAGTATTACTGCTATTAATGTAGAAAAAACAAATATAACTCCACCCATAGTAGGAGTTCCTACCTTTTGTTTATGTGAATCTGGAGCTAAATCATATATAGGTTGACTATGTTTTTTTGATTGTGCCCATTTAATAAATTTTGGCATCAAAACTAATGTCAAAACAAATGCTATAAAAAATGCTATCCCTGCTCTAATTGATATATACTGAAAAATATTAATATCAAGATGTCTATAAAACCAGTAAAACAAATAAAAACCTTTTTATGCTATAATAATTGTATTGTAACTAAAAAATTATTAAGGTATAAATTGAAAAATAATAACAAAACACTTTTAATTATTACTGATGGAATTGGACACAATTCCTCATGTAAATATAATGCATTTTGTAATGCAAATAAACCAACTTATGATTATCTATTTGAAAATACTCCAAATTCACTTATACATACTCATGGATTGAGTGTTGGACTTCCTGAAGGGCAAATGGGTAATAGTGAAGTTGGTCACATGACTATTGGTAGTGGTAGAGTTTTATATCAAGATTTAGTAAAAATTACTATGGCTATAGAAGATAAATCTATAGAAGAAAATAATGTAATGAATAATGTAGTAGAAAATTCAAATACTATTCATTTAATTGGTTTATTAAGTGATGGTGGAGTTCACTCTCATATTAATCATATCATCGGTATCGCACAAATTATTGAAGCAAAAGGAAATAATGTTGCTTTACACTTAATCACTGATGGAAGAGATGTATCTCCCACTTCTGCACCAATTTATATAAAGCAAATAGAAAATATTTGTAATGATAAAATCAAAATAGCATCAATAGGTGGTAGGTTTTATACAATGGATAGAGATACTAGATGGGAAAGAGTAGAGGCAGGATATAGAGCAATTGTAGATGCTGCAAATAAAACTGATCTAAGTGCTGCTGACTATATTAAATCTTCATATGAACAAGATATTACAGATGAGTTCATTAAACCTGTTTCTATAAAAGATTACAAAGGTATGGATGATGGTGATGGTGTTATTTTCTGTAATTTTAGAAGTGACAGGGCAAGAGAAATTAGTAAAGCAATTGCTGATTCTAACTTTAATGAGTTTAGTAAAAATCATAAAAATTTAAATATTGCAACAATTACTCAATATGATAAAAACTTTCCACTTGATGTAATGTTTCCAAAAGAGGCTCCAAAAAATACACTTGGTGATGTAATTTCAAAAGCTGGTCTTTCACAAGTTCATACTGCTGAAACTGAAAAATACGCTCATGTAACATTCTTCTTTAATGGTGGAGTTGAAGATGAATTAAAAGGTGAAAAAAGAGTACTAATCCCAAGTCCAAATGTAGCTACATATGATATGAAGCCTGAAATGAGTGCAGTAGAAGTTTGTCAAGCAGTATCAAATGCTATGAATGATAATGAAGATTTCATTGTAGTTAACTTTGCAAATGGAGATATGGTAGGTCATACAGGAGACTTTGAAGCAGGAATAAAAGCTGTTGAATGTGTAGATACTCAATTAGGAATTCTACTAGACAATGCTAAACAACAAAACTATAATGTAATAATTACTAGTGATCATGGAAACTGTGAAAAAATGAAAGATGAAAATGGAGATATGCTTACAAATCATACCGTTGGTGATGTATTTTGTTTTATAATTGCAAATGGAGTTGATAAAATCAATAATGGTAGTCTAAATAATATTGCACCTACTGTATTAAAATTAATGAATTTACCTATTCCAGAAGAGATGGATGAACCTTTATACTAAAAAACTATATATTACTAATAATGATAATATTTTAGTTGATATAAACTTCACTATTACTAGTTCAACTGCATTAGTTGGACAAAGTGGTAGTGGAAAATCACTTACACTTAAATCAATACTACAACTCATACCATCAAATCTTAAATCTACATTTAAATATGAATCCAGTTTTGATTTGAATCATCATAATATTGGATTTATTCCGCAAAATCCATTTACATCATTAAGTCCTCTTACAAAAATTAAAGATCAATTTTTTTGTAATAAAGAACAACAATTACATATGATCAAACTTGTAAATCTTGACTTAGATACATTAAATAAATTTCCATCTCAATTAAGTGGAGGTCAACTACAGCGAGTAGTAATTGCAATTGTACTTAGTAAAACACCTAAGCTCCTATTATTAGATGAACCAACAACTGCATTAGATAAAGATACTCAACAAACAATATTAAAACTTATCAAAGATTTACAAAATAAATTAGAGTTTTTAATATTATTTGTAACACATGATATCACCTCTATTAAAGATATTTGTGAAGATATCATAATTTTAAAAGATGGTTATATTGTAGAGTCAGGCAAAACATCAGATGTATTACAGAATAGTTCTAACGAATATACAAATAATTTAATAAAATCAAGTTTTAACTCAAGAGAATTTCGAATATGAGAATATTAAAATATTTATTTGGAATTGGATTAGCTCTTGGTATTATGCTTTTAATATGGCTAATGTATTTATATTCACAAGTAAGATTTGATATAAATAAGATTATTGATTATAAACCAAAACTAACTACACAATTTTATGATAAAAATCAAAAACTTATAGCAAATGTATTTGATAATGAACATCGTTTATATACTCAATTTGATGAACTTCCTGCTCGTGCTATTGAAGCGTTAGTTGCTATTGAAGATACACAGTTTTTTGAACATAATGGTATAAATACTGAAGCTATTTTAAGGGCTATAGTAAAAGATATTAAATCTATGCGATTGGTTGAGGGAGCGAGTACTTTAACTCAGCAACTAGTAAAAACCATGATATTAAGTAGAGAAAAAAAGATTATAAGAAAGATAAAGGAAATATTATTATCATTAAGACTTGAAACATTGTTAACTAAAGAAGAAATACTTGAGAGATATTTTAATCAAGTTTATTTTGGACATGGATATTATGGTATCAAAACTGCTGCTATAGGATATTTTCATAAACAATTAAATCAACTAACACTAAAAGAGATTGCAATGCTAGTAGGACTTCCTAGAGCTCCAAGCTTTTACGATCCCACAAAAAATCTAAAACATGCTCTTGGACGAGCAAATCAAGTAATTAAAAGATTAAATACACTTGGATGGATTAACGAAGATGAATATAATCTAGCTATTACAGAAGTACCAACTATTTATAAAGAAACACTAAGTCTTAATAAGGCTCCATATATTATTGATAGTGCCTTAAAAATATTAAAAAAAGGTGTAAAAGATATTAAATATGGTGGATACAAAGTTGATCTTACAATTGATTTAAATGCACAAAGTATTGCTAGAGAGGCATTAAAGTTTGGTTACAAAAAGATAATCAAAAGAGATAAGTACAATGGAACAGAAAAAAGTAATACTGCAACACTTAATGGAGCAATAGTAATTTTAGAAAATAATACAGGTAGAATTATTGCTCAAGTAGGTGGTGTAGATTATAGAAAATCCTCATTTAATAGAGCAACACAAAGTAGAAGACAACCTGGTTCATCTATTAAACCTTTTCTATATCAAACTGCACTTGATCTTGGATATTCTACAGTATCAAATCTTATAGATATTAGTAGAACATATAATTATGGACAGAAAGAAGATTTAAAAACATGGCAACCAAAAAATTATGAAAAAGATTTTAAAGGTTTAATTAAATTTAATGAAGCACTTATTCACTCAAGAAACTTAGCTACCATTAATCTAGTAACAGAAATGGGAATTGATATATTATATAATAGACTTAAATACTACGGATTTGAAGATATTCCATTTGATTTATCTATTACTCTTGGAAGTTTTGGAATATCACCACTTAATCTTAGTGAACAATACACAATATTTTCAAATCAAGGTATTCAAAATAAACCATATCTCATATCTTCTATTACAGATTCCAATGAACAAGTAATTACCTTTGAATCACAAAGTAAATATATTACGACACCTGGTCAAGCATTTTTAATGACTTCTATATTAAAAGATGTAGTTACAAGAGGTACAGGTAGGCAAGCAAAAGTTAATGGACTTGAAACTGTAGGAAAAACTGGTACTACAAATAATAATATTGATGCATGGTTTTGCGGATACTCACCTACAATTCAAACTATTGTTTGGTATGGAAATGATGATAATAAACCTATGAGAAGAAGTGAAACTGGTGGACGAAGTGCTGCACCTGTATTTTCCTACTTTTATAAAAAATGGTTAAAACTACATCCTGAGATTCAAAGAAAATTTGAACAACCACAAGAAGTATTTACTAGTAATATTAATGGCAAGACTGAATACTTTACAAATATTTCAGATATTCCAAATGAAAATTCAAAACAAACTATACAAAAAAAGGGAGAGATGAAAACACCTCTCCCTTTCTAATCTTATAAAGATTAAATGACTAACAAGAATAAGTTGACTTAAACTCGTATGCTGTTGGTCTAGCTTCATCAGGCCAAACTTGTCTTTCGAATTGATAATGTTGGTAAGTATCAATCATATCTTGAGTAAATACTGGTTTTAAGAAATCGTTATCAGAAATTAAACCTTCTAATGATTCTCTTAAAGTAGCAGGCATTTGAGGAATACCTTTTTCTCTAATCTCATCTAAAGATAATTCAAATAAATCTTCATCCATTGGACCCATTGGTTCAGTTTTATTTTTAATACCATCAATACCAGCCATCATAAGTGCAGCAAATGCTAAATATGGGTTTGCAGTAGAATCTGGGAATCTCATCTCTAATCTAGTAGCAGGTGCTCCAGCTCCATAAGGAACTCTACATGCAGCTGATCTATTTTGAGCAGAATAAGTTAAAATACTTGGTGCTTCATAACCAGGTACTAATCTTTTATATGAGTTAGTTGAAGCATTTGTAAATGCAGCAACTGCAGCAGCATGCTTAAATACACCACCAGCATAATGTCTAGCAGCATCAGAAAGGTTACCATATGCACCTTCTTCATAGAATGTATTTTCTCCATCTTTCCAAATTGATTGATGTACATGCATACCATTACCATTATCACCAAAAATTGGTTTTGGCATAAATGTAGCTGTTTTACCATTTAAGTGTGCAACCATTTTTACTACATATTTAAGTTTTTGAACATTATCTGCAGCTTCAACTAAAGTATCATAAACAATACCAATCTCATGTTGACCTTGTGCAACTTCGTGATGACCAAGAATTACAGTTAATCCAACTTCTTCAAGAAGTTGCATAACTTCTGCTCTCATATCTACACCTTTATCTATAGGAGCTACCGGGAAGTAACCACCTTTAGTTCCAGCAATATGAGCCATATTTCCACCATCAATATCTTTATATGTATTCCACTCACCATCTTCAGTATCAACATAATAATGTGCTTCATTTGGAGTATCTTTAACTTTAACATCTTCAAAAACAAAGTATTCATTTTCTGGACCAAAGTAAGCAACATCACCAACATTAGCTTCTGCTAAATATTCTAATGATTTTTTTGCAATAGATCTTGGACATTTTGCATACATTTCATTTTTATAGATATCATAAACACTACAAATAACAATTACAGTTGAATCAGCAGTAAACGGATCCATAAATGCAGTTTCAACTGAAGGCTTAAGAATCATATCTGATTTCTCAATTGGTTGCCATGCTTCAATAGATGAACCATCAAATGGCATACCATTATCTAATTGACCTTGAGTTACAGCACTCATTCTATAACTAATATGGTGCCAAGCACCTTTAATATCTGTAAATCTAAAATCTACAAATTCAACCTCATTTTTTTCACAAAATTCAAAAAATTCTGCTGTGTTATTTACAAATTTACCCATGTAAAGTCTCCTTAAATATTTAATGTAATAATTGTATCTAAAATAATAAAAACTTTTATTAAAGAATTGGTTAGAAAGTAACCAATTCTTTAGATCTAGACTCAAATGTAATGCATTTAGAATATCCAATATCCTTAGCTAAGGATATCACTTCATTATATTTAAATCCAATATCATCTAATTTATGAGCATCACTCCCAAATGTTATAGGTATATCTAATTCATATGCTAATTCTAAAAGTGATTTTGATGGATATTGATCTTTAACTGGTTTTCTTAAACCTGCTGGATTTATTTCTAGAACCATATTTGACTTTTTAATCTCTTTTAATGTATTTAAAGCTATTAATTTTATATCTTTTTTTGGCATAAACCCAAAAACTTTTATCAGATCAAGATGACCTACAATATCAAATTTTCCACTTCTTACCATAAGAGTAACAGCTTCAAAATAATCTTCCCAAATTTTATCAATATCTTTTGATTCATATTGATCTATAAATTCAGGATTATCAAAGCCCCAGAAATTAGAATTAAAAAGTGAATATTTAGGATCTGATTCTGGTATAAAATGCACTGAACCAATAAGATAATCTACTTTTGAATTAAGAACACTATCTAAAAGATAATCACCTTTTAAAAAATCAACTTCATATCCTAAAAGTATTTTAATATCATCTTTATATTTTTCTTTTAAATTTAAAACTTCTCTTTCATAATCTTCTTGAGATGATTCTTGCATTCTATACTTTGGATCAAATCCATTTTTTGCAGGTGCATGATCACTAAAACCATATACATCTATTCCTAATTCTATAGCTCTTTTTATATACTCATCTGTAGTACCTACAGCATGATTACAAAGTGTTGTATGATTATGTAAATCTATTCTCATATTTTAGTTTAATAAACCTGCACCAGAAATAGCTGTACTTCTATCTTCAGCATATTCTCTAGATCCATTAATAATATCATATTTCCATATTGGAGCTGATGCTTTAAAATCTTCTACAAACTCATCAATCATCTCTAATGCCACTCTTCTTTTAGGAGAACAAACAGCAGCTATATAACTACTCGTATGATTTAATACATCACCACGACTATGTGCCATTAATACTATTGCATTTTTTTCATTTGCTTTTTTTTGCCAAGCATCAAACCAAGAGTTTAATATTGGTTCATATATATCGAAGCTTAATCCATCAATCCCATCTTCATCTCTTACAACACCTACAAATGTAATTATAGCACCATAATTTGATAATCTAAATTGATCATACCATGCATTTGTAATTTGCTCTACTGGTAAATCACCATCAAATAATTCTACTTTTATATTTGAAGCATCCATTATCATCCACCACAAACTGGAGGTAATAATGATACTTTATCACCATCACTTAGAGATATGTCTTTTGAAGATACTAGAGCATCATTTACAGCAACTGCACAACTTTCAAGCCATGTAGATACATCAGCCTCTTCTTTTAATATTGCACTTAATTGTGATAAGTTATTTATATCAACACTCATATTATCTTTTCCAATAGGACCTAAGAATTCAATAGTAACCATTACTTTACCTTTTGCTTAATAATTTTAAGATATTATACATAAAATAAATTAAAGGGCATATTGCCTAGAAGGTTAAGATATTGATATTTGCCAAAATTGACTTTATAAATTTATTACCATTTTATATATATGTAAAAAAGAATATATCATCTTCACAGACAAAAGCTATTATAAATTATAAAAAATCTTATCCATCAAAGATTAATCAAGATTTTAAAAAAAGAAGAATTGATGGTGCATTTATATCTAGTATTAAATCACAAAAAGAAAAATCTACAGATATAGGAATTGTTGCTAAAAAAGATGTTTTATCTGTTTTATCAATTCCTGGAGTTTATACAAAAGATATCCAATCAGATACTTCAAATATATTAGCTCGTGTTCTAGAATGCGAAGGTAAAATAATTATTGGAGATAAGGCTTTAAAATATTATTATGAAAATACTAATGATGACTTTATAGATTTAGCACAAGAATGGAATAATAAATATGATTTACCATTTGTATTTGCAAGATTATGCTTTACTAAAAATGGAAAAGATATTACAAAATTAGCAAATAATTTTGTAAGAACAAAAGTAAGAATCCCACAATATATATTAAAAAAATATGCTAAAAGAGCAAATATTTCTACATATGAAATTTTAGATTATCTTGATAAAATATCATATGCTATTGGGTATAAAGAGAGAAAAAGCTTAAAGAAATTCTTCAAGCTTTCAAAGAATTTAGACTAAGCTAAATTAGTATATACAGTCTGAACATCCTCATCATCTTCTAATTTTTCAATTAGCTTTTCAAGATCAGCCATTTGCTCATCATCTACTTCTTTTGGATTATTAGGTATTCTTTGAAGATCCGCTTTTAATATTTCAATACTAAGTTTTTCAAATCCTTCTGTTAAAGATCCAAAGTCTGTATAATCACCATATACATAAATTACTTCTTCATCTTCTTCGAAAGATTCCCAACCAAAGTCAATCATCTCCAATTCAAGTTCTTCAATATCCATCTCTGGTTTTTTAATCTCAAATACAGACTTTCTATCGAACATAAATTCTAAAGATCCATTTGGTACAACACTACCTTTTGCTTTTTTAAATATATCTTTTATATTTGCTACAGTTCTTGTAGTATTATCTGTTGCCGTCTCTACAAATACAAGTACACCACCTGCACTTTTACCTTCGTAATTTACTTCAGCAAGATTTGCAGCATCTTTTGCAGTTGCTCTTTTAATAGCTGCATCAATATTATCTTTTGGTAAATTTTGTGCTTTTGCAGTTGCAATTGCTGTTCTAAGTGGCGCATTCATTTCAGGATCTGGAACTCCTGCTTTTGCGGCCATTGTAATAGCTTTTGCTAATTTTGGAAATACTCTTGACATATTTCCCCATCTTTTTTCTTTCGCTGCTTTTCTATATTCAAATGCTCTACCCATACTATCTCCTTATGCTTTTTTTAATTCTTCTAATTTTTCTCTAACTTCATCAACATGTAATGTCTCAATAGTCTCACCATTTTTCTTGCGCTTTTTTCTCACACTTACTTTTTCCCAAGCTGCAGCAATATTTCCATCAGGATTAATAATAAATGTTGATCTAACTACACCCATATTTTCTCTACCCATGAACTTTTTTAATTGCCAAACTCCATATGCTTCACAAACAACTTTCTCTTCATCTGAAAGAAGTGTAATTTCAAGATCTTTTTTCTCAATAAAGTTTTGATGTTTTTTAGGACTATCTGGACTAACACCTAGTATAACCGCACCTAAATCTTCATAAGTATCTTGCTGTGCAGTAAAATCACAAGCTTGTGTAGTACATCCTGGAGTATTATCTCTTGGATAAAAATATAATACTATCCATTTACCAAGTAAATCCCTTAAGCATATTTCAACTTCATCTTGATTTGGTATACAAAACTCTGGTGCTTTAGTTCCTATTTCTAACATCTTCATTATCCTTATTTTATTGCTATAAATGTAGCAAAATTTACCCATTTAAAAATTGTATCACAGCTTTTAAATCCAGCATTTTTAATCATATTTTTATTCTCATCTTCACTATATGGAATTAATACGTTCTCTAAGGCTTCTCTCTTTTGAGCAATTTCAAATTCACTATAACCTTGTGTCTTTTTAAAGTCATAATATTCATCTATACAATGTTTATTAAATACCTTATCATTAGATATTACTTTTTCACTAAATATAAATATTCCACCATCATCCAAAGAATCATAAATTTTTTGTATTAACTTTTCTCTTTGTAATGGTCGTATAAACTGTAAAGTATAATTTGAAATAATTACTTTAGATTTATCTAACGATACATTAAAAATATCATCACATATAAAATCTATATCTAATCCATAAGCGTTTGTTTTTCTCTTAGCTCGTTGAAGCATAGCATGTGAATTATCTATTCCTATAAGATTTAGTTTTTTATTTGAATGTTGTGCAAGGCTAATTAAAGTTGATGCTGTTGAACACCCTAAATCACAAACTTTATCATCCTCTTCTAAATATTTAAGTGCAAAGTTTATTGTAAGATCTAAACTCTCTTTATAATATGGTACTGATCTATCAAGCATATCATCAAATACACTTGCTACCTCTTCATCAAATTCAAATTGTTTTACAATTGGTTTTTCAAATACTTTATCTTTATTCATAAGGTGGATTATATACTATTTTCTATTAATATTATAATTTTTTTCATATATACTACTTTTTAAAATACAATTTTGCCTTTTGGATATCATCTAAAATTTGTATTTTTAAATCTTTAAAAGATTCAAATTTTTTATTATCCCTTATCCTCTCATAAAATTCTATACTTACTTTTGAATTTATACTACTAATATCCGTATTTAATAAATGTGTTTCAACAGCAAAATTACCATCTGTAGTAACTCTATGTCCTATAAAAGAAACTGATTCATAAGATTTACCATCTATTATTGTTTTTGTAGAATATATAGCTTCTTTTGGTAATAAAAATTCACTAACGTCAAGATTAATTGTAGGTACAAATTCTTTTTTACCAAGACCTTGTCCTTGAATTTTATTACCTTGAATTTTATATGGTTTATTTAAAAGTTCATTTGCTAATTTAATATCACCATTTTTTAAAAACTCTCTTATAATTCTTGAATGTATTGCTATGTCTTTATATGTAATTTCATCAACAACAGTAACATCTCCAGAAAATAATCTTTTTAAATCATCTGTAGAATATTTTGCTTTTGTACCAAAATGAAAATCATAGCCTACGACTATCTTTTTTAATTTTGGATATTGTTTCATCAATAACGCTATAAACTCATCTGCATGAAGATGCTTTATCTCTTCAAGTGGATAATAAAATATAGGTAAAGAAGTATAATCTTCTCTATATTCTTTTGGAGATAGATTTGCATATCCTGTTTCAATTACAACAATAGCACCATTCTCATCAAGATTTTTAAATAAGCCTTGATGAGCTCTATGCATACCATCAAAGCCACCAATTGCAATACTTGTAATATTATTTTTCAAAATAAAACAACTCCTCTAAATTCCCATTTTTACCTTCAACTTGGCTTTGGCTTGAATAAACTAATTTCCATTTTAAATATGTTGTTGTTAGTATAAACTTATCTCTTGCTGTTTTTATAGCTTTCTGATCTTGTACTACACCAGCTCTATCTCTTTTTACTTTTGCTCCAACTTCATATTGTGGCTTAAATAAAATAATTATATCTTTTGATGCTAATCTATTTATATCATTTAATATATTGTGAATACTAATAAATGATACATCACAGGTTACAATATCATATATTTTTAAACTATCAAATATTCTTACATCTGTTTTTTCATACATAGATATTCTATCATCATGTTTAATATTCTCATGTAATTGATCTGATCCTACATCAACACAATCAACACTTTTAATATTATTTTCTAAAAGTATTTGTGTAAAACCACCAGTAGATGAACCTATATCTAAAGCTATTTTATCTTTTATAGAAATTTTATCTGCTAATTCCTCTATAAAATATTTCAATTTATATGCAGATCTACTTACATAAAAATCATCTTCTAGTATTTCAATTTTTACATCATCACTTAAGATTTTAAATGATGCTTTAGTTATAATGTCACCATTAACTTTTATTTTTTTTGCTTTAATTAATTCATTTGCTTTATTTCGGCTTTGAATATTATAATTTTGTGTTATATATATATCTAATCTCATAGGAGGATTTTACTTGAAATTTGTTGAAAATGAGTTTAGCTATACTTTAGAAATCAAACGATCAAAATTTATAACACATATATGCCCTTATAATCAATTCAATTCAATGATGAAAAGACTACAAGAAGAACATCCAAAGGGTCGACATTTTGTATATGCATATCGGTATCTTAATGAATTTGATCAAATTGTAGAAAACTCAAGTGATGATGGAGAACCCAAAGGAACTTCGGGAAAGCCATCATTAAGTGTTTTAAGAGGTTCTGATATTATTAATAGCGCAGTAATAATTGTACGATATTTTGGTGGGATACGATTAGGAACCGGTGGATTAGTCCGGGCTTATGGAGATGCAGTGAATTTAGTATTAGAAAATAGTGAATTTAAAGAGTATAAAAAACTTGCCACAAAAACCTTAACTATTAATTATGATAAGTTAGGGCAAATCGAATATCTTCTAACTCAAGAGAAAATTATTATAAAAGAGAAAGAATTTACATCTGATGTTATTTTAACTCTTTGTGCAAGTAAAGAGGAATTTGAAAGTCTTTCTTTACAACTTCCCCTTGGTATTATTTTAAAAGATTAATATCCAAAATTCTTATTAGCTAAACATTCTACAAATACAGTGGCATAAGAACTTTTTGGTAATGTAAATTCTAATAACATAGAATTATCTTTAGCATCAAATTTATTTTTTATATCTTGTGGTTTAATAACTGCTGCTCTTCTATATCCTTTAAAATCAACAACTAATTCATCATCAAATTCAGATTCTAATTTACCTGCTTCTTTTTTTGCTCTAGGAATTTTATTTCCAGGCATTATTCCAGTAATAATATCTTTATTTTTATAGTCATATATATCGCCATCTAATTCTTGTAATTTTTTTAATCCATTTTCTTTTGATATTTCAACTCTTTTTACTAACCATGAATTAAATATATAACTTTGATAAATTGAAACTAACATATGCTGTAGCTTTTTATCTTTTATAATCTCTTCACCATATGCTACTGCTTGTGTTTTTTCAAATTTATCATCAAATCCAAACCTCTGATATCCAAAATAGTTTGGTAAGCCATGTTTTTGAATATGTGATATATTTTGATATATCTTATGTAGATCTTCTGGATTTATATTATGTAATCTAATAGTAAATTTATTTCCATCTAAATCACCTTTTTGAATAGAAGAATCACTATATTGTAAATCTTCAATTTGTATATTTTTATGTTTAAATACATTAATATTTTGTGCTATTTGTGCAGGTATACTTACATATTGTGTAGTTGTTGCACTTTTATCTTTTAATCCAGCATAACCTATTTGTTGTTCACTGATATTTAATTGTATTGATAGCTCTTTAATCATATCCCATGTAGTGATATTTGTTTTTTTAATTTTACATATTGCAAATCTACCATGACTGACATATTTACTAATTCCAATTTCATCAACTCTAAAGTCATCAACATTTTGAACAAAACTAAAGTTTATTGGTTCATTTTGATTAAAGTATACTCTGTTTATTTGCATTTGATGGATCCTCTTTTAACATTTGGGATAATTTTATCTGATTATCCTTATTTATCACTTCACTTTTAAATAGTTCACCTAATATAGCACCAGCAGTTCGTTCTAGTTTTCTTGCTATTTGACCAATAGACATATTCTTTTTAAACATACTCTTTACTTTTATTCTATCATCTAGTGTCCACTTCAAGCCACTATTCTTAGCTTTACCTGCTTCTGTATTTTTAACTTGTCTTGCTGCTTGCTTATCTTCTTTTTCTAACTTAGATATTTTTACTTTTTTATTTCTTGCCATAGATTTAACATCTTGTTGTGTATCTTTAATTCTTTGATCTAATAACTTTTCAATATCAGTAGCCATAAGATAATGGAAATTTTCACTATCTTTTATTAACTTCTTTTTTGCTCTAGTAATAGAAACATAAAATAAATTAAACTCATCAATTAACTCTTGATTTGTTAAAAATTCTTTTTGTTCTTGATATTGTTTTAAATTGTCACATTCCAAGTCTGCAATAATATCTGCAAAGTCTGTAAAGTCATCTGCAATAATTACCTCATCCCACTCTAAACCTTTTGCTGTATGTGCAGTGGTTAAAAATAGTATTTCTTTAATTCTATTTTCAAAGCCATTATTTTTTTTATTTTTCCAAGCATTATAGAATTTTTGTGCAATATCTTTAAATTCAAATATCTTTTCTTTATGCTCTTTAACAACCTTTATTGCTGTTTTTAATTCATAATCATCAACCTCTTTAGCATATTCAGCCATCTCTTCTTCATCACTAAAATCTTTTAAAAATCTATTTCTTTTAATATCATCTCTTTGATTATTAAGTGCATAATAGACCTCAGATGTTAAATTAAATATTTCATTTGGTTCTCGTATAGTTACAAACGGTTTTCTATCATCAATTCTTTTTGCAATAGTTGCAATTAATGTAGCATTTGTACGAGATATAAATCCATGGGTTTGAATATCATTATCTTGTGAATCAAGAGTATCTATAGCTACTGTTTCATTTTTAAAATTACTTAGTAATATATTTGCATATGATGCAATATCACTATTAAACCTAAAACTACATGATAAATATAGTTCCTTATCACATTGAATTTTATTAAGTGCATTTTTACTACCACGAAATGAATATATTTGTTGGTGTTGATCTCCTACATATATTTTAGTATCTACATCTAAAGCTTCAAATATTCCTAATGTAACATCATTTGTATCTTGTGCTTCATCAAGCATTACAACATCATATTTAAATTGTTGAATCTTATTTTGAGTTAGTAATAAGAAATAATATTTTAAATAGAAGCTATGTGTAGGCTTCATACTTCCATCACACATACTATCAAACATAAATTGTGCTGTTTTATGTTCTAAGTCATCTTTACTAATTTCTAGCTTTGATGAGTTACAAAAAGCTTCAAATATTTTAAGTGTCGTTATCGCTTTTGTATATGTAATTTTAAATCTTTTTGATATATCTATTGCTCTATAGTTTACTAGTTCTGAAAGATTTATATTTGTATTATTTTTTATTGCACTATATGCCAATCCATGAGTTGTACTTATTGATGTATTATTAGGGAATAAGCCTTGAGCTTCATTTTTAATTGCACTATTAAATGCTAAATATAATATCTTTTTTTCTTTATGTTCATTAGCAATTAATCGTAATGTTGAAGTTTTTCCAGTACCTGCAAAGGCATTTATTTTGATAGATTTATAATTATTTATAGAAGATAAAATATCCTCTTGTTGTTTTGTCATATTCATAGTGGAATTTTAACCAATTAAATTAAAATATACTAAAAATATGACAGATTGCAATACTTTTAGCCTAAAAGCTTTTTAATTGCTCCACTCATTCTCTTACCATCTGCACTTGTACCTACTTTTTCTTTTAATACAGGCATAACTTTTCCCATATCTTTCATAGATGTAGCACCAACTTCTTTTATAATTTCTTGTGTCATTGATTCAAGTTCTTCATCTGTAAGTTGTTTGGGAAGGTATAATTTAAAGATATCAATTTGAGCTTGCTCAACATCTACTAAATCATTACGATCTGCTTCTTTGTATTGAGATATTGCTTCTTCTCTTTGTTTAATACCTTTTTGAATTAACTTAACAACTGCATCATCATCAAGATCAATTCTTTCATCAACTTCAATTTGTTTAATCATAGTATTTATAGATCTAATTGTATCTCTTTTTACAATCTCTTTTGCTCTCATAGCATCTTTCATATCTGTTTTCAATTGTTCTTTTAAGCTCATATTATTCCTTTTATTTAAGATTATACTTTATATTATTCTTAAGAGTTAAAACTCTCAACTAACTCTTCTAGTTCTAAAAATTTTTCAACTTTTTGTTCATAAAGTTTATTTGCATCATCCAATTCTTTAGAAACTGCTAATAATCCTTTTTCTTCAAAACAAAGTGGATCCATTACACATTTTTCTAAATCAAATATTTTAAATTCTAACTCTTCAATCTCTTTAGGTAGATTATCATATTCTCTTTGGTCTTTGTATGTAAGTTTTGTTACTACTTTTTTATTTGTAACTTCTTCTTGAACAGTTTCTTCTAAGATTTCACTTTTGATATCTTTTTCTAAATTACCTAATTCTTTAATCTCTTTTTCTATTTCAAGATATTCTGTATATGGTTGGAAACTTTCCATAATCTCTCCACCACCAGTATATACGAATAGTTTTTTAGCAATTTTATCTACAAAATATCTATCATGAGATACAAATACTAATGCACCTTGAAAATTAACTAAATATTCTTCTAAAATATTAATTGTCGGGATATCTAAATCATTAGTAGGTTCATCTAGTACCATTACATCTATACTTTTTGTAAACAACAATGCCAAAGCAACTCTATTTTTTTCTCCACCACTTAATGCACCAATCTTTTTAGTAAGATATTCTTTTGGAAATAGAAAATTCTTAAGATATCCAAATACATGCATATATCTTCCATCATTAAGAAGCACTTGATCGCCACCATTAGGACAAAATGTATTTACAATAGTATCTTCATCATTTAGCATCTCTCTATGCTGATCAAAATACCCTACTTTAAAATCACCTTTTTTAATTTTACCACTATCTATATCCATTCGACCAAGTAATATTTTTAATATTGTAGATTTTCCACATCCATTTGGACCTACAATTGCAATAGTGTCTTTTTGTAATATTCTCGCTGTAAAATCTTTTATCAGTACTTTATTACCTAGTTTTTTATGAACATTATCTAGTTCAAAAAGCATTTTTCTTTTATTTTGAGATACACCACCATGATTAAAAGATTTTTGCTCTCTTTGTAAATCAACCGTCATTTTTTTAATTTTTCCAGGATTTGATTTAACTTGTTTTTTTAGTTCAAAATATTCTGATTTTCTTCGTTCATTTCTTTTTCGTCTAGCTGTTACACCATGTTGCATCCAATGAGCTTCAGCCTTAAGCTGTCGAATTAAATTTTCATGATCTTTTTGCATATTTAGAATTAATTGTTCTTTTTGTTCTAAGTATTTTTTATACCCACCATTGAATTTTCTTAGATTTCCATTATCAATTTCTACTACTCCCGTAGCAATATTATCAATAAAATATCTATCATGAGATATAAATAATAATGTGAATTTTTCTTTTAATAATATTTGTTCAAGAAACTCAACCATATATACATCAAGATGATTTGTAGGCTCATCCAATAATAATATATCTGGTTTTTTTAAAATTAAACCAGCCAGAGAAACTCTACGCTGTTCCCCACCACTTAAAAGGTCAATACTTTTAAATTCATATTCTTTTAAATGAAATTCTTGCAGTACTCTTTCTATCTTATTATCTATATCCCATGCACTATGGTGATCAATAAATGTACCTAAATTTGCATGTTCTTGTAAGAGTTCTTCATTATCAAATTCAGTAGCCAAAAGTGTAGATATTTCTTCATATCTATTTTTAGCTTTTTTAATATCTACAAGCTGTTCTTCAATTGCATCTCGGACAATTAAACCTGGTTTGAATTTTGGATGCTGATCTAACATCTCTATTTTTAAAGATTTATCAATAGCAATCTCACCACTATCAGCTTGTTCAGCTCCAGTAATGACTTTCATCAATGTTGATTTACCCTGACCATTTTGGCCAATAATTGCTATTCTTTGTTGCTCTTGAAGTGTAAAGTTTACATCTTTTAGTATGACTTTAATGTCATACTGTTTGTTTATATTTTGTAGATCTATTAATGCCATATGTAGTTAGAAATTAATCTATTACAATCTCTTTATCAATAGTTAATCCAAATCCATGAATACCTACAAAAGAATGAGCCCCTGATCCACTTGTAAGAAGATTAATATTTGAAATATTTAATTTATTTAAAATCTGTGCTCCAATACCAAAGTCTTTCATTATATTATTTGCTTCAAGATTTTGATCTAAGAAAATTAGTACTCCACCATTTTCTTGTAAATAATGGATACTTTCCATCATATTTGATAATTTACTATCATTTAAAAATAAATTTATATCAGCAGCAACTGTATGGAATTTTACATTCTCTGTAGATCCTAATTCATTAAATTCAATTGTAGTATGTTGGTTTTCTAAGTGATCTTGAAATACTCTTTTTCTTGCATTTGTTCCAAAGAAACTAATTTCTTCATCACTTATTTCAGTTACTAATGATTCATGAGCTAATCTATATTCTACTAAATCTGAAATATATACTTGTACCATATCATGCTTATCGGCAAAAATATCAAGATCATCTCTTCTAGCCATTGTTCCATCTTCTTTCATGATTTCACAAATTACAGCTTCTTCTTTTATTCCAGCTAATTTACAAAGATCTACTGAACCTTCTGTATGTCCAGTTCTTACTAATACTCCACCATCTTTAGCAATTAATGGAAAAATATGTCCTGGCTTTACTAACTCAACTTCTTTACTTACTGGGTTTGCTAAGATTCTAATAGTATCATCTCTTTCTTGAGCAGAGATACCCGTACTAGCTTTTGCACAATCTACAGAAACTGTAAATGCAGTTTCATAAGATGATGTATTTGAACTAACCATTGGATTTAATTCTAATCTATTTGCAGTATCTTTTGTAACTGATACGCAAATTAAACCTTTTGCATGAGTAGCCATGAAGTTTACTTTAGCTGCATCACTAAATGTAGCTGCATATACTAAATCACCCTCATTTTCTCTATCTTCATCATCAAGCATGATAACCATGTTACCTTTTTTGATCTCTTCAATTGCATTTTTTACTCTTTGAATTGCCGACATATTCACTCTTTATGTTAAATTTTGAAAATTATACCCATTTACTCTTGACATTATGTTAAATTTCTATTATAATTCCGCCACACAAACACATTGGGGTATCGCCAAGCGGTAAGGCATCAGCTTTTGGTGCTGACATTCCCAGGTTCGAATCCTGGTACCCCATCCATTGTGTAAGTGCAAAAATATTTTTATATCGCGGGATAGAGCAGCATGGTAGCTCGACGGGCTCATAACCCGTAGGTCGATGGTTCAAATCCATCTCCCGCAACCAACTTTTAAATCAATCTTTTGGTTGCATAACAACAATCTTTTTTAATCACTTTAACTAGACTTAATATCCTATCACTAAGCACAATTAAATATTTTTAGAACCCGTCAATTTGTTATCTTACTATTGTTAAATGATTTAATTCATATTTAAACAAAGGAAAATAAATGTCAATTATAAATATAAAACAGACAGAAAAAGTAAAAGTACTTTTAAGATTACTAGATAATCAAGAAAACATTGAAGTAGCTTGTAGTAAAGCTGGACTTGATATTCAATCTACAAAAGAATTTTTATCTTTTAAATAAACTGTAGTAGATGGGTAAACCATCACTGCAAATTAATCTTTACACAATAAATGTATTTCTCAATTATCATATATTTCCATTATCTCTTTATCATTTAATATTTCTATTATATTATCAGCTGATTGATAACCTACAAACTCAAATATATCATTAACTTCATTTTTATCATCTATGATTATTATCGAACTTGAAGGGAAAAATCTAGTATCAAACTTACCAGTAGAAACCAATTTTCTAAAAGCATTAGAACTTTTATCAATAATTATATATTCCATATAATCATATTTATTTACTATATATTTATTTACTTCATTTTTTTGTTTTTTACACCATCCACAATACTCCATAGATAAGATCACAAAAACTTTTTTATTTTTTTGTATATTCTCAAACTCTTTTATTTTTTTAAAGCTATTTGCATTTAGTGTTAATACTAGCAATAAAGATATTAGTATAATTTTTTCCATTAAATATTATCTCTTTTTTATCCTTTAATTAAAGATATTTATCTATCTAGCAAAATAAACCTACTTAGAAATTGAAAAGTATAATTGACAATAAGATACAATTATGAAATTTAAAAAGGTTAAAATATGAGTAAATGGGAACTATTAACAATATACTATGGTAGAGGTGCTTTAACTCAAGATGATTATGAAAATGACACTATGGATGATTTTGTGATTGTATCTGGCAAAGTAAAAAATAAAGAAACGATGGAGATGGATATTATATTCAAGTTAATAAAACCATTTGATAAACAAGAATGTATCGCAAACGAATCAGCTATAGAACAAGAAGAGTTAGACATCATTAAACAAGAGTTATCAAAAGAAGAATTTCTTCATTGTTCCATGCAGTCTGTTCACAAACACAAAGGTAAATACGCACATTCTATAAGTGCATCAGATACTAATACCATTATAATAAATTCAGAACATTCAGTAGAACCAACACTTTATAGTTTAAAAGAGTTTCAAGAAAAATTTCTTACTGATTAATTAACTACTATGAAAAGAAAGTATTAGAAAATATTAATTATTCTTCTTTACTATCTTTTTTCAGACTAGCACCATCATCATAAAAATCACTTCTTTCAATTAAATGCTTATTATCTTCATGATATTTATCAAACTCAGGGATTGCAGAATCAGTATCAACAAAGATCAATAATAAAATACAAATAACTAATATTGTTCCAAAAGCTATTATAAATTGTTTTTTATTCATCATCATAACATTAGGAAAAATAATATTCCTAATCCTTACTGGTTCTTTTTTTGGTTCTGGTTCATCTTGTTTATTTAAATTCTCAAAATATTCTTTTAGTAAATCATCTTTTGATTTTTCATTATTTTGCTTTTTAATATTAAGTCCTTCTTCTAATATTATATTTAATAGTCTAATGGATATACAAATGTTAACATATAAAAATCTACACCAGGATTTGGCTTTTCAATATCAGCATTCGAGTAATGAAAAAAATTTAGATCAATCCTATAGTCTTCTGTTTTAAATCCAATACCTATCCTATCTTCAAATTGAAAATGTGTAGATACATCTTTTCCTCCAACCACAGAATCTGCAAGATAGCATCCACCTATTCCAAATTGAATATACGGTGTTATATTTTTAAAGTCAGTATCAAAACTATACATTAATACAGGAGAAAATGATACAACTTTCACATTATTTGAAGTACCCCAATTACTAAAAGAAAGTTCATAAAAACCATCAATATATCCAGAATCAGTTGTATAAAGTATACTATCAAAATTGTGTTGTAAAGAAATTTTAGAAGAAGAATGACCTTCCTTACTCTTTCCAATTGTCATTGAAATTGAGTCAACCAAATTAGAAGCTAGTGCCCCATTCAGTAATATGGCTATTAATAATAATGTTTTCATGATTATATTGTATCAAATATAACTTAATTATCTAGATATGTTTTCAAGTTTATTTGGTATATAATATTTCACATAATTATTTTAGAATAAAGGATAAGTATCAATAATAAAAGTAATATATTAACACTTACTATAATTATCTTTTTAGTTTTATCTTTTATAAATTTTAACTATTTTAATATTTTAAAAAACCAAAATATAGAAAACTATTTAGAACATTCTACTCATAATATTAAAGATCAATATAGAATATTATTAGCTTCAAAAGAAGCATTAGCCTTAGGTTATTTTAATGCTTATATTAATACGTCTGAAGTTAAAAAATTATTTAAAAATAAAAATAGAGATACATTATATAAATATCTTACAGAATCATATAAAATTCTCAAAAAAGATAATTTAAACATTCTTCATTTTCATCTTCCAGATTCAACATCATTTTTAAGATTTCATAATCCAAAAAAGTTTGGTGATAATTTAAATAATATACGGCATACTATAGATTACGTAAATAAAAATAAAAAATCATTTAAAGGCTATGAGCAAGGCGTATATGCAAATGCGATGAGATATATATTTCCGCTATTTGATAAAAATAATGAATATTTAGGATGTGTTGAATTATCTATTAGATTAAATGATATGATCAATAATTTAAATCATACATTAAAAACAGATATTGCTTACTTGGCTAAAAAAAGTTCAATAGATAATACATTATCCAAAGATAATAAAAAATATTTTGAACAACATCTATTTTTTAAAGATTATTACTATGATACGAGAACAAAATTAGATATTGGTATCACTAGACATCAACTAAAACATAACAACAATGAATTTAAGTTTGATGTTAAAAAAAGACTAAAATCTAATGTTGATTCATTTAGTATATATGATCATAAAGTTAAAGATGCTGTAACATTTATTGTTATTAGAAATATTAAAAATAATATTCAAGCATTATATGTAGCACATCAAGAAGCTAAATCCATTGAAATTTTCAAAAATGATTTTTATTTTAAAGTATCTATTTCAACTTTTGTTATTATACTAATATTATTTTTATTGTATAGACAATATATATCTAACATATATTTTCAAAATATAGCTTTCGAAGAAGAATCAAGATTTCAACTCGCAATTGAAGGTTCAAGTGATGGCCTTTGGGACTGGGATCTAAAGACAAATGAAATATTCTATTCGCCAAGATGGAAATATATGATTGGATATAAAGATTATGAAATTAAAAATCATTTTAGTGAATGGACATCAAGAATTCCATATAAAGATAGGAAAAATGCTAAAGGCAAACTTAGAGATCATATTAATGGCAAAACTGATATATTTGAATGTGTCTACAGATTACTACATAAGAATGGAAATTGGGTATGGATTTTAAATAGAGGAAAAGCTCAATTTGACTCAAATAATAAGCCAATTAGGATGGTTGGATTTCAAACAGACATTACTGAGCTAAAGAAATTACAAAATGATCTTGCAAATCAAGTTGTAAAACAATTTGAAGATATAAAAGAGAAAGATAAATTAATACATATTCAATATAGGCAAGCAATTATTGGTGAAATGATGGAAAACATTACTCATCAATATAGACAACCTTTAAGTGTAATATTATTACTTACTAGCTCGTTAGAATCAATATTTCAAGTACAAAATACTGCTAGTATAAATAAAAACGAAATTCTAGATATGTTAGATCAAATTATCACAAACACAAATTATTTAAATAATACAATTTCTGATTTTTCATCATTTAATAATACCAATAATCACTCTGATATATTATTAATATCTAAAGTCTTAAATATGACATTAAATATTTTTAAATTTAATTCTAGAAAATACAAAATAAATATTAATCTAAATATATATTCAGACTTTGAGGTATCTGGAAATATAGGTTATTTAAATCAAGTATTAATTACAATATTACAAAATGCAAATGACAATTTTATAGAACAGCATATAGAAAATAGAGAAGTATTCATATCTACTAAAACGATAAATAATCAAAATATACTTACTATAGAAGATAATGGAGGAGGAATATCAGATGATATATTACCTAAAATATTTGATCCTTATTTCACTACAAAGTTTAAATCTGCTGGTACAGGAATAGGTCTATACATGTCTTATAAAATTATTGAAAAGTTTAATGCATCATTAGAAGCATCAAATACTAATAGAGGTGCTATATTTACAATTAAATTTAATTCACCAAGTTAACATATATTTAAAAAACATTAGATATTATCTTTTTATGTTAAATATGAATAATAAAAAAATTTGTTTTATGGGTCGTGGAGACAAGATTGATAAAGAAGAGTTAGAAACATACTTTTTACAAAATAGTGCTACTATGGTTGAAACATTAGATGAAGCGGATATCATTATTGAAGGTAAGTTTACTCCAATACATTTAGAAGATAAAATATATGCATTATCAAAAGATGGTATTGAAGTGGTTTCAATTGAAACATTAGAGCATCAGTTTTCTGCTAATTTAGATAGTGATTCTGTTATTATTGCTATTAAAATGTCTAAAGACAAAGAAAGGCTTATTAAGCTTTTAAACAATCACTACTTTACAAATGAAACATTTATAAAACTATTAAAATTTTATGATTGGGAAAATACAGACATTTATGATACTGATGACAATCGTGATGTATCAACTGCTATTACAACTAGATTTTGTACACTAACCAAGACAAATCATAATATCCAACACTCTCCTATTGGAGTATATTATACAGCACTTGAAACAACTGAAGAAAAGCTTCTTGATGTAATTTATAATATGCCAAACTATAAAATTAGTGATAAAAATGCAAAAGAAGACCAACCACTAACATTAAAAGAAGTGGTTGCTCTAAATCCAAACAATTCTAAAATAGTACAAATGCAAATATTAACAAATGGGAATTTAAGGGAACTAATATTTTTAGCACAAAATACAAGTATTTCTAAAACTATTGTACATAAGCTATTAGAGAATGAAAATGAACAAATAATTTTAGCATTAATAAAATCAAATAATTTACCAACTGATGATATTAAAAAATATATTTCAAATGATAAATATTCACAAAATATACTACAATATACTACTCTTGATGATGATATTTTTAAAACTATTATTAAGATATTAAATCAAGATATTGATATTGTATATTTATCATCAAATAATTCACTAAACCAAACTATGATAAATAAGCTTTTTGAATTTGATGTAGAAAATTCAAATATAAATTTATTGAAAAATAATCAATGCCCAAGTAAACAAATTTCTAAATTTTTAAATCTAAATAATAAAATATATAATATTACAATAGCTCACAATGAATCACTTAATGCAAAAATATATCAAGAATTATTAAATTTAAATGATTTAGATGTAGATATATCTTTGGGATATAATATACAAATACCAAATGAAATAATAGAAAAACTATATTTAAAAAATGACTTTAATATTAACACAGCGTTAAGTACAAATATAGCAACACCAATACATATTTTAATGCAATTACAACTAGATAATAGTCTTAAATCATTAATAGCAGAAAATGAAACTTATAGAGCATTTTCAAGAAAAACACTAGGAATAATCAATGAATTCAATTGATCTAAAAAAATCACTTATACCTCTTATTAAATCACAAATACCAACATTTATCTGGGGAAGCCCAGGTGTTGGAAAATCATCTTTAATCTCACAAATTGCACAAGAATCAAATATGGAATTTATAGATTTAAGACTTTCACTTCTTGATCCTACAGATTTAAGGGGTGTTCCATTTTTTGATCAAACTACAAAAACTGCTATTTGGGCAAAACCAGAATTTTTACCAAACAGCAATAGTGAAGAGTTTGGTATATTATTTTTAGATGAAATAAATTCAGCACCACCAACTATTCAAGCTGCTGCATATCAACTAATCTTAGATAGAAAAATTGGTGAATATACTTTACCTAAGAATTATTCAATCATAGCAGCTGGAAATTATGAAAATGATAGAGGGGTGACATATCGTATGCCAACTCCACTAGCAAATAGATTTATACATATGTATTTTGATATTGATTTTACATCATGGAAACAATGGGCATATTCTGTAAATATAGATAAAAGAATCATCTCATACCTTTCATATAAACCATCAAATTTATTTACTTTTGATCCAAAATCAAATGAAAAATCATTTGCGACTCCAAGATCTTGGAAGTATGTAGATGATGTACTAAAATCGGAACTAGAGTTAGAATTACTTGAAAATGTAATCTCTGGAGCTATTGGAAAAGATAGTGCTACTGAATTTTTAAACTATTGTAAAATCATGAACGACTTACCTAGTATTGAAGATATTTGTAATGGTATAGAAGTAGATTTACCTACTAAAAATTCTGCTATGTATGCACTTACAATTGGTATTGTTTATGCATTAAAACAAAATGCTACTAAAGAACAAATATCTAATGTTATATCATTTGCCATTACATTAAGTGGTGAATTTTCTATGCTTCTAATGAAAGATTTACAAGAAGAAGGTGTAGAAGTGGAATCAAATCCAATGTGGAAAGACTGGATAGATGCACATAGGTTTTTAATACAATAACATGACTATTGAAACACGAATAGAGCAAGTAAAAGCTAGACTACTTTTAGATCAGCCATACTTTGGTTCTATTGCATCATCTTTAAAGTCAAAACTAAATGAAGATTTAAAAACTTTCGAAACAAATCCAAATTTTTTCGAATACAATGATGACTATATTGAGTATATTTCAGATGAACAATTATCATTTATTCTTACTAATTCGGCAATGCATCAAGCTTTTGGTTCAGCTTCTAGAAAAGAAGGTCGTATGGATTGGCTTTGGAAAATGGCACAAGATTATGCTATAAATTCTTTACTTGTAAACAATGGATTAGATATGCCAGATGGATTAAATTATGATCATTTATTTGATGGACATAGTGCAGAGTCTATTTATACAATTTTAGAAGGTGAGATTGATTTAGATAAGCATACTCCTCAAAAAGTTGATAAAATAAAATATGAAAAAATGCCAGAAGTTAATGATTATGACACCGATCCAATTGAACAAATAAATCAACAGTTATTATCAAAAGCAAAACTTCATGGTGATTTACCTCTAGGAATTGAGATGCTAGTTCCAGATATTAATTCAAATACAATCACTTGGGAAGATGAACTTTATACAATCATTGAAAATTCTGTAAAGTTTGATTATAGACTTAGTCCACCAAATAAACGATATATTTCACAAGGTATTGCATTACCATCTTTAAGTGGCGAGAAAGTAAAAATTATAATTGCTATTGATAGTTCTGGATCTATTGAGCCTAGTCTCTTGTCAAAATTTTTATCTGAAGTAAATGCTATTATGAATAGTTTTTCAAACTATGAAATAGATCTTTTAATAGCTGATGCAAAGGTTCAAGAGCATCATGTTTTATATCCAGGAGATGAAATATCTTATAATTTAAAAGGTGGCGGTGGAACTAATTTTGAAAATACATTTATATATATCGATGAGAATATATCTCAAATTAATTTAATGATATATTTTACAGATGGATTTGGAACATTCCCAAAAGAAGAGCCTATGTATGATATTATTTGGGCATTAAGTTCAAAAGAAGTTGAAACTCCTTTTGGACAAAATATCATATTAGTTTAAGACGAGCAAGAAAGTCTTAAATTTGAAAGTTCACTTGGTGTATTTTTCACATATTTATTCATAGCCTCATAATTTTTATAAGGATTTTGAGCAACTTTTAATAAATCTTCAACTAATGAAAAGTCATCATCATTTGCCTTATCAATTGCTTCTTGAATCATATAATTTTTAAGAACATATTTTGGGTTTATTTTTGACATTTGTTCTTGTCTTTCTTCTTTTGATATGTCTTGTTCTTGACAAATATTATTATATTTATCAAACCAAGTATTTAAAATATCTTTTTTTAATGTAAGTTCTAATACCTCATCTTTTGAAGTATATATACTTAAGATATAGAAAAAGTTTGTATAGTCAATCTCACATTCTTCTAATATATCTAGTAGTCCATCAAGCAATTTATGTGAATTAGTATTTGAGCCATCAACTAATCCTAGTTTTTTTGACATTTGCTCATAATAATATTTTGTATATAAAAACATAAACATTTCATTTATTTCATCTAGTTCTTCTTTTGCTACAATACCTTGAAGTGTTACTGCTAAAACTTTTAAATTCCACTGAATAATTGATGGTTGATTTGCATAAGAATATCGACCTTGGCTATCTGTATGATTACAGATATTATGCTTTTCAAATTTATCCATAAATGCAAATGGTCCATAATCCAAAGTAACTCCAATTACAGATGTATTATCTGTATTCAATACACCGTGCATAAAGCCTACACTTTGCCATAGAGATACCATTTTTGCACTTTTATCAACTAACTCAAAATAAAAATCTTTATATTTTGTTTCACTATCTTTTAAATAAGGATAGTTTTCCTCGATTACATAATTAGCTAACTTTTGTACAGATTCTTTTCCGCCGTTATAATAAAAAAATTCAAATGAACCTATTCTTATCCATGATTGTGACAGTCTTAATACTACAGCACCTTTTTCAGTTTTCCATTCTCTTGGAACTCCATGCTTAGATGTATTTATCGCTAATGCTCTAGTTGTTGGTATTCCTAATCCATGCATTGCTTCACTCATTAAATATTCTCTTATTGATGACCTTAAAACTGCTCGTCCATCACCTTGCCTTGAATATTTTGTTTGTCCACTTCCTTTTAATTGTAAATGCCATCCATTTATAGTTCCAATATTCATAGCCCGTCCATCACCTAATTGTGGAACTCTTGAACCAAACTGATGTCCTGCATATGCCATTGAATATGGTTTTGAATTATTCAATAATATTTCACCATTTAACAATTTTTTCATATCATCATTTGATATATTTTCTAAATTTAAATCTATTAAATTAGCTGCACTTTGATTAGCACTTAATAATTTTGCATCATTTAAAGGTGATATTTTTTCTAAATTATAAAATAGCTTATCAAAGCTATCAAGATAAGTATTTTTTACTATTATATTTTTCATAATTAGATTTTAACTTTTGAAGTTGATGTGAAAATAAATAATTAAATCTAATTTATTAAACTATAAAAAAAGGTCAAGATTTCTCCTGACCTTTTTTATATTATAATTAAATTTTGTAATTTTAAAATCCTCTAAGAACTATTCCTAAATAAATTGCTACTACACCTAATGTAATATTTATAGGTATAAGATATCCTGCTATTGGTAGTAATTGTTTCTTACATTCAAGCATATTTCCATCATTAAAAAATTGTTGTGCTTGATTTCGTTTTTTTACTATATATATAAATATTATTGTCATAATCATATATATAGCTTCTTTTGAATGTGATATAGAAGACAATTCACTTTTATTTAATCCAAATTCCAAACTCATAGCTACTGCTGTTAATATAAGTAGCATAATGAATACTGAAACAATTTTAAAGAATCTTCGTAATATCTCAAGAGTAATTTCTAGTTTTACTTTTGGTTCTTTTATTTTTGGAGTAGCATAATGAACAGCAAATCTAATTGCTATCATTCCACCTACCCAAATTACAGCTGATATTACATGTAAAAATACAATTAAGTGCATATTTGTTTCAATCATACTCTTCCCTTAAATATTATCTTGAGCATATTGTAGTGCTGCAGCTTTTGCATCATTTATTTTTGATACATCTTTTCCACCTGCTTGTGCAAAGTCTGGTCTTCCACCACCACCACCTTGTACAATTGGAGCAATATTTTTAATCCAATCTCCAGCTTTGATACTAGCACCTTTTACACCAGATACCATCATCACTTTGTCACCTTTAGCTTGAAGTAAAAAAATTGCTACATTTTCATGTCCATTTTTCATATCATCTACAAGCTTTTTAAGATCACCATTTTCTACAATATCAACAACAACTTTTACACCATTGATTTCACATTCACCTAAAGGTGCTGATACATTAGAGTGCGCATCTTCAAGTTCTTTTTTAAGTGCTTTAATTTGTTCTTTTAATTTTGCTACACCTAGAACAACATCTTTATTTTTTACTTCTGCTTCAATCTTACTTACTGTACTCATAAATGATTTTGAATATTCTAATGCAGCTTGCCCACATACAGCTTCAATTCTACGAACACCAGCACTTACACCTCTTTCAGCTGTAATATAAAAACTTCCAATTTGAGATGTATGCTTTACATGTGTTCCACCACAAAATTCTACACTAGCATCACCAAACTGAACAACTCTTACAGTATCACCATACTTTTCACCAAACATAGCAATAGCACCTTTTTTCTTTGCTTGTTCTATTGGTAATTCTTCTACATCACCTTCAAAATTATTAGAAATCATTGAATTTACTAAATCTTCAACTTCTGCAATTTGTACTGAAGTCATAGCTTTAGGGTATGTAAAGTCAAATCTTAATCTATTAGATTCATTTAAAGATCCAGCTTGTGATACTGTATCACCCAATACTATTTTTAAAGCACTTTGTAATAAATGTGTTGCACTATGATGTTTTTCAATTTCATCTCTTTGAATAACAATAGCTTCAACTTCATCACCTACATTCAATATTCCATTATCTACTGTAACTTTTGATAAATTTATATCAAAAAATTTAGAAGTTTCTTCAACACTTACAATTAAATCTGTAGCTTCTAATGCACCAATATCCCCAGTTTGTCCACCTGATGTAGCATAAAAAGGAGTTTTATCTAGCATTACCCATCCAGAAGTTTCAAGTGTTGTAACTTGTTTAAAGTCATCATCTAAAAGTGTTAAAATTTTAGTATTAGATATTGTACTATCGTATCCTACAAATTCATTCTTTCCAATAGTTTCTAAAATAGCTTTAAAATCGCCATCTTTAGCAGCATCTCCACTGCCTTTCCAAGCAGCTTTTGCCTTTTTCTTTTGCTCACCCATACATGTTTCAAAAGTATTAGTATCTACTTCCATACCTTTTTCACGAAGCATATCTTCTGTAAGGTCTAAAGGGAATCCAAATGTATCATAAAGTTTAAATGCAACTTCACCTGAAAATTTATCTTTTGTATTAGGTAATTCTTCATTAAATAAATTCATACCTTTTTCTATTGTTTTGAAAAATCTTTCTTCTTCAAGAGTGATCTGCTCTTTTATATATTCTTGTTTTTCTTTTAAGAAACTGTAGTGCCCAGACATAGTATCAACTAATGTATCAACAACTTGACCCATATAAGGTTTTCTAAATCCAAGTAAATATCCATGTCTTACTGCTCGTCTAAGAATTCTTCTAAGAACATATCCTCGACCTTCTTTATCAAATAATATACCATCACAAAGCATAAATGAAACTGCTCTAACATGGTCAGCAATTACACGGTAAGAACCAATATTTTTTTCTACAGCTTTATTTCCACAAAGTGCTTCAATTTTTTCTACCATAGGTTTAAATTGAGATGAATCAAAATTATTTAAAACACCCTCTTTAATTGCAATTACTCTTTCAAGCCCCATACCTGTATCAATAGATGGTTTTGGTAGAGGAACTAAAGTCCCATCTTTTTGTCTATCATATTGCATAAATACTAGATTCCAAATTTCTAAGAACCTATCACCTTCTCCACCCATTTTATCTTCAGGGCCATCAAAATGTTCAGCACCCTGATCATAGAAAATCTCACTACAAGGACCACATGCTCCAGTATCCCCCATAGACCAGAAATTGTCAGCATCACCAAATCTAATAATTCTATCTTCTGCAACAATCTCTTTCCACATATCATAAGCTTCATCATCACTATCGTGTACTGTTACCCATAATTTTTCTACCGGTAATTCAAGGTTTTTTGTAATAAATTCCCATGCATGATTAATAGCATCTTGCTTAAAATAGTCTCCAAAAGAGAAGTTACCTAGCATCTCAAAAAGAGTATGATGTCTAGCTGTATAACCTACATTTTCAAGGTCATTATGCTTTCCTCCAGCTCTTAAACATAGCTGACAAGATGTAGCTTTTGGATTTGCAGGTGTAGGTATAGCACCTGTAAATATATCTTTAAACTGAACCATTCCTGCATTTACAAACATTAATGTTGGATCATCTGGTATAAGTGGCATTGAACTTACAACATCATGACCTTTTGATTTAAAATATTCTAAAAATTCTTTTCTAATATCCATCTATATATTCCTATTAACTTATATGTATTTTCGTTATTTTATCCAAAAGAAACTGAAGTACATTCTTCACTTTAGTTTCCCCTAAAGTTTATAAGAGTATAATCTTCTAAATTTAAATAACAAAGGAATAAATATGGGTAAATATATTGACTTAACAAACGAAAATTTTGAAGCAACAACTAAAGAAGGTGTTTCATTAGTAGATTTCTGGGCTCCATGGTGTGGACCTTGTAGAATGATCGCTCCTGTAATTGAAGAACTAGCAGAAGCTTACGAAGGTAAAGCAAATATCTGTAAAGTAAATACTGATGAGCAACAAGATTTAGCAGTTAAATTTGGTGTAAGATCAATTCCAACAATTGTTTTCATTAAAGATGGTGAAAAAGTTGATGAGATGGTTGGAGCTTCTTCAAAACAAGCATTCGAAGAAAAATTAAACTCTTTAATCTAAGTTTATTTTTAGATTAATTAAATAAAAATGGTAAGGTTATATTAATCTTGTCATTTTTAATTTTTAAAAGGTATTAAAATGTTAGATTTAGCAATTATTGGTGGAGGTCCTGCTGGACTTACTGCAGGACTATATGCAACTCGTGGTGGATTAAAAAATGTTACTATGTTTGAGAAAGGTTTTCCTGGTGGACAAATAACTCAAAGTAGTGAGATAGAAAATTATCCTGGTCAAAAAGAAGTTGTAACAGGTATGGATCTTATGCAAGATTGGCCTGAGCAATGTTCTGCTTTTGGATTAAAACATGAGATGAACGAAGTAACAAAAATTACTAAATCTAATGATATTTTTACATTAACATTAATAGATGGTACAAGCCAAGAAGCAAAAGCTGTAATTATTGCAACAGGTTCTGTTCCTAAAAGAGCAAATGTAAAAGGTGAAGATACTTACTTTGGAAAAGGAGTAAGTACTTGTGCTACATGTGATGGATTTTTCTATAAAGGTAAAGAAGTTGCTGTATTAGGTGGTGGTGATACTGCTATTGAAGAAGCTGTTTATTTATCTAAAATCTGTTCAAAAGTTCATGTAATTCACAGAAGAGATACTTTTAGAGCTGCGCCAAATACAATTGAACATATGGAAAAAGCTAATAATATAGAGCTTATTTTAAACTCAGGTGTTGATGAAATTATTGGTGATACTTCTGGTATGACAGGAATGAAAATAAAAAATAATGACACAGGTGATATTTCTAATTTAGATGTACCAGGTGTATTTGTATTTGTAGGTCGTGATGTTTTAAATGAAACATTAAAGCAAGAAGATGGGTCATTTATATGTAATATGAATGATTTTGGAGAAGTTATTGTAGATTTATCTATGAAAACTTCAGTACCAGGGCTATTTGCAGCTGGTGATATTAGAATAGAAGCACCAAAACAAGTTGTTTGTGCAGCTGGTGATGGTGCAACAGCTGCACTTAGTGCAATTGCATATTTAGGTTAAATTTAAAGGAAATTGATGTTAAAAGTTGGAATACTAGGAAGTACAGGTAGAGTTGGTTCTTTATTAATTGATGATTTAGAAAATGATGAGATAGCACAAGTAGCTGCTCTACATGTATTTGATGAATTAAAAAAACAAGTACCAAAAGATACTTTAATTACAAACGATATGAATGCATTCTTAGATGCATCAGAAGTAGTAATTGATTTTTCTGCACCAGTAGCTACTGAAGATTTACTTGAAACAACTATCAAAAATGGTGGTGGATTACCTTTAGTAATTGCTACAACTGGATTTAGTGAGCATCAAAAAAATCTTTTAATCGAAGCTAGTAAATTAGTTCCTATTCTTTATGCAACAAACATGAGTCTTGGAGTTGCTGTATTAAACAAACTTGTGGCATTAGCTTCCAAAACACTTTCTGATTTTGATTGTGAAATTGTAGAACAACACCATAGACATAAAGTTGATTCTCCAAGTGGAACAGCTTTAACTTTAGCAGAACATGCTGCAGAAGCTAGAGATTTAGATCTTGATAAAGTAAGAATCTCTGGTAGAGATGGTGTAATTGGAGCTAGAACAAAAGATGAAATTGGTGTTATGGCACTAAGAGGTGGAGATATTGTTGGAAGACATACTGCAGGTTTTTACAATGATGGTGAATTTATAGAATTAAATCATACAGCAACAGCAAGAAATACTTTCTCAAAAGGTGCTATCAAAGCAGCTAAATGGCTTGTAAACCAAGAACCTGGTTTATATTCAATAAATGATTGTTTAGGATTATAATATGTGTGCTATAGTTGGAATATATGGAAATGAAGATGCCTCAAAGCTAGCAAGTGCTGCTCTATTTGCTATGCAACATAGAGGTCATGAAGCAACTGGTATTAGTAGTGGTGGAGATGATAGCAAGAAGATATTCACTGTAAAAAATAGAGGATACGTAAGAGATGTATTTGATGAAAATGCATTTAGTGTTTTAAAAGGAAATATGGCTATTGGTCACAATAGATATTCTACAGCGGGAAGTGATTCTACATTTGATGCACAACCTATTCACGCTAAATATAAATTAGGTGAAATTTCTATTGTACATAATGGTAATCTTGTAAATAAAAATGAAGTTAGGCAAAGACTAATTGATGAAGGTTCAATCTTTCAAACAGGTATGGATACTGAAAACTTAATTCATCTAATTGCAAAATCATCAGCAAATAGACTAAGAGATAGAATTATTAAATCTTTACCAAAATTAAAAGGTGCTTACAACTTTATCATTCAAAGTAGATCAAAATTATTCGTAATGAGAGATGCTCATGGTATTAGACCATTAAGTTTAGGAAAACTTAGATCTGGTGGTTATATTGTAGCAAGTGAAACTTGTTGTTTTGACCTTGTAGATGCAGAATTTATAAGAGATGTTAAACCAGGTGAGATGTTAATATTCTCTAAAGATAATAACGAACCTGAATCAATTATGCTTGATAATACAAAAGAATTTAGACCATGTGCATTTGAATATATCTATTTTGCAAGACCAGATAGTGATATCAATGGTATAAATGTATATAGTGCAAGAGAAAATATGGGAGCATTACTTGCCAAAAATGATGCTGCCCTTTTAAATGCAGATATGGTTATTCCTGTTCCAGATAGTGGTGTACCTGCTGCTTTAGGTTATGCTAAAGAATCTGGAATTCCTTTTGAATTAGGAATTATTAGAAACCACTATGTAGGTCGTACTTTTATTGAACCTACTCAAGCTATGAGAAATATGAAAGTTAAAATGAAGCTTTCTCCTATGAGATCATTAATTGAAGGTAAATCATTAGTTGTAATTGATGATTCAGTTGTAAGAGGAACTACAAGTAAAAGAATTGTAAAAATGTTAAAAGATGCTGGAGCAGCAGAAGTACATTTTAGAGTTGCATCTCCTATGATCCAACATCCTTGTTTCTATGGAATTGATACTCCTACAAAAGAAGAATTAATAAATGCTATGATGACAAAAGATGAAGTACAAGAGTTTATTGAAGCAGATAGCTTAGAATATCTTTCAATTGATAATTTAAAAGAATCATTAGGTCGTGATACTAACTATTCAATGGTAAGTTTTGACGGAGACTACTTCGTAGTATAATTACTTACTATTATAAAATTAATTATCTAAAAAAAGCTCCTATTGTTTAATAGGAGCTTTTTTATTTGTTAAATTTATATTATAAAGGAATATATATATATATATAATTTAGTATATGTTATAATTATTATATTATATAGTTATAGGAGTGTATTATTTTAAATTTCAAAGATGCATATAAAATTTTAAAGTTTAAAACATTAATTTTTTTATCTTTAGTTATATTTGTATTATCATTAATAAATGTATTATTTATTTATAATGAACATAAGAAAATTATTGAAAATAATATTAAAAAACAAAATAAATTAATTTCAAAGTATATATCATTATATGTAGATAAGCAAATTAAATTGGCTAATTATTTTTTCAGTGATTTAAGATGTGATGAATCACTTATCTCTTCTTTTCAAAATAGAGAGCTAGAAGATTTATACATAAATTCAAAAAAATACTTTAATAAACTTAAAAATATTAATAGTGACTTTAATAATATGCATTATTATTTACCAGACAATACCTCTTTCTTAAGAATGCATAAAAAAGATAAGTATGGTGATAACTTATCTACTTTTAGACCTATTGTATCATATGTAAATAAACATAAGATAGAAAGTTATGGTTTTGAATTAGGGTACTATGGATTTTATCTTAGAGTAGTAAATCCAATATATAAAGATACTGAACATATTGGTTCACTTGGTTTAGGAAGTAACTTATCTGATTTAATGAATGAACTATATGTACTTAATAATAGTATTCCATTACTTTTATTAAACCAAAAAAATATATTAAAAAAGAATATTAATATTAGTCAAAATATAATAGAATTTGAAAATAATATTGTTTTTAATCCTAGAAATAATGACTATATTAATTATATTATTCAAACTACTAATCTTGATATTTTACAAGGGCAAGAATATAAAATAGTAAACTATAAAAACTCTAAGTATCTTATACATAATGCATTTCCTATTAATAATTTTAATAATATAACAATAGGAAAAATTATAAATGTAGTCGATGTTACTGAAGATTTTTACCACTTACATCATGAAATGTTTATATCAGTAACCATAAATTCATTATTATTTATTATTATATTATTTTTAATTTATATTATATTAGATAACTATATAAAAGAATTTAAAAAGATAGAGCAAAACTATAACCAAATTGCAATGAAACTAAAAAATATTTCTCGTAATTTAAATCCACACTTTTTATTTAATGCTTTAAGTGTATTAAGTGAATTAATATATAAGGATCCTAAAAAAGCAGATATCACTATTGTTAAGTTATCAAAATTTATTAGAAATTCACTTGGAAGTGATAGCCTAATTAGTTTAAAACAAGAATTTGAATTTGTATCAAATTATCTTGATATTCAAATGATAAGATTTGAAAATAAAATAAATTATAACTTGAATATAGACAATAATATGCTGGATAGGATGATACCTAAATTTTCAATACAGTTATTAATAGAAAATATATTTAAACATGCAATTATTGCAGACAAAAATATTGAGATAAATATTGAGATAAAATACAATACTGTAAATGGAATAGAAATAATTGTATCTGATAATGGAAAAGGATTTAATGAAATCAATAAAGGCTTTGGACTTACTAGTTTAGAACAAGTTATTAAGTCGTATTGTCATGGTGAATTAAGCTATTGGAGAGAAGATAATTATACTTATTTTAAAATTAATATAAAGGAATGTCATGAGAATCTTAATAGTTGATGACGAAACATTATCACGCGATAGATGTGAACGCATATTAAAGGAACTTGAATATTTTGATATAACAAAAGTATCTTCCGGAGAAGAAGCAATACAAGTTTCAAAAGTTAAATCATTTGATATTATCTTTTGTGATATACAGATGGAAGGAATAAATGGTATTGATACTGCTAGTATTCTATCTTTACAAAATCCATCTTTATTTATTATCTTTACTACTGCATATAGTTTATACGCAGTAGATTCATATAAAGTTAATGCAATTGATTTTTTATTAAAACCAATTTCTGAAGATTCAGTTAAAAAAGCACTAGACAAGGTACTAAGTTCTAAAGTAGATATGCTACAAGACAATGATGATGTAATTATCGCTAAAGATCATAATAAATTTACTTTTATAAAACTAGAAGATATATATATAATCAATGCACATCTAACTGAGACAATGATACAAACCAAGGATAAAGAATATTGTGTACAAAAAAGTCTATCTGAATTTATAAAGATATTAAATCAAAATCAATATCTGAAGGTACATAGATCTACAATTATTAATTCAGAGAAGATTTATTCTTTACGTATAATTGAGCAAGCTAAATATGAAATTAGTTTTATTGATATAAAAGAGAAAGTATATACAAGTAGAACTGGTGCTAAATTAATCAGAGAAATATATAAAATATAAAAAGGATTAAAATGAAAAATTTAAAAAGAGATTTTTTAATGGTTATTGCTGTGTTATTATTATTAATACCAACAATATTTACGATAGATATAAGAATATATGAAATTATAAAAGTAATCTTGTGGGTAATATTTTGGTACTACACGTTTAAAAGCTATAATATAGATAAGAGGTTTACCGCGCTTTTTATATTACCAATAATAGCATATAATCCTATTATATTTTTAAATTTTCCAGATCAGTTTTGGGGAATACTAAATGGATTTTTCTTAATAATTAGTATATTTTGGATATTTAAAAATAAAGAAAACCATTCTTGAAATAATAATAAGATAATGCATTTAACCTACATTATCTTATTATTAAATAACTTTTCAATATTAAAACATCTATCATATAATATATACTAAATACCTCAATCACTTGTCTACATTGCTTTAGACAAATATTTATTTTGTATTCTTAAATAAATATTAAAAATAAATATTATGAATTAACATAAATATATATTTAATTAACATATATTTACCTACAAAAAACTTTCATACAATCCTATAATTCTATATTCAAATTTAAGGAGTAAAATATGAATAAAATGAATAAATTAGGTAAGGTTGCAGCTGCTGCGATATTAACGGTATCTTTTGGTGCATCGCAATTGTCGGCAGCCAAAGTTCCAACACCTCAAGTTCCTCAAGATGATAGAGTCAAAATTGCAACACCTCAAGATATTATGGATGTATTTCATAATGGTGGAGAAGTATTTGATGTAAGATGGCATTACAGTGAATATGAATTTGAAGGTCATATCCCTTTTGCAAAGTCAGTGCCATTTACTGAATGGTCAAAAAAGAATAAGAACTTTGATATTTCAAAAGATTCTTGGGATTATTCTGTATTACCAAAAGACAAGAATACACCAGTAGCGTTTTATTGTATGGGTGTTAATTGTTGGAAATCATATAAGTTAGCCGTAGAGAGTGTAAAAAGAGGATATGAAAATGTTTATTGGTATAAAGAAGGTCAACCTGTATGGGATAAAAAAGCTCTTCCTGTAGTTAATCATAATCCTGTATATAAACCATTACAAACAATATTTGCTGGTAAAAATAATCCTGTGGCATGGTTAACTGAACCAGAAGTTCTTAAGCAATGGTTTGCAAAAGGTGAAAAAGTTAAAGTTATAGACCTTAGATATAAATCATTCTTTGAAGAAGGTAGATTACAAACTGCTTATCAAGTACCACTAAATAAGTTATTATCTAGAGATGGTATTCAACTTATGCCAAAACCTCAAACAAAAACAAAAATTGTTCTAGTATCTCAAACAGGTGTATTAGCTGCATCAGCTGCGGTACCACTTGCTGCACTAGGATATGATGTTAAAGTTTTAAATGGTGGAATGAAAGCATGGACTGCAGCATTTGGAAATGAAAATATTGTAAAAGGTAAATTTGACAATAACTGGCCTGGTAAAAAAGGTTGGGTAGGTCAAGTTTATAAAAAACCAAAAAATAAATAGTTTAAAATAACAATTGGAGTAATTATGAAAAATAAAGTTTCAAAAAAACTAGGATTAGCTTTAGTAGCTTCGACATTATTAGCAGGAAATATTTCTGCTAATAATGAATATGATACATTAACTAAATATATGTCTACAAATAATCTTGACATGAATAAAGTAATGGATAGAAAAACTTGGATACCACACGCAGCAGTCCTTGTAGAAAATATTAAAGATTATACAATCTTAGATATTAGAGAAGGTGATATTGCACCAAAAAATGGTATAGAAGATTTTGAAGATGGGCATATTGCTGGTGCAATACATACATCATTTAAGAATATATTAAAAACAGCAAAAAAAATAAATTCAAGAGATAATATTTTAGTTGTATCTCATGATGGACAAGCTGCAGCAGCAGGAGCTGTTGCATTAAGACTTAGTGGTTATCCAACAACAAAAGTTTTAAAATTTGGTATGAGTGGTTGGAATAATAAATTTGATGTATGGTCAGAACACCAAACAGATCAATCAATTGGACATAAGAATTGGACAAAGAATGATGCTTCAAAGCCTAAAAAATATTCAAATCCATCTCTTAATACTGGAGCATCAACTGGTAAAGATATCTTAGCTACTAGGGTAGATAACTTTTTAAATAAAGGTTTTAAAACAATATTAGCAAAAGATTTATTAGCTAATGCAAATTCACACTACATTGTAAATCAAGGTAGTAAAAAAGCATATGGTAAATTTGGAAGAGTAGATGGTGCAAAACAATTTAAATGGCCTACAATTAGTCCTAAAAAAGGACATGGATCATTAAATAATTATCCAGCTGATCGAAGTATTGTCCAGTATTGCTGGACAGGTCATGCTGCAATTAGTGTTTCTTCATGGATGAATATATTAGGTTATCAAGCTCAAGGTATGAGTTATGGTGTAAATGATATGTTTATATCTCAAATGAAAAAGAAAAAGTTTACAAAACCAGCTAATTTATCGTATGTTACTGGTAAGTAGTTATATATGAATAAGATATTAACAAAACAATGGTCATTTATGTGGGCAGGTCTTGTATTTGGACTTGCGCAGATAATTTATATGGTTGGGTTATTTGCTCCTAAATGGGCAAATGGTGAAATACCAGTAGTAAAACCAATTACTGTAACAACAGACCTTGGAAAAATGTTTAGAGGTATGGAAGTATGGGTTTGTAAAGCTCTAGGTATTTCTGATACTGGTTTATACGGTGCTTCTGTTATGTTAGCTGATGGAAGTTGGGTTGCTACAACTGGTGGTGCATTTGTACCTGGTGTAGGATGGCCAATTGTTGGAATGATGCTAGGTGGTTTATTAGTAGCTATACTAGAAAAAGAAACAAGAGGATGGGCTAAATACGATTGGCAAATTCTACTTATAGCATTTATTGGTGGAGCATTCTTTAGTTATGGAACAAGACTTGCTGGTGGATGTACACTTAACCACTTATTAGGTGGTGTACCAATGATGAATATTCACTCACTTGTAGCTGTAGTATTTATGTCACTTGGTGGATTGTTTGGATTTTTCCTAATGGGAATTATTGGTAAAGCAAAATACTTTAAACATCAAGAAGTACTTGAATATGCTAAAGAATCATATGATAAAGGGAATATGTCTGAGTGTGTTTGTTACGATCCTGATTATAACCCTAAAAAAGATTGGATTAGAAAATTTGGATTAGGATTTTCTATTATATTCTTTGGTGTAGGAATTGTTGGTGGATTATTAAATCCAGAGATGTTGCAGTATGCAAAAGATGCTACAAATCCTGAAGTATTAAGTGATTTTAGTAAAGCTATTGATCATAAAGGTATTTGGTATGTAGTATTAACTCTTGGTGCTGGTATTTTAGGTGGATTTGGTATGGCTAAATCTGGATTTGGTACTGAATGTGGATTATTAACTGCAGAAGCACATCATTTTTGTACAAAGAATGATACTGTTATGGATAATTTTAAATTACCAAAAATTACAAAAACTTTATTTAGAGGAATGATGCCACTAGTTGGTATTTCAGCTATGTGGGTTGTTGTGTCTATATTTATGATTATTACATGGGGTTTCTTTGAGTATCAACATGGGTTTACTGGAAGTATTAAATATGCACTAACTGCAGGTGTGCCTGTAGGTGGATTTATCCTTGGTATGGGTGCTGTTTTACTAATTGGTTGTGAGATTAGGTCATATATGAGAATTGGTCTAGGATATACAAATACTATGGTTGGATTTGCAGGTTTTGCTGTAGGTTATTTACCGTTCACATTATTTTATAAAGAACATATGAATTGGTATTACGAAACAGATATTCTTGGTACACAAATTGCTGATGCTGCTTTTAAAGCTGGTACTAGTGATGTAGGTGGAACATATTTCCTTCCTCAACTATTTAGTGATAACCATTGGGTACAAGTTGTAATTGCAATTGTATGGTTAGTAATGTTAATTACATTATTTGTATGGGCAATTAAAAAAGGTGCTAGAGCATTAGGAACTACAAAATCTGTGGTAGCAAATAAATCTACAGAAGATGTACATAATATGACTTATGTTGACGAGTCATTTGAAAAAACGGCAGAAAGACTTGGTTTAGACGAATATAAGAAGTTAAGTTCATTTGATAAATGGATGAATAAAACCTTTGGCAAAAAGAATAAATAAAAGGATTAATTATGAAAACAAATAAAATATTATTATCACTAGCAACTGCTGCATTAGTTGCATCAGCTGCACATGCTGGCCCAAAATTAACTTGGAATGATGGAGATAGCTCAATGGAGATCTTTCAGATGGTTCAAGTTTGGGGAATGAATACAATAGATGACAACTCTAATGTTGCAGAAGACTCAAGTGATTTATATATCAGAAGAGGTCGTATTGGTGTTAAAGGTAAAGTTAATGCAGATACAAAATATAAAGTATGGTTTGCATATGATAATTTAGGAAAAGGTAATAATAATATTCTTATGGGAACACCTCATGATGATACAAATGCTAATAAAGATTTCTATATTTGGGATGCATATTTTGAGCATTCATTTAATAAAGAATATGCAAATGTTGCATTTGGTTATTTTAGACCACAAGTTGGTAAAGAATCTATTACATCTGGATTTACAATTAATGCATATGAAAAAGGACTTTCTAACTTTTACTATAGAAAACATATAGTAGGGAGAGGACCAGGTAGAGAAGTTGGTATAAATCTTGGCGGATTAACATTAGATAAAAAATTAAATTATAATTTTGGTATTTTTAATCCAAACCATACGGCAATTACTGGTGCAGATGATGCCGCTAGTGATGGTGATGTTGTAGCTAAAGCAACAAATGAATCTTCATGGATGTATACAGCTAGAGTTGCATATTCATTCGGTGATGAAGAAATGAAAAAATTTAAATTAGGATATACAACAAATTATTTTGGGAAAAGGAATGGTACAACAGTTGGACTAAATTATACATACCAAGGTGAAACTGATAAATTTAATCATAATATCTCAAGAAGTGTTGATGTATTATCAAATTATGGAAATTTCAACTTTTCTGGAGAGTTAGATTCTTTGGTTAGAGATGGTGGTGAAGCTAAAGTTAGTACATTTAGGGCTGGATATAATATTCCATTATCAGGTGGAAAAGTTATTGAGCCAGCTGCAATGTATACAAAAGCTGATGTAACAGATTTAGATACAGATCATTTTACTACTGCAAAAGAATATGGTAATGGTACAGCTGGAAATCAAACAATTAAAAGTGTAGGCTTAAATTATTATGCAAAAGGGATGAAAGAAAAATATTCAATACATATTGCAGAATTTGATAAAACTGTAGATGGTGAGGGTGTAAATAAGGTTCTAACATTTGGGGCACAATTTATTTTCTAGAAAGGATAGCAAATGAAATTTTTAACAGGACTTATATCTGGTATTATTTTAATAGTAGCTATAGGTTATACTAATATGGATAAAGGGTCAAGTATGATGTTCTCTGAAGTACAGAGTAAATTATCATATGAAGATACCGTTAAAGCTGTTGTAGATAGCTATAAAAAGAATGGTTGGAGTGTTCTTACAGTCAAAGATACTAATAAATCATTTATGAGTAAAGGGAAACCGTCTATTGGAAATATTACAAATATAAAAGTTTGTAATGGAAAAGTAGCATATAGAATATTAAAAGATGATGCACACAAGCATATTATTACAATGATGCCTTGTGGTGTTGGGGTATACGAGAAGAACGGTAAAGTATATGTTGCAACTATGAATATTAGCTTAATGAAAAACTTCTTTAGTGGAGAAGAGAGAAAAGTTATGGATATAGTAGCAAGTGATACACAAAAAATATTAGCTTTTTTAAAGCAATAGAGTTTTTATAACTCAAAAATAGAATAGATCAAAAATAAGCAAGGTGTTACTCTCCTTTCACCTTGCTTTTTAAAATAGAAGTAATATATAAATACAAAGCATGTTTTCATTTTTCATTTTTTCTGCTTTGTATTTATATGTTATTTTTATTGTATTTCTACAGAAATAATTTAAATTATTAATATTTAAAAAAGTCCTGAGAACAATAACTTCTCCAGTTTTAAAGAAGAGTTTTTCCTTATAATTTTTTTAACACTCTTCCTCAGGGCTTCTTTAAATATTAAAACCTACTGTTTCTATATACAATATATATTTCATTACTTTGTTATAAAGTGTAATTGAAATTATAATTAGGATATTGTATCATATTGAAGAACCTAAAAATTCATATACTACATATAAATTATACGTAATTTTATATCACTGTAGTTTTTAATAACTAAATCTTCTAATACAAGGATTAATCCCTAATTGCTTCCTTATCTAATTCCCCACTCTTAAGTTTTTTATCATAATCAACTAAATCTTTTTTTACATCCCCACTTAATATAAATAAACCTAAAATATTTGGTAATGCCATAGCTAGTAAAAGCATGAAACTAAAATTAACTAATATATCTGTACTTACAACTGACCCTATTATTGTTAATGATAAAAACAATAGTTTATAAATTATAGAATATTTAGAACCAAATAAATATACCCATGCTCGCTCACCATAATAAGCCCAAGAAATCATTGTAGAAAATGCAAATAAAGCAATACATACTGATAGAATAGCTGGAAACCATGATATTACAGTTCCATATGCTACTGCAGTTAATGCAGCCCCTTCTCTACTATTAATTAGGCCGGCATAAGCTCCATTTGGATCATATACACCAGTAATAATAATAACCAATGCAGTCATAGTACAAATTACAATAGTATCAATAAATGGCTCATAAAGAGCAACCATACCTTGTCTTACTGGATACTTAGTCTTTGCAGGTGCATGGGCAACAGGAGATGATCCTATACCTGCTTCACTAGAAAATACTGCTCTTTGAAATCCTTGTACAAGTGATCCTATAATTCCACCATATAATGCATTTGATGTAAATGCTTCTGTAAAAATCAATCCAAATGCATAGGCTATTTTATCATAATGAAATCCTAATATCCAAAGTGATGCACCAACATAAATAATTGCCATTACAGGGACTAATCTTTCTGTGATACTTGCTATTCTAGAAACACCACCTATTATTACAAAACCTACAAATGAAGCAATAATAAATCCAAAAACTATTGGATTTTCATCAAAAAAACTAACTTCTTGTCCTATAGCACTTACAGCTTGAGAAACTTGAAAAGTATTTCCACCACCTATTGCACCACCTATCATAAAAATTGCAAATAGTATTGCTAAGTATTTACCAAAGACTGGCATCCCTTTTTGTGCCAAACCTTTTGATAAGTACTCCATAGCACCACCCATAACTGTACCATCTTTTAAGAATTCTCTATGTTGTAAAGATAATGTTACTTCTGTGAACTTCAAGCTCATACCTAAAAAACCTGCAACAATCATCCAAAATGTTGCACCTGGTCCACCTAACGAAACAGCTAATGCAACACCAGCTATATTACCAAGACCTACGGTTGCACTAAGTGCAGTCGTAAGTGATCCAAATGGAGGAATAATACCTTTGTCATCTTTTGTCTTGTATCTACCAATTATAATGTGATAAGCATGTTTAAAATATTTAAAACCAACAAAGTTCATTTTAAAAGTAAGATATACTCCACCAATAATTAACCATGCAACTAAAAATGGAATAGTAGTACCTTCAACTAGACCAAATAATATGTCAAAAAACAACATAGCTTCTAATATACTATTTATACTTGTAAAAAATTCACTCATTAATTATCCTACTTATTTATTAATATAAGTTTGACTAAATATAACTTTGACATAAATTATGTTATCCTTAATATATTTAAAAATTAGGAATAATAAATGATGTTAACATTTATAGGAAATGGAAATATGGCTAAAGCCTTAATTGAAGGTTTAGTTAAAACATATGACATTGAAGTGATAGGAAGAAATCAAAAAACTTTAGATGATATTAAAAAAGAATTACCTAAAGTACAAGTAAAATTAATTAGTGATGATGAAGATATTACTGGTAAAAATATTGTTCTTTGTGTAAAACCTTATTCTCTTCCTGATTTAGCACCAAAGCTAAATGGAAAGGCAAATGCAATTTATTCTGTACTTGCAGGTACAACAATTTCTAGCATAAAGTCTCAAATAGATTCAAAAAGCTATATTAGAACTATGCCAAATCTTGGTGCTGCATACTTAAAATCTATGACAACAGTAACAGGTGATGAAGATATAAAAAATACTGCATTAGAAATTTTTAATAAGATTGGATCTACTTTATGGCTTAGTAGTGAAAATGAAATAGATATTGCTACAGGAGTTGCTGGAAGTGGTCCTGCATTTTTGGCATTAGTAGCAGAAAGTTTAGCAGATGGTGCTGTTAATGCTGGACTAAAAAGAGATGATAGTCAAAAGCTTGTGGCTGGTCTTTTTGATGGTTTTGCAAGTCTGATTGCAAATGATACTCCAGCAAATATTAAAGATGGCGTTATGTCTCCAGGTGGTACAACAGCGGCAGGATATGCTGCACTTGAAAAAGCAAATGTTAGACATGGAATGATCGAAGCAATTAAAGATGCTTATGAAAAAGCAAAAGAATTAAAACAAAAAAATTAATAAATTTAAAATATAAGGAAATTAAAATGGCAGAATTAAAAAACATAACAATTACAAAAGAAGCAAATATTTACTATGATGGAAAAGTTACAAGTAGAAGTATCGTATTAGAAGATGGTAGTGTTCAATCTCTTGGAATTATGCTTCCAGGTGAATATACTTTTGGTACTGCTCAAGCAGAGATCATGGAAATGATGAGTGGTGAACTTGATATTAAATTACCAGGAGAGGATTGGAAAACATTAAATACTCCAGAATCTTTCAATGTTCCAGCAAATTCGTCTTTTGATCTTAAAATAAAAACTGTTACTGATTATTGCTGTAGCTATATTCAAGACTAAAAAATAAGGGACATATTAATGGAACAATTTCTAAAGGATGCAAAAGATGCTAGTGGTATAGCATCTACATTAAGTGGTGCTATTAAAAATAAAGTTTTAAACGATATGGCTGATTCATTACTTGAAAATATTTCTAGAATTGAAAATGAAAATAAAAAAGATATTGAATCTGGGAAAGAGAATAATCTTAGTTCAGCATTAATGGATAGACTTCTTTTAAATGAAACAAGAATATCAGATATGGCTACAGCAATTAGAGATATTGCAGCATTAAAAGAGCCTGTAGGGAAAATACATGAAGGTTGGACTACAGATTCTGGATTAAATATACAAAAAGTTTCAGTACCTATTGGTGTAATTGGTATTATTTATGAATCAAGACCAAATGTTACAAGTGATACTGCTGCTTTATGTTTAAAAAGTGGAAATGTTTGTATTTTAAAAGGTGGAAAAGAAGCGTTACATAGTAATACAATTATTGCACAAGTCTTACAAGAAGCATTAATAAAAAATAATCTTCCTAAAGCTCTTGTATCTTTATTACCAGATAGTAGTAGAGAAGCTGTAGCAAATTTAATTAAACAAGATGAATATGTTGACCTTATTATTCCAAGAGGTGGATCAGCATTAATTAAATATATAAGTTCAAATGCTTCTGTTCCTGTTGTAAAACATGATAAAGGTTTATGCCATACATATATCCATAAAGATGCCAATATTCAAAAAGCTATTGATGTATCAATAAATGCAAAATGTAGGCGAGCTGGAATTTGTGGTGCAATGGAAACAATGCTAGTTGATAATGAAATAGCAACGACTATATTACCTCTTCTAAAAGATGAATTTGATAAGTATAATACTGAACTTAGAGGTTGTGATAAAACACAAGCAATTCTAGATATAAATAAAGCAGATTCTAGTGACTGGGAAGAGGAATATTTAGATAATATTTTATCAATCAAAATTGTAGAAAATGTAAAAGAAGCTATTTCACACATTAGACAATATGGTTCTGATCATTCTGATGCAATTATTACAGAAAACTATACAGATGCTGAAACTTTTTTAAATAGTGTTGATTCTGCATGTGTATATTTAAATGCATCTACGCAATTTACAGACGGTGGTCAATTTGGATTTGGAGCTGAAGTTGGAATTAGTACAAATAAACTTCATGCAAGAGGACCAATGGGAATAAATGAACTTACAACATATAAGTTCAAAATATTAGGAAATGGTCAAACAAGACCTTAATCTAAATTAATGGTAGTATTGCATTGTAAGACAATGCAAACTTCCATGCTGCCTGATAATCTTAGAACAATCTATATCTATAATATCTCTATCAGGGAATAATTCTCTAAATATATTTAAAGCTTTTTCATCATTTTTATCACTATAAGTAGGTACTAAAACTGCACCATTTATAATTAAAAAATTAGCATAACTAGCAGGAAGTCTTTCATTGTCATAATATTTTGGACTAATCCAAGGCAATGGCACTAAATTAAATTTGGTCTGCTTTAATTCCTCTTCCATTTTAGATAATTCTTCATAATGCACATCATTTTTATCATCACATTTTACATAACTAATTGTATTAGAATCTACAAATCTAGCTAGCATATCAATATGAGAATCAGTATCATCACCTTCTAAAAAACCATGATTAAGCCATATAATTTTCTTAGCTCCAAAATTAAATTTTAATTTTTGCTCTATTTGCTTTTTAGTAAATTGTGGATTTCTATTTTTTTCTAATAAACAATCACTAGTTGTGAGAATAACACCAGATCCATTTGAATCTATAGATCCACCTTCCAATACAAAATCAATTTTCTTTGTATCATTAAATATTTGTTTATTTATATCATTATCTTTTGATGCGTTAAATTTATTTCCCCAACCATTAAAGGTAAAGTCTAAAAGTTGTAAAGAATCATTTTCTTCTATTGTAATTGCACCAAAATCTCTACACCAAGTATCATCTGTAGATACTTTTTTAAAAATTATATTTTGATTATTTTTTATATTTTTAATAGTAGCTTCATCTTCAAAACATACTAAACATTTTTGATATTTTGCTATTATATTTGCAATAGTGTCAAAAACTGGAATCATCTCATCAAGATAATCATTCCAATCTGTATTTTTATGAGGAAAACAAAGTTGTACATAACTTTGTTCTTCCCATTCTCCCAATAATCTTCTAGTCATTTATTTTTTATATATTGGGCCTAGCTTTTCACCTGCAAGCATATGAAAATGAATATGTTCAACTTCTTGTCCACCATTAGTACCAATATTTGTAATTAATCTATATCCATCAGATTTTACACCTAATGTAAGTGCAACTTCTTGTATAAATGTTGTCATATTGGCCATTATATTTGGTGTCATCTCATTAAAAGACTGAATATGAACCTTTGGGATTATAAGTGCATGAATATTTGCACTAGGATTTATATCTTCAAATGCTAAAAAATTTTCATCCTCTAGTATTGTTTTATTTGGAATTTCACCAGCAATTATTTTACAAAAAATACACATATTTTCTCCTAGTTTTTATCTAATAAAAGTATAACCAAACTATAATAAGCCTTTAGATATAATCGCCATATATTATAAAATAATTATAAACAATTTATAAAACATAGGAGAAATTCTTAATGCAAGAATGGCTAGATAAAATAGAATCATCAGATTCTCTAGATACTTTAGAACAAATACGAATAGATATACTTGGTAAAAAAGGTATCTTAACTGCAGAATTTGCAAGAATGAAAGATGTGCCAAATGAAGAAAAGAAAGAATTTGCACAAAATCTAAATAAACAAAAAACTGCAGTAAATTCTGCAATAGATTCAAAGAAAACAATTTTAATGGCTTTAGCACTTGATCAAAAATTAAAAGCTGAACTTTTAGATGTTACAAAATTCAGCACTACAAATGGAACAGTAGGTGCTACTCATCCAGTTGCTGATACAATGGAAAAAATAACTTCATACTTTCAAAATTTAAACTTTAGCGTAGAAGAAGGTCCTCTAGTAGAAGATGATTTCCATAACTTTGAAGCATTAAATTTACCAAAATTTCACCCAGCAAGAGATATGCAAGATACTTTCTATTGTAATGATGGGAAACTTTTAAGAACACATACTTCTCCTGTACAAATTAGAACAATGATGAACTCTAAGCCTCCAATTAGAATGATTGCTCCAGGAACTGTTTTTAGACGAGATTTTGATATTACACATACTCCTATGTTTAATCAAATTGAAGGACTAGTTGTAGACAAAGAAGATCAAATATCTTTTGCTAATTTAAAGCATGTAATGGTTGAATTTTTACAACATATGTTTGGTGATATTGATGTTAGATTTAGACCATCATTTTTCCCATTCACAGAACCATCTGCCGAAGTAGATATTTCTTGTATCTTCTGTAAAGATGCATCAACTGGAAAGAGTTGTGGATGTAGAGTATGTTCACATACAGGTTGGCTTGAAGTACTAGGTTGTGGTATTGTTGATGAAAATGTATTCAAAGCAGTTGGATATGAAAAAGTTAGTGGTTATGCATTTGGTCTAGGTATTGAAAGATTTGCTATGTTAATTCATAAAATAGGTGATTTAAGATCACTTTTTGAAAGTGATATTAGATTACTAGAACAATTTAAAGGGTCAGCAAAATGATTATTACAAGAAATTGGTTAAATGAATTTATCGATATAAAAGATATTAGTACTAATGATATTTGTTCTGCTTTAAACTCTGTAGGTCTAGAGGTTGATAGTGTAGAAAAAATTGAAATCCCAAATGGGGTAAAAATCGGATTTGTTGAAGCATGTGAAAAGCATCCTGATGCAGATAAATTAAATATATGTCAAGTTAACTTAGGTGAGAGCCAGGTTCAAATTGTTTGTGGAGCTAAGAATGTAGCAGCTGGTCAAACGGTAGCTGTTGCAACGGTAGGTACTGTCTTAGGTGATGATTTTAAAATTAAAAAAGCAAAACTTAGAGGTGTTGATTCTCATGGTATGATTTGTAGTAGTAGTGAAATTGGATTACCTTCTACTAATGATGGTATTTTAGAACTTGATAATTCTATTGGAGAATTAGTATTAGGTCAAGATCTAAATACTCTTGAACTTTTAAATGATGAAGTTATTGAACTTGAACTAACTGCAAATAGAGGAGACTGTCTAAGTATTCATGGTGTAGCTAGAGATCTTAGTGCCTATTTCAATATACGAATAAAGTCTTTCAAGGCAAAAATTAATTTTTCTAAGACTACAATTGGACAAATTTTAAATGTAACATCAGATTCTCATTTAAAAGCAAATGTGACTGTTAGTGCTGCTGACTTTACAAACTTTAAACTTCCTGTATTATATTCATTAAGAACTGCAATAGTATCATGTTATAACAAAAATGAAATACTAACAGCAACTGCTTATGCAACACATTCTTGTGGTGTACTTTATGATGCTACTTCTCATAAGCTAGACAAAGATGATTATGATCTTTGTAAATTAATTATAAAAGAAGATGAAAATGGTTTTGAATCTTTTTATGGAAAAGAAAAAATTTCTACAATTGGTATTAGTACAAATGATATTATAGTTGAAAAAGATAGTGATAATATTCGAAAAATTATATTATCATCTTCATATATAGATCCAGACTATATTTCACAAAAAGTTTATGATACAAAAATCAAAACAGAAGATATATACTACAGAAGTTCAAGAGGTAGTGAATCAAATATAGACGAAGGTAGTGAATATTTACATACAATATTATCTAACTCTGGAGTATTAATACATAAAAGTTCAAAACATTTTATAACAGAAAAAAATCCAGAAATATTAACAATCCAAGTTAAAAAAATAAATGCTATCATTGGACAAGAGATTGAAATTCAAAGAATTATACAAATCTTAGAATCTTTACGATTTAAGATTAAAGTAGCTCAAGATAAAGTTCTTAGTTTAACTATTCCTCAATTTAGACATGATATTAAAAATATTGCTGATGTTACAGAAGAGATAGTAAGAATAATTGGAATTGATAATATTAAAGCAAAACCTTTAGAAATCAAAGAGATGAATAGTATTAACAGTACTTCTAAATCTCTTGTAAAAAAGAATAAAATCAGATTAAAGGCTATTTCAAATAGTTTCTATGAATCTATTTCTTATGTATTCTCTTCAAAAGAAAAACTTAAAAAATATGGATTTGAAACTGTATCTGAAAAGTTAGATATTACTAATCCTATTACCAAAGAGTTAGATACATTTAGAACTACATTATTATTAAATTTAATTGAAGCAACTGCTAATAACTATAAACATGGTTATAATAGCGTTTCATTATTTGAAAATGGTGTTGTATTTGATAAAAATAGAAATGAATCTAAAAAATTAGCATTTGTACATAGTGGATTTAAGGAATCTGAAGCTATCTCAAATAATGGTAAACCACAAATAATGGACTTATTTACTTTTGCATCTAATATATCTAATGTTATTGGAGATTTTGAATTAGAACCAATGAATAAAATAACTAATGACTTTATTCATCCATATCAAAATGCTAATATTATTGTAAATGGAGTAACTATTGGATTTATATCTAAGTTACATCCAAGTGTTGCTAGTGATTATAATATTGCAGATACATTTATATCTCAAATTGATTTTGATTTAATTAATGACAATTTAATTCAAGCTACAGATATATCTAAATATCAATCTTCTAAAAGAGATTTAAGTGTAATTGCACCAAAAGATTTAGAATATAGATTAATTAAAAAAGAGATTAATGCTCTAAGAATCAATGAAATTAAACAGTTTAATCTTGTTGATATATATTCTGACGAAAAATTAGGAAACAATGAATCTCTTACTATAAAATTTGTTTTACAATCTCAAGATAAAACAATGGAAGAGGAAGAGATAACTTCTATTATGAGTAAAATTTTAGAACAACTAAAAGATAAATTAAATATTGGTCTTAGGGATTAGGAACAAATAAATTAAAAAGGATATGTAAGTATGGATAAATTAAGTATAAGTAAACTATTAAAACCATTTAATATTGTAATTGATAATATTGCCAGTGATAAATCTATATCACATAGATGTGCTATGTTTAGTTTACTAAGCAATCAACCATCTACAATCCAAAACTATCTTCGTGGAGAAGACACTATGGATTCACTAAATATTGCTGCTAAATTAGGTGCTACAATAGAAGATCATGGGAAAACTATAATCATAACTCCACCAGAAAAACTTACTGAACCTGATGATATACTTGATTGTGGGAATGCTGGTACAGGTATGAGATTATACGCTGGATTATTAGCTGGTACAGAAGGTAGTTTTGTACTTACTGGTGATAAATACTTAAGATCTAGACCAATGAAAAGAGTTGCTAATCCATTAAGAGATATTGGTGCTAAAATTGATGGAAGAGAAGATGGAAATAAAGCTCCATTGCATATAAGAGGTGGAAAATTAAAATCTTTTAAATATCATTCTCCAATTGATTCTGCACAAGTAAAATCTGCTTTAATATTAGCATCATTAAGAGGCGATGAGCCTAGCTTTTATAAAGAGAATCTTTTAAGTCGTGACCATACAGAACGAATGCTTAGTGGTATGGGAGTAAATATATCTACACAAGAAGATGGATGGATTAAAATTAATCCAATAAAAGAGCCACTAAAACCTCTAAATATTACAGTACCAACTGATCCTTCATCAGCATTCTTTTTTGCTGTAGCTGCTGCAATTACACCAAAGTCTAAAGTTACTTTAAAAAATCTTACTTTAAATCCTACTAGAATTGAAGCTTATAAAGTACTAGAAAAGATGGGTGCTAAAATTACATATATTCAAACAGAAGACGTATATGAACCACTTGGTGATATTATTGTAGAGCATAATGAGCTACATGGAGTAGAAGTATCATCTAATATTGCATGGCTTATTGATGAACTTCCTGCTTTATCTATTGCTATGAGCATTGCTAGTAGTCCTAGTACTGTAAAAAATGCTGAAGAATTAAGAGTAAAGGAAAGTGATAGAATCTCTGCTGTTGTTAATTCTTTAGGATTATGTGGAGTTAAGTTCACTGAATTTGAAGATGGCTATACAATAGAGGGGAATGCTACATTAAATAAAGCTACAATCAATTCTCATGGCGATCATAGAATTGCAATGAGTTTTGCTATAGCTGGTCTATTATGTGATATGGAAGTTGAAGATACACAATGTATTGAAACGTCATTTCCAAATTTTATGGAGATATTAGAAAGCCTAAGAGCTTAATATGAAAGTTGAATTAGCTACACATTATGGATTTTGTTTTGGAGTTAAACGAGCTATAAAAATAGCTGAAGAAAATCAAAATGCTTCAACAATGGGTCCTCTAATTCATAATCAAAATGAAATAAATAGACTACAAGACAATTATGATGTTGGTCTTTATAACACTCTAGGTGAAGTTAAAAAAGATGATACTGTTATTATTAGAACACATGGTATTCCTAAGAATGATCTTACACAATTAAAGAAAAAAGATGCAAAAATAATAAATGCAACTTGTCCATTTGTTACAACTCCTCAACAAATTGTGAAAAATATGTCCGAAGAAGAATACTCTATTTTAATATTTGGAGATGAAAATCATCCAGAAGTTAAAGGAGTAAAGAGTTACGGTAAAGATATAAGTGATGTACACGTAGTTTTAGATGAATCAGACTTAGATAACATTGTATTTAAATATGGAAAAATTGCTACTGTTGCACAAACTACAAGAAAAAAAGAAATATATTTACAAATAGTAAATAAACTAATTTTAAGATATAAAGAAGTTAGAGTATTTAATACTATTTGTGATGCTACATTTGAAAATCAAGCAGCTACAAAAGAACTTGCACAAAAAGTAGATATTATGATTGTTATTGGTGGTAAAAACTCATCAAATACAAAACAATTACTAAATATTGCACAGGACTACTGTATAAACTCTTATCTTATTGAAGATGAACTAGATATAAATTCACAATGGTTTAATAATAAAAATCTTTGTGGTGTAACAGCAGGTGCATCTACTCCTGATTGGATTATACAAAAAGTAGTTAATCAAATAGAAAAACTTTAAGCATATTTTAGATACAATCAACCCTTAATATTAATACGTATACGTAAAAAGGGAAACAATGAGAATTGAAGATATAGAAATAGGTGAAGATGAAAACTTCGCAGCAATGTTTGAGGAGAGTGAAAAAAAGACACAAACTAATACTGTAGTAGATGGTGTAATCGTTGAGATTAATGAAGATAATGTTTTAGTTGATGTAGGTCAAAAGATCGAAGGTTCAATTAATCTTTCTGAAATCAAAACAGCTGACGGTGAATTAAAATACAACGTTGGTGATACTTTACCAGTGATGATGAGTGGATTTAGAGGGGAAAGACCTTCAATTTCACATCAAAAAGTTTTACAAAAAGAACTTGTAGATGCATTCTTTAAAGAACATGGAGAAGAGCCAGAAAACGTTATTGTTAACGGTGTAGTTACTTATGTTAAAAAAAGAGCTGGATTCACTGTTAAAGATGATAATGGTTTAGAATACTTCATGCCAATGGGACATGGTTATTTAAAAGCTGATAATGCACTTGGTAAAAAAGTTGAAGCAAAAGTATTAAAAGTAAATGCTGAACAAAACTCTATTGTAATTTCTAGAAAAGTTCTTATTGAAGCAAAACAAGCATTAAAAGAAGAAACAATCAAAAAAATCATGGCAGAAGACAAGCCTGTAGTTGGAACAATTAAAAAGATTACTAGCTATGGTATGTTTATTGACCTTGGTGGTATTGATGGTTTATGTAACTATAATGAAATATCTTACAAAGGTCCTGTAAATCCTTCTTCTTATTACAAAGAAGGTGATCATGTAGAAGTTAAAGTCCTAAGATATGATGATAAAAAAGGTCATATCTCTTTATCTATTAAAGCTTGTCTTTCTAATCCTTGGGATGAAATGAGAGATCAATTAGAAGCTGGTGATACAATTGGTGTTACTGTTTCTAATTTTGAATCTTATGGTGCATTTGTAGATTTAGGAAATGATGTAGAAGGTCTTCTTCATATTTCTGAAATTTCATGGAACAAAAATCTTAAAAACCCTAAAGACGTATTAACAATTGGTGATGAGATTAATGTTCAAGTTCTTGAATTAGATGCTGATAAAAGAAGATTAAGAGTTTCTTTAAAATCTTTACTTCCAAAACCATTTGAAAACTTCACAGCAACTCATAAAGCTGGTGATGTAATGACTGGTACAGTTGTAACTGTTACTGACTTTGGTGCATTTATTAATTTAGGTGAAGTTGACGGACTATTACATAATGAAGAAGCTAGCTGGGATAATAACTCAAACTGTAAAGATCTTTACAAAAAAGGTGATGAAGTTGAAGTTAAAATTATTAGAATTGATAGAGATAAAGAAAATATTTCTTTAAGCACAAAAAGCTTAACTGATTCTCCAGTAAAAGCATTCCAAGATGCTAACCCAGTAGGATCTATTGTAAAAGCTACAATTAAAGACTTCAAAGAATTCGGTATGTTTGTAAAAATTACTGATAAAATTGATGCACTAGTTAGAACTGAAGATTTCGGACCATTCGAAAAAGATGAAGCTAATGTTGGTGATGAGATTGAAGCAGTTATCGTAAATATCGATACTCAAAGAAATAAAATTAGATTATCAATTAAAAGATTAGAATCTCAACAAGAAAGAGAATTATTAAAAACTGTTAATGATGATACTTCAATGACTTTTGGTGATGCACTAAAAGACAAATTAAGAAAATAATCAAAACTTACAAATAGTGACGAACCTTCGTCACTATTTATATTAAACTAAACATATATACTTATTTTTAGTTTAATATAAAACTTAAAAATAAATTTTCACACAAGGAACCATTATGAGTAAACACACAGTTGTTGTATGTGACCATATCCACGAAAGTGGTTTAGAGATTTTAAAAACTACTAGCGATATTAACTATGTTTATGCTGCAGATATTGATAAAATAGCATTATTAGATGTAATAAAGGATGCTGATGTTTGTATTACAAGAAGCTCTACAGATGTAGATCAAAAGTTCTTAGATGCTGCTACAAATTTAAAAGCAGTAGTACGTGCAGGTGTTGGATATGATAATGTAGATATGGAAGGATGTAGCAAGCAAGGTGTAATTGCTATGAATGTTCCAACTGCAAATACATTAGCTGCTACTGAACTTACAATGACACATATGCTTTCTTGTATGAGAAAAATGCCTTATGCTCATGCTCAACTTAAAGATCAAAGAATTTGGAAAAGAGAAGACTGGTATGGTCAAGAATTATTTGGCAAAAAACTAGGTGTTATTGGGTTTGGTAATATTGGACATAGAGTTGCATTAAGAGCAAAAGGTTTCGAGATGAATGTAGTTACATATGACCCATATATTGACTCTAGTAAAGCAACTGATTTAGATGTAACATATACTACAAACTTTGATGATATTTTAGATTGTGACATCATTACTATACATACGCCAAAAAACGAAGAAACTCTTGGTATGATTAGTGAAGAAGAAATTGCAAAAATGAAAGATGGTGTTATTTTAATAAACTGTGCTAGAGGTGGTCTTTATGACGAAAAAGCACTATTTAATAATTTACAATCTGGTAAAATTGCAATGGCTGGTATTGATGTATTCAATAAGGAGCCTGCTATAGATAATCCATTATTAGATTTACCAAATATTATTGTTACAGCTCATTTAGGAGCAAATACAGTAGAATCACAATTGAAAATTGCAACTCAAGCAGCTGAAAATGCAATAGAAGCAGCTAGAGGTATTGGTTATCCTCATGCATTAAATTTACCAATTGATGAATCAAAAATTCCAGCATTTGTAAAGCCTTATTTAGAGTTAACTCAAAAAATGGCATTCTTAATTGCTCAAATGGATAAATCAGCTATAAAATCAATTAAAATTGAGGCAGAAGGTGAAATTGGTGATTACCTTGATTCTCTTAATACATTTGCAACTGTAGGAGCACTTACAACTGCTCTTAGTAATGAAAAAATAAACTATGTAAATGCTACATTTATAGCAGATGAAAAGAATATTAAATTAGATGCTTCAAAAGTAGCAAATAATAGTGGATATAAAAATAAAGTAACTGTTAAAATTACTACAACAAATGGTGTAAACAGTGTAAGTGGTACAATCTTTAATGAAGATGTACAAAGAATTATTGCAATTAATAACTTTATAATGGATATTGAACCATCTGGAAAAATGATTTTAGTAACAAACTCTGATATACCAGGTGTAATTGGAGAAGTTGGTAAAACTCTTGGTGATAGTAGCATTAATATTTCTGACTTTAGATTAGGTCGAAATGATGCTGGAGCATTAGCAGTAATCTTAGTAGATAATGAAGTGACAAAAGAAACACTTACAAAATTAGAAAATTTAGAAGCAGCAACATCTGTTTGCTTCGTAAAAATATAAGGGGTATTATTATGGCATTAGGAATGAGTGATTTAAAAAAAGGTTTAAAGATTGAAGTTGATGGTATTCCATACAAGATTACAGATTACGCACATGTAAAACCAGGTAAAGGTGCTGCATTTGTTAGATGTAAAATTTGGAACTACCTAAACGGGAAAACAATTGAAAAAACTTTCCATGCTGGTGATAAATTTGGAACTCCTGATTTAGAACAAAAAACTATGCAGTTTTTATATGATGATGGTGAGATGCTTCAATTTATGGATACTTCTACTTATGATCAAATTGGACTTACTTATGAACAAGTTGGTGATACAGAAAAATGGATTATTGATGGTATGAATGTAGATATGATGTTCTTTAAAGGTGAGGCAATCACAGTTGAAGCACCCCTTTCTGTAAATATGAAAGTTGTTGAAACTCCACCAAACTTTAAAGGTGATTCTCAAGGTGGTAAAAAACCTGCTACTTTAGAATGTGGTGCAGTTGTTCAAGTTCCATTCCATATTGTTGAAGGTGACATGGTTAAATGTGATACTAGAACTGGTGAATATACAGAGAAAGTTAAATAGGTATTAAAATGTCAAATACACTTTTACAAAAACAAGCAGATACAATTAGATTTTTAGCTGCAGATATGGTACAAAAAGCAAACTCTGGACACCCAGGTGCACCTATGGGTATGGCTGATATTGTTACTGTATTAAGCAAACATTTAAAACTTGATCCAGCAAATTCTTCATGGTTAAATAGAGATAGATTAGTATTCTCAGGTGGTCATGCTTCAAGTATGGTATATTCATTATTACACCTTTGGGGATTTAATGTAACAATTGAAGATATTAAACAATTTAGACAAACTGGATCAAAAACTCCAGGTCATCCTGAATTTGGTCATACACATGGAGTAGAAATTACTACTGGTCCTTTAGGACAAGGTATTGCTAATGCTGTAGGTTTCGCTATGGCTTCAAAATATGCTTCATTTTCTTTAAATACTCAGCATACAGATGTAATTGATCATCATGTATATTGTTTATGTGGAGATGGAGATCTACAAGAAGGTATCTCTTATGAAGCACTTTCAACTGCAGGTCACCAAAATCTTTCTAATATGACATTAATCTATGATTCAAATGACATTACAATTGAAGGTGATATCTCAATTGCATGGAGTGAAGATGTAAAGACAAGATTTGAAGCTATTAATTTTGATGTTATTACTATTGATGGTCATGATTTTGATGCTATTGAAAATGCATTAACTTCTTCAAGAACGTCTTCTAACCCGACTTTAATCATAGCTAAAACTGCTATTGGTAAAGGTGCTGCTACTATGGAAGGAAGCCACCATACACATGGTGCTCCTTTAGGTAATGATGAATTAGCAGCTTCAAAAGCTAAAGCAGGATTTAATCCAGAAGAATCATTTGTAGTTCCAGCTGAAGTTAAAGCAGCATTTGATAAAACTGAAACTGGTGCATTACAAAGTAAAGCTTGGGGTAAACTTGTTAGAAAAGATTTACCTTTAAGTGAACAAAATGAAACTTTAAATGCTCTTTTAAATCCTGATTATTCAAAAGTTCAATATCCAGATTTTAGTGAAACTGCTGAGATTGCAACAAGAGATTCAAATCATAAAATTTTAAATGCAATTGCAAAAGCTGTACCATCATTTTTAGGTGGAAGTGCTGACCTTGCACCTTCAAATAAAACTGAATTAACTGGTCTTGGTGATTTTCCAAAAGGTAGAAATATCCATTTTGGAATTAAAGAACACTCAATGGCAGCAATGGCAAATGCAATGAACTTATATGGTTTATACAGAGTATTTTCTGCTACATTCTTTATCTTTAGTGATTATTTAAAACCAGCTGCTAGAGTTGCTGCATTAGCAAATATTCCTCAACATTTTGTATGGACACATGATTCTATTGGTGTTGGTGAAGATGGTGCTACACATCAACCAATTGAACAATTATCTCAATTTAGAGCAATTCCAAACTTTTATACATTTAGACCTGCTGATGCTACTGAAAATGTAAAATGTTGGGAAAAAGCATTAACTATGTCAGCACCTACTGCATTTGTATGTTCAAGACAAAAGTTAAAAACATTAAAGCCTACAAAAGTACATGGTGATGTATCAAATGGTGGATATTTATTAACACAAAGAGATGATGCAACAGTAACACTTATGGCTTCTGGTAGTGAAGTTATGTTATGTTTACAAACTGCATGTGTACTTGAAGATAAAGGTATTAAATGTAATATCGTATCTGTTCCTTGTTTTGATCTTTTATGTGAACAAGATAAAGAATATATTGATACTATTATTAATCCATCACATACTGTAATTGCAGTTGAAATGGCAACAGCTATGGAATACTATAAATTTGCTGATCATGTTATTGGTATGACTGGATTTGGTGAAAGTGGACCAGCGAATGAATTATTTGAAAAATTCGGATTCACTAAAGAACAACTTTCTCAAAATATAGCTAATTATCTAGCATAATACAAAAAGCAATAAGATTCTTTTCTTATTGCTTTAATCTTCCCTTATAATTAATGCCATTAAAAAATCTAAATACAGAACAACTTAACTCAGCAACTTGTCAAAATGGAAATAATCTAATTATTGCTAGTGCTGGTACAGGTAAAACATCTACTATTGTAGGAAGAATTGCTCATCTTTTAAATACAGGCTCAAAACCAGAAAACATCTTACTTTTAACCTTTACAAATAAAGCAGCTGCAGAAATGATAGCAAGAGTAGCAAAGTACTTTGGAGAAACAACAGCAAAAGCTATTATGTCAGGTACATTTCATAGTGTTAGTTATAAATTATTAAAACAATTAAATATAAAAATAACACTAAAAAGTCCAAGAGAATTAAAAACACTTTTTAAATCAATTTATGAAAAACGAGTATTTCCAGAATTTGATGAAAAGTCACCACCATATGATGGAAACTATTTGTATGATTTATATTCTTTATTTTTAAATAGTACTTATGATGAAAATTTCGAACAATGGATTGGAAATAAAAATGAAGATCAAAAAAAATATACACTAATATATCAAGATGTAATAGACGAATTTGATAAATTAAAACTACAATATGGCTATGTAAATTTTGATGATTTATTATTATTAATGATTAAAGAACTCTCAAAACATAATTTTACTTTTGATGAGATACTTGTAGATGAATATCAAGATACAAATCCATTACAGGGTAAACTTCTTAATGCATTTAAATCAAATAGTTTATTTTGTGTTGGTGATTATGATCAAAGTATTTATGCATTTAATGGCTCAGATATAGGTATTATCTCATCATTTGCCACGAGATATGAAAATACAAAAGTATTCACTCTAAATAAGAACTATAGATCTACAGCCCCTATTCTTTCTCTTGCAACAAAAGTAATAAAAAATAATGATAGATTGTATGAAAAAAAATTAGAAGTTGTAAGAACCGAGCCTAATTACAATCCAAAACTTTTAACATTTAGTGAGCTTTATGATCAATATGATTATATTGCACACAATATTTTAAAAACACAAACTCCACATGAAGAGATTGCTATTATATATAGAAATAATTCAACAGCAGATGGTATAGAAGCAAACCTAAGAGATCTTGGTATAAAATCAAAGCGTAAAGGTGGTCATAGCTTTTTTGATGCAAGAGAAGTAAAAGCAATCCTTGATATGATTGTCTTAATGGTAAATCATAATGATATGATGGCATTTATTCATTTAATAGAATATGGTAAAAATATTGGAAAAGCAATAGCAAAAGAAATTTTTGATGCTCTAATTAAATTAGGTCATGGAAGTTTAATAGATGGTCTTATGTATCCAGATGAAGAGATTAAAAATCCATACAAAAGTGATAAAATTAAAAATGTTCAACTTGGGCTTTTTGATGATTTTATAGAATTAGGAAGTGTAGGAAGATTTAAGCCACTTGGATTCGATGAAGATTTTTTAAGTAATCCAATTTTAAAACATCCAAAATTAAGTCTTGATTCGGCTAGTTTTCTTTTTCAATTTTATAAAATTATAAAAGAACTAAAAAGAATTAAAAATCCGAAATCTATGATATCTCATATTCAAAAACATCAATTTTTTAAAGATATTTGTGACTCTATTTGTACACTTCGTGCAAAACAAAAAGATGGATCTATTAATGAAGAGATTAAAAAAACTGCTTTATTTAAAGTGACACGAAAAGTTGAAATATTAAAGCACCTATCAACTCATCATACAAACCTACAAAAATTTATAAATGCTATGATTTTAGGTGGAGGAGAGCTAAGTGAAGGCGAAGGTGTAAACTTATTATCTATTCATGCTAGTAAGGGTTTAGAATTTAAAGAAGTCTATGTAATTGATCTTATGGATGGTAGATTTCCAAATAGAACTCTTATGAGTAAAGGTGGTAGCTTAGAAGAAGAAAGAAGACTATTTTATGTGGCAGTTACAAGGGCAAAAGATATTTTATACCTAAGCTATGCTAAATATGACAAAATTAAAAAGATGGATTTTATACATAGTCCATTTTTAGAAGAAGCAGGATTGGTAGGTAAAACAAAAGAAGCGGGGAAATGATTAGTTTCCCCTATTGTAGATTTAGTAAAGTGGTACTACGAGTATAAACACAACCACTACAAAGGTAATAATTAGCTTTGTCAAAATGAAGCCTTTCATAAAAGCTCCACCGCTTAACTTATAAAGTTCCCACTAATAAAAAAGGCAGAGTTTAACCCCTGCCCTTTTTAACATCCCTTTAAACGATAAATAATCAGTTTATCTAAGGACTTCATTTTGTTACATATAAATTATATCAAATAATATTTACTATGTCAATAGATAAAAATCAACTATTTTTAGTCCCCACCATATCCCTAAGATTTTCATAATTCTTCTTGCTCTCATCAATAGCTTTATCCACAGCAAAACCTTTCATAACAATATCATATAATTTCGGCTTATTTTTTCGCCAATTTCTAAGTGTTCGTGCATCTATATCTAGTATTCTTGCCATATCTTGTTGAGTTAATTTCATATAAAACATTACATTAGGTATAACTTCTGGTTCAGCTACAGTTGATGGGACATCATATACTGCCGGTGATAGTATTAGCGTAAGTGATTCAGATAGAGATGCAAATATAAATTTTAAATTTGGTATAGTTAATACGAATGCAAGATATTATATACAATCAGGAGATATATATGATGTTGATGGTATATCTTATAAATCAACTACTTTAAATTATGAAAGATTTTTAGATTCAAATATAAATGGATTTAAACCATATTTAGGAGCACATATTGGGAAAGGGAAGTTAGATGTTTTAGGATATAACAACACTGGTACTGAATATGGTATTCAAGTTGGAGCACTTAAACAAATTAATAATAACTTATCATTTGAATTAGGTTTAAGACATAGTAGAAGTAATGCAAAATTAACTGATTCTACAGTGGCGACTACTGAATCTGGAACTATTGGATCAAGTACTTATTCATTAACTAATGCTGTATTAGAAGCATCTATAGAAGCTGAAAAAATGACATCGTTATTTATTGGTCTTAACTACAAATTTTAAGCATTATTCCAAAAATCAAAATTTAACGCGAATTTACTAAAGAGGCTTAACTAGCCTCTTTAATTCTTTAGGAATATGAGCAAATGCCATCTCATCTTCTTTTATAAACTTACCATCTTCATAAATAGCAATATCTACACTTTGAGCTTCAGCTCTAAATAATAATAATTTATAAGTAATATTATCTTTTGAGAATTCTAAATTTTTCTTTCGAAGGTCTACAAATTTTAATTTTTTTCTAGCCATCTATTTTATTTTTATACCATTATCTACTAATTCTATTTTTTCTTCTAATATCAAAGTTTGTAATGATTTTTTAAAGTTCTTTTTACTTAGTCCAAATATTTTTTGAATTGCATCTGGATCACTTTTTGATGTATATGGTAAATATCCATTATTTTTTTCTAAAAGCTCAATTATCTTAGCTGTAGCAGCATCTGTACTTTCTTTTGTTCCAATTGGTTGTAATGATACATCAACCTTTCCATCATCTCTTACAGCTTTGATATATGCTTTTTTTATATCTCCTGTATGAAGTTTTTCAAATACTTCATTTTTATATATTACACCCTCATAGTTATTATCAATAATTACTTTATATCCAAGAGGAGTATGTGCAATTATCATGATACTCACTTCATCATTTCTTTTAAAATGACTTGTCTCATTAGATAAAAAAGATGTGATTTTTTCTACCCCAATAAGTCTATTAGTTTCTTCATCTTCTATAATTCTAATAATTCTTCTATCTCCATTTTCAAATGGATTTTTTTGTTTATTTCTAGGCACTAATAAATCTTTTGGAAGTCCTATATCTACAAATGCTCCAAATCTAGCTACATCAACAACTTTTGCAAATACAAATTCATTCTTCATTCCTAAAGGTTTTGTTGTTGTAGATACTAGTCTATCTTCACTATCTGTATATATAAATACTTCAATAGTATCATCAAATTCCATCTCTTTAGTAACATATGAATTTGGAAGTAATACTTCTTCTTCATTTAATGCTTGTAGATAAAGTCCATTATCTGTTTCTCTTAAAATTTTAAGTGTATTAATTTCACCTAACTTAATTTGTTCGTTCATATTCGTTTTACTTCTTTCATATGCTATAATATACACATTATAACTAAAGGTATTAAAATTATGAGTAAAGATCATTTAAAAGAATTTATTGGATTTGGTATAGCAGGTAACTTTGCACATCATTTAGATCAAGCGGGAGAAGCAGCAGATTTTGTAAATGTTGTTGTTGAAGAAGAAAATGCACCTAAAGGTATATTCCCATTTTATTTACCTAATAGTGATACATTTTTAGGAACATATCCATTATCATCAAATACTTTAGTTTATCCAAGACATGACGATAATTTACAAATGGAACCAGAGGTTGGCCTTATATGTGAATTAAAATATGATGGTACTAAAGTTATTGATTTAGTTCCAAACTATTTTACTGCATATAATGATGCAACAATTAGAAAAGAAGGTGCTTCTAAAATAAGCCAAAAGAAAAATTGGGCAGAGCAAACAAAAGGAATTTCATCACATATAATTCCTATTGATAAATTTGAACATGGTGGAATTATGGATAGTTATCATATTGCTTCATTTATTAAAAGAAATGGTACTACTCATATGTATGGTCAAGATTCGGCAGTAATTACATATAATTATTTTTATGAAAAGTTAAAAAATTGGATTATTAAAAAACTAAATGAACAACAAGATAATGGACCTCTAGAAGATTTATCTTCTCATTTAAAAAGTTGTGATTACCCAACACAAATGATTATCTCTATTGGAGCTACAAGCTATACTGATTTTGGAGAAAATAATTATCTAAAAATTGGTGATGAATGTTTTGTATTTATTTATGATTCAAATAAATACTCTTTAGCAGAGATTGAACAGTTTGTTAAGAATGATGAAATATTACAAAAAGAAGATATTTCAATTTTAAAACAAACTATAATATAAAGAGAGTTTTATAAACTCTCTTGTGCTTTTTTAATAAGCTCATTTAATTTTTGTTCATAAAGTTTAGCTTTTTGTTCATTAGTAGATTCAAATCTTGTTACAAGTACAGGTGTAGTATTTGAAGCTCTAACTAATCCCCAACCATCTTCAAATATAACTCTTACACCATCTACATCTATAATATCTTTGATAATTGGAAAATCATCTTCTGGCTTTTGTAAAAGCTCTTTTACTTTGTCAATTAAAGGAAATTTTTCTTCTTCTGTTGTATATACTTTTATCTCTTCTGTTGAATATGTTTTTGGTAAAGCATCAATTTCTTTATCTATATCCATACCATTTTGTATTAATTCAAGTAGTCTAAAGGTAGCATATACAGCGTCATCAAATCCAAAATATCTATCATTGAAGAAAATATGTCCAGAAACTTCTGCTGCAAAGTCTGCATTTGTTTCATTTATTTTTACTTTTAGATTACTATGTCCAGTTTTGTACATAATAGCTTTACCACCATCTGCATTAATTTTATCATACATAACTTGCGTACATTTCACTTCACCAATAACTGTAGGTTTATCCATAGTAGAAGCAAATAAAATTGCCATAATGTCACCTTTTACATTATGTTTTTTAGTTAAAAATGCAATTCTATCAGCATCACCATCATAAGCAAATGCATATTTATATTCACCTTTTAGTGCTTCAATTACATCTTTTAAATTTTTTTCTTCACTTGGATCTGGATGATGATTTGGAAATGTTCCATCAGGATCACAATATATTCCATCATAATTTAGTTCTAACTTATCGAGAATTTCAGTTAAAACTGTATCTGCTACACCATTTCCACAATCAATAATAAATTTATCGCTCATACCTTTTAGATGGCTAAATTCTTTTACCATCCAATCTATATACATAGATTTTGCATCTATTTTTGTATAGACTTCATTTGTTTCAATTACCATATTTTGATTAGCAATAATCTTATCTCCAAGAGCATATATTGCATCTGCAAAAAATGGTTTATGATCTATAGTCATCTTAAATCCATTATATTCACTTGGATTATGACTTCCTGTAATCATTATTGAAGCATCAGGTTCAATACCATCAAATTTTTGAAAAGTAGAAAAATAATTAACTCCAGTAGCAACCATTCCCATACCAAGAACTTTACAACCAGCCTCATTTAATCCACTTGTTAAATATCCAAAAAGTTCTGGAGAATGAGTCCTAGCATCGTATCCAACTACTACTGTTGGTGTATTATTAGTTTGTTTTATAGCTTCTAATCCAAAGTAATAACCAAGTAATTTTATACTTTGCTCATTTAATTCTTCAGGTACTATACCTCTAATATCATATTCTCTAAATATTGATTTTTTAATCATCATTTGCCTTAATAATTTTTAATATATAATATTGTATCTAAACAATAGGAAATATTTAATGAAAATACGAGTTTACTACGAAGATACAGATGCTGGTGGTGTTGTATACCATTCACAATATTTAAACTTTTGTGAAAGAGCTAGAAGTGAATTGTTTTTTACAAAAGGTTTATCTCCACACAAAGAAAATGAATTTTTTGTTGTAAAAAGTTTACAAGCAGATTATATCAAAAGTGCTAAATTTGCAGATCTTTTAGATATACAAACAAAAGTAATCGAACAAAAAAAAGCTTCTCTTGTTTTATCTCAAATAATTTTAAATGAAAAAGATGAAATTTTATTCAAAATGGAAGTACAAGTTGCATATTTAAAAAATAGAAAACCTTATAGAATTCCAGAAAATATTTTGAATATATTTTAAATATTTTCTTATTTACACAATTTTACAAGAAGAAACATAGATCTAAGTACTATTATATCTATGTTTAATAAATAAATAGTTATCATAATATAATGATGTCACATTCATGTCAATTTTAACCTAAAAGGTATTTATATGAGAAACTTTCTTAACAACTTAACTATTAAACAAAAAATGTATTCATTGAATATTGGAATACTTATTGCCTTAATGTTTTTAGTTGGATATACAATACAAAAAGTTAGTTCTATAGAAGATGAATTTACAAATATTAGTAAAATAGTCGTTAATATCGAGAACGAAGAGCTACGCCAATCTGAAAAAGCCATAAATAATATTATTAATGATATTAAGTTTGGATTACCTATGTGGGTAATAATTAATATAATCATGTCTATAATTTTATTTATAGGTATTAAAAGTGTTGTCAATAATATATTAAAAACGGAAATTGGATTATTAGAATTCTTTAAATACTTAAATAGGAAAAGTGATAAAATATCAACTATTGATATTCATACAAATGATGAATTAGGTATTATGGCTAAAGCCATTAATGAAAATATGTTAGCGACTAAGGCAAATTTAGAATCAGATGTGTCACTTATTGATAATACAGTTAAAATTGCAGATGCAGTAAAACGAGGACATCTAAAATCAAGAATTAAAAAATCATCACATAATCCTGAATTAAATAGACTAAAAGATGTTGTAAATGATATGCTTGATACTGTTTATAATAATGTTAATTCAATTCTACATATACTAACAAAATATACTGATTATGACTATAAAAATAAAGTTGATGTATCTAATATGAGTGCACAAATGAAATCATTAGCAATGTGAGTGAATGAACTAGGTGATGCCATTACAAAGATGCTTATAAGTAATAAAAAGAATGGTTTAATTTTAGATGACTATTCTGATACATTAATGGAAAATGTTGATAAAATTAGTTCAAGCATGAATCAACAAGCTGCATCACTAGAAGAAACAGCTGCATCTGTAGAAGAGATCACATCAATTATTAAACAAACTACAGATAAATCACAAAGTATGGCATCTTTAGCAACGCAAACAAAATCTAGTGCAACTAATGGTAAAGAACTTGCAACAAAAACAGCAAATGCTATGGATGAAATAAATGATTCCACTACTGCAATTGCAGATGCAATTACAGTAATTGATCAAATTGCATTCCAAACAAATATTTTATCTTTAAATGCAGCAGTAGAAGCAGCAACAGCGGGAGAAGCTGGTAAAGGATTTGCAGTAGTTGCAGGGGAAGTAAGAAACCTAGCCGCAAGATCAGCAGAAGCAGCAAATAGTATCAAAAACTTAGTAGGTCAAGCTACTATTAGAGCAAATGAAGGAAAAACAATTGCGTCAAATATGATTCAAGGATATGATGAGCTTGACAATAATATTGTACATACAACTGAATTGATTGAAGATGTTGCATTAGCAGCAAAAGAACAATTAAGTGGTATTGATCAAATTAATAATGCAATTTCTGAACTAGATCAAGTTACACAAGCAAACGCAACAATGGCAACGGATACAAATCAAATTGCAATTTATACAGATAAAATCGCAAAAGAAGTTGTAGATGAAGTAAATGAAAAAGAGTTTGATGGAAGAGATACAATAGATATTAGTGATGTTAAAAATACTCGTGCTGCAAAAGTTGCTGCTGGAGAAAATATTAATTTAAAATTTTCTAAAAAATCTAAAACAAATTTAAAACAAGAAAACATACAAGTATCTACAAAAACTATAGATGTACCTCAAAACAATGATGAATGGGATTCTTTTTAATTAAAAAATTCCATTTCATAAAGTAATTAGCTAGTTAATAGATCTTTTAAACTTTGGCTTGGTTGTTTTCCATCTAATATTAGTTTAACTTCTTTTGCAATTGGTGTATATATATTATGCTCTATTGATAGTTTATTAATAGCTTCACTTGTCTTTACACCTTCTGCTACTTCACCTAACTCTTCTAAAATAACATCTAAACTTTTATTTTGTGCAAGTCCTAATCCCACTCTAAAATTACGACTTAGTTCACTGGAAGCTGTTAAAAACAAATCTCCTGCACCACTTAAGCCCATAAAAGTTTCATCTTTGGCACCAAAATGATCACCAAATCTTGCCATCTCAACAAGACCTCTTGATATTAAACTAGCTCTTGCATTTAATCCAAGCTCTAATCCATCACAAATACCACTTGCAATTGCTAATACATTCTTATATGCACCTGCAACCTCTGCACCCATTACATCATCACTATAGTATGTTTTTATAAAAGAAGGGAAGAAAGTGTGAAATTCATTGTAGTAAGTTTGTGAAGCAGAATTAATTACTATTGCTGCAGGTAGTCCTTTAATTACTTCAGAAGCAAACGATGGACCAGAAATAAAGCCTAAATTTTCATTAGGTACAAAATCTTTATATATATCTTGCAAAAACTCTCCAGTACTTGCTTCAATCCCTTTTGCAGCAACTAAAACTTTTTGATTTCTAAATACAAAATTATCTTTTAGCCAAGACCTTATACTCTGAGCAGGAATTGCTATTACTAAATATTCACAAGCTAAAGCTTCATCTAATGATACAAAACTCTCAATATCTTTTTTTGTTCTACTTGTTATTAAACACTTTTGATTCTGTGAAAGTGCATAATGAAGAGCTTGCCCCCATTTACCTGCACCAATTACACAAATAGTACTCATAATATTAAGAAAGTCTTTCTTTAAGTAATTTATTTACAACTTGAGGATTTGCACTACCTTTTGATTCCTTCATAGTTTGACCTACAAAGAAACCAAATAGTTTATCTTTACCTGATTTATATTGTTCAACTTTATCTTCATTTGCAGTTAAGATACCATCAATTATTGCTAAAATTGCACCATCATCAGATACTTGTTTAAGTCCAAGTTTTTCAATTACTTCATCAACTGAAACATCATTTTCCATTAAGTAATCAAGCACTTCTTTTCCAGCTTTTCCAGAAATGTCTCCAGATTCAATAGACTTTACTAAAGATCCAAGCTTTAATGAATCTACTGGAGATGTTGTAATATTCATACCTTCTGTAAATCTTCCTTGAAGTTCAACAGTTAGCCAAGTCGTAGCTAGTTTTCCACTAATTCCTTGAGACATCATCTCCTCAAAATAATGTGCTGTTTCTTTTGTACTACAAATTACACCAGCATCGTATTCTTTTACACCAAAATCTTTTACAAATCTTTCTTTTTTTGCATCTGGAAGTTCTGGAATATCAGAATATTTTTCAATCATCTCTTCTGTAACAATCAATGGAAGTAAGTCTGGATCTGGAAAATATCTATAATCAGCAGCATCTTCTTTCCCTCTCATAGATCTAGTTTCACCTGTATTCACATCAAAAAGTCTAGTTTCTTGAACAACTTCTTGTTCATATACACCGTCTTCCCACGCTTCAGTTTGTCTTTGTACTTCATAATGGATTGCTTTTTCAATAAATTTAAAACTATTCATATTTTTAATTTCACATCTTGTATAAAGCTTTTCATCACCTTTTGGTCTAATAGATATATTTACATCAGCTCTAAATGATCCTTCTTGCATATTTGCATTTGATATATCGATATATTTTACAATTGAATGTAGTTTTTTCATATATAAGATTGCTTCTTCCGCACTTCTCATATCTGGTTCAGATACGATCTCTAATAGTGGAGTTCCTGCTCTATTTAAATCTACTTTTGAATGATCTCCAGCATGTGTATTTTTCCCTGCATCATTTTCTAAATGAGCTCTTGTAACACCAATTGTTTTTTGGCTTCCATCTGGAAAATCAATAATAACTTCACCCATATCAACAACAGCTACTTCAAATTGAGATATTTGATATCCTGTTGGTAAATCTGGATAAAAATAGTTTTTTCTATTAAAGATTGATTTTCTATTAATAGGAGCATTAATTGCTGTTCCTAATTGAATAGCTTTATGTACAGCTTCTTTGTTTAGTACGGGTAATGCACCTGGTAGTCCTAAACACGTAGGACATACATTTGTATTTGCATCTGCTCCAAAACTTGTAGCACAATCACACCATAATTTACTATTTGTATTTAATTGTGCATGTACTTCTAAACCTATTACTACTTCAAACATATATTCTATTCCTTATCTTACTACATCAATATCAGCATTTAATCTTAGCTGACTAAAGTAATTTTTTAAAAATTGATTTTCTCTATTTTTCATTATTATTTCAAATACTTTATCTTTTACTTTTTCAAAAGGTAAAACTGTAATTTCTTTCTTTTCTTTTACAAAATACATTATAAAACTTTTATCATCTTGTGCAATTTTTGTAAATTTTCCATTATCAATACCATTTATTAAGTACCTGATATTACTACTTGATGTTGCCATATCTATAGTTTCATTTGTTCTAGTAATTGCTTCATTAAAAAACATTGGGTTTTTTGATACTTGAACTAATAAATCTTGATTTATTGCACTATATTTTATTACATCTATTTTAGCCGCAATACTAAATAGTTTTTGATTATTATCGTAGTATATTTTAATATCTTCATCTGTAGCATATCTTAGTTTACCTGCTAAAACTTTTTTTGATAATTTTGCTTTTAATAGTTTTTTCTTAATATCATTAACAAAAATGTCATAGTTTGTTTGAGCTTTAACTGCTTGTATAAATTGATCTAATGTCATATTGTTTGAAGCAGCTATTTTTTCCATATGAGCTTCTATATCTAATTGATCAACTATAATATGATTACTTGTAATCTCTTGATCAAATAGCATCTCATCAACTATTAAATTTACAGCATCTTGCTTATTAATATTTAATAATTGCATTTTAGTATCAATATCTGCTAAAGTAATTATGTCATTATTAACTTTAATCGCAATTGCATCTATAAGTCCTGCAAAAGCAATTGAACTAGCTACAAATAATGATAGTAATATTTTACTCATTTTTATCCTTTAATTTGCCTATAATTAAAGTCATTTTATCATATAATTGCTTTATGAAAACAATTACTTTAAAATCACCATTTGATATGCATTTGCATTTAAGAGACAACGATATGCTAAAATTAGTAGCACCTTTAACATCTGATACTTTTACAGGTGCTATTATTATGCCAAACCTTGTACCTCCTGTAGATACTAAAGAAGCTGTGACTGCTTATAAAAATAGAATTATGGATGCAGTTAGTGATAAAACATTTAATCCTATGATGACATTATTCTTCAAGCCTTATACAAAAGAATTTTTAGAAGATGTAAGAGATGAAATAACAGCATTAAAACTTTATCCAGCAGGTATTACAACTAATAGTGAAGGTGGTGTAGAGTCTATTGATACTATAGCACTTGCCCCTACATTAAATGCAATGATAGACCTTGATATTCCATTATGTATCCATGGGGAGACAAATGGATTTGTTATGGATAGAGAAGCTGAATTTATGTCAGTATATGAAGAATTAGCAATAGCATTTCCAAAATTAAAAATTATTATGGAACATATCACTACAAAAGATGCAGTAGAAATGGTACAAAAATATGATAATTTATACGCAACGATTACACTACAACATCTTTTAATTACTTTAGATGATGTTGCAGGTGGAATGCTTCAACCACATCTATTTTGTAAACCAATTGCAAAAAGATATGAAGATAGAGATGCATTATTAAATATTGCATTAAGTGGTCATCCAAAAATTATGTTTGGTAGTGATTCTGCTCCTCATCCAAAACATGCAAAAGAAGCATGTGGGTGTGCAGCTGGTGTATTTACATCACCTATTGCACTACAAGTTCTTGTGGAACTATTTGAAAAAAATAATTGCTTAGATAATCTACAAAAATTTATATCTGATAATGCATGTAAAATATATAACATGAAACCGTCATCAAAAGATGTTACTTTAGAAAAGAAAGATTTTATAGTGCCAAAAGCTTATGAAGCATATGGAGAAACTGTAGTACCTATGTATGCAGGTGAAACTATTACTTGGAGTATTAAGTCTTAATAAAATTGACTTAATTATTTTTAGGGGAAGAAGTTTAACTTCTTCCCCTTTTTTATTATTCTAAAATAGACTTAGAACATATCCGTTCTAAGCATTGCACCATTAGAAGCATTTGTAACTAATGCTCTATACTGTTTTAACCAAGAAGATTTAATCTCTTTTTTAATTGGAGTAAAATTAGCTTTTCTTTTAGCAATCTCTTCATCACTTAGATCAACAGATAATATATATTCATCAACATCAATATGTATAGAATCTCCATCTTCAAGTAATCCTATCATACCACCTTCAGCTGCTTCTGGACTTACATGTCCAATAGATGCTCCTCTAGTAGCTCCAGAGAATCTTCCATCAGTAATAAGAGCAACAGTATCGCCCATACCCATACCCATAATAAGTGAAGTTGGAGCTAGCATCTCTTGCATACCTGGACCACCTTTTGGACCTTCATATCTAATTACTACTACATTTCCATGAGTTACTTTACCATCAATAATACCAGCAATTGCTTCATCTTGAGAATTAAAACAAACAGCAGTACCTGTAAATACTCTATCTCCAGTAATACCTGCAGTTTTAATAACAGCACCTTCTTGAGCCAAGTTACCATATAAAATCGCTAATCCACCAACTTCTGAGTATGGATTATCAATAGTGTGAATAATATTTGTATCTTTAATTTTAGCTGTAGCAATTCTTTCTTTTAAAGTTTCACCAGTAATCATAAGGTTGTCAATTAGTACACCATCTTCACCACCTCGTTTATCCATCTCATGCATTACAGCATTAACACCACCAGCCTTATCAATATCTTGCATATGAACTGTAGTTAATGATGGAGATATTTTAGCTATATGTGATACATTCTTAGAAATTGTATTAATATCTTCAAGATTGAAATTTGCCTTTGTTTCTCTTGCAATTGCTAACATATGAAGTACAGTATTAGAAGACCCACCCATTGCCATATCAACAGCAAATGCATTTCGTACAGCATTTTCATTTAAAATATTTGTCATATTATATTTTGCTTTTTCTGCCATTTCCATCTTAGCAATTTCACAAACTCTTCTAGCAGCATTTCTATATAAGTTTTCTCGCTCTTTTGTAAGTGCTAAAATTGTTCCATTTCCAGGAAGGGCAATACCCATAGCTTCCATTAGTGTATTCATAGAATTTGCTGTAAACATACCAGAACATGATCCACCTGAAGGACAAGCATTACACTCAATATCAGTTAATTCCTCTTCTGTAATCTCACCTGCTTCATATTTACCAACTGCTTCAAATGCTGTCGCTAAATCAATTGGTGTACCATCTTGTGTGTAACCTTTTGCCATTGGACCACCAGAAACAAATACTGTTGGTACATCAACTCTAATTGCACCCATAATCATACCTGGTACAATTTTATCACAATTTGGAATTGCAATCATTGCATCAAACTTATGTGCATTCATTACTGTTTCAATTGAATTTGCAATAATTTCTCTTGATGGAAGTGAAAACAACATACCATCATGCCCCATTGCAATACCATCATCTACACCAATAGTATTAAATTCAAATGGTACACAACCAGCTTTTTTGATCTCATCTTTAATGATGTCAGATACTTTATCTAAGAAGAAATGTCCTGGAATCACTTCAATAAATGAATTTGCAACACCGATAAATGGCTTATCAAAATCCTCATCCTGTAATCCTGTTGCTCTTAATAGCGATCTATGTGGGGCTCTATTATGCCCTTTTTTTACCTCATCACTTCTCATCATATTCTAACCTTTTTGTTCATATTTTAATTATCTAAATTTTAAAGATTATACAATATCAAGGCTAAAATTATAAAAAATATATGAATTTTATAATTTACATCTTATTTACTTTACAAATAGATATTTTCTAGCTATAATTCCACCCTAATTTGAATGCGGGAGTAGCTCAGTTGGCTAGAGCCTCTGCCTTCCAAGCAGATTGTCGCCGGTTCGAGTCCGGTCTCCCGCTCCAAATTTAGAAGATACAAATAATACCTTTAGTAAGAAATTACTATTAATACATGCGAGTGTGGCGGAATAGGTAGACGCGTTGGACTTAAAATCCAATTCCGGTTTCGGAGTGTCGGTTCAATTCCGACCATTCGCACCATTTCAAAATTAAAAATCAATATATTAAGTATTATTTTTAATCATTCAATTAAAAAAATATACATCTAGTATAGTTTTTTAATTTCTTGTAGAGAGTTGACAGAGTTGGTCGAATGTACCGGTTTTGAAAACCGGCGAGGTTTACGCCTCCAGCGGTTCGAATCCGCTACTCTCTGCCATTTTTAAACTAATTATTTCCACAACATTTTTCAAAAAATAAATGTTTAATACACCATTTATTATATACTAAAAAGTGAATAACAAAAAATACTGCAATCAGAATACAAGCAAATATCATATAAGGTATCGTAGATGAATTAGTATTAGCTCCCATTAACAAATCATACATACTAGATAAAATTATCCACATATGAAATGGAATTAAACCTAAAAATATTATTCTAAAAAATCTTTTTTTCATAATATGTATTTTAGATTAAACTCTTAAGACTTTTAACTGTAAATAATTTCAGGTTCTCACCTTTTTGTGATTTTAATTCACTTGAAAATCCACTTTTACTAAATAGCATAAATGTATCAACATTAATTTTTGCATCTTTGCATTTTTGCTTTAAATTATTTAATTCACTTTTTTTAACTTTAGAATTCGTATACTTACAAGATCCAGCAATTGCTACACCTTTTTTAGTTGTACACAGTAAATCAATATCAATATCATCATCCCAATACCTTCCAATACTATAAATAGAATCATCTTTTAAATTAAATTTTACTAATTCATGTGATAACTGTTCAAAAATCGTTTCTGTAAATTCTGCTTTTCTATTTTGAAATAACTTCTCAAACTCTTCATAGTTTCCATCTCTAATACCTTTAAATATTGGAGAGATAAAAGCAAACCAAAATCTAACAAAAGGTATGTTAAATAATAATTTTTCAGAAACTGTATATTGATCTTCAAGATTAGACATACTTTGTAATGATTTTTCTAATTTTAAAATATTTAATTTACATAGTTCATCAACTAAAGATATACCTTCATCAAATTCTACATTTGCTCGCCTAAATGCAGAATTTGTTCGTCTATCTCCCAGTGCTAAACCAGTAAGTATTGAAGAAAATTCATCTTTACCAGTTACTAGCATATTTACATCATTTCGTAAATATTTATATTTATTCAAAACATAATTTTCAATTGTAGTTTCAAGTGAATATTTAGGATTTATTTGAAAATCTGTACCACCAAAGACTGCAAAGTATTCTACTGCTTGTTCCATACTATCAAAGGTATTTAGTTTACAAAACTCACTAAATAATTTGCCTATTGGCTTCTTTTCTATAAATTTCATTATTGACTATTTACTCTTGTCAATAAAATCAGTAATAGCCTGAGAGCTCATCATTAATTGCATTTTTAAATTCATATCATCTTCTTCAATAATTTTTTGTATTAAATCTTTTGCTGTATTTTTATCATTAGCTAATGCTACTTTTTCATCAATTGTTAATTTTTTATATTCTTCTTCTGTCATTTTATAATTCTCCTAATTTTGCTTCTTTTTCAACTTCTTCTAAAAATTTAGGTAATAAATCTTTCGTGTCAAGTTTTGCGATTACTTCACCTTTTTTAATAATAAGTCCACTGCCTTTTCCATATGCTATTGCTACATCAGCAGATTTTGCTTCACCAATAGCATTTACGACACATCCCATTACTGATACATTTAAAGGTGTCTTTATATGTTTAGTCGCTTCTTCAACCTCTTTAACTGCACTTACTAAGTCAGCCTCAATTCTACCACAAGTTGGACATGATATTATATTCAATCCATCTTTTACAATACCAGAATCTTTTAAAATTGCACGCCCTACTTCGATCTCTTTTTCCAACTCTCCAGTAATAGAGATTCTCATAGTATCCCCAATACCATCAAGAAGTAAAGATCCAAGTGCTATTGAAGATTTTACTGTACTATGAAAAAGTGTTCCAGCTTCCGTAACTCCCAAATGAAATGGATAATTATTTAAAGGTCTTAACATTCTATAAGCTTCCACTGTTCTTTGAACATCACTAGCTTTTAACGATATTTTAATATCGTCAAATCCTAAATCTTCAAGGTATTTAATATTATACTCTGCACTTTTAACCATACCCAGAGCTGTTTGTCCATATTTATCTTCAAATTGTTCTTCTAAACTTCCACAATTAACACCTATTCTTACAGGTATATTTCTTTGTTGACAAGCTTTTACAATCTCTTTAATTCGACTTTTATCACCAATATTTCCTGGATTAAATCGAATACAATCTACTACTTCTGCTGCAATTAGTGCTAGCTTATAGTTAAAATGTATATCCGCTACAATAGGAAGCGATGATCTTTGTTTAATCTCTTTTAATGCATATGCTGCTGCCATATCAGGAACAGCAACTCGTACTATGTCAGCACCTGCAAAATGTAATAATTTTATCTGTTCAAGTGTTGCTTCTATATCACTTGTTTTTGTATAAGTCATCGATTGTACAGATATAGGTGCATCACCACCTACTGCAACATCTCCAACATATATTTTTTTAGTTTTATATCTTTGTATCATAGAATAATTTTATCTAAAAAAAGATATAATATCCCCTAATAAGCATACAAAGGTTTTTTTTGGATTTAAATTTATTCGATATTATTGTCCTAACTCTAATTACCATTCTAGGACTCAAAGGTCTTATTCGTGGATTTATTAAAGAAGTATTTGGATTAGTAGGAATTGTAGGGGGAGTATTTGTTGCTTCTAGAATTTCAAAGCCTGTTGGTGAACTTATCAACAACCTAATACCAATTGATAATGAATCTACAAGATTATTATTTGGGTTTATAGTTTCAATTGTTGGATTTTGGGCTATTGCATATCTAATTGGTATAGCTATTAGTAAAATATCTAGCTTAAGTGGATTAGGTATTTTTGATAGACTATTTGGTTTCATCTTTGGTGCAGCTAAAGTATTTTTAATATTCTCTATTATCATATACGCGATATCTCAAGTAGAAGCTATTAAAAACTCTTTAGATAAAAAAACAAATGGAAGTATTATGTATCCTATTTTGCAAGAGGCTGGATCATATATAATAAAACTTGACACTACAAAATTACAAAATGGTATGTCTTCACACGTAAATGGAGCTATAGAAGCTACAAAAGAAACTATTGAAGAAATATCAACAGAAGTAATTCAAGAAAAAATCGAAAAAATAAATACTAAGTAAGGAAACAAATATTGTTTGAAAATAAATATATACAGCAAAGAATAGAAAAAGCAGACAAACTAAGAGAGCTTGGATTTAATCCATATAGAAATGATTCTCAAAGAGATACAACAATTAGCAAATACTTAAATGTAAATGATGATGTAAAGAATCTTGAAAACATGAGAGCTGAAAATAGACATTATACTGTTTCTGGAAGAATTAAATTTTATAGAAATATGGGAAAAGCTAGTTTCCTTAAAATTGAAGATGAATCTGGACTTTTACAAATTTATGTAGCAAGAGATAATTTAGCAGAAGGTTTTTATAATAATATTAAAAAACTAATGGAAGTTGGAGATATTATTGAAGTTAGAGGTTACCCTTTTGTAACTCAAAAAGGTGAACTTTCACTACATGTAGATGATCTTAAAATTCTTACAAAAGCTATATCTCCATTACCTGAGAAATATCATGGTATTCAAGATAAAGAACTTAGATATAGACAAAGATATTTAGATTTAATTATGAATAGTGATGTAAGAAAAACTTTCCATATTAGATCTAAAGTAATATCTTTAACTAGAAGATTTTTCGAAGATAAAGGTTTCTTGGAAGTTGAAACACCTATGATGCATCCAATTGCAGGTGGAGCAAATGCAAAACCATTTACTACTCATCATAATGCATTAGGGGTAGATAGATATTTAAGAATTGCACCTGAATTATATTTAAAAAGATTAATTGTAGGTGGATTTGAAGCAGTATTTGAAATCAATAGAAACTTTAGAAACGAAGGTATGGATGCAACTCACAATCCAGAATTTACATCGATTGAGTTTTATTGGGCATACAAAACTTATAGAGATTTAATCAATATTACTAAAGAATATTTTGAATACCTATTTGAACATTTAAATTTACCAACAACTTTACCTTATGGTGATATCGAAATTAACTTCGCAAACTTTACAGAAATTGGACTAGTTGATTCATTAACAAAAATTGGTGGTGTACCTGCTCAATCTTGTAATGATATTGATTCTATTTATGCTTACTTAAAAGAGCAAGGTGTTCAAGTAAAGCCAAATCTTAATTTAGGTCAATTACAAGGTGAACTATTTGATGAGTATGTTGAAGGTAAATTAATTGATCCTACATTTATTACAGATTACCCTGTAGAAATTTCACCACTTGCAAGAAGAAGTGATGATAATCCAGAGATCACTGAAAGATTTGAATTATTTATGGCAGGCAAAGAGATAGCAAATGCTTTCTCTGAGCTAAATGATCCAATTGACCAACTTGAAAGATTTGAAGGACAAATGAATGCTAAAGATGCTGGTGATGATGAAGCACATGAGATGGATGCAGATTTTGTAAATGCATTATCATATGGTATGGCTCCAACAGCTGGTCAAGGTATTGGTATTGACAGACTTGTAATGATGCTTACAAATGAGCACAGTATTAGAGATGTACTTTTATTCCCTGCTATGAAACCTATTCATACAGAAATTGATTTACATGCTGACACTGAAGAAAAATAATAAAAATAATTAATTAAAAAGGAAAAATATGAGTAATTTTATAAAAAATGATAATTTAGCTACAGCTGATGCTGAAGTTTTTGGAATGATTGAGTCTGAATTAGAAAGACAAACTGACCATTTAGAAATGATTGCATCTGAGAACTTTACATCTCCAGCAGTTATGGAAGCTATGGGTTCTGTTTTTACAAATAAATATGCTGAAGGTTACCCTTACAAGAGATATTATGGTGGATGTGAATTTGCCGACCAAGTTGAGCAATTAGCTATTGATAGAGCTTGTGAAATTTTTGGATGTAACTATGCAAATGTACAACCACATTCTGGAAGTCAAGCAAATGGTGCAGTATATGCTGCATTATTAAAAGCTGGTGATAAGCTATTAGGTATGGATTTATCTCACGGTGGTCACTTAACACATGGTTCTAAACCATCTTTTTCTGGTAAGAATTACCACTCATTTACTTATGGTGTAGAAATGGATGGAAGAATTAACTACGATAGAGTTATGGATATTGCTAAAATTGTTCAGCCAAAAATTATCGTTTGTGGTGCTAGTGCATATGCAAGAGAAATTGACTTTGCTAAATTTAGAGAGATTGCTGATGCAGTTGGCGCTATTTTATTTGCTGATATTGCACACATTGCTGGTCTAGTAGCTGCAGATGAGCATATGTCTCCATTCCCATATGCTGATGTTGTTACAACTACAACTCACAAGACTCTAAGAGGTCCTAGAGGTGGTATGATCATGTGTAATGATGAAGATATTGCTAAAAAATTAAATTCTGCTATTTTCCCAGGATTACAAGGTGGTCCATTAGTACATGTAATTGCAGGTAAAGCTGTAGCATTTGGTGAAATCCTAAGACCAGAATGGAAAGATTATGCAAAGCAAGTTAAAGCAAATGCTAAAGTTCTTGGTGAAGTATTAGTTAAAAGAGGTTACAACCTTGTAAGTGACGGTACGGATAATCACTTAATCTTAGTATCTTTTGTTGGTACTGATATATCAGGAAAAGATGCAGACTTAGCACTTGGTAATGCAGGTATTACAATCAATAAAAATACAGTTCCAGGAGAAACAAGAAGTCCATTTGTAACTTCTGGTGTTAGAATTGGTTCTCCAGCACTTACTGCAAGAGGTATGAAAGAAGCTGAGTTTGAATTAATTGGTGGAAAAATTGCTGATGTTTTAGATGATATTAATAATACTGATTTACAAAAAACAATTAAAGAAGAGTTAAAACAATTAGCACAGAATTTTGTGATTTATACACAATCTACTTACTAAATTAATAGAGGTTATCAAGGAGTCTATAATGGAATTTAAAACTGAAGCATTTTTTCAAGATGAGTTAAATAAAACACAAAACAATCATGATGAAGAAGGATTAGATAATATTTCATTAAATGACTCCATTGAAAATAAAACAGATAAAAAGAAATATATTTTATTAGGACTTGCTCTTTTAACTGTTTTTATAATTACAATTGTTGTTGTAAATTTTATGTCAAATGTAAATGATGACTCATCTAATCTACTCGAAAATGATTCTATTGCCCAAGATAATATTTTAGAAAACATTAATCCAGAACAAAAATATAAAGAGATTATAGAAAAAAGAGCAGAAATTTTAAAACAAGATGAAAAAATAACATATACAGAATCTGTTAAATCTCAAGAACCTGTATCATCGACAAATGAATTAAAAGAGATTAAAAAAGAAAAAGCTGTAAGTAAAGAAGTTGTTATTAAAAAGCAAAAAGAATTAACAAAACTTCCAGTACCAACTGAAGTTGCTATATCTAATTTAAATAAATTAAATGGAAGCTTCATACAACTAGGTGCATTTTCTAAATATCCTTCAAAAGCATACCTTAATAATATTCAATCTAAAGGATATGCAGTTAAGATACATAAAGTAGAAATTAATGGTAAATTTTATCATAAATTATTGATTGGGCCTTATAAAACTCAAAAAGAATCAAGATCAAATTTATCTAAAATAAGAAAAGATTTAAAGAGCCCAAAAGCTTTTATCTATCAATAAAATAAGGACAAAAATGTTTTATAGTAAAAGTCTAATTTTAGATCAATTTACTCCTGTATCAATTTATCAAAAAATACAAAATTTATTTACTGATGAGATTACTTTTCTTTTTGAATCTGTATTAAATGGTAATGATGGAAATTTTTCATATATTATTATTGGTGATCGTGAAAGAGTTTGGCATAAAGATGGTAAAAGCTTTCATAAAGATGAAAATAATAATATACAGGAAATAGATTCTAATCCATTTAACTTCTTAAAAACATACTATAATAACATTGATAAAAAAATATACAAAGATAAGGCTCAAGAATTAGGGATTGGCTTAGTTGATGGCTTTATTGGAAATATTGGATACGATATGGTACAAGAATGGGAGCCAAAACTAAAAAATAGTATGGCAAACTTAAAAGATACTATTGGTATTGCTGACTTTGATCTTATTCGTCCAAAAATTATTTTAGGTTTTTCACATAAAACATCAAAACTTACTATAGTAACTTCACTAGACTCAATGAAAGATCAACTTAATATTATTGAAGATGAGCTACATAAAAACTTTGAATATACTCCATTAAAGAAGGCTAAGCTTTTAAATGAAGGTAGTTTTACACATTCAAAAGAAAAATTCTTTGATATGGTTGCACAATCAAAAGAGATGATTAAGTCAGGTGATGTTTTCCAAATTTTAATGACAAATAGATTCACTCAAAAAGTTGAAATTGATAATCTTTCTTTCTATAGAGGATTACGATCTAAAAACCCTTCTCCATATCTATTTTTACTTGAATATGAAGACTTCTGTATAGCAGGATCTAGTCCTGAAGTTATGGTAAGATTAACTGATGGGAAAATACTTCTACGACCAATTGCAGGAACAAGAAAAAGAGGAAAAACACCAAAAAGAGATCAAGAGATGGCAGATGAACTTATTTCTGATCCAAAAGAAAGAGCAGAACATATTATGCTAATTGATCTAGGTAGAAATGACTTAGGTAGAGTTTCAAAAGCTGGTACTGTAAAAGTAACTGATCTAATGAGAATAGAAAAATACTCACATGTTATGCATATAGTAACTGATTTAGAAGCAACTATTGATGAAGAAAAATATGATATGTTTGATCTTTTTTCAGCTACATTTACAGCTGGAACAATGACTGGTGCTCCAAAAATTAGGGCTATGGAATTAATCGCTAAATATGAACAACTAAAAAGAAGTTTCTATAGTGGTTCTATTGCCTATTTTGGATTTGATGGGAATATGGATAGTGCTATTACAATCAGAACAACACTAATTAAAGACAATGAAATTATATTCCAAGCTGGTGCAGGAGTTGTTGCAGATAGTATTCCAGAACTGGAATACTTAGAAGTTACAAATAAACTTGCAGCAAATATAGCTACACTAAAAGATTTAACTTAAAAAAGAGTTTTTACAAAAACTCTTTTTTATAAACTTCTTCATCAAAAGCACATAATACTTTATCATTATTATATTCAATTACTGGTCTTTTTAAAAGCATATTTTCTTTACATAGCCATTCTAATTTACCTGCATTATCAAGATTTAATTCTTTTAATTTTAAATCTCTATATTTTGTACCTTTATTATTAAAAAGAAGATTTACATCTACTTTTGATGCAAAGTGTTTAATCTTATCATCACTTAAAGGATCTTTTCTAATATCATGAAAGTCACATTCTATATTATTGTCTTTACAGAATTTTAGTGCTTTTCTAACACTTCCACAAGTTTTTATACCATATATTATCATATATAATTACTACTCAATAATCTTTGGTACTACAAAAGAGCCATTTTCAGTTTTTGGTGCATGCTTTAAAATATGTTTACTAAGTTCAGTATTATCATTTGAGATATCTTCTCTTAAAGGTGTACCACCTTCTACAGTAGTAAAAGTAGCATCAATTGAATCCACATTAATCTCATTTAAATTTTCTACAAAATTTACAATATCTTCTAGTTCTGCTTTTAAACTTTCTCTTCTATCATCTTCTAGTTCTATTGAAGATAGCTTTGCGAGCTTATCAAGTGTTTTATCATCTATAGTCATTATTTTGCCCTTTTATCATAAAAATCTTTTTTGTATTCTACCCAGTTATTATTTAATATAGCTTCTCTACACTCTCGCATAAGATTTAAATAATAGTGTAAATTATGTATCGAGGCAAGCCTAAAATAAGACATTTCACCACTTTTATATAGATGATTTAAATACCCTCTAGAGTAGTTTTGACATGTATAACATTCACAAGCAGGATCAATTGGTTTTTCATCTTCAACAAAACATGCTTTTCTTATATTAATTCTACCAAAACTAGTAAATAATGTTCCATTTCTAGCATTTCTAGTAGGCATAACACAATCAAACATATCAACACCACGATCAATATTTTCAATTAAATCCTCAGGTGTACCAACACCCATTAAGTAGCGAGGTTTATTTTCCGGCATAAATTGTGTAGTCCACTCAACAGTATCATACATCTCATTATTCAGTTCACCTACACTTAATCCACCAATTGCAAAACCATCATAATCTTCTAATGCACATAATTGTTGGGCTGACATTTTTCTAAATTCTTTATCAATACCACCTTGGATAATTGCAAATATATTTTGATTAACACCAATCCCTTTTGCTTTTTGTTCCATATGGTATTCAATAGCTTCTTTTGCCCAAGCTGTTGTTCTTTCAATTGAAAGTTGTATTCTCTCTTTTGTATTTGGTAATGCTACAAGATCATCTAAAATCATCATAATATCGCTACCTAATTCATATTGTGTATCAAGGACACCTTTAGGTGTAAAATAATGTTTACTTCCATCAATATGAGATTTAAACATTATTCCATTTTCATCTTGTTTAGTATTTTTTTTATCCAATTTACCTAAAGAAAATGCTTGAAACCCACCAGAATCTGTTAAGAAACTATTTGGAAATTTAGAAAATCCATGTAATCCTCCTAATTTTTTAACAACTTTACTTGTTGGTCTTAAATATAAATGGTATGTATTACCTAAGATTATCTTTGCACCTAAATTTAGCATATCATTATGATCTAATGCTTTTACACTAGCCTGTGTACCTACTGGCATAAATACAGGGGTCTGTATTGTACTATGAGCTGTTTTTATTGTACATGCTCTTGCTTTATTATCTGTATTGTCTACTTTAAATTCCATTTAGATATAATCCTTTTTATGAAGAAGATTTTAGTAATTATAGATGGAATTATAGCAAAAAAACTATTAGACAGAATGTTAAATACAAATATCAATGATAATGAATACGATATTGTATATACTGATGATAAACTATTACCAGAAACAACAGCATCAAGCTTCACATTTTACAAGTTTGATGCTACAAGTTACTCAAAACTATCATTACTAATGACAAATAGCATTTATAGTGAAATTTTAGTTGTCTTAAATAGCAAAGATGAAACTATAAATACAATCAAAAATATTAGACTTATAAAAGAAAAAGTTAATATTACTGTTTATGATAAATGGGATATTAATTTAGACGATTCAAATATATTATATCATAGGGCACTAGAGATTGTATCTAATGGATTATTTGAAAAGCTTCCAAATGTACCAGTAGTTGCACAAAATATTGGTATGAGAGAAGGTGAAATAATGGAAATAAAAATTCCATTTGGAAGTAGCTATGCATATAGATATATTGGAAGTATCAAACAAAAAGAATGGAAAATATTTGGATTATACAGAAATAATAAATTATTAAATGTAAGACCATCTTTTGTATTAAAACCAAATGATATTATTCTTACTATTGGTAAACCACAAATTTTAAATAATATATATAATATTATCTCTAAAAGTAAAGGGCAATTTCCAATGCCATTTGGAAAAAATATTTATCTGTATTTAGATTTATTAGTTCAAGAAACAAAAGAGGTATTAAGTCTTGTTGCCAATGCATCGCTTTTAACAAAAAAACTAAAAGATACGAGACTTATTATAAAAATAACAAATCCATCTACAGCACAAATAATACGAGATATTAAAGCACTATTACCACATGAAGATAAATGTAATATTGATATAGACTATAATAATACACCCTTTGAAGATATAATAAATAAAGATAAAAATAAATATGAAATTGGTCTATTAATGTTTGGGAACTCTCTATTAAATCATCAAGCAGTTATAAAACAAATAATAAAATTAAAGTTACCTGTATTTAAAATGGGAGAAGAACCTCTTGAAGTAGTTAAAAATATGCTTATAATACCTCATGATAAAAATAGTTATGAACAAATAGGCTCAATATTATTTGACATTTCTAGCCAATTAAAAACAAGGGTGAAAATTTATAATGTTGATCCAATGAATCATCATTCCCAGGATAGTTTAATTGATGAATTTGATAACTTAAGTACTATTTTCAATCAAGATATTACAGTTATAGATCAAGAAAAAAATCCAATTAAAGAGCTAATAAAAGAAGAGAATATTATTCAAATACTCCCTTTAAAAGAAGCAATGTTTGAAAGAAGATTATTAAAATTCACTTCCTTAAATACAGACTTACTATCTTTTGATACAAATAAATATAATCAAATATTAATACCTGTTATTGAAAATGACAATAAAAACACATGCTTTTAAATATAAGTTATAAATAAGGAAAAAAATGACATTTAAACCATATCCATTTGAAAGATTAAATGAACTTTTAAAAGACATACAACCAAACCCCAACTATAAATTAGCAAGTTTAACAATCGGGGAACCACAATTTTCAACACCTAATTTTATTCAAGATGAATTAAAAGATAATACAAACCTTCTAAACAAATACCCAAAAAGTGCAGGTGAAGATTACCTAAAAGAAGCAATGATAAATTTTGTATCAAAAAGATTCAATACAAAGTTAAATTTTGAGCAAATTATCCCTACATTTGGAACAAGAGAAGTTCTATTTAATTTTCCACAATATCTATTAACTGCAAAAGAAAATTCTATTATGGCATTTACTAATCCATTTTATCAAATTTATGAAGGTGCTGCAATTGCAACTAACTCTGAAGTAATATATATTAATTTAACTCAAGAAAATAACTTTAAAGCACAATTATTAAGTGATGAAGAGTTTAAAAAATGTGATTTAGTGATTTTAAATTTTCCAAATAATCCAACTGCAGGGGAAATGAATGTAGAAGAATTATCAATTTGGGTTCAAAAATCACTTGAATTTGATTTTATTTTAATTAATGATGAATGTTATAGTGAATTATATTTTGATGATAATAAAAAGCCAGCTTCATTACTTGAAGCTTGTAAACTTGTTGGAAACACAAGTTTTAAAAATTGTTTAGTATTAAATTCAATTTCAAAAAGAAGTTCAGCTCCTGGTCTACGAAGTGGATTTATTGCAGGGGATAGTAAAATACTAAAAGAATATATGAAATACAGAACATATGTAGGCTGCGCATCACCAGTACCACTTCAAAAAGCAGCTGCAATTGCTTGGAATGATGAATCACATGTTGAATCTTTTAGAAATAACTATAAAGAAAACTTTGCAATTGCAAATGAAATATTACAAGTAAAAATTCCAGAAGCGACTTTTTATATTTGGATGAAAGTTTCTGATGAATTAGAATTCACAAAAGAACTATATAAACAAGAAAATATCAAAGTACTTCCTGGTAGTTTTTTAGGTAGAGAAGGTGCAGGTCAAGGATATATTAGAATTGCACTAGTAGAAAATCCAACTAAAACAAAAGAAGTACTTACTAGATTAAATAATTTTATAACAAAATACGAAGGATAAATCAATGGATGCAAATGAATTAAATGAAGCTAGAACTAACCCTGAGTTTCTTGAATTTTTAGATACAAGAGAAAAAGAAGCATTTGAAAATGAAGATATAGCTATACTTTATGAAGTACTTGATTCATTATTAATCTTAGATCTGCAAGAAGAAAGAGTTAATAAAATATATGAAAAAATCCTTACTGTATCTTTTGATAAAATTGAAAATCGACTAAAGGAAAATAAAAAGCTTTCTTTAGAGAATGAAGATATATTTTATATTAGATCATTTTATGAACATAGTATAGAAAAATGGAGCTGTGGAAATATTGAAGGTGCAAAAGAATTATTATTTGTATTACAAAATATTATTGAAGATGATAGGCTACAAGATTCAATTGCAGTACATATTGTAACTTGTGCAAAAAATATAAGTTTAGATGACTTTTATGATAACAAAGTATTAATGAATAATGAAGTTGACGATGAAAAACATGGATACTTTATTATGAATTATAAATTTGATGTAAAATTATTTTTAGAAGAAAATAGTCAAATTATATTAGATGAACATAAGAAATTAAAACACTTATTAGATTAGGAAAATAAATAGATGAGAATTCATTTTATAGGAATAGGTGGAATTGGACTATCTGCTCTTGCTAAATTTTTAAATAATAGTGGGCATATAATATCAGGAAGTGATATTAAACATACTGTTATTACTGATCAACTATCAAATGAAAATATTCATGTAACTATTCCTCATAGTTCAGATTCAATTTCAAATCAAGACTTAGTTATATATAGTGCTGCAGTTACTGATAATAATACTGAACTTATAGAAGCAAAAAAACAAAATATTAAGATTATGTCTAGAAAAGAATCCCTTCCTACAATTTTAGGAGACAAAAAAAACTTTAATGTTTGTGGTGCACATGGTAAAAGTACAACAACAGCTATATTAGCAGCAATACTACAAAGCTCTGCAATAATTGGCGCAATAAGTAAAGAATTTAATTCAAATTTTAGATACATTAATGATACTGTCGCATTTGAAGCAGATGAAAGTGATGGAAGTTTTTTACTTTCAAATCCATATTGTGCAATAGTAACAAATGCTGAACCAGAGCATATGGAATACTATAATTATGACTACTATAAATTTTATAATGCATATAAAGAGTTTTTAAACATGGCTACTATAAAAGTTGTTAATGCTGAAGATGAATTTTTAGATATGTCACAAATACCAAATGCTATTAAATTATATCCATCTAAAGACATTCAAGATATAAATTTCTTTTTAAAAGATGGTGAACCTTTTACATCATTTAATTTAAAAGATTTGGGATATTTTGAAGTATGGGGATTTGGTGATCATATTGCGCTTGATGCATCATTAGCAATATTAGCAGCATTAAATGAAATTGGTCTAGAGACTATAAGAAAAAATCTAACAAAATATAGAGGTATCAAAAAAAGATTTGATATTTTGCAACATCATGATAATTTTATAGTTATAGATGATTATGCTCATCACCCTACTGAAATAAGTGTTACTATGAAGTCTGTTGAACTTTATAATAAACTAAATAATATAAAAGAAACTACCATTATTTGGCAACCACATAAATATTCGAGAACAAAAGATAACCTTGATGCATTCAAAAAGTGTTTTAAAGGCTCTAATAGACTTATAATACTACCAGTATGGACAGTAGCTGAACCAATTTTAGATATAGATTTTAAAAATGAATTCAAAGAATATAATCTAACTTTTGTAGATAAAATCAATACTATCAATGGCTCAATAGATTTAATAAAAGATAATGACATTATTGATACTCTTGAAACTGGTACTATTCTTGGTGTTGGAGCAGGAGACATTACCTATCAATTAAGATTCTAAAAAATATTTAAATTACTACTTTACTTTGATATAAATCAAGACCAAATATATCCTTTTTTGTTATTATTCATTAATAAAATATACAGGAGATATTATGGGAACACTTCCTCAATTAGCAGAAAAAATTGAAGTTGCAGATGCAACAGTAGACTTTTTTAAATTTATCCAAAATGGACTTACAACTTATCAATTTGATACAAGTATGTGTGGGCCACCAGATCCAATGGTAAATGCAATGGTTGGTCTTCAGCTACTAGATGACAATTCACAGTTAATCATGATAAATCATAAAGCACCAGGTGGATTATTTCCAAAAGTTGAAGCTGAATTTAATTATGAAGTTGGTCAAACAGAAGATGGTATGGCAAAGGTTACATTTAGAAAAAAAAGTGGTGTAAATTCAACTACTGATTTTTCAGCGAATAAGTGTGGTGGCTGATAATTAATTATGGCTGTATCAACAGATTTTGCACCACCATTTAAATTAATTGCACCATATTTTAAAATTGGTGGATTATTTTTTGTAATTAGTATTGCAATATTATTTGGATTTGATATATCAAATCTAGGTACAGTAGATACACATACCTTATCATGGAGCCATATATTTTTACTTGGCTTTGTCATGATGATTATATTTGGAGCTATGGCTCAACTAATACCAGTGGTACTAGAAGTTGGTCACGCAGCTATTGATTTATATTATGTAATATATCCACTACTTTTAATTGGTACTATTCTTATGGGATATGGTTTTATATCTAGTCCTGCATTATTACCGTATGGTGGTATAGTTGTATTAATATCCTTATTAATATTCGTATTTGAAACATTCTTAACTATTAAAAAAGTTGAGAAATTCAATCTTGTCATGACTACAGTCTTAATAGCAAATACTTTTCTTTTTATAGGACTTATATTTGGAATATTAATGGCTCTTGGTTATGCTGGTACTATTAGTATTAATATATCATCTTTATTAAAAGCACATATATATCTTGTGTTAGTAGGTTACGTAGGTATTACAATTATGGGTATGAGCTTAGTTTTATTGCCAATGTTTTGGTTATCACACAGTTTTTCTTGGAAGCCTGTAATTATTGCATTATGGTTAGTTAGCTTTGGTGTTACATCTGTAACACTATCTACAATTATAGGTAATAATATTTTAGAGTATCTAGGATACCTATTGTCTATAATAGCATCTATGCTTTATATATATCAAATATACATTATTTATAAGACAAGAGTTAGAATAGAAAAAGATATATATTTAGATTCAATGGTAATCTCATATAGTAGTCTATTTATCTCAGTAATATTAGGGATTGTATATATCTTTATTCCAAATGATACACTACTTATAACAATTGGATGGACATTATTTTTAGGATATGTTTCATTTGTAATTATAGGTCATTTATATAAGATTGTACCATTCTTAGTATGGTTTGAAAGATTTTCACCACTTGTAGGGAAACAACCTGTACCAATGTTAGCAGACATGGTACCTGTAAAAAGTGCAAAAATGCAATTTAGATTTAGTGCTGTAGGTATATTAATATCAGCACTGGGTTTACTACTAGCACATAATACTATATTTTATGCTGGAGTTAGCTTCTTGTTTATAGGATCTATTTTTATGATAAAAGATTTATTTTATATGATAAATTATAAATAATATTGAAAACTATTTTAAACATATTAAAGGAAGAATTAAATGGTAACTAAAGAAGAGCTATTCAAAGCCGTATCAACAGTAAATGACCCAGAGGTTGGATTTAACCTTGTAGAGATGGGATTAATATATGATGCATCATGTGATGAGAATTTTAGTGCAAAAATAACAATGACACTTTCTACAAAAGCATGTCCTCTCCATCAAATGATTGTTACATGGGTTGAAGAAGCAGTAATAAGAGAATGTGAAGAAGTTCAAAATGTAGAAGTAGAAGTAGTATGGGAACCAGCATGGAATATCACTATGGCTACACCAGAAGTTATGAAAAAGTTAGCAGGTAACTAATATTAGTATATGAAAACAATTTATGGTACATTAATATTTTTCTTCTATTTTATAAAATATCCAGTAATTATATTTGTACCTATTAGCTATTTTTATTTGGATTATCCAAATAACTTCATAATGAATATTTTATGGGGAATATCATTAATCTTAATTTTTAAAGATTGGTTCTTCCCTCATATAAAACCAGATAATTGTAAAGGAATAAAAAAATGATATACCCGGAATTTTTCAATAATATAGAAACTATAAAACTACAAGACAAGTTAGCAAACTTTCTTGGAACATTTCAAAATGGAGAGGTTGAGTTTTCATATCTTGATATAGTAAAAAGTGCTGGACATAGTTGTCCTACTGTTACAGGTGCGTACTTAATGACACTTGAGGGATTAAAAGCTTTATATCCCAATGAGATACCACAAAGAGGTGATATTTTTGTTGAATTTAAAGAAGATTCAAATGAAGGTGTAGCTGGAGTAATAGCAAATGTAATTACACAAATTACAGGAGCTACTGAAACTTTTGGATTTAAAGGAATTGGTAGTAATTTTTCTAGAAATGGTTTAATGGAATTTAATGCGAACATATCATCAAGTGTAAAATTCACAAGACAAGATAATGGAAACTCTATAGAAGTTAACTATAATCCGAATTGTATTCCAGGAAATCCATTACAACAAGAATTAATGCAAAAAATTATGCAAGGTATTGCAACAGCTGAAGAAAAAATATCTTTTGGAAAACTTTGGCAACAAAGAGTAGAAAATATATTTGCAAATATAGATAAAGTTATTACAATTAAGTAAGGCTTTAAAATGACAAATGAGAAGTTTATAGGTGAAGTTCAAACTTTAGAGAATTTTTTTACAGTTTACTGTAAAGGAAAGTATCATATTCAATGTCATCAATTTGAAACACTAGAATATAAAGGTGTTAAATATGATATTGAATTAAATTTATGTAAAGATTGCTATTCTTTAATAAATTATTCATTTGATAGGTTAAAAGAGTGTCCTCATGATATTAAACCACGATGTAGAACTTGTCCTTCTCCATGCTATGAAAAAAAAGAATGGAAAAAACTGGCAAGATTAATGGCATTTAGCGGTTTAAAATTAGGATTAACAAGAATAAAGAAATTTTTTAAAATAAAGTAAAAGGAAGAAAAATGATAGTACTAAGTGAATATATGAAAGCAGACCATAGAGCTTGTGATGAGGCATTTGCAAATATGGAAAATGAAGTTGCAGATGAAAATTGGTCAAATGCATCAAAAGTATTTGAAAGTTTTGCAAGTGATTTAAACCATCACTTTGATATAGAAGAAGAAGTTATGTTTCCGGCATTTGAAGCTAGAGGAGCTGGTCATTGTAACCCAACTCCTGTAATGATTATGGAACATACTCAAATGAGAAATGTTTTAAAAACTATGAGAGAAGATTTAGAAGCCAAAAATAAAGAACATTTTTTTGGTCTTAGTGAAACACTTATGATGACTATTCAGCAACACAACATGAAAGAAGAACAAATGATGTATCCAATGATTGATGAATCATTGGGAGATGAAGGACAAATGTTACTTGACAGTATGAAAGAACATCCAAGAAAGTCTCACTAGTAATTTCCATGTTTCAAGGATTATCAACAGATCAAGCACCTCCAATTTCTGTGCCATTTAGATTCTTTCTAACAGCACCTATTTTTGGTATTTTAATTGGATTACTTATTTTTAGTAATCCTGCTGATATTATTTTTAATAAATTTTCACCAACAACTATTGGGCTTATACATCTTTTCACTCTTGGTATTTTAACAATGATAATATTTGGTGCATTACAACAAATGCTTCCTGTACTTGCTGGTGCTATAATTAAAAAGCCTATACTCTTTGCAAACATTATTCATACTAATTTAACTATAGGAACACTCTGTTTAAGTGGAGGATTTATATATTCTTCGCAACTACTATTAATTATCGGAAGTGCTACCTTAGCTATAGCTTTTAGTATATTTTTCTTTATACTTATTAAATTATTATTTAAAGTAAAATATCTTACCCCTACTGTTAGTGCTATGAAGGTATTTTCAATTGCAGGGGCAATTACAGCATTACTTGGTTTATATTTAGTTGGTCAACATATTAGTGGAAATATTAATTCATTACATTATATTTTTGTAAATATTCATATATTATTTGGACTATTTGGTTTTTCTACTATTATAATTATGGGTGTTGCTTTTCAAGTCATTCCTATGTTTTATGTAGCCCCAGATTTGCCAAAATCTATCCAAAATAAATATCCTAGAGTATTGCTAGGAATGTTAATATTATTTGCATTATTTAGTATTTTAAAACTTGATACATATTTAATCAAAATTATATTTACAATATTAATATCAGTATTTGCATTTTATGCACTTAAAAGTCTAAATAACAGAAGACGGCCTGTATTTGATGTAACATTATGGTATTGGAAGATATCTTTGGTTTCACTAATAATTTCTATGTTTTTATATATTAATCACCCAGATAATTTAATTTTACCTATTCTTTTTGCTTTAGGATTTTTATATTCATTACTTCAAGGTATGATATATAAAATAGTTCCTTTTCTTTCATGGTTTCATTTAAATAGTAAGGGATATTTTCAAATACCTACATTAAGAGAATTCATAAAAGAAGATAGTATAAAAATTCAATTATACATATATATGTCATCTGTATTTTTCTTTATTTTATCTACTATTCTTAGTAGTATATTTTTATATATAGGAAGTGGATTATTTATTGTTTCAAATATTTTATTAATATCAAATATTATAATTGCGGCAAAAAAATACCACGAAATCAGTTTAACTGATCCCATGGCAATTTTTAAATAAGAGATTAGGCGTTAGCTAAACGTTCTAATCTTTCAGGCTCTTGGGTCTTATATAAAGCAGCACAACCTATTGATAGTTCTCTTACTCTTAAGATATAATTTTGTCTTTGAGTTACAGAGATTGCTTTTCTTGCATCAAGCGTATTAAAAGCATGTGAAGCCATCATACATTGATCATATGCTGGTAATGGTAATCCAGCTTCTAAACATTTTTTACACTCATCAAAAGCGTCATCAAAATGTTTAAATAACATATCAGTATTTGCTAGCTCAAAGTTATATTTAGAAAATTCAACTTCTGATTCAAAATGAATATCTTTATATGTAGTAACACCATGTTCATTTTCATTCCAAATAATATCAAAAATATTATCTACACCCTGTAAATACATAGCAAGTCTTTCTGTTCCATATGTAATCTCAACAGCAACAGGATCACAAGCGATTCCACCTACTTGTTGAAAATATGTAAACTGTGTAACTTCCATACCATCAAGCCAAACTTCCCAACCAAGTCCCCAAGCTCCAAGAGTTGGTGATTCCCAGTTGTCTTCTACAAATCTAATATCATGTTTTGATAAATCAAGACCTAAATACTCTAAAGACTTTAAATATAAATCTTGAATATTATCAGGACTTGGTTTTATTAATGCTTGAAATTGATAATAAGAACCTAATCTATTTGGATTTTCTCCATATCTACCATCAGTTGGTCTTCGTGAAGGTGCTACATAAGCAACAGACCATGGCTTTGAATCAAGACTTCTTAATAGTGTAGCAGGATGAAAAGTCCCTGCACCACTAGGAATATCATACGGCTGTAAGATATTACATCCTTGATCTGCCCAATATTGTTGAAGCTTTAAAAGAAGCTGTGAAAAACTAACTGATTTAGTAGCCATAATTAGATTATTACCTCAATCTCTTTAGAATCATTAACAACTTTATGTTCTTTTACAATTCTATCTTCAGTCATTTTAACAGCTAAATCACTATCTGAAATTGCAAGTATTTGCATTGCTAAGTATGCAGCATTAATTGCACCAGCTTTACCTAATGCAACTGTAGCTACTGGCATTCCTGAAGGCATTTGTACAGTAGAAAGCATTGCATCCATACCATCCATTGCTCCACCTTTCATAGGTACACCAATTACTGGTTTTGTTGTTGTTGCAGCTAATGCTCCAGCTAGGTGTGCAGCCATACCAGCAGCAGCAATAAATACTTTTGAACCTTTTTCTTCTGCAGCTTTAATATAATCTTTAGTTCTTTGTGGTGATCTATGAGCAGAAGATATAATTAATTCGTACTGAACACCAAATTCTTCTAGTGTATTAGCACAGTTTTTCATAATTTCATAATCTGACTTACTTCCCATAATAATTGAAACAAAATTCATAATAATCCTTTTTTATTTTAATATTTGTGATTTTATCTAAATTCTAATAAAATTTACTAGTTACCACACGATGGAAGGTCTGCTTCCCAATCTGGATTTTCAACTCTAAACATTGTCATATAAGGTAATTTACCTGGTAATTTAATTGGATTCGTATTTCCACTATGAACTGATTCTAATTCTTTTCCAAGTTCTGTAACTATTCTTTTAAATGATATATAGTATTTTCCATCATCTTTTTTATAAATAGATCCTATTTCATTATCTACTTCTTCAATATTACTATTTAATGGTGCAAAGATTTCTATCTCATCACCAACATATGTTTTATATTTACACATAAAATACTCACCATTAGCAATAACTAATCCACTAACTTCAAAACTTCCTGCACTTAAAGCATAATCATGATTTTGTGTATCATTTTTTTCAAATGGTTTATGTACTAAATAGGCATCTGTAAATCCACGATTTTTAGTTGTACTTAATTCTTTTTGATATTTTGTAGCATCAAAATTTCCATCATAAAAATCATTTATTGCCATTTTATATGTATATGCAGTAATTGCTGCATAATATGGAGATTTTGTTCTACCTTCAATTTTAATTGAATCAACAGCACCTGAGGCTAATATCTCATCTACATGAGATGCTAAGTTCATATCTTTTGCATTAAATATATATGTACCAACACCTGGATCTTCTTCTAGTCTAAATAAAGAACTATGATCTTCATTTGCAGCATATAATGTATATTCAAATCTACAATCATTTGCACAACTACCTCTATTAGGAACTCTTCCCATCTGTACTGCACTTACTAAACAACGACCAGAATATGCAAAACACATAGAACCATGTACAAATATTTCTATCTCTAAATCAGGTAATTCCTTTTTAATAGCTTCTACATCTTTTAATGATATTTCCCTAGCTGCAATGATTCTTCGCACACCCATATCATAATATACTTTTGCATCAAGATAATTCATAACATTTGCTTGTGTCGAAAGATGAATAGGAATTCCTGGTGCTAGTTCTCTACATAAAGCAATTACACCTGGTGTTGCGACAATAAGTGCATCTGGTTTCATGGCTGCGACATTTTTAATATGTTCTTTTAATAATTCTATCTGTGAATTAAAAGGAAACCCATTTATAGTTACATATACTTTCTTACCAATATTATGTGCATAGTCAATACCTTCTTGAAATGTCTCAAATGTAAATTCCTTACCACTTCTGATTCGTAAAGAAAAATGACTCACTCCACCATACACTGCATCAGCACCATATGCGAATGCTATTTTTAATTTTTCCAGATTACCAGCTGGTGATAATAGTTCAATCTTTTTATTCATAATATACCTATGTATTAATTTGATCTATTATATCTAATAAGTTATAATAGATTGTTAATAATATTAATTAAGATAATTTTTATCTTCTTTATATATACTTTCATTACAAGTTCGCAAAACGAATTAAAAAATAAAACAAAAACAAGGAAATTAAAATGGCAACAGTAACTTTTAAACAAGACACAGTATGTAACCTAGCAGGAAATGAAATCAATTGTGGAGATATGGCTCCAGAAGTAACAGTAGTAAATTGTAACCCAATGCTTCAAAATGAAGTAGTTGGTGGAGCTCAAGAAAATGTTCAATTAGTAGTAGTAGTACCTTCATTAGATACTCCAGTATGTGATGCTGAAACTAGAAGATTCAATGTTGATGCAGCAGCTTTAGAAGGTGTTACAGTAACTACAGTTTCTATGGACTTACCATTTGCAGCAGCAAAATTTTGTTCAACTGCAGGAATTGAAAACTTAAAAGTATGTTCTGATTTCAGAAACAAAGATTTCTCAAACGCATACGGAATGTTATTAGCAGATGGTCCTTTAGCTGGTGTTACTGCTAGAGCAATCTTCGTAATCGCTAGAGACGGTAAAGTTTCTTACAAAGAATTAGTATCTGAAATTACTGCTGAGCCAGATTACTCTGCAGCAATCGAAGCAGCTAAAGCAGCTTTATAATAATAGTCCTTTAAGATTATCTCCTTTTCTTAAATACCTAGAATTATTACCAAAAGGGTAGCCATTGCATTGGCTGCCCTTTTTTTAATGTAATTTTTATATTACTTTTATTTTTTGTGTGCTAAACTGCATTTTGAAATTAACATTAGGAGAATACTATGGCAGTATTAATTACAGATATTTGTATTAACTGTGACGCTTGTTTAGATGAGTGTCCAACAGAATCAATCGTTGATAACGATGAAAACCCAACAGGTGAAGATATTTACTATGTAAACCCTGAAACTTGTGATGAGTGTACAGCAGCAGGAACTGAGCCAGCGTGTGCTGAAGCATGTCCTACTGAAGGATGTATTGTATGGTCAAACCCAACAACAGATGGTGCTGTTGATGGTGAGCCATGTATTGAAGACTAATCTTAAATAGATTATCTTTAACACTTTAAAGGGTGAGAGTTTAGACTCTCACCCTTTTTTAATTCCTTTAATTTGCTTTTTTAAAATATTTTAGATATAATCGCCCACTTTAATTTAATACAAGGGATATAACATGGAAAGAACACTTTCAATAATCAAGCCAGATGCAGTAGCAAAAAACGTAGTAGGACAAATTTTATCAAGATTTGAAAATGCAGGACTTAGAATTGCAGCAACTAAAAAAATTCACTTAAGCAAACCAGATGCAAAAGCATTTTATGCTGAACATTCAGAAAGACCATTCTTTAAAGACTTAGTTGACTTTATGGTAAGTGGACCAGTTGTTGTTACAGTTTTAGAAGGTAACAATGCAATGGCAACAAACAGAGACTTAATGGGTGCTACAAATCCTAAAGAAGCTGAAGCTGGAACTATTAGAGCAGACTTTGCTGATTCTATTGATGCAAATGCAGTTCACGGATCTGATTCTGCTGAATCTGCTGCAAAAGAAATTAACTTTTTCTTTGCACAAAGAGAAATCTGCTAGTCAATTCTGATGAAAATAGAATTCCGAAAAATACCATTTGAAGCAAAAGATTTTTCTTTTACTTCAAATTCAGTTATTTTTGAAGGCAATTTTGGTAAAATATCACCAACTTTAGCAAAATTTGATGCTAAGATGAGTGGAACTATACCTTCTTCATGTTATAAATGTGGGGAGAATATGGATCTGGAAATAAATGAAACTATCGATTTTATCGTTAGTGATGGCATATATTCAGATGACAAACACGAAGAAACTGTAATAGAAGTTGATAACAATATTATAGATTTCGATCAATTAATAGATAGTGAAATTACATCAATAAATAGTGACTACCATGTATGTAGTAACTGTAATAGTAATGACCTATTTGAAAAAGAACTATAAAAGGAAAAGAAAATGGCAGTACCAAAGCGAAGAGTCTCACATTCAAGAGCAGCAAAGAGAAGAACTCACTATAAAATTACATTAAAAAGACCTGTTAAAGATACAGATGGGACTTGGAAAATGCCTCATAATGTAAACCCAACTACTGGTGAATACAAAAGCGAAGCATAATTATGATCAAAATTGCAATTGATGCAATGGGTGGAGACAACGGTCCTTCACCTATCATAGAAGGTCTTATTTTAGCTTTAAAAAAAGACAAAACTTTTACTGCAATTGCAGTTGGTAAAAAAAATGAACTTTTACCACTAATCCCAAATAAATTTATTGATAGAATTGAAATTTTAGATACTGATGATGTAATATCTATGTCAGATAGTGCAACAGATGCTCTTAAAAGAAAAGATTCTACAGCATATAAAGCAATAGAACTTGTAAAATCAGGTGATGCACATGCTTATGTTAGTGCTGGTCACAGTGGTGCATCTATGTCACTTGCTACATTAAGAATTGGAAGAATCAAAGGTGTTAGTAGACCTGCAATAGCTACATTAATGCCAACAGTAAATGGTACAACTTTAGTACTTGATGTTGGAGCAAATGTTGATTGTGATGCAAAACATTTAAAAGAATTTGCAATTATGGGTCAAGTATATGCTGAAGATGTATTACATATGGAATCTCCTTTAATTGGACTATTATCAAATGGTGAAGAAGAATCAAAAGGTAATGAAGTTTCAAAAGAAGCTTTTAAACTTTGTGAAAATATACCAAACTTTGTAGGTAATGTTGAAGGTAATGATGTCTTTAATGGAACTACAGATGTAGTTGTTTGTGATGGTTTTATAGGTAATATTATGCTAAAAACAGCAGAAGGTGTTGCTGATACTATTGGTAAAATTATTAAAAATAATCTAAGAAGATCACTTGTATCTATTTTAGGTGCTGTTTTAATGAGAAAAGTATTCAAAAATTTAAAATTAAAAGTTGATTATGCAGAATACGGTGGAGCTCCTTTACTTGGTGTAAAAGCACCAGTTATTATTGCACATGGTAAATCTAATGCAACAGCAATGAAAAATGCTATTTTTCAAGCAATTGCAGCAGCACAATCAAATCTTAATATAACTATTGAAGAAAATATTAAATTATATAAGGCTTAAACAATGTACGCTTCTTTTAAATCTATTGGTGCTTATATCCCAGAACAAATTAGAACAAACCAATGGTTTGTAGATAGAATGGATACAAGTAATGAATGGATTACTAAAAGAACCGGTATTAGTGAAAGAAGAATAGCATCTGATGAAGAAAATACTTCTGATTTAGGTGTTAATGCTGCAAAAATTGCAATTGAAAGATCTGATATTTTAGTAGAAGATATTGATCTTGTAATTTGTGCAACTATTTCACCTGATTATTATTGTATGCCTTCAACTGCTTGTTTAATTGCTAATAAATTAGGAATTAATAATGTAATGGCACTTGACATTTCAGCAGCTTGTACTGGATTTGTTTATGCAGTTCAAACAGCTAAAGCATTTATTGAATCAGGTATGAAAAAAAATGTCCTTATTGTTGGAGCAGAAAAGCTAAGTAGTATTGTTGATTATACAGATAGAACAACTTGTATGTTATTTGGTGACGGAGCAGGTGCTGCTATTATTAGTACTACAGAAGATAAAGATGAAGCTATCTTAGATATTCAATGTAGTGCAGATGGTGGATTAAAAGATTTACTTCTTACTCCAGGAGTTGCTAGTGATGAAGCTATGTTTATGCAAATGAAAGGGAATGAAACTTTTAAAATTGCAGTAAGAACTTTAACTAATGATGTAAAAGATATTATGGCAAAAAATAAACTTCAAAATGAAGATATTGATTTATTTATTCCTCATCAAGCAAACTACAGAATTATCAAAGCAGTTGGCGATGCATTAAAGTTCGAAGATTCACAAAAGGTAGTTACTGTAGCTAAGTATGGAAATACATCATCAGCTTCAATCCCTATGGCTATGAATGATGTATATGAAAGCGGAAGACTTCAATCTGGTGATATGATGCTTCTTGATGCTTTTGGTGGTGGTCTTACTTGGGGATCAGCACTTATTCCATTTGCTGGTAAATAAAAATCTAATCCAATAGATTTTTATTTTTTGCATTTAATGTAAATGCATTCATAGATCTAGTTTTTTGATCTATCTCTTCCTCTTTTTTTATTACCATTGTTGCAGATGGATTTATAAATAAAATAGATTCATCTATAATTATTTGAAATATTGCAATATATGGTATTGTTACTACTGAACCCATATTTTCCTCACCAAATCCTGCTTCAAAGCTAATATACTCTTCTGTAAGTATAATAGACTCAAAAGTATAATTTGCAAATGAAAATAATGTAAATGTTGAGAAACTATCTTTAATCTCATCTGGTAAGTCTGGATCAAATTTAATTGCATTTATATTTGCCGTTATTGAAAATGTATCAACTAATCCAACTAATAGCATTAACTGATCTTTTATTTGATTAATCTGTTGCTTTTGATATTCACTATCTTGTAATACTTTTGTAATCATTTTTTATATCCTTCTATTTTAAAATCTTCTATTATATTAAATCCAATCATTGCATTTAATGTTGCAAATTCAGTACAATTTTTCAACATTTCTAATGTAATATCTTTTAATTTTAATATATTATTTTCTACATACCTGGCTTTTGTTGTACCTTCAAGAAGTGCTACCTTTGGAGTTATCCATTCTTCATCAAGATAAATTGCAATATTTGCTATTGATGTATCTGTTATAAGATTATTTTTTACAATTATAATCTCATCAGATTTTTTTCTTTTTTCACTTAAGGCATCTAAATCATCTCGCAATAAAGCTTTTTTATTATATTTAATATTATCATCATATACTAGTTGAAAACTAGTAACATCTTTTTTAACATATACATCATATAATACATCCGTAACACCACATTCATCATATATTAGTTTGCATTTTATAAGTTTAGCATTTGGAGGATAAATATATTCTTCCAAATTAATATTTAAACCTACGGTATTTGCAATTCTTTTTTTATGAAAATCTAAATTAAATATCTCATAATCTTCACATTTTATTGTCTCAAAAAACTTCATGGAATATATACCTTATCACACATCTCTTGATACTCTTTTTTAACATCACTATCACAAGTAATGCCTCCACCACTTTTATATATAAGACTCTTGTCTGATTGTTTTTGAATAAACCTTATCATTACAAAACTCTCTAAACTTTTACCATCATATATTCCACAAACACCACTAAAGTAATCTCTATTATACTCTTCTACATCATTAATAATATCAATTGTTTTTTTCTTTGGTGTTCCAGTGATACTCCCAGCAGGTAAAATAGATGTTAATATATCTCCAATTTTTTCATGCCAATTATCTTTTAATAGTCCAGAAATTTTTGAACTAACTTGAATTAACTCTTTATCTCCTGCTGATATTTTTTCACAATATCTAAACTTATCAACCTTTACATGTGAAGAGACAATCGACAAATCATTTCTTAATAAATCTACAACCATTGTATGCTCAGCTATCTCTTTTTGATCACAAAGTATTTTTTCTTTTGCATTGCTAATACTTGCATCAATTGTCCCTTTCATAGGATATGTAGAAATTATATTATCATTTATATCAATAAATTTTTCAGGAGAAAAGCATACAAACTGATCTTTATATAAAAGTTTATATTTTGCATTAGCACTATTGTATATCTGTTCTAATGATAAATTTGTATTAATATTAGTAGCTTGAGTTAAATTAAGAAGATATGTATTTCCACTTTTTATATTCTCTAATACCTTGTTAAATTTACATTTATAATCATCAAAATTAATTGCATTATATTGTAATGATTTTGCTTTACTTAATGGAGTATTTTCTCCTAATGAATATTTAACACTATCTGGTATTTCTGTTAATTTAATCACATCATATTGAGATAAATCATAATTAACAACGAAAAAAAATGGCTCATTATCTGAGCCTAGTTTATTTAGTGTTGTTTTAAAATCCAATATATTTACTTATAGTACGTTTGTAACTGTTACTTTTTGATCTTTAACTGTAATATATATAGTGAATTCATAAGCATTAGCATGATTAACTTTAGCACATACCTGATAATCTCCATCAATAGATATATCAGTCCATTGCTCATGACCTATTACCTCATCTTGATCTTCATATTCATATCCAGCAAAAGCAGTTTCAACTTCTTGTGCAAAAGCAGAACAATCTATATTTTCAAGTTCACTTATATTCGAAATAACTTTTTTGACAGTTGTTCTAAAAACTTTAACTGGACCTTCATCTGTATAATTCATATATTTACCCCTTATTGTAATATTAGTTTTTTTAAAATAGCCATTCTTACTGCTACACCATTTGTTACTTGTTCAAGCACTTTACATCTTTTATCAGCAAGAAGCTCATCACTAATATCAATATTTCTATTTACAGGACCTGGATGCATAATTAAAATATCTCTAGATCCAATAATATCTGATGTTACACAATAATCTTTTCCAAAGTCTTCAAGTGATTTATAGTATGTTTGAGAATGTCTTTCAAGTTGAGTTCGTAAACTCATAACAACATCAACTTCATCAACTACATCTCTTAAAAATTGTACTTTTCTAAAATCTCCTAAAGGCATAAAATGCTCAGGTGCAACCAATATAAGTTCTAATCCAAATCTAGGAAGTAATTGTAAATTACTTGATGCTACTCTTGATGTTTTTATATCACCAGTAATTGCAACTTTTTTCCCATTTTGTTTTCCATCAAAATGATTAATAATAGTAAATAAATCAAGTAAGCTTTGTGTAGGATGAGCATTCATACCATCACCAGCATTAATGATTGGACAATCAACATGCTCAACTAAACTTGCAGGTAATCCACAATCTCTATGTCTAATAATTATAGCATCAGGTTTCATTGCATTTAAATTTGCAACTGTATCTATTAAAGTTTCACCTTTACTACTAGAACTTGTACTTACATCAAGATTTACAACCTTAGCACCTAGTCTTTTAGCAGCTATTTCAAAACTACTTCTTGTTCTCGTTGAATTCTCAAAAAATAATGTAATTACAAGCTTTCCATTTAAAACCGATGAAGCTTGAAGATCATTAAAAATAGTAGCATCTTCAAAAAGATTTACAATCTCTTCATTTGTAAAATCATTTGGAGTAATAAGGTGTTGCATATCAGGCCCTTTATTAATATATACCAAATATTAGCTAATTTTTTATAAAAATATCGTTACCTAATGATTATATAAACTTATATATATTATAATATATACTTAATTTATAAAAGGTTATTAATGATTCAAGAAGAAAATAGACTTAAATTCTTTCCAATTATGATGTTTGCGATTATAATGGGACTTAGTGGACTTACAATTACATATCAAAAAGCACATGAGGTATTAGCTTCTCCATGTATTCTTGGAGATTTGTTAGTATACATAACAACTGGATTGTTTTTTTTAATTTCTGCTATTTATTTAACTAAATGGATTAAATATCCTCAAGCAGTGAAAAAAGAATTTTCACACCCTATTAGAATTAATTTTTTTGCAGCTGTATCTATATCTATGCTATTATTATCAATCATATATAAAGATCTAAACCCTATAGTAAGTGCTTTTTTTTGGTATCCAGGAATGCTTTTACATCTATTTTTAACACTTAATACTATATCGTTTTGGATCAACCATAATCAAGAATTAGCACACTCAAATCCCGCATGGTTTATACCAATTGTAGGGAATGTTCTAATTCCAGTTGGAGGTATTGGATTTGCATCTACAGGATTTCTAACATTTTTCTTCTCTATTGGTATTTTCTTTTGGGTAATTTTATTTGCAATTATCTTTAATAGAATTATCTTTCATCAGCAATTAGCAGTTAAGTTTGTACCAACACTATTTATACTAATTGCACCTCCTGCTATTGGTTTTGTAGCATATATAAAACTATTTGGTACTTTAGATTTTTTTGCAATGTTCTTATTTAATATTGCAATTTTCTTTACTCTACTTATTGCATTTATGTATAAAAGTTTTTTAGGAATAAAATTCTTTATATCATGGTGGGCATTTATATTTCCACTTGCTGCTATGACTATTGCATCACTACTTATGTATAAACTTACAAATGATACAGCTGTATTATATTTATCATATACTATGATAGCTACAACTACAATTATAATTGTACTTGTAATATATCAAACAATAAAAAATATGCTAAACAATGAAGTTTGCATACAGGAGTAAACCATGAATAAAATTAAAAAATATTTAGGAATTTTTATAGCTGTATTTTTAATAACTGCTATTGGATACAGTATCTATGAACAAATGAATAAAGAGCCAATGTCAGCAAAATCAAAAAGAATACCTTGTCAAAAAAAGACAACAACTTTTGAAAAAATAATAAAACCACAATTTGTACTAGAAGCTCAAAAACTACTTAAAGATGGTCAATATACTTTAGAATCAAGTATGAAAAAATCTGTCTATGCAAAATCAAAACTATTTGACTATATTTCATTAAATCAAATAGATCAAATGACAATAGACACTATAAATAAAAATATTATACAAGAAAATAATAATGACAATAAACTATTTATAAAATATTATATTTATGAAAATGATATAAAAGATCCAGGTAAAAAAACTAAAAAGAGTAAACTTTATGCAGGATATTTAGTATATGAATTTATATTAAATAAGAAGCTTGTTTATAAAATACAAACAGACTTTATGGATTTTCAAGGAAAAGATATATCAAATAGAATTAATTGTGTATTTAAATCATTTTTAACAATTAGATAAAAAGACATATCTATAAAATTATGAATTAAGTTTGATATAAGTTATGATTAAGTTTTATTTTATTATACTATTAACCAAGACACGATAAGTCCTTAGATGAATTAATTACTCATTGCTATAAGAGGGTTTAGAATTAGGTAGAGTTTAGGCTCTACCTTTTTTTATTAGTGGGGCTTTTTATTAAGTATAGGTGGATCTTATTAAAAAGGATTTGTCGTGTCAAGATTATTAATAATAATCATTGTGTTAAATGTAGTGGTAGTATTACCATTGCATTAAATACAGATCATAAGGGATTAATTACCCCTTATGGTTTTCAAATGTCAAGATATAAAAAACTAAAATATAAAAGTACATTTGTAGATAAATCATCTACTATAGATATAGTTCTACCAACACCTAGCTCATTGTTAAATACTAATTTATTATCTCTATTTAATCCACTATACAAAGCCCAAGAGCTTGGCTTGTAAAAGATACTTTGTTCTGTAAATGATTTTAAATTTACAAAACTAAACTTATTTAATTTTATATTATTTTCTCTAATTATTAAATCACAAGCAAAAGTATCAACTGTAGATTGCTGAATATTATTAAATTGGAAATCATATTCATCTATAAATAATGGTCGATAATGCATATATAAATAATTTTTATTATTTTGTGAATATACTCCAATATAAATATTTGATGGCTTTTATTTATCCAAAGGATTTAAAGAATTATCTTTGATATTATCTTTTTTATAAACTTGTTTCATAGCACTATCATAGTTTTTGAATACTCTATGAAATCTTCTAAAATAAAATGTCGAATAATAAAACATTGCTTCTTTTAGAATATAGGGAGATTTGTCTGCCACTTCTATATTTGATTTTATAATATTAGTAAATAATTCTAGTTCTTTTTTATTCATCTTTTTTAAAACTAAATTTAATTTATTTACAAGTGGTGTAAATCTTTGTTTATTAATAATATTTTTTTCATATGATCTAATAGTATCAATAGGTAAGTAATAAGTTTTATCTTCTCTAATATTTGATGTAACTACATTTAAAAAATCTGTAGTTTGTAAAGCACAGTTTTCATCCATAAAATAATATTTAAATGTAGCTTTTCTTAATTCAAATAGATGATATTGAAGCATTTCAATCTGCTCTTTTGTAAAGTCTAAAGTATAAAGATACATATACCTTTGTTCTAAAGTATTATATTCATAAATCTTACTATAAAAGGATTCTCTAATAAAGTAGCCATCATATTTACCTGTAGAACCTTTATATGTATATTTAAAAAATCCTTCTTTAGGAGTTTTTGCTGCATAATGTACTGCATCACCTATATTTATTTTAGTATTTTACACTTTAACTTTTTCTGGTTGTTTAAGTACAATCATTACATTAGGAAGCGTAACATCAGCAGTTTCAAGAGCTCAAGAGATTGAAGAAGACTATGATAATAATATTTTGAAATATACTCAGGATAAATCACAAAAACTTTATTATTATATCTCTAAAAAATTAAAACAATAAATACTCATACCATAAACACCTTTTTATAAACATTTTAGTATTATATAATCTATAAATAATAAAGGTTATATTTGATGAATTTAGAACAAATTGATAAACAAAATGTATTAAATACTTATGCAAGAAATTATGTAAATTTCAAAAAAGGTGCTAATGCAACACTTACTGACGATAAAGAAAATAATTATATTGATTTTACTAGTGGTATTGGTGTAGTTTCTGTAGGTCATGGTAATAAAAGGGTTGCTGATACTATTTGTAATCAAGTATCAAATATAACACATATATCAAATCTTTATGCTATTGAACCTCAAGCACTTCTTGCACAAAAGATTAATAAACTAAGTGGTTATGATATGGCTATGTTCTTTGCAAATTCTGGAGCTGAAGCAAATGAAGGTGCTATTAAAATTGCTAGAAAATATGGTGAAATAAACTTTGATAGTAAAAAATATAAAATTGTAACTTTAGGTCACTCTTTTCATGGTCGTACAATTACTACGGTAAAAGCAAGTGGTCAAAAGAAAATGCATTCAGAAAATTTTTCACCTTATCCAGATGGTTTCTCATACAAGCATAAACTAGATGAACTTTACGAAACTATTGATGATCAAACAGTTGCTGTAATGATTGAATTAATTCAAGGGGAAGGTGGTGTTCAACCATTTCCAAAAGAAGATATTCAAAAATTAGCTGCATTTTGTAAAGATAATGGTTTATTATTAATCATTGATGAAGTACAAACTGGTGCTTATAGAACAGGAGAATTCTTAGCATCAAATCTTTATGATATTGAACCAGATATTATCACTATGGCAAAAGGTATGGGTGGTGGAGTACCTATTGGTTGTGTAATGACAAAGCATAAAGATATATTTGAACCGGGAGATCATGGATCAACATTTGGTGGAAATTATTTAAGTACAGCAGCTTCACTTGAAGTTTTAAATATTTTAGATGAAAATAAAGACTCTGGAGTATTAGATGAAACAATAATATATTTCAATGAAAAACTAAAAGCATTCTATGAATCAAATACTCATCTATTTTATAAAGAAGTTGGTATTGGTCTTATGAGAGGATTAAGAGTAAATGACGAAGAAACTCTAACAAAAATATATAATAATGCATTTGATAATGGTTTATTAGTACTTAAAGCTGGAAAAATTACACTAAGACTATTACCACCACTTACAATTTCAAAAGACGAAATTGATGAAGGATTTACTAGATTGGAAAAAGCAGTTGCAAGTATTTAAATATCTATTTTTTATCTCATTTTTTATAAGTACATTATTATCAAATGAAAATGTACTTTCCCAAAAAAGATCAAATAGTCTAAACCTATCTCAACAAAAAATAGATTTAGATAGTGCAAAACAAACAATAGATTGGATAAATCCAATTAATTTTTCGTACAAAAAAAATATATTAGTACCTACTCGAGATACAAGTAATTTTATAATTCCAAATACAAAAGTTTCCACAATTAGCATTAACCAACCAATATTTAAAAGTGGTGGTATTTATAACGCAATTAAATATTCTCAAGCTTCTAAACAATATCAAACATTAGATATTGATTCTCAAAGAAAAGTACTTATTAAAGATGTAACATTATTATTATTTCAACTACACCAAATTGATTTAAATATTAAAAAGCAATTTTATAAAATAAAAAATGCAACTATTGATGTATCACAAAAGAAAGAACAGGTATTAAACAATATACTTGATTTATCATTTTTAAATAATTCTATTATTACACTAAACAACAATAAACTATCTCTTGAAGACCTCAATCTAAATAAACAAGATTTATTAAATAAATTTAATAATTTATCTTCAAAGCAATATTCTAATTTTGAACTACCTACTTTTAATATAATTAAAAAAGAAGACTTTATTCAAAAGAATATATATATTAAAAAATCTAAGATCAATGAAAAATCTTTAAATTATTTAAAAAATGTAACTTTATCACAATATTTACCTACAATTAGCCTTACACATGATTATGTAAATTATCATGATAGAGATATTGATACAAGTACTACTGGAATTAAAATATCTATTCCACTTGATGTTAAAAGCTATTACGATACACAAAGCTCAAAAGTATCATATTTAAAATCAAAACTAGACACAAGTATTATTGAAGAAGAAGAAAATAATTATATTAATACTAAGTTAGCAAAAGTTAATATTATTAACAAAAAAATCAATATACAAAAGTCTAATATTTTATATTATACAAATTTAATTAAAGAGATGAGTGAACTTAGTGAAAATGGATTAAAGACTTTAGATGATGTAATAATTTTACAAAATTCAAAAGCTATTGCACTATTAGAATTAAATATTTTTAAAATAGATAAACAAATACAATTATTGGAAATATATGCAAGAACAAATTAACTTTAGTCAATACTTTGACAACTGGCTTTACAGCGATACTGGGTATTATTCGAACTACAAAACAATAGGTAAAGAAGGTGATTTTTTTACCGCAGTTAGCACAAGTAGCTTTTTTGGTGGGTCTATTGGTAAGAAGATAGTTTCAATAATACAAGAAGGACATCTCCCAAACAATACAACAATTGTAGAAGTTGGTGCACATCATGGATATCTATTAGCTGATATAGTACAGTTTATTTATACATTAAAACCTGAACTTTTAGATACTTTGGAGTTTGCAATAGTTGAAAGATATCCACATTTACAAGAACAGCAAAAACAATATTTTAAAAATAGTTTTGGAGATGTAATTAAACTTAAACACTATAATGATATTAGTGAATTTAAAGCCAAAAATGCAATGATCATTGCAAATGAAATATTTGATGCATTTTCATGTGAACTAGTATATACAACAAAAGATGATATTTTACAAAAAGGTATTACTAAAGATAATAAAATAGAATTCATAGACCTTGATATTAATAATCCAAAAGATCAAGAGCTAAAAGATATATGTGAAAAATATAAAATTACAAAAGGTGAAGTATCATTAGGCTTTAAAGAGTTTGCTACAATATTAAATAATAATATTGAAAACTTTGATTTTATAACTTTTGATTACGGTGATTTTCATCCAAGAAATGATTTTTCAATTAGAATTTATCATAAACACAATGTATATCCTATCTTCCAAGATGATATAAATTTAAAAGAATTATATCAGCAAAGTGATATAACATATGATGTACATTTCAATCATTTAATTGATAGCTTTAATGAAGCTGGTATAGAAAATGTAGAATCTACGACTCAGCTAAAAGCTTTAGTAGAGTTTGGCATAATTGAGCTGTTAGAAATGCTTCATAAAAACACTTCGGAAGAAAACTATTTAAGAGAAGCAAATAAAATAAAAACTTTACTTACTCCTACAGGAATGGGTGATAGATTTAAAATGGCACACTTTAGAAAAAATGAAAAATAATAAATTAAAATTACTACTATTTGTAGGTGGAGGTTGATATGGCGATTCATGAAGTAGGTTCAGTATGTACATACTGTGGGGTTGGTTGTGATATTACAGCACAAGTTGAAGACAATAAGATTAAAAAGATATATGCACAAGCTGACGGCTATGTAAGTCGTGGTAAATTATGTATCAAAGGTAAAGATGGATTTGATTTTGTAGCATCTGATGAAAGAATTAGAAATACTAGAATTAAAAAAACTTTTATTGAAAAAAACTTTGAAGAGTTTCCTAGAGAATTAAAAGCAAGAACTCATACAATGACTTCACTAGACGATACTTGGTATGAAGCAAATTATGAATTAGCTACATCTATTGCTGCATGGAAATTATCTACAAATAAAGAAAAATATGGAAGACATTCATTTTGTGCAACTGGAGGAGCTAGAACTTCATGTGAATCTGGATATTTATTACAGAAATTCACTAGACAAATTATGGAGTCTCCACATATAGATAACTGTGCAAGAGTATGTCATGCACCAAGTTTAAATGGTATGGCAGCTACTATTGGTGAAGGTGCTGCTACAAATCCATTTGATGATATTTTTGAAACAGAATGTATGATCGTAATTGGATCAAATACAACTGAAGCACATCCTATTGTTGCAAATAGAATTATTGAAGCAGCCAGAGCAAAAACATCTGAACTTTATGTATGTGATGTAAGACAAATTCAATTAAGTAAATTTGCTACAGATACAGCTGTATTACCATATGAATCAAATTTATTATTTATAAATGCAATTGCTTATGTAATTTTAAATGAAAATCTTTACAATCAAGATTTTATAGATATAAGAACAAAAGAATTTGAACAGTACAAACAATCAATTCTAAATGACAAATTTGCAAATCCTGAATACTTTAGAAATATTACTGGGTATGAAGACTTAGCAGATAAAATTCCTACAATTGCAAGAAGCTATGCTACAAAAAAATCTATGCTATTTTGGGGATTAGGAATTACTGAAAATGTAGATGGTTCATATGCTGTAATGGCAATGGTAAATCTTGCACTTATGACAGGAAATATTGGTAAAACAGGTGTAGGACTTATGCCTCTTCGTGGACAAAATAATGTACAAGGTACTTGTGATATGGGTTGTTTACCATATTACCTTCCTGATTATCAAAACCCAGAAGAACATGGACTAAAAACTCCAGACTTAATAGATGCAATGCTTGATGGTAAAATTAAATCAATGATGGTTATGGGAGAAGATACTGCACATATTCATCCAAACTTAAACAAAATTAATAAAGCACTAGAAAATCTAGATATATTAATTACACAAGATCTATTTATGAATGAAATTGCTAAAAAAAGTGATATTGTTTTTGGTGTTAAATCTGCATATGAAAAAACAGGTGTTTATGTAAATGCAATGAGGAGACTACACCTATCTCAACCAATAGTAGAAAACGACCTTCCTGATGATTGGAATGTATTAACTGATATTGAAAATAAAATAAATGGTGAATTTTTATATCAAAGTAGTGAAGATGTATGGAATGATATTAGAGTAGATGCACCATATAGATATGGTGGAGCAAGCTATCAAAAACTTGTAAAACATAGATCAAAAGGTCTTCAATGGCCAGTAGCTAGAAAAGATACTCCTGTACTTCATTTAGAAAAATTTAATACAGATGATGGACTTGGTAAGTTTATTTATAATGGATATCAACTTAGAAATCAAGTTAAAAAACTTGTAAATAATGAAAAGTTTAATACATTCTATCTTACTACAGGTAGAGTATTAATCCATTATAACAATGCCGCTCAAACAATTCAAACACCAAGATTAAAAGAACTTCATGGAGAAGATGTACTTCTTGTATCAAAAGAAGATCAAGATAGATTTTCTACTGATTATGTGATTTTAAAGACTCAACACGGAGAAACTAATCCTTTAAAGATTAAGTTCTCAAAAACAATTAAAAAAGGTACATTATTCTCATCATTCCATCATGCTAAATCACATATAAATTATATATTTGGTGACGAATCAGATGTTAATACAAAAACTGCACTATTTAAATCAGTTGAAGTAGAAGTTGTACCAGCATAAAGCAACAACAAAACAAAAAGGCGATCTTGCCGAATTAAAAGCCATATCTTATTTAGAAGATAATGGCTTTAAAATTATTGAAAAAAACTTCTATGCTAAAAAACTTGGTGAAATCGATATTATTGCATCAAAAGATAATGTGTATCATTTTGTTGAAGTTAAAAGTGGTGATAGTTTTGAAGCTGTTTATAATATCACTGCATCTAAGCTTAGAAAACTATATAACTCTATTCAATACTATTTAAAAACTAAAAATCTTGATATTGCATATTGTATTGATGCTATAATTATTTCAAACAATGATTTAGAATTTTTAGAAAATATCAGTTTATAGGAAAAGTAATGTATTTTAAAAAAGAATTAGCTGCACTAAGAAAAGCAAATAGATTTAGACAAAGATATATTTTTGAAGACAATCTCAAAGATTTAGCATCTAATGATTATCTTGGATTAGCAGAAAATAAAAAAATATTTAAAAAAACTATTAAACGAGTTTTAAAAGAAAAAAGCTTTTCTCCTAAAGCATCTATGATTGTAAATGGATATTCTAAAATACATCAAGAATTTGAGCAAGAACTATGCAAAGTAAATAATTTTGAAAATGGTATTATTGTAGGAAGTGGATTTTTAGCAAATATCTCATTAATTGAATCAATGATAAGAAAAAATGATATTTTACTTATCGATGAACAATATCATGCAAGTGGAATATTAGCTTCATCACTTTGTCGAGGCGAAGTTATTGTATTTAAACATAATGATATAGATGATTTAAAAACTCATCTTGAAAATATCAATAAACCTAAACAAAGAATAATCATAGCTATTGAAGGTATATATTCTATGCAAGGTGATATAGCACCAAAAGAGATTTCAGATATAGCTGATAATTACAATGCTCTACTTCTTGTAGATGAAGCACATAGTTCTGGAGTAATTGGTTCAAAGCTTCTTGGTTGGTTTGATCATTTTAATATAGCAATAAAATCAAATCATATTAAAATGGGTACACTAGGAAAAGCATATGGGGCTTATGGGGCTTATATTTTAGCTTCAAATGAAACTATATCATTTTTAGAAAATCGTGCAAAACCTATTATATATAGTACTGCACCATCAATAATTGATACAGCTATTGGTCATGAATCATTAAAATATATTTTAACACATAAAATTCAACTAAAAAAGAAAATACAAAAACGACAAGCTCTTGTAAAAAATATACTTGGAATTGAAGTTGAAGGTTTAATTGTACCAATAGAAATTAATAACAATCAAAAAGTATTAGAAATACAAAAAACTATAAGAGAAAATGGATTTAATGTAGGTGCAATACGACAACCAACTGTAAAAAAAGCTATCATTAGATTAATAGCTAAAATAGATATTTCAAAAAAAGAATTAAAAAAAGTACTTAATCTTTTAAACTCACAGCAGTAGTATTTCGTTCTTTTTTTAATACCATATCAATATATTTGATATTTTCTAAAGATGCATTATTTTTATGCTTAAAGCATACAGTTTGCCTATCTGTATTTCCACTTCTATATTCATATATCTCGAATTTACTTTCCCACATGCTAAGTCGTATAGGAGTAGCTATTGAATATGTTGTCATTAAACAATTATCTTTTGTACAATTATAAATATCACTAAAGTATTCTTTTGTCCATAATTCTTTATTTACATCACTTGAAAAAGCATCTTGATATACCACATCAATATTATTTAAAGTTTGAATATATTCTCTTGCATCACCTATAAAAATTTCTATTTTAAATTGCTCATCTTCATAAAAATTATTTTTTGAAACCTCATCAATAATATATTTAATATCATTAAATTCATCTGGAAATTCAAAATTTTGAAGTGATTTAATTAACTCTCCATCAAATTCAGGTGAATAAAAATTAACTTTAGTATCAATATTGTTTTTTAATATATAATCAATTGTTGAAAAAGTATTGTACCCAATACCAAAACATATATCTAAAATATTAAGTTCTTTTAAATTATCATTCTTTGAAAAATTAAGTGCTGGAATTACATGCTTAGATAACGATTCATTAACAGCACCTGCTTTTACACTATGAAAATGCTGTTCATATTTTTTAGAATAAAGAGTATAAGAACCATCCTCGGTTAAAATCAATCCATACCCCACATATGAAGCTTTTTTCCCATAATTAAGTTATGCTTTTTAAATATATCTATAGAATTTACTGCTCCATAATCAAATTCTTCAAGTAAAGAATAAATAATATTTAAACTTTTATTTTTTTCTTCTAGAATAATTATATAGCCAGCATCTCTTAGTGATCTACTAATAACTTTCATAAAGCTATTTTTATCATCATATTCTAAAATTGTTTTATCTAAAATCACATAATCGTAAGAAGATTGTTTTGCAAGTCTTTGTAGTTGTTTAACAGGAGGATTATTTTCAATGACAGAAACTTTTCCATCGCATGAAATTACAATATTTTCTAAATACTTTGTAATTTCATTTTGAAGTTTAGTACAGTGTAGTATTGAAACACTAGGAGTTAATTCAAAAAGTGAAGAAAAATCTTCTAACTCTTTACTCAAATTAGATACCTAATTCTTTCATTCTCTCTTCACTTAAAAATAGTTTTTCATTATCCATTACCCCAATTTTTGTAGATAATATATCTTTTGCTATTTTTTTAGCATTTTTTAATGAATGCATTTTGTACGTACCACATTGATAAATATTAAGTTCAGGAATATCTGATTTCTTTTTTACTTTTAATACATCTTTCATAGCTTTTTTCATAGCTTTTGCTACTTTTTTCTCATTTGGAGTTCCAAGTACAGACATATAAAATCCTGTTCTACAACCCATAGGAGAACAATCAATAATTTCAACTTTTTTACTATTTAAATGCTCTCTAATAAATCCTGCAAATAAATGCTCTAATGTATGAATACCTAATTCATCCATCATCTCTTCATTTGGTTTATAAAATCTTAAATCAAATACTGTAATAGTATCTCCACTTGGACTTTTCATTGTTTTTGCAACCCTAACTGCTGGGGCTTCCATAATTGTATGATCTACTCTAAAACTATCTAATAATGGCATAACTGCTCCTTTATATTTTTTATATTATATCTTATGTATCTTTATTTACTATATGGATTTAATTTTAATAATACTAAATCTGCTATCATATTTCCAATAAGAGTTAAAAAGGCACCTATGATTAATATACCCATAATTACAGGATAATCATGGCTAAGTGCAGATTGAAAAAATAATAAGCCCATTCCATCAATAGAAAAAATAGATTCTAATATCACAGACCCACCTATAATTCCTGGTAAAGATAATCCTAATAGAGTAATTACTGGTGGATATAAATTTGGCATTATATAATATCTTAATATCTGTTTTTTATCTAATCCACGAGCTTTTGCAAAAAATATATAATCTGATTTTAATATCTCAATTGTAAGAGATCTTACATATAAAGTTAAACTTCCAATACCTCCAAATACTATTACAAAAATAGGCAAAACTAAATGCCAAGCCATATCAATATAATATTCAAAACCTTCTAATCCTGATTGACTATGTAATCCAGATATTGGTAAAACTTCAAAGTATATTGAAAATACATACATTAATATAAGTGCAAGATAAAATGATGGTACAGAAAAACTCAATAATGATAATTGACTAGTAAATCTATCTATAACTCCATCTTTATTTAAAGCAGCTTTAATCCCAAGATAAAAAGATATAGCAAAAATTAAAATCATTGAAACTATATTTATAATAAGTGTGATAGGAAGTCTTTCTAAAATTTCATCTTTTACCATCATTCCACTTGAAAAACTGATTCCAAAATCAAGTTGGATTATAGATTTAATCCATGAAAAAAATTGTACATACAATGGCTTATCTAATCCATATATCTCTTTTAATTGAGTAAGTGATTCTTCTGTAATATTAGGATTTAATTCTCCACTAGCAAAAAAACTATTAGGAGCTAAATTAATAGCAATAAAGGATATTAAAGAAATTATAAATAGCATAACTGCTAAATATAATATTTTATTTACTATTAATCTCATTAGCCACTACTGCTATTGCAAATCCACCATCATGAGTAATACTTAATGAGGACTTTTTAATATTAAATTGTTTTCTTATATGTTTTTTATATTTTAATTTTGGTGCACCATTTTTGTCTTTTGATATTTTAATATCTTTAAAGCTACAAGTTTTTCCAATTCCTGTTCCAATTGCCTTACTTGCGGCTTCCTTTGCTGCCCAAAAACCTGCTGCTGTTGCTGATTTTTTTACTTGTTTAATCTCTTTATTTGACAAAAATTTATTTAAAGCTTTATCTCCAAATTTTTCAATCATTTTTTCTATACGTGAAATTACAACAATATCAATACCAATCATAATACTAACCCTCTTTTTTTGAAGCCACTAGATATCTTTCTAGTATAATCTTTGCAGCAAGAGAATCAACCCTACCATCTCTTTTATATTTAATTAGACCCTTCATTGAATCTTCTGCTTCAATTGAACTCATATCTTCATTTACAAAACAAATTTCACCATCAAAATCTAATAATGATACAAAATGTTTAATGCGTCTTTGCATCTCTTCATTGGAAGCTGGACTACCTACTATTAAAGTATCAATATCCCATTCTTTTAAAAAGGCATCAGTATCTCGTGCTGCTTGATTACGATTTTTTCTTAATATTGCATCTTGAGGTGTAACTATATCTGATGCAAGACATATAGCACACCCTATTCTTTTTAGTCCAATATCTATACTTGCTAATTTTTTATTCATATTAAAATTTCAATAACCCTTTTAATTTATTACCAATCTTATCGCCAATTTGCTTTTCTATTTTTTCTTGAACTTTTTCTTCAATTTTATTCTTGATTTTTGATTTTACTACATCTTTAAATACATTTTTTGTTTTTTGTTTAATTATTTTATCAATATTTGATTTTAACACAATACTAGGATTATCAACCTCTCCAGTAACTTTTATATCACCTCTAATTTCAGTAATATTGTTAAGATATTTATTAATTTCTTTTATATATTTATTATTTTGATTTAGTTGAATATCTACACTTTTAATATCTAAGTTTGAATTTGCATTTATATTTTTATTATATAATTCAAAATCAATCTTTGAATCAAATAATAAATTTGAAATAGTTACACCTTTTTGCGAAAAGCTATCAACTTTATATCCTTTAAGATTAAGAGATGCTTTAAAAGGCTTACCGTATAGTTCTTGATTAGTTGTAAAATCTTTAAATGTTCCATTATATATATTATCATTAAAAACAATACTGAATAATCCATTTTCTACTAAAACATTTGGAATGTTTGAAATGTCTTTAAATTTAACAATTTCACCATCTGCCCTAGCTAAACTTTTAACTTCTTTTTCTTTATTATCATTATTTAGAATTTCATTAATTTTTTTAATATATACTTCATATTCACCGAAGCTTTTTTCTAAATTCCCATTCATCAATTTTTCTACATTAAGTGTATCTATACTTGGAATCTTAGCAAAATGAAATTTATGTTCTAAATTAGATTCTTTCTCTTTTTTATCTTCTTTGTTTGATATTGAATTTTTATCAAATTCTATTTCATCTATTATTATATTTTCAATAACTACTTTTTTAAGTATTAATTGTGCTAAGCTAATATCAATAGAGATATTTTTTATATTAATACCACCATCATTATCTAAAATTTTTAAGTTTTTAATATCTACTTTACTATCAAAAATACTTAATTTTAATGAACCAATTTGCACCTCTTTATTACTCTTAGCTAAAACTGCTTTTTGAATACTTGATTTAACTATATCATCTAAAAATATTAGTGAAAAAGCTGCTACTAAACTAACTAATGTAATATATATAACTAGACCAGTCAATCTTATTATTTTTATGTTTTCCTCTTTTTGACTATGAAAATAAGTTATTTTATTTAATAATGGTATGTTTTGTAATTTAACAGCAATTACTTCTCTATACTTTACTAAAATAAAATTTGAAAATTTAAATAATGGAAAAAATAAAATTAAAGATACTACAATACTTCCCATCATAATAGTATTATTAAAATTAGTTACTGAAAATATAGGTGTATTATACAGTTGTGTCCAAAGTAAGTTTAAACCTTCACTACTTAATACAAATAATCCTATTTGATGAAAGATAGGATCAAACAAGACAGCAAATCCAGAAAATAAAGCTAATGATAAAAGAAACATTCCAATATGAACATTTAATAATAGTACTAAGAATAATACAACTAAACTAAATAAGCCTAATGGCATAAAAGAAAAAATCATTCCAAAACTAAGAGCTAATGAAATTTGCCAAGGTTTTCCTGCATCATTTAAAATATTCCAAATTTTTCTTAATGTAAAAAACATTTTATCTCCTTTTATTTAAATTATATAATAATCTCACTTGCTATATCAAATTTATTTGCTGTCATCATATGAATTTTTGGATGTAGTTTTTTTAAATCTTCAAACAATTTTTTACTTAAATCCATTCCAACTTTATACTCTTCATCTGTACCAGTTTTAGCAGCTTTACTTAAAGCTTCAATCCAATCTTGTGGCACATGAATTCCTGGAACATGAGAAGATAAAAATTGAGCTGTTCTTAATTTAGTAATAGGAAATATTCCAAACACTAATTGTGCTAATTCTCTTTCATCTTTAAATCCACCCTTAGTATTTTCAAAATGACTTAATAATACTTTTACATTTTCTATATCGTATACAGGTTGTGTTATAAGTCCTACTGCACCATGTTGAATTTTTTTATACATTTTTTTCTCTAAAGTTTTAAAATTCTTTGCATATGAATTAATTACAGCAAAAGGAGAAATTGTTTTGGGTTCTGTCTTAAAAGGCTTTCCAGCATAATCCATACCGTTGTTAAATGAATAAATCATCTCTAAAAGCATAATTGAATTTGATTCAAATACCCCTTTTGTATGTGGTTGGTCTGACATTTTTGCAGGATCACCTGTAAGTGCTAATATAGCTCTAATATCAAAATCATTTGCACCTAATAAATCTGATTGTAATGCTATTTTATTTCTATCTCGCATACTCATAGTTGCAATAACTGGCTTTTTAAATTGTGTTTGTAGTTTAAGTGCAGCAAACAAAGCATTATATTTAAGCTTTGCTAGTGGATTATCCGTAGTACTAAAACCATCTACTTTATTTGCTAAATCATATTTTTCAATCTCACTTACAATCTTTTCTAAAGTTGGTTCATGAGTTGGTGTTGTTTCTAAAGTTAAGTAAGAATCTGTTTGTAATTTATTTAATAATTCATTAAACATAAAGTAATCCCTTTTAAGTTATAATCCCCGATTATACCGAAAACTTATTAAAGGAAACAGATGAAATTAGCTGTATTTGATTTTGATTCAACACTTATGGATGGGGAGACTATTGATTTTTTAGCCAAGCCACTAGGACTTGAAGAAAAAGTAGCTTCTATTACAAAAAAAGCAATGGCTGGAGAATTAGACTTCTTTGAAAGTTTAATTGAAAGAGTATCTTTACTAAAAGGTTTAGAATATAAACAAGCAGTTGAGATTTGTCAAGATTTACCTTTAATGCCAGGTGCATTAGAAACAATAAGTGAACTAAAAAAGCAAGGATACAAAGTAGTTTGTTTCTCTGGTGGATTTAGAATTGGAACAAGTCCTGCAAAAGACAAACTTGGAATTGATGCAGATTTTTCTAATATTTTACATGAAAAAGATGGGATTCTTACAGGACTTGTTGGTGGAGATATGATGTTTGGATTTTCAAAAGGTGATATGATTCAAAGAGTTCAAGCTATGCTTGGTGTTTCAATAGAAGATACTTTAGTAGCAGGTGATGGAGCAAACGATGTATCAATGTTTCCATATGCAGCAAAAAGAGTTGCATTTTGTGCAAATGATATATTAAAAAAAGAAGCAAATATTATCATTGATAAAAAAGACTTAACATTAATTTTGGAGCATATATAATGAGCCTAAAGCAAGATATAAATTATACTATTTGGTGTGATTTTATAGAACGAGATTTTTTAGAAGGTCAATTTCAAGATATAATCAATGATGAGACTATACATGGAGCTACATCAAATCCAGCTATTTTTGCACAATCAATCTCTACAAGTGAAGCATATGTAAGTACAATCAGTATGCTTCAAGCAAATACTGGTAAAAAAATATATGAAGCACTTGCAATTGCTGATATCAAAAGAGCTGCTCAACTGCTTGAGCCATTATATGAAGAAAATAATGATGATGGTTTTATTTCTATAGAAGTTGATCCATCTCTTTGTGATGATGCAAACGCAACTATTGAAGAGGGAATAAGACTATATAAAGCAATTGGCTATAACAATGTAATGATCAAAGTGCCAGCAACAGATGCTGGATATATAGCAATGGAAGAACTTACAGCTGCAGGTATTAATGTAAATGCAACTTTAATATTTTCATCACAACAAGCCCAAGAATGTGCAAAAGCATTAAATGAGGGTATTAATAAAAGTGAAGAAAATACAAAAGCGGTAATCTCAATATTTGTAAGTAGATTTGATAGATTATGTGATCCTAAGTTTAAAGACCTAAACTTAGATACTGGGAAGCTAGGTATCATAAATGCTACTAAATGCTACCATGAAATTTCAAAATTTCAAAATAATAATATTAGAACATTATTTGCATCTACAGGTGTAAAAGGTAATGATTTAACTCCAAGCTATTATATAGACGAGTTAATATTTCCACATAGTGTAAATACTGCTCCATTAGCTACAATTGAATCATGGTGTAAAAATGGCAAAAATGAGCCATCAATTATACTAAGTGAAATTGAATGTAATAAGTATTTTGATGAATGTAAAATAAATAATATAGATATTAATGATATATCTCAAGAGCTACTTAAAGATGGTTTGAGTGCATTTAAGGTATCATTTGCTAAATTATTAAAAGATATAAAAGAATAAGGGTAAAAGCCATGATAGAAAAAGAAGGGTCAATGCATACAGTAAGAGAAGATTTAAAAGTACTTGACTGTACTATTAGAGACGGTGGACTAGTAAATAACTTTCATTTTACAGATGAGTTTGTAAAAGGTGTATACGATACTTGTGTAGCTGCAGGTATTGACTATATGGAAATTGGTAAAAACAATTCACCTACATTACAATCACCAGAAGAATTTGGTGCATGGAACTTTTGTAAAGAAGAAGATATCAGAAGAATTGTAGGTGAAAACAATACTAATCTTAAAATTGCAGTTATGTCTGATATTGGTAGAACAGTATCAGAAGAATTACTACCAGCTAGTGAATCTGTAGTTGATATGGTTAGAATTGCAACATATATTCACCAAATACCTGCAGCAATTGAACTAATTGAAGATGCACATGCAAAAGGTTATGAAACAACTGTAAATATTATGGCTATTTCAAAATCAAGTGGTGATGAATTAGATGAAGTATTAGAATTACTTGCAGCAACTCCAGTAGATGTAATATACATTGCTGATAGTTTTGGATCATTCTACCCTGAACAAATCAAAAAACTTTCTGCAAAATATGTAAAAGTAGCAAGAGGAGCAAAAAAACCTAAATTAGTAGGTATTCATGCTCATAATAATATTCAATTAGCATTTGCAAATACTATTGAAGCTATGATGTATGGAACAAGTTTCCTAGATGTTACAATTTCTGGATTAGGTAGAGGTGCAGGAAACTGTGCTATGGAATTAATGCTTGGATTCTTAAAAAATCCAAAATATAATCAAATACCAGTTTTAGAATTTATTGAAAATTATATAGTAAATTTAGAAAAAGAACTAGATTGGGGATACTCAATTCCATATATGATTACAGGTCAATTAAATGAGCATCCAAGAACAGCTATGAAAGCTAGAGATGAAAATGATACTCAATATGTTGATTTTTATAAAGCACATATAGATCAACATCAATAAGATATAATATCTTACAAAAAAAGGGTCAGACAAATTGTCTGACCCTTTTTTAATATAAAACAAATAGAAATTATCTATTTGCTTTACCAGCTTTCATAAATTCATGAATAATTGGATTTGGAGTTTCTAAACTAGATGTAAATTCTGGGTGAAATTGAACACCTGTAAACCATTTGTGTTCTGGAATTTCTACAACTTCAATTAATCCATTTGATTCACCTGTAATAATCATACCAGCATCTTCAAGTCTTTGTTTATACTCTGGATTTGCTTCATATCTATGTCTATGTCGTTCACTTGATATCCCTGCACCATATGCAGTTTCTAGGTTTGAACCTGGCTTACTCTCAAATGGATAAGAACCAAGTCTCATAGTACCACCCATTGCAGATTTTGTAGTTCTTACTTGCTCAACTCCAGCAGTATCTAGGAATTGTTCAATTAAATAAATTGCAGGTTCTTTAGCATTAGTATCAAATTCAACTGATGTTGCTTCTTTTATACCTACTACATTTCGTAAATATTCAATTAATGCTAATTGCATACCAAGACAAATACCTAAATAAGGAATATTATTTTCTCTTGCAAATTTAATAGCTTCTATTTTACCTTCAACACCTCTATGACCAAATCCTCCAGCAACTAATACACAATCACTATTTCCAATAATCTCTTTAGCACCTTTAGTTTCAATCTCTTCTGAATCACACCAGTTAATATTAACTTTTGTATTTAGATGAGCACCACTATGTATCAATGCTTCTATAAGTGATTTATATGCTTCTTTTAATTCAAGATATTTACCAACAAATGCTACATTCATTTCATCTTTTGGTTCAACTATATTATCTACAAGTCTATTCCAATCTCTCATATTTGGCTTAATCTCATCAAGTTTAAAATGTTTTGCAATAGGATTTAAAATACCTTCATTTACAAATCCATTTGGTACAGCATAAATAGACTTAGCATCGCTAGCTTCAATAACTGCATCATCATCTACATCACAAGAGTACGCAAGCTTTTTCTTTAATCCATCTGGAAGTTTATGTTCACTTCTACATACAAGCATATGAGGCATAATACCAATTCTTCTTAATTCTTGAACCGAATGCTGTGTTGGTTTTGTTTTTAATTCACCTGCAGCTTTAATATATGGTACAAGTGTTACATGTATATTCATTACTTTATTTTTTGGATTTTCGTGTCTTATTTCTCTAACAGCTTCCATAAATGGTAAACCTTCAATATCTCCTACAGTTCCACCAAGCTCAACGATTAAAAATTCATGCCCTTTTCCAGCTGCGTAAATTCTATCTTTAATCTCATCTACAATATGTGGAATAACCTGAATAGTTTTACCTAAGTATCCACCTTCTCTCTCACGCTTAATTACACTTGAATATACTTGACCAGTTGTCATATTATTCATCTTTTCTAAGCTTTTACCTAAAAATCTTTCATAATGTCCAAGGTCAAGATCAGTCTCACCACCATCTGCAGTTACATAAACTTCACCATGCTCTAATGGACTCATAGTCCCTGGATCTACATTTAAATAAGGATCAATTTTCAACATACTTACATCAAAACCACTATGCTTTAATAATGCAGCTACACTAGCACTTGTGATTCCTTTTCCAAGGCTACTTAAAACTCCACCCGTTACAAATATATATTTAGTCAATATTAATCCTTATTTAATCTCATTTAATAAAAATCATTATATCTTTTTATATTTGAAGATCTGCTTTACACAAAAATTGTCATAAAAATGTCACATAATTTTTAATTATAGCTTAAAATTAACTCAATTTAATATATAAATAACCCATTTAAGCAATATATAAGTTTAGTAGATATAAAATTGTTTCAACGGTGTTTTGGGAACTGGGTCAAAATGATCTCGTAATGTTCGCGCGCCCCATTACATAGACGTTAAATTTCGAAATGAAAAATAAAAGGAAACAAATGAAAAAAATTATTAAATTATCAGTTGCTGCTGCTTTAGCTGCTACTGCAATGAACGCTGCTGTTGTTGACAATGTTAAATTAGGTGGAAATGCTAAGTTATTTTATGAAACTAATGATTCTGGTACAGCTTCAATGTTTGATAACCATGCTGCAACTAAAGGTCAAGTAATTGTTAATGTTAAAGCTTCTGCTTCTATTGGACCAATCACTGCTAATGTAAGAAATGCTACAATCACTACTCTTGGTTTAGAGAACGGTGTTATTGGTGGAACTCAAGTTAATCAATCTGCTGATGGTGGTACTGCAAACTTTACTGATATTGCTAACCTTTCTGCAACTATTGGTCAAACTACTTTAATCGCTGGTAAACAAGAGTTAAATACTCCTATGTGTTTTACAGAGGGTTGGAATGTTCATAGAAATACTTTCGAAGCTGGTGTATTAGTAACTAAAAATCTTATTCCTGGTTCAACTGTAGTATTTGCAGATGTTAAGACTACAAATGCATCTGGTGCAAATATTCATAATGAAGGTGCATTTGATACTCCAATTAATGCAGAAATGGCTGCAATTCATACTAATGTAGCTGGTCTTCCAGTAAACTGGTACTACTATGATGTAGGTACTACTTCTGTAAACTGGGTTGACACTGCATTTACTGTTGCTGGTGCAAAAGTTAAAGTTATTGCTGCTGAAAGAGATGAAGTTGTTAATAATGGTTCTGCTCAAGCAATTTCTGTAGCTACTAAAGTTGCTGGATTAAACGTATTTGCTGCTTACTCTACAGTATCAAATGATGGTGTAAACTTCATGAATGTTGCAACTACTAAGAAAACTAAGTTACCAACTCAAGCTGTTTATGTAGATGGTACTGTTGTTGCTCAAGCAAACACAGATGCATTTAAAATTAAACTTTCTGGTATGTCTGTTGGTCCTGTTAAATTAGCTGCTCAGTATGTTAGTGCAGATCAAGGTACAGCAAATGATAACGAAACAGATATTATTGCTAAAACTAAAATTGGTAATGTTGACTTTAAAGCATTATTAATGTTTGTTGACAAAGAAACAACTTCTGATGATTGTACAAAATTCAGAGTTTACGCAAACTACTCTTTTTAATCTAAACTTATAGATTAATTATATTAAAGGTTAGGCTTCGGCTTAGCCTTTTTTAATACCCCACTCATTTTCACTTAAGTTTTATTATGATAAACTGCTTTTAGAAACATGGGTTTCTCCTTTAAGATGAGCTGATTACTTATCGTATAAGAAGGGGTTTTTAAATGGGGTTGGAATTTATTCCAACCCCATTTTTATTAGTGGGAACTTTATTAAGTTTAAGTGGTGAAACTTCTTATACAGGAGGAAACCCATGAGATTAGCAATAATCTTAATAGTGGTAGGATTTATCCTAGTAGTACCACTTTTCTAAAATCTACAAGTTGGGAATTAATCACTCCCAAAAGGCTAGGCTTCGGCTTAGCCTTTTTTAATACCCCACTCATTTTCACTTAAGTTTTATTACACTATAATGATATTGAAACACGAAATCCTCTATTATTTAAAAATTAGTTACTTTCAAATAATAGGAGTTTAAAAAGGTAAGGTTAATAACCTTACCTTTTTTTTATATCTACTACAGTACAATTATTTATACTAAAATAAAGGGTACACCATGATCAAAAAATCACTACTACTAATCTCTACAATATCACTACTAAATGCTGGAAGCTTACAAGACTGGGCTGACCAAACTTTCAAGCAAGGTAAATATACGCAAAGTGAAGCTCAAATAAAAGCAACACAAGAACAAGAGCTAAAAGAAGAATCAAATAAACCAGACTATTCAAAGGCTACTTCACTTCAAGATGGTGTTGATATGATGTTTAATCAAGGTAAATATGCAAAGAAAAAGCCTACATCATCAAATCAAGATACAAATTCAAAAGAAATTATTGAAGAATCAAAAAATGATTATTCAAAAGCAAGTTCACTTCAAGATGCCGTTGATATGATGTTTGATCAAGGTAAATATAAAAAATAAAATCCCATATTTACACAGTCAAATTAACTAAATCTTACGCTCACGCTATTTTTGGCTTTTCTTTATAAATTAAATGTTAAAATAGACAAATTTAATTTTATACAAGGAGCTAGTATGGCACAAAAAGCGATACGAGAATACGATGCTAAGTCAATCTTGGCAAAGCATTGGAATAAATATTTTCCAGATTTCACATATTCATATGAAACAATTATGGTACAAAACGGTTCAGAATTAACTGAAGCTGCAAAAACTAACCCATGGTTAAATGAAAAAACATTAGTTGCTAAACCAGATATGTTATTTGGTAAAAGAGGTATGAATGATTTAGTATTATTTAGGGATGCTAAGCCAGGTGATGTTTCTTTAGCAAAAGCTGCAAGCTGGATAGACGAAAAGTCTACAGGTGATCAATCAGTTTACTTTGCATTTGATGGTGATAAACCTACAGGTGAACCAAGTGTAGATAAATTAACTAACTTTATTGTAGAGCCATTTACACCGCATACTCAAGAAGAAGAATATTATGTATCTGCTACTTGTGTAGGTGATGATGATGTTATTTATATGTCTGCTGAAGGTGGTATCGCTATTGAAGAAAACTGGGATGCAAAAGTTACTGAAGTAGCATTCCCTATTACTGCAACAGAAGAAGAAATAGCTTCTGCAATTAGAGCAAATGTTCCTGCTGATGTAGCTGACAAAGATAAAAAAGCATTTGCTGAATTTTGTATTGGTTTTTTCAAAGCATACAGAGAACTTAACTTTGCATATTTAGAAATCAACCCATTTGTAATGCAAGGAAACAAGATTGAACTATTAGATATGGTTGCAAAGCTTGATGATACTGCTGGATTTATGATGGTAGATCAATGGGGAGATGTTGAATATCCTACTGCATTTGGTATGGAAGCAAAATCTCCAGAAGTAGAAGCTATAGAAGAAGCTGATGCTAAAACTGGTGCATCTTTAAAACTTACATTACTTAAGCCAGAAGCTAGAGTATGGACTATGGTTGCAGGTGGTGGAGCTTCAGTTGTTTATGCTGATACTATTGCTGACATGGCTGGTATTGAAGATCTTGCTAACTACGGTGAGTATTCAGGTGGACCAACTACTGGTGAAACAAAGTTTTATGCTGAAACACTACTTGACCTTATGACTAGAGAGCCAGATGCTGCTGGTCGTGGTAAAGTTATGATTATTGGTGGAGCTATTGCTAACTTTACTGATGTTGCTAAAACTTTTACAGGTATTATCCAAGCATTTGAAGTATATGCAGACAAAATGAAAGCTGTTGATTTAAAAATCTATGTTAGAAGAGGTGGTCCAAACTATGAAAAAGGTTTAAAAGACATCAAAGAAGCTGCAGATAGATTAGGACTATACATTGAAGTATACGGACCAGAAACACATGTTACTGACATTGTTAGAATGGCACTAGAGAAGTAAGGGAAAAATATGACACAATTATATACAAAATCAACTCAAGCGATTTTTTGGAATAACAATAAAACTGCTATTCAAAGAATGTTAGATTATGATTACACAATCAAAAGAGAAACTCCATCTGTTGCAGCTATTGTAGCTCCAACTAGTGGGAATAAATTTGAAAAATTCTTCTTCGGACCAGATGAAGTAATGATTCCATTATACAAATGTACTGCAGATGCAAAAGCTGCTCAGCCTCAAGCTGATGTACTTTTAAACTTTGCATCTTTTAGAACTGCTTATGAAGTAACTATGGAAGCATTAGAAATTGGTGGTTTCTCATCTATGATGATTACTGCTGAAGGTATTCCAGAAAGACTAGCAAGAGGTATGAACCAAACTGCAAGAGAAAAAAATGTAACTATTATTGGACCAGCAACTGTTGGTGCTATTACTCCAGGTGCATTTAAAGTTGCAAATATTGGTGGAACTATTACAAACATCGTTCAATCTAAATTACATAGAGCTGGTTCTTGTGGACTAGTTACTAGATCAGGTGGATTATTCAACGAACTTTCAAACATTATTTCAATCAATGCTGATGGTATTGCTGAAGGTGTTGCAATTGGTGGAGATAGATTCGTTGGATCTGTATTTATCGATAACTTACTTAGAATGGAAAAAAACCCAGAAGTTAAGTATATGATTCTTTTAGGAGAAGTTGGTGGTACTGAAGAGTATAAAGTAATTGAAGCTATCAAATCAGGTGCTATTACTAAGCCAGTTATTGCATGGTGTATTGGTACAATTGCTAAGTATTATGACTCAGGTGTTCAATTTGGTCATGCAGGTGCTTCTGCTAATGCTGACTCTGAAACTGCTGAATACAAAAATAACGCTATGAGAGAAGCTGGTATTCATGTACCAAATTCATTCAATGAACTTCCTGCAATGATTAATAAAGTATTTACTGATATGAATCTTGCAGAAATTCCTGAGCCAGATATGAATGTATGTCCAACAGTTAGAAGATCAAAAGAATTTATTTGTACAATTTCTGATGATAGAGGTGATGAAGCAACTTATGCTGGATTCCCAATCTCTTCTGTAGCTACTCCAGATACTGGTAAAGGTCTAGGTGATGTTGTATCATTACTATGGTTCAAAAAACAATATCCAAAATGGGCTACTGATTTCATCGAAACTGTTATGAAAACTGTTGCTGATCATGGTCCTGCTGTAAGTGGTGCACATAACTGTAAAGTAACTGCTAGAGCTGGTAAATCAGTTGTTGAATCACTTGTAACTGGTTTATTAACAATTGGTCCAAGATTTGGTGGTGCTATTGATGGTGCTGCTCAATACTTCAAGCATGCAGATGATAACGATATGACTCCAAAAGAGTTCTTAAAGTATATGAAAGGTGAAGGTGTTCCAATTCCTGGTATTGGTCACAGAATTAAATCATTAAAAAACCCTGACTTAAGAGTTACTGGTTTAATGAATTATGCCGCTGAGAACTTCCCATCTACTCCACTTCTTGATTATGCAAGAACTGTTGAAGCACTTACTACATCTAAGAAAGAAAACTTAATTCTTAATGTTGATGGTACTATTGGTATTCTTATGGTTGATATGTGGAGAGCATTAGGTTACTCTGAAGAAGAAATAAATGAGTTTATTGCATCTGGTACACTAAATGCATTCTTCATCGTAGGTAGATCTATTGGATTTATCGGTCACATCCTTGATGAAAAAAGACTTGCTATGCCTATGTATAGACACCCAATGGATGACATTCTTTATGATGTTCCAATGGCTGAAGAGATCTAAGTATCTCTTTAGAATAATAAAAAGGTCACCTTATTTTAAGGTGGCCTTTTTTTATAAAATAAATTTATGAAAAAATCATTCACACTTTTAGAATTAATATTTACACTTATTATACTTTCTATAGTAATATCTACAACCATACCTAAACCACAGCACTCTAATTTAGACTTAGCAGCTAATAGAGTTATTTTATATCTAAAACATACAAGATATTTAGGACTAATTGATAATAAACTCAAACTAGATGATGATATGTGGTACAAAGAAAGATGGACTATGAAATTTCAAAATTGTGCATCAAGTATTGGTGGTTTATACTTTGTAGTATTTAGTGATATTAATCATAAAGGAAGTCCAAATAAAAATGAATGTGCAAAAGACCCTATAACATCAAGATGGCTATATTCACATTGGGATTGTAATCCATCAGATGATGAAAGTAAATATATTCTTCTAACAAAAGAATATGGAGTAACAAAAGTTGATATATCATGCAATTCAACTTCAACTATTGGATCTATTAGTTTTGGGAATACAGGGCAAGCTTATTCAAGATTAGGAACCAAACCACAAGAAGTGGAAAGATATAAATTAACTCAAACTTGCTATATAAAATTATTTGATAAAGATGATAATTTTGTAAAAATTGCAATAGAACCAAACACAGGATTTATACACAGAATTAATTAAAAACTGTAAATATTTTAAAGTGATATTATTTTTTGATAGAATGAGCTAGAATTTAAATTCTAGCTCGTTATAGTGAAAAGAAAATTTATTTTTAATCGAATTTCATTGAAAAATCCAACCAAGTAGCTTGATGAATTATTGAACCTGAACTAATCGCATTTACTCCACTATTTAAATAAGAAGATATTGTTTCATCTGTAATATTACCACTTGCTTCTAGCATAACATGAGGATAGTTTTCATCCCTATAGTTAGATACATCTTTAATTTGCTCTGGGCTCATATTATCACACATAATAATATCTCCACCAGCTTCCATAGCTTCAACTACCTGATCAAATGTTTCACACTCAATCTCAATCTTTGTAACCCATGAAATTCTTTTTCTTGCTTTTTTTACAAATTCTTTAAGATCTGTAATTGTTTTTAAGTGAGTATCTTTTAACATTAAACAATCATCAAGTCCAAGCCTATGATTAATTGCTCCCCCTACTCTAGATGCATACTTTTCAAAGTCTCTTAATTGAGGTCTTGTTTTTCTTGTATCAAGTAAAATAACCCCACTACCTTCTAATAGTTTTGCATATTTAGAAGCACTTGTTGCAATACCAGAAGCATGTTGCAATAAATTTAAAAAAGTTCTTTCAGAACTTAGTAGCGTAGAAGCCTTACCTTCAAGCTCAGCAATTACATCACCTTTTTTAACTTCTTGCCCGTCTTTTATTAAAAACTTACAATCAAACTTTTCTGTTTTTGATAATGCTTTAGCATATACAACACCAGCTAATACACCATCATCTTTTGCAATAACTTTTGCACTAAATCTTCCTTTAGGAGCGATATCAAAAAATAGATCCCCCCTCCCATTATCTTCAATTATTGCATTTTTAACAAACTTTTTGATATTTATCATTTAATCATAACCCTCTATTATTATTTCATATGCAAATTTTACATTAATTTAGTTAAAATTGCGATAATAAAACGAATAATAATTTCAAAGGTTACCAAATATGATTGATATTAAAGCATTACAAAAAGATTTTGAAAAAACATCTACAGCACTAAATAGAAAAGGTGTAGATGCAGCATCACTTGAACAGCTTAAAATACTAAGCCAACAAGCTAAAGAAAAACGACAAAATATGGAAAGTTTACAAGCTGATCAAAATGCCTTATCATCACAATTTGGTATGTACAAAAAAGAAGGTCGTGATATAGCTCCACTTCAAGCACAAATATCTGAAATTAAACAATCTAAACAATCTCTTGAAGAAGAAGTAAGAGAACTTGAAAATCAGATGACTACAGAAGCTTTAGGTATTCCAAATCTTCCAGATGATGCTGTACCAAATGGTGCAAATGAAGATGAAAACGTACTACTTGAAACTATTGGTACAAAACGGGAATTTACTTTTACACCAAAAGAACATTGGGATATTGGAGAGCAAACAGGAGTAATTGATTTTGTTAGAGGTGTAAAATTAGCAAAAAGTAGATTTGCAGCGCTAAATGGTGTAGCAGCAAGATTAGAAAGAGCCTTAATCAATTATTTCCTAGACTTTAATAGATCTAGAGGTTTTGAGGAATGGTATGTTCCTTTTATGGCAAATTCAAATGCATTACAAGGGACAGGACAATTACCAAAATTTGGTGATGATCTGTTTAAAATAGAGGGTGAAGATTTATACCTTATACCTACGGCCGAAGTAAGCTTAACAAATTTATTTAATGACGAAATTGTAGATGAAAAAGAACTTCCAATGCTTCTTACATCTTATACTCCATGTTTTAGAAAAGAAGCTGGAAGTGCAGGAAGAGATACAAGAGGAATTATTAGACAACATCAATTTGACAAAGTAGAAATGGTTGCTATTACAAAACAAGAGCAATCAGAAGAAGTATTTGAAAAAATGGTTCAATGTGCAAGTGATATTTTAACTTCATTAGAATTACCACATCAAAAAGTTCAACTTTGTACTGGAGATTTAGGATTCTCTGCTGCTACAACTATTGATCTTGAAGTGTGGTTACCTGGACAAGGAAAATACAGAGAAATTTCTTCAATATCAAACACAAGAGATTTTCAAGCAAGACGAGCAAAGATTAGATATAAAGATGGAAAAAAGAATATGTTAGCACATACTCTAAACGGAAGTAGCTTGGCGGTTGGTAGAACTTTAGTAGCTATTATGGAAAATCATCAAAATGAAGATGGATCTATAAATGTTCCTAAGGTTCTTGAAAAATATATGTAAAAACTTAGTTTATTATATACTATAAAGAGATATTAATACAATGATAAAAAAAATATTAAAAATAATCTTATCTATTTTATTTTTTCTAACAAAAAAAATATTTGTTAGAAAAAATAGAGTGCCGCATAAAATAATGGATAATTTATCTAATAAATTACATTCTATTTTTATTTTCACTTCTTTTCCATCACTTTATATATTATGGTTTGATATTAATATAGCTTCATTTTATTTAAATAACTTAATATACACCGTCTTATTCTTACAGTTTGTGTTAATTATAAGATATTACAATCCATTAATGCTAGAAAAGAAAGTATTTCAATCTAAAATTATGAATAAAATAAATAGATTATCTCTCATCATATTTATTCTTAATTGGATATTTTTATCTTTTCTTTTTTCTTTAGCATTTCTTCTTATATCTTTTATAAATTATGGTTTTTATATTTTTATTATAAACCAGATCAATAAACAAAAAGCACAAGAAGAATTTAAAAAACAATTTGGTGATGGTGATTATTCAAAAGAAGATATTATAAAAAAGCATATTCAAAATTTATTTGAATCTGATTTGGATATTAATCAAATACAAAGAAGTGAAATAAAAAAACAATATAGATTAATGGCAAAAAAATATCACCCAGATGTTTATACAGGAACACAAAAAGATAAATTTACCTCTATTAATTCATCTTATAAATTTTTAATTAATTTGGTAAAATAGAAGGATTATCTTTGTATAGTAAAGCATTAGACCTAATAAATAAATCAAGATATATTTTAATTGTAACACATATAAATCCAGATGCAGATACATTGTCTTGTGCCTTAGCTTTAAGTAATTATTTTAAAGAAAATAAGATTAAACATGCTGTTTTTAATAAAATGAAAGCACTTCCCTCAAATCTGGATTTTCTTGGAAACTATCAAAAAATCACAGATCAAATTCCAAAATTTTATGACCTTATTATTTCTGTTGATTGTGCAAATTTAAAAAGAGTTGGGATAGAGTTTGATTCTAATATTAAGATCATAAATATTGATCACCATCAGTCTAATAATAATTTTGGTATAATAAATATAGTTGATGAGACAAAAGCAAGTAGTGCTGAAGTATTATATGAATTTTTCAAACAAAATAACTTGCAAATATCTCAACAAACTGCTCAATGTTTGTATGTTGGTATTTATGATGATAGTTTAGCTTTTACAACGCCTAGATGTGATAGTGGATCATTTGAGAAAGCTAATCATTTAGTAAGTTTAGGAGTGAGTCCTAGTTTTATTGCTAATAAATTGTTAAGACGTGATTCATTAGCAAAATATAGACTAATGCCACTTATTCTAAATACACTTGAATTACATTTTGAAGGTAAAGTTGCTACGATTTATGTGAAAGATGAATGGCTTAAACAAAGTGGTGCTTTATATACAGAATGTGAAGAATTAGTTAATATGGTTCTTAGAATTGGTATAGTTAATATTGCAATATTTTTCAGATACTCAAATGGTTCAACAAGAGTATCAATGCGAAGCAAAAATAATATTGATGTTTCACCTATTGCATCACACTTTAACGGTGGTGGACACAAAATGGCTGCTGGATGTACTTGCAATACACAATGTATTGACGAAGCTAAAAAAATGATATTAAGTTATATTGAGGAGTTAAATATTTATGGAATTTAGAGAAAAGAAAAGTAGTGGATTTAGTAAATATTTAACTATCTTTATTTTATTAATAATTATAGGAGCAGTTGGTTTTATTAAATTATCTCCAGAGTTTGAACAAGACAAGCCAGAAATAGTAATAGAAGATAATATTTTTTGGAATTTAAAAACAAAATTAAATTTAAAACTATCTGACCAAAGTGGGATAAAGTATTATAAAGTATCATTTAATGATGGAACTAAAGATATAGAACTAGACTCACAAATACTTTCAACTCCAGCAAAAATATTAGATGTTAAAATAAAACCACCAAAACTAGATATGTTTTTTAAAGGTACAACTGGAACTATTACAATTGAAGCATTTGATCATAGTAAATGGAATTATTTAGAAGGTAATAGAGCAATTAAAACAATCAAAGTAATGATTGATAAAAAGCGACCAATTGCAAATGTCATTACAAATTCATTGGCAATCAAGCATGGGGGAAGTGCCATTGCTGTAGTTGAGATAAAAGATGAAAATCTAAAAGATGCATATATAACTTTCAATGATAAAATTAAATTTGATTTGATACCTTTTTATAAAGATAATTATTTTGTATCTTTAATTGCTTGGCCAATCAAAATAGAAAATTTTCAAAGAGTTAATTTAGTTGCTACTGATAAAGCAGGGAATATTACAAAAACAAAAATACCTCTTTATATAAGAGACCTAAAAATAAAACAAGATGATATTAAAATATCTGATAAGTTTATTGAAAATGTTAGTACGAATGTACTTGAATTAAGTGGTGCAGAAATACCTGCAGATTTATCGGAAAGATTTATCAAACAAAATAAGAATGTTAGAAATGATAATATTAATATGATTAAAAAAGTTACAGATAAATATATGGATAGATCTTTAGTTCAGGATTTTAATATAAATATATTTAAACGATTAAAAGGATCGCGAACAGCTGCTGGATTTGCTGAAAAAAGATCATACTTCCATAATGATAATGAAATTGATGAAGCATGGCATCTTGGAATGGACTGGGCAAGTATCAAGCAAGCACCTATAAAAACATCAAATAATGGTACAGTTATATTCAATCAATATCTTGGTATTTATGGAAATACAATTATTATAGATCATAAAATGGGACTATCTACACTTTATGCACATGTTAGTTCTAGTAGTGTTAATGTAGGAGATAAAGTATCAAAGAATCAAAAAATTGCAAATACTGGTAGTACTGGTGCTGTTTTAGGTGATCACCTTCACTTTGGAGTTTTAATTCAAGGTATTGAAGTAAATCCAAAAGAATGGATGGATAGAAACTGGATTAAATCTAGAATTACAGATATTTTAGATGATGCCAAGAAAATAATAGATTCAAAATAAAGAGAATTATATGAAACAAAGAACTCTAGCAAAAAGTGTTGAAATAGTTGGAATTGGACTACATAAAGGTGTTCCTGTAAAAATGATTCTTGAACCATTAGATGCTAATACTGGAATTATATTTTATAGAAGTGATAAAGGAGTAAGCATCCCACTTACTCCAAATTTTGTAGTTGATACAAAAATGGCTACAGTTATTGGAAAAGATGATGTTATTATTTCAACTATTGAACATTTATTATCTGCTATATATGCATATGGTATAGACAATTTAAGAGTTACATTAGATAATGATGAAATACCTATTTTAGATGGTAGTAGTAGTGGATACTGCATGTTAATAGATGAAGCAGGTATAGTAGAACAAAAAGCTACGAAAAAAGCTCTAAGAATAAAAAAAGAAGTTAGTATAGAAGCTGCAGGTAAACATGTAAAGCTAAAACCTTCAAATCATATTATATATGATTTTTCTATAGATTTCAATCATCCAAGTATTGGTGAACAACAATTTAAATTTGACTATTCAGTAGAACAATATAAAGAACAAATTTCTCGTGCTAGAACATTTGGTTTTTTACATGAGGTTCAATATTTAAGAAGTATTGGATTAGCTCAAGGTGGAACTTTAGATAATGCAATTGTATTAGATGAAGAAAAAGTAATTAATCCTGATGGATTAAGATTTGACGATGAATTTGTAAGACATAAAATTCTTGATGCAATAGGAGATATGTCTTTATTGGGATATGCAATAATTGGTGAATATAATGCTCATGCAGGAAGTCACCACTTAAATCATTTACTTACAATGAAATTATTAGAGGATCCTGAAAATTATGAGATTATTGATCTAGAAGAGGCTGTAGATCATGCACAAACTCTTGAAGTAGCGTATGCAAAACAATCATAATATATCTATATTAGTAATATCTATTACTAGTCCAATTTTAATTGGAGTTTATAAAAATAATAATCTTATGGAAACTATATCTAAAGAAGGTAAAACTAGTGATGTTTTACCTATAATATTTGATAAACTATTAAAAAAATATATAATTAACTCAATAACTTATGTAAATGGTCCTGGTAGTTTTATGGCAATAAAAGTGAGCTATATATTTTTAAAAACAATATGTATTGTAAATGATATTAAACTATTTGCAAGTAGTGGATTTAACTATAATCAAAATAGTCCAATCAAAGCTTTAGGTAAAAAATACTTCTTTAAAGCACAAGATGATAAAATAGAATTAGATTTTTTAAATGACCAGAGTGAAATATTACCATTTAAACTACCCCAAATGCTAAATGAAGATTTACTCACTACATCCTGTGAGCCAAATTATAATCTACCAGCAGTAAATTAATAAATTAGGAGTCCAAGCAGTGACTATAACCGTACCGGCAACAAGTGCCAATTTAGGACCAGGATTTGATACATTAGGTCTTGCAATTAAAATGAGAAATAGTGTAACTATTAGTCCATCAAAATATCATAGTGTCTCTTTAAGAGGTGAAGGTTCAAAGAATAATAAACTTAAAGATAATAATATGTTCGTTAATATATTTAATGATTTTTATTTTAATCTATGTAAGTATAAAAGTCATTTCAGATTTGAATTCTATAATGAAGTGCCTCTTTCTAGAGGGCTAGGTAGTAGTAGTGCTGTAATTACATCTGCTATTGCTTCAGCATATGCTGCTGCTAATACTAAAATTTCAAAACAAGAAATTTTAAACTTAGCACTTAGCTATGAACCTCACCCGGATAATATAGCACCTGCTGTATTAGGTGGTTTTACTGTTTCAACAGTAGAAAATAATGAAGTTAAGGTATTAAAAAAAGAATTGCCTTCAGATCTTCAAGCAATTGTAGTAATACCAAATAGACCAATTTCTACTTCACAATCTAGAAAAACTCTTCCTACTAAGTATTCAAAAGAAGAAGCAATATATAATTTATCACACTCTTCATTATTGACAGCAGCAATGTTTAGTGAAAATTGGGATATGTTAAAAGTTGCATCTCAAGATATTTTTCATCAACAACACAGAATGAAGGCTATGCCAGAATTATTTTCTGTACAAAAAATAGCACTAGAAAATGGAGCACTTATGAGTACACTTTCTGGTAGTGGTTCAACATTTTTTAACCTTGTGCATAGAAGTGATGCAAAAAATATATGTAATGTATTAAGAAAAAGTTTTTCACATTTTAATATTTTAATATATGATTTAGATAACGATGGCCTAATTACTAAGGCTTAAGTGAATTTTAGATAAAATAGCGATAATTAGATGAAACCTATTCGTATGTGTATATCTTGTAGAGGTAAATTTGAACAAAATTTATTAACAAGACTTCAATGTAAAGACAAAAAACTATTAAAGTTTGATGGTAATGGTAGAAGTTTTTATATATGTAACACTTGTCTAAAAGATACAAACAAAATAAGCAAAGCTCTTAAAAGAGCATGTAAAAATAACAAAAAATACGAAATAGATCTTAAGGAGATTTTAGTAAATGTCAGATAAAGTAAAAGTTTTTGAAGTAGCGCAAGAAGCTGGAGCAAGCAGCCAAGAAATAATCACAAAGGCTGCAGATTTAGGAATAGAACTTAAATCAGCAAACAGTACAGTAACTTTTGATCAAGCAGAAGAGCTTGTGAATTATTTAGTAACTGGTAAAATTAAAGCTAAAGAAAAGGCTAAGCCTGCAAAAAAAGTTGCAGTAACTCCTGAGGTTAAAGAAGAACCAAAAACAGTAGTTGCAAAAGAAGAACCAAAGATTGAAGCAACTCATGAGGTTAAAGAAGAACCAAAAACAGTAGTTGCAAAAGAAGAACCAAAGATTGAAGCAACTCCTGAGGTTAAAGAAGAACCAAAAACAGTAGTTGCAAAAGAAGAACCAAAGATTGAAATCAAAAAACCTTTAGCAACTGGTTTAAGAAAAACTGGTGGACTTAAAATTATTAAGAAAAATAAACCAGCTGCTGCGAAACCTAGAAAAGTAATCACTGGAGATCTTAACCATTCAATATCTGCAAAAACTGAAAGAAAATCATTAAGTGAACTACTTGGAAATGGTCCATCACTTGATGCTCAACATACTTCTAGAGTTAAAAAAGAAAGAAGAAAGTCTGCTGCTACTGCAAGTGAGCATGGTAGAAAACTTGATGTTACAACATCAAGTGACTTTAGAGAATCTCAAGACAATCTAGGTGGAGAAGAAGTTGTTTTATTTGATATGGGTAAAATTGAAACTTCTAAATTCTTACAAGAGCCTCCAAAGAAAAAACCAAATGAGCAAATTAGAACTACAAAACCTAGTGCTTTTGGAAATAGACCAAGAGGATTAAAAAGAAAAGGTAAAAGAAAATCTTATAAAAAACCTACAGAAGAGGTAGAAATTACAGAAATCACAATTCCAAAAGAGTGTAGACTTTATGAATTTGCTGAAAAAATCGGTAAAACAGATGGTGATGTAATTGGTAAACTATTTATGCTTGGTATGATGGTAACTAAAAATGATTTCCTTGGTGATGACGAACTTGAAATTCTTGGTGAAGAGTATGGTATTGAAGTTACTATTAAAGATGAGCTAGAAGAAGTTAACTATGAAGATGCTTATGAAGAAGAAGAAATAGATACTACAAATTTTGTAACTCGTCCTCCTGTTGTTACAATTATGGGTCATGTTGATCATGGTAAGACATCTCTTTTAGACAAAATTAGAAGTTCTAGAGTTGCAGCTGGTGAAGCTGGTGGAATTACTCAACATATTTCTGCATACACTATTAATAAAAATGGTCATGATATTACATTTGTAGATACTCCTGGACATGAAGCATTTAAGTCTATGAGAGTTAGAGGAGCTGGTGTTACAGATATTATTATTATAGTTGTTGCAGCAGATGATGGTGTTAAACCACAAACTATTGAATCAATTAAAGCAGCTAAAGAATCTGGTGCTCCAATTATTGTAGCGGTTAATAAAATGGATAAAGAATCAGCAAATCTTGATATGGTAAAAGCTGGTATGGCAGATCATGAAATGATGGCAGCTGATTGGGGTGGAGATATAGAATTTATTCCAGTATCAGCACAAACAGGAATGGGTATTGAAGATCTACTTGAAAATATTAATATCCAAGCTGAATTACTTGAACTACAGGCAGATCCAACTGCACTTTGTAAAGCTACAGTACTTGAAGCTTCTACTCAAAAAGGTAGAGGTCCAGTTGCTACAATTATCGTTCAAAATGGTACTTTAAAAGTTGGTGATTCTATTGTTGCTGATACAACATTTGGTAAAGTAAAAGCTATTATGGATGATCAAGGAAAACCTGTAAAAGAGTTAGGATTAAGTCATACTGGTCATGTTGTTGGTCTTGGTGAAGTTCCTTCTACAGGAGTATCTCTTGTAGCACAAAATAATATAAATGAAGCAAAAGACATTGCTACAACAAGAGCTGAACATGCAAGAGCAAAAGAACTTAGTAAGTCAACAAAAGTATCTTTAGATGAAATGGCAGGAATGATTGCTGAAGGTAAAATCAAAGCACTTCCTGTAATTATTAAAGCTGATGCTGGTGGTTCACTAGAAGCTATTAAGTCAAGTTTAGAATCTATTAAAAATGATGAAGTTAAAGTTAAAGTCTTAAGTGCTGGTGTTGGTGGTATTACTGAAGCAGATCTTGCTCTTGCTAATGCTGGAGACAATACTATTATCTTAGGATTTAATGTAAGACCTACAGGTTCTGTAAAAACTAAAGCAAAAGCTGATGGTATTGAAATTAAAACTTATTCTATTATCTATCAATTAATTGATGAAATTAAAGATACTCTATCTGGTATGATGAGTGAAATCGTAACTGAAGAAAATACAGGTCAAGCAAATGTTCTTGAGACATTCGTTGTACCTAAAGTTGGAACAGTTGCTGGTACTAAAGTTACTGATGGTAAAGTTGTACGAGGTGGTATGGCTAGAGTTATTAGAGATGGTGTTGTTATCTATACTGGTAAAATTGCTTCTCTTAAAAGATTTAAAGATGATGTTAAAGAAGTTGCAAATGGTTACGAATGTGGTATTATTTTTGAGAAATTTAATGATATTCAAGTTAATGACTATATTGAAACATTTATTCAACATTCAGAAGCTCAAACAATCTAGTAGGATTATATGCAAGAAAAATCTATAAACTTACAAAAAACAGAGTCTCTACTAGTAGAACTTATTCCTGAAGCATTAAGTTCGCTTAATGATTCAAGAATTAAGTCTTTACCTATTACAGATGTAAATTGTAAAACTGGAAAATATAATGCTGTAGTATATTTTGATGCTACAGATCTTGATAAAGATGAATTAAAAGAAGTACACAAGTTACTTAAAAAAGCAAATGGTCGTATCAAATCTCATTGTCTTGCAAGTACTGGATGGTACAAATGTCCAGACTTTAACTTTGTAAGTGATAATTCAATAGAAAAATCAAAAAGGCTTGAAGATCTTTTTGAACAAATAAAAACTAAATAGAGAGAAATATGACATTAGAAGAATCAATCCAAATTGCAGTTGAAGGTTGTGGTGTAGTATTATACGATATAGCTCAATTAAAAGAACATAGTGATAATATTTATAGGGTATATATTGCATCAAAAGATGGTATTACACTAGAAAAATGTACTGAAGTAAGTCGTATGATCTCTCCTATTTTAGATTTAGATGAACCAATGCACGGTAAATATAGATTAGAAGTTAGTTCTCCAGGTGTTGAACGAAGATTAAAAAAACCTGCACATTTTATTGGTTCTATTGGATCAAGTGTTAGAATTAAAGATATTGCAACTGATAAAATAGAAGGTGTTCTAAAAGATGCTGATGAAACTTCTATAGTTATAACAACTGAAAATGGTGATGAAACATTACCTTATGATGAGATTTTAGCAGCAGCTACTTATATAAATTGGTAATTAATAGTGAGCTTTCAAGACGATAGCCACTATATGCAACTAGCCATAAATAAAGCATGGCAACATCAACTATTAACCTATCCTAATCCAGCTGTTGGTGCTACAGTAGTACTTAATAATCAAGTTTTATCTGTATCTTCTCATATCAAAGCTGGTGGTCCTCATGCAGAGGTTAATGCAATTAAAGATGCATTTATTGTTCTTAATCCACAATCTACTTTAAAAACATTAACTACTTCACATGATATTCATGAATTTTTAATAAAAAACCATAATAATATATTTATAGATTGTACTATTTATGTAACATTAGAGCCATGTAATCATATAGGCAAAACACCATCATGTGCTTCTTTAATTAAAGAGTTGAATTTTAAAAGAGTAGTTATAGGTACTATGGATCCAAATAATGATGCAGCAGGTGGATTGAAAACATTAAGAGATGTAAATATCCAATGTGAACAATCAACACTTTCATCAAAAACAGATGATCTTTTATTACCGTTTATAAAATGGCAACAAAACAAATTTGTATTTTTTAAATTAGCTATGAGAAAAGATGGTTCAATTGATGGTGGATATATTACTACAAAAGAATCTTTAACTCATGTACATAAAATTAGAACCCTAATAGATACTCTTATAATTGGTGGCAATACAGTAAGAATAGATAGACCAACACTAGATACTAGATTTTTAGAAGATTCAACTATAAATCCTGATATTCTAATATATTCTAATGATCAAAATATAGATAAATCTATCCCTTTATTTAATATTGAGAATAGAGAAGTAACTATATCAAATTCACTTGAATCAATAAATAATAAGAATTTTATAATGATTGAAGGTGGATATAATTTACTTGAAACTTTAAAAGATTATGTTGATGTATTGATGATATTTGTATCCAATAAAGATTGTTCAAAAAAAGAATTTAATTGTGAGAGTTTAGGCTTCAAAGTAATACATACAGACTTATCTAAAACAGATAAAATCATTTGGCTTAAAAAATAAATAATTAATATGATATAATATCTATATAAGAGGAAAGAGTTATGTCAAATAAAATTTTAGATACCTTAAATGATGCACAAACTAAAGCAGCATCTCATATAGATGGACCATTATTAATTTTAGCTGGAGCTGGAAGTGGTAAAACAAAAACAATTACAACAAGGTTAGCTTATCTAATCTCCTTAGGAATTGATCCAGCATCTATTTTGACTTTAACTTTTACAAATAAAGCAGCTACAGAAATGAGAGAGCGTGCATTTAAACTTATAGATAATATGAGTTATCCTCCACTACTTTGTACTTTCCATAAATTTGGATTATTATTTCTTAAATTCCATATTTCAAAGCTTGGAAGAAAGAATAACTTTGTAATTATAGATACAGATGATAAAAAAAGAATTCTAAGAAATATAGACAAAACTACAACAACTTCAGTATTAGCACATGAAATTTCAAAATATAAAAACTCACTTATTACTCCAAGTGATGCAAAAGCTACAGCACAACAAACTCTGTATATACAAATTGCCAATGTATATGAAAAGTATGAAAATTATTTAGAAGAAAATAACTTGGTAGATTTTGATGATCTCTTGTTACTTACATATAGACTACTAGAAAAAGATAAAGAGTTAGCACTTGAGACAAGCCAAAAGTATAAATATATTATGGTAGATGAGTATCAAGATACAAATGAATTACAATTTAAATTATTACAAAAACTTTGTTCACAACATAATAACCTATGTGTAGTTGGAGATGATGATCAATCTATATATGGTTGGAGAGGTGCTACAATTAAAAACATTCTTAATTTTGATCAAAATTTCAATGATGTATTAGTTGTAAAACTGGAAGAAAACTATAGATCTACTGATACAATTTTAAAACATGCTAATTTATTAATAGAGCATAATAGAGATAGATTAGGTAAAAAATTAGTTGGAACAAAAGCTCAAGGTAACAATCTAAAACTATATGAATCACACGATGAAAATACTGAGACAAGAAAAATTTGTGATGATATACGAAACCTAATTGATAGTGGAGTACATGCAGCAAATATTGCAATACTATTTAGAGTTAATGCACTAAGTAGATCACTTGAAGAAGGTTTAGTAAAGTCTGGAATAAACTATAGACTAATTGGTGGAATGAAGTTCTATGAAAGAGCAGAGATTAAAGATCTAATTGCTTTTTTTAGAGTAATTACAAATCCAAATGACAATTTTTCATTAAAAAGAATTGTAAATAAACCAAAAAGAGGTATTGGGAAAACTACAATAGATAAGCTAGAAGCAGAGTCTATCAAAATTGGTAAATCTATGTATAAAATCATGGAAGAGTATCAACCTGAAGAATTAGCCCAAATAGTAGGTAAAAAGAATAGTCGTACTTTAAAAGTATTTTGCGCATCGATAGCAGATCTACAAGAATCTTTAGAAACAACAAAAATGAAATTTATTGATAATTTCGAAGACACCTTTGATTTTAAATCTTCTTTCTTAAATACAGTAGATGGTGAAGATAGAATAGCAAATATAGATGAATTTTACGGATATCTAAGGGATTTCTTCCTAAAAGACTTATCTTTAAACCTTGATGACTTTTTAAATGAAGTATCATTAGCAAGTGACCAAGATGATCTAGAAAATGGTGCTATATCTTTAATGAGTATACATGCCAGTAAAGGCTTAGAGTATCAACATCTATTTGTAATAGGTATGGAAGAAGGGTTCTTCCCTCTTACTGGTGACGGAAATGATATAGAAGAAGAAAGACGATTAGGGTATGTTGCAATTACAAGAGCAATGGATGAATTAACTTTAAGCTTTGTACATAGTAGATTTTATAAAGGACGCCGAACTGCATTAGTAAAAAGTAGATTTTTAACTGAGTCAGGATTAATCAAAGGAAGTCTAACTATTGAAAAATCAACACAGTTCAAAAAAGGTGATGTAGTTAAGCATAAAATATTTGGAATGGGAAGAATAGAAGCTGTTAGCAAAGCTGGTCGTGAATTTAAGTTAAACATTAACTTTGGCGGAAATAATAGAGATATTTTATCAAACTTTATTGAAAAGGTATAAATTAATTTGAACAGATTATTTGTAATAAATAAACCAATATTTATTAGTTCTAATTTTTATCTTAGAAAAATAAAAAGAAAATATAAAACAAAAAAAGCTGGCTTTTCAGGAACATTAGATCCATTTGCCACTGGATGTTTAATTGTAGCATTTGGACAATATACAAAACTTTTTCAATTTTTAAAAAAAACTCCTAAAACTTACCGTACTACTATTTGGTTAGGAGCACAAAGTACTTCATTAGATATTGAAAATATCGATGTACCATCAACTATGCCAAAAAAACTAGATATAAATAATATCAAATCAGAACTATTAAAATTAGTTGGTGAATTAACATATTTACCTCCAAAATATTCTGCAAAAAAAATAGATGGTAAGAGAGCTTATGATTTAGCTAGAGATGGTCAAGATTTCACTATGAAACAAATCACTTCTAAAGTATATAGTGTAAATTTCATTAGCTACTGTCATCCATTTATTACTTTTGATATAACTGTTAGTGAAGGTAGCTATATTAGAAGTATTGCTCAAATATTATTAGATAGATTAGATGCTATTGGAACACTTAGCTTTTTAGATAGATTAAATGAAGGTAAGTTTAAAATAGATAATGAAAAAGCATTAAATCCATTAGAATACTTAGATTTAGAAGAAAATATATACACTGGGACAAAAGAATGGGTAGAGTTAGGTAAAAAACTGCAAATTGATTTTTTTGAAAATAAAGCTGATGGAAATTATCTATTGACATTTGATACATTCTTTTCAGTGATTAAAATAGAGAATGAAAATATAAGTTATCTTCTAAATAAGGTACAACTAAATGACTAAAAAATCTTATGCAAAAGTAAATATATTTTTAAAAATTGCAGGTAAAAGAGATAATTATCATGAATTAGTATCACGATTTGTAAGAGTTAAAAATTTATTTGATACTATTTCTTTTATAAAACAAGACTGTAATGAATTTACTTTAGATGGTAATTTTGGTTGTGATACAAAACAAAATACTATTTTTAAAGCCTATAGTATATTAGCAAAAAAATATTCTATAGTAGAAGAATATTTTAAATATAATAAAGTAGTTGTATATAAAAACATTCCAGAGTTTGCAGGGCTTGGTGGTGGTTCAAGTAATTGTGCTACATTTATGAATATGGTTAATAAAGAATGTGATTTAAAACTATCAAAAGATCAATTATCTAGCATTGCTGCAACTATAGGTGCTGATGTACCATTCTTTATATATGAATTAGATTCGGCAAATGTAACAGGAATTGGGGAAATTGTAAAAGAATTTAAAGAAGAAACTTTAGATATTACAGTTTTAACACCAAATATTCAATGTAACACTGGTGATATTTTTAAAGATTTTAGAGATAATTGTTATAAAGAAATTAGTAAAGAAGATGCTAATAAACTATTAAATATGACGAGTATTAATATTTTAAAAGAGCTATCAATCAAAGAAGCAAATGATCTATATCTACCTGCTAAAAACTGCAATAAAGAGTTAGAAGAATATGCAAAAAAAGATTGGTACTTTAGTGGTAGTGGTAGTAGTTTTTTTAAAATAAATAAGGTAAATTAAGTGGCAAAGAAAAAAGAATCAAGTAAACCAACACAATTTTTAAATAAAAAAGCTGGGCATGAATTTTTTATTTTAGAAAAATATGAAGCTGGTATTCAACTACAAGGTAGTGAAATAAAAGCAATTAGAGAAGCTAGAGTAAATTTAAAAGAAAGTTTTGTAAGAATTATAAAAGATGAAGTATTTTTACTAAATGCACACATTACACATCTTAGTACTGCACATGCTACATATAGACCTGAAGAAAAAAGAGATAGAAAATTACTTCTTCATAGAAATGAGATTGAAAAACTTGCAAAAAAAGTTGAACGAGATGGTCTTACAATTGTAGTGACAAAAATGTATATTAATGCTAGAAACTTAGTTAAAGTTCAAATTGCACTTGCTCAAGGTAAAAAACTTCATGACAAACGAAATGATTTAAAACAAAAAACAATGCAAAGAGAAACGCAACAAGCATTAAAAAACTTTAGATAATAAAACTAAAGCCTCACATAACCAACTTTTAGATAATATTTCTTTATGATGAATTTAAAAGAAGAAATACTAAAATTAAAAGAAAAATTAGATGTAACGATAGTAGCTCATTTCTATCAAAAAGATGAAGTTTTTGAATTAGCTGATATCAATGGAGATAGCCTTGAATTAGCAAAAAGAGCTATGGCTGCAAAAAGTAAATATATACTATTTTGTGGTGTAGGATTTATGGGTGAAAGTGTAAAAGTACTTAGTCCTGAAAAAACTGTAGTAATGCCAAGAATTGCATGCTGTGCTATGGCAAAAATGATTGATGTAGATTACTTTGATGAAAATCTTGCTATTTTAAATAAAGCAGGTATTCAAAATGATGATATTTTACCAATTACGTATATCAACTCTAGTGCAGCCGTTAAAGCAGCAGTAGGAGAGATGGGTGGATATGTATGTACAAGTTCAAATGCATTTGCCATCATTAAAAGAGGATTAGAAAGTGGAAAGAAAATCTTCTTTGTTCCTGATCGTTGTTTAGGACAAAATTTTGCAAATGATATTGGATTAAAATCTGCAGTAATTGGTATTAATACTATTGAAGAAGTAAAAGATGCTGATATTATTTGTTATAACGGTTTTTGTTCAGTACATCAATTATTTACTGTTGAAGATATAGAATTTTATAGAGAAAAATATCCAGATATTTTAATTGCTGTTCACCCTGAGTGTGACCCATCTATTGTAGCACTTGCAGACTTTTCAGGATCTACTTCACAACTCATTAAGTATATCACAGAACTTCCAGCAGATCAAAAAGTAGCAGTTGGTACTGAATATAATATGGTTAATAGATTAAGACCAAATAATACTTATGTATTAAGTTCAACAAAACCAGAATGTCCAACTATGAATGAAACTACAGTTCAAGATGTATATGATACATTAAAAGCTATAGAAAATGGTAATATTATAAATGAAATAAAAGTTGATGATAAAGTTTCAAAATATGCAAAAATTGCTCTTGAGCGAATGTTTGAGGTATAGATAAATATGTCTCAATCTACAAGAATATTATCAGGTATTCAACCATCAGGAACTATCCATATAGGAAACTATTTTGGAATGATTAAAAAAATGATTGAATCTCAAGATGATGGTGAATTATTTGCCTTTATTGCATCATATCATGCACTTACATCTGTGAAAGATAAAGAATTTTTACAAAAAAATACTTTTGAAGCAGCTGTGAATTTTTTATCACTTGGAATGGATCCAGAAAAATCTACATTTTGGGTACAAAGCGATGTTCCAGAAGTATTAGAACTTTATTGGATTTTATCAAATCATACACCAATGGGACTACTTGAACGTGGCCATAGTTATAAAGATAAAGCTGCACGAGGTATTGCCACTAATCATGGATTATTCTCATATCCAGTTTTAATGGCTGCAGATATATTATTATATGATTCAAATATTGTTCCTGTAGGAAAAGATCAGATTCAACATGTAGAGATGACAAGAGATATTGCAAATACATTTAATAATAATTATGGTGAGATTCTTACTATGCCTGAACTAAAAGTAGATGAAAATGTTCAAAGTGTTCCAGGTACAGATGGTGCAAAGATGTCTAAAAGTTATGGAAATACAATTGACATGTTTGGACCTAAAAAAACTATTAAAAAACAAGTTATGAAAATCATTACTGATTCTAAAGAACTTGAAGATGTAAAAGAATATGAAAACTGTAATGTATATAAATTATGTGAATTATTTATGAATAATGATGAGCTAATTGAATTACAACAAAGATATGCAACTCCTGGTGAAGGTTATGGTCACTTTAAACTTACACTATTAGATAGGATTAATGATCATTTTGCTCCATACGCTCAAAAAAGAGAATATTACCTTAATAATCCAGATGAAGTAAAAGATATTTTAGCACATGGTGCTAAGAAAGCAAGGAAAGTAGCTCAATCAAAAATTAAAATAATCAGAGATGCAGTTGGACTGTAAAGTCAGCTATATAAATAAATCTGAACTAAAATCTCTTTTAGCTTCAAGGCTAAAAGATGATACTTTTACTACTCTAAAAGAATTACCAAATCCATCATCATTTAAAGATATTCATAAAGCAACTCTTCGTGTTCTACAAGCTATTAATACCAACGAAAAAATAACTATAGTAGGTGATTATGATGTAGATGGAGTTGTATCTACTACTATTATGGTAGATTTTTTTAAAAAACTTGGAATAACAGTTGATTGGATTGTTCCAAATAGATTTAAACATGGATATGGATTATCTCCTAAAATTGTAGATAAAATAAATAGTGGTCTTATTATTACTGTAGATAATGGAATCAGTGCTATACAATCAGCTTTATTATGTAAAGAAAAAGGCCTTGATCTTATTATTACGGATCATCACACTGTAGGTGATGAAATTCCTGATTGTTATGCTATTATAAATCCAAAACAAAACGATTGTCAATTCCCCTATAAAGAGATATGTGGAGCACAGGTTGCTTGGTATTTTTGTGCTAGTATTAAAAAGGCACTTAATCAAAATATAAATTTAATGGAATTTTTTGATATTTTATCTATTGCTATTATTGCAGATGTTATGCCTATGAGAAGTTTAAATAGTACTATAGTTAAAAAAGGTCTTAAGATGATAACTACAAGTACAAGACCTGCAATAAAAACATTAAATAATCATCTCAAAAAACATACAATAAACGAAGAAGATATTGGTTTTTCAATTGCACCTTTAATTAATTGTGCTGGAAGAATGGAAGATGCTTCAATTGCTGTAGAGTTTTTATTATCAGATAATCAAAATAGAGCATATGAAATTTTAGAATATCTAATAACACTTAATAATAATAGAAAAGAAGAACAAAACAATATCTTCAATCAAAGCCTTACTCAAGTAAACCAGGATGATCAAGTAATTGTTGTTGCATCTAAAGATTGGAATGAAGGTATTATTGGAATCGTAGCTGCTAAACTATCAGAAAAGTTTAACAAACCAAGTTTTGTATTTTCAATTAATGGAGATACATCTAAAGGTAGCTCAAGATGTAATACAGATATAAATTTATATAATTTACTTAACAGTTCTAAACAAATGACAATTGGCTTTGGTGGGCATAAAAGTGCTGCAGGCGTAGTCGTACAAACTGATAATTTAAATAATTTTAAACAAGAAGTTAATAATAATATTAATAAATTACAAAACACATCTAATGAAGATGAAATAATTTTGGATAATACATTTAATATAAATATCTCTGATATTGATTTAGAAACTTATAATATTATTGAAGAGTTTAGACCATATGGACTTACTAATACCTCTCCAGAGTTTATATTTAACAATATCACTATTCAACAGCAGTTTTTTTTAGGAAAAGACAAACTACATCAAAAATTAATTTTAGAAAACAATGTAGAACTCCTCATTTTTAATAATACTGATTATTTTAATGTTAATTCACAAATTAGTTTTATTGCGACAATTAGTCTCAATGAATTTAGAGGAAATATAACTATAAATCTAATTCTAAAAAGATTAATATAGTCATATTCTTAAAGTTACCTTTATTTAAGCTTTATCAAAGTTTATTTTACATATACTTTCGAACTTATAAAAAATGAAGGTAATGAATATGAAATTTACACAAATGGCAAACAAAGCTGATAGACCAAGAGATTGGATCGTAATTGACGCAGAAGGTAAAGTATTTGGTAGAATTATGACTGAAGTTGCAACAATTTTAAGAGGTAAAAACAAAGTTGATTTTACTCCTACAATTGATTGTGGTGACTACGTTGTAATCATCAATGCATCTAAAGCTGTATTTACTGGTAACAAACTAGCAACTAAAAACTACTATACTCACTCAGGATACTTTGGTTCTACTAAGACTCATAAAATGTCTACAATGTTAGAAGAAAACCCTGAAAGACTATATAGATTAGCTGCAAGAGGTATGTTACCAAAGACAGATCTTGGTAGAAAAATTATTAAAAAATTAAAAGTATATGCAGGTTCTGAGCATCCTCATACTGCACAAGTTAAAGGACTATAATAATGGCAAAAGTATACGCTACAGGAAAAAGAAAAGCTGCAATCGCTAAAGTATGGCTAGAAGCTGGAAAAGGCGAAATGACTATTAATGGTATGACTTTAGACGCATGGCTTGGTGGACACGAAGCTATTAAAAAAAGAGTTAAGCAACCATTAGAAGTTTCTAAACAATTAGAATCTGTAAATATCAAAGCTAGCACTTTAGGTGGTGGTTATTCAGCACAAGCTGATGCACTAAGACATGGTATTTCTAGAGCATTAGTTGCTTTTGATGAGCAATTCAGAACTATTCTTAAGCCTTATGGACTTCTTACAAGAGACGCAAGAACTGTTGAGAGAAAGAAATACGGAAGAAGAAAAGCAAGAAGAAGCGGTCAGTTCTCAAAGAGATAATGATTATTCATCTTTATATAAAAAAGCTAAAAAGATTTTTCTTTTTAGCTTTTTTTATTTCTACAACATTAGCAAATTCATCTACACTAAATTTAAGTATATCTTCGAATCCAAGTAGAATAAATCCAATACTAGCCTCAGACAGTGCTAGTAGTGAAATAAGTCAATGGATATTTAATGGATTATTTAAATATGATAAAAATGGAAATATAGTAAATGATTTAGCATCAAATTACAAATTCATAAATGATACTACATTAGAAATTTCTATTAAACAAAATATACTCTGGCATGACGGTATAAAATTAACAGCCGATGATATTATATTTACATATAATAAAATTATTGATCCAAAAATATTTACATCATTAAAATCATCTTTTGCATATGTTCAATCAGTAAAAAAAATTAATAATTATAAAATAGAAGTAAAATATAAAGAACCTTATTTTAAGGCATTAAATATTTGGATGACAGGGATACTACCTTCTCATATATTAAAAAATGAACCTGATTTAATGAAATCAGATTTTAATAAAAACCCAATAGGAACTGGATCATACAAATTAAAAACATTAAAAAATTCTAGTGATATTATATTGGATGCTAATAATAAATACTTTGATAATAGACCAAATATTGATAAATTATCTTATAAATTTTTAGCAGATCCTACAACTTCATTTTTTATGCTAAAACAAAAAAAACTTGATGTTGGTTCAATTACACCATTACAAATCGATAGACAAATATCTGATAAATTTATTCAAAATTATACTATTGTAGAAAAACCTAGTTTTGGCTACACATATATGGGATTTAATCTTTCACATCCAAAATTTAAAAATATAAAAATACGACAAGCACTAAATTTAGCTATCAATAGACAAGAATTGGTAGATATACTATTTTTCGGACATGGTAAAATTTGTACAGGACCATTTCTACCAAATACCTTTGCATTTAATGATAATGTAAAAGCACCAATTCAAAATATTAAAAAAGCAAAAAAATTATTAAATGATTTAGGATACTCAAAAGATAAACCATTTGAATTTGAAGTAGTTACAAATGCAAATAATTCAGTTCGTGTTTATGCTGCTCAGATTTTACAATACCAACTAGCTAAAGTTGGTATAGATATGAAAATTAGAGTAATGGAGTGGCAAGCATTTCTAAATACAATTGTAATGCCGAAGAAATATGAAGCAATTATTTTAGGATGGGGTCTATCCTTAATGCCTGATGCTAAGCCACTTTGGCATAGTTCAAGCAATAAAAAAGGCGGTTTTAACCTGGTTAATTATTCTAATAAAAATGTAGATAATTTAATAGATGAAGGTGCAAAAACTATAGATAAAAATAAGTTAAGTCTTATATATAAAGATATATTTAAAAAGATAACAGATGATATTCCGTATCTATTTTTATATATTCCAAACTCAATTACTGTAGTAAATAAAGATATCAAAAATGTAAATCCAAGCTTTTTAGGTATTATGCACAATCAAAAAAATTGGATAAAGGAATAAAAGACATAATGAATAAAGATTTAATAATATTATTTGATTTAGATGGCACATTAATAGATAGTACTGATGCTATATTAGAATCATTTTATTTTGCATTTAAAGATCAGAATTTTGATTTTACTGGTAATGATCAAAATATTAAAGATGAAATAGGATACCCATTAGACGTAATGTTTGCAACTCTTGGAGTAAATAAAGAAGATGTATGGAATTTTGTAGATTCATATAAACTTCATTATAGAAAAATATCTAAAGAAAAAACAACCTTACTACCAAATGCTAAAGAAGCGGTAATTAATGCAAGTAAAATTGCAAGACTTGGGGTTGTTACTACAAAAACAACACGATACTCAATTCCACTTTTAGAGAATTTTGGATTACTTGAATATTTTGAAACAATAATTGGAAGACAAGAGGTAGAAAATCCAAAACCGCATCCAGAACCAATATTAAATGCACTTAAAAATATGAATGAAATAGGTCATACTAATACATATATGATTGGTGATACAAAATTAGATCTAATTGCTGCACAAAAAGCAAATATAAAGAGTGTTGGAGTACTATGTGGCTATGGCAAAGAAGTAAATTTAAGAGAATATACATCACTAATTGCTACAAATTCTCTAGAAGCAATTAAATTAATAAATAATAAGTAAAAGTAAAGCACTTTATAAGTTGATTTTACTTAAAATTTAGCATAAACATTAAATAAAGTTTATACTTTATTACTTAGGAGAAACTATGTTAGAAATTAGATGGCACAGTAGAGCTGGACAAGGTGCAGTAACTGGCGCAAAAGGTCTTGGTTCTGTTGCGGCTGAAACAGGAAAGCAAGTACAGGCATTTTCATTTTACGGTTCTGCAAAAAGAGGGGCAGCAATGACTGCTTATAACAGAATTGATGATTCAAAGCTTCTGAATCATGAAAGATATATGATTCCAAATTATGTATTTGTAATTGATCCAGGTTTAGCATACACAGATAATATTACTGAAGATTGTGATGAAAATACAAAATATATCATTACTACACACCTTACAGATAAAAAAGACTTATGTAACATGATTCCAGCATTAAAAGGCAAGGAAGATCAAGTATTTATTCTTGATTGTTTAACAATTGCTCAAGAAACAATTGGTAGACCAATTCCAAATACACCAGTACTTGGTGCATTTATGAAGTTAAGTGGTATGTTTGAAATTGATGTATTTAAAGATGCAATGAAAAGTGTTTTAGGTAAATTACCTGAAAAGATTATTGATGCGAATATGCTTGCTATTCAAAGAGCATACGACGAAGTAAAATAAGGAGATATTGTGGCTAAAGATAAAAGTGAAAATCTAAATAGAGTTGTTCCAGAATTAACAAGATTACCTGATAGTAAATCTGTATTTGATATGGGTTGGGATGAATTAGTTCCAGGTGCTGCATGTTTTTCTTTTGAAGAAAATATTGACCATACAGTTGTAAATGTACAACCTGAAGATAGAGTATATGCTGAAACAAACTCTATTAATAAGTATGTTGGGGATTGGCGAGTTATGAAGCCAGTTTGGAAAGCTGACTTATGTATTGATTGTCAAAACTGTTGGTTATATTGTCCTGATACTTCTATTATTTCTAGAGATAAAGAGATGGTTGGAATTGATTATGATCACTGTAAAGGTTGTGGAATTTGTGTAGAAGTATGTCCTACAAATCCAAAATCATTATTAATGTTTAATGAAACACAGGCAAATGAAGAAGCTTTATTAGCATGGCCTGAAAAAGAAAAAAATGAAAAGGACGGTGAATAGTATGAGTACACTAAAGACTGGAAATACGAGAGTAATGGAATTAAGAACTGTTGAAGTTTGGGATGGAAATGTTGCTAATTCACATGCTTTAAGACAAGCAAGTGTTGATGTAGTATCAGCTTATCCTATTACTCCATCAACAGGTACTGTTGAAGGTTATGCATCTCATAATGCAAATGGTTATGTTGATGGTGAAATGATTATGACAGAATCTGAACATGCTGCAATGTCAGGATGTATTGGTGCTGCTGCTGCAGGTGCTAGAACAGCAACTGCAACATCATCTCAAGGTTTAGCACTTATGGTAGAAACACTTTACCAAGCATCTGGTATGAGAATGCCAATTGTATTATGTTTAATCAACAGAGCATTAGCTGCTCCATTAAATGTAAATGGTGACCACTCTGATATGTATCTTGCAAATCAATCTGGTTGGATCTCAATTGATGCATGTAACCCAGAAGAATCTTATGACTTAGTACTTTGTGCATTCAAAATTGCTGAACATAAAGATGTAAGATTACCAGTAATTGTAAATCAAGATGGTTTCCTTACTTCACATAAAGCACAAAATGTTAGACCATTAACTGATGAAGCTGCACACTCATTTGTAGGACCTTATTTAGAAGTTAACTCTATGTTAAACTTTGACACTCCTGTAACACATGGTGTACAAACTGAATCTGATTGGCATTTTGAGCATAAAGCAAAACAAAATGATGCAATGATGAAATCTACAAAAGTTATTGAAGAAGTATTTGCTGAATTTGAAAAAGTTTCTGGTAGAAAATACAATATGATTGAAAAACATATGACTGACGATGCTGATGTAATCTTAATATGTATGGGTACAACTTATGAAACTACTTGTGTTACTGCTGATAAATTAAGAGCTGAGGGTAAAAAAGTTGGTGTTATGATGCCAAGACTATTTAGACCAACTCAATTAGATGCATTTGTAAAAGAATTATCTCATGCTAAAGCTGTTGTATGTATGGATAGATCTGCTCCTGGTGGACAAACTGGTTTACTATACAATGATGTAGCTGCTGCATTATTCAATACTGATTCAAGACCGCTATTATCAAATGTTATTTATGGACTTGGTGGTAGAGATATTAATGTTGAAAACTTATCTGGAATCTTTAATGATGCATTAGCAGATGTTGAAGCAGGTAAATTATTAAATGGTGCTATCCAACAATGGGTTGGAGTTAGAGGACCAGAACTTAAATACTATAGCGTGAAAGGATAATATTATGAGTTGTAATATTAGTAGTGGATGTACTCCACAAGGAAATAAAGAGATTAAAAACTTAAAATCTTTCTCAACTGCTGCAGAAAGATTTGAAGGTGCTCACGTTTTATGTCCAGGGTGTGCTCACTCTATCATTGTAAGAGAAATCTTAAATGCTACAAATGATAACTTAGTTGTATCTGCATCTACAGGTTGTCTTGAAGTTTGTACGGCTATTTATCCTCATACTTCATGGGATTGTTCTTGGATTCATATTGGATTTGAAAACTCTTCAACTGCAATTGCTGGAGCTGAAGCTGCAAATAAAGCATTAAGAGCTAAGGGTAGAATTTCTGCTGATACTCCTGAACCTAAGTTTGTTGCTTTCGGTGGGGATGGTGCTACTTACGATATCGGATTCCAATGGATTTCTGGTTGTTTTGAAAGAGGTCATGACATGATGTATGTATGTCTTGATAATGAAGTATATGCAAATACTGGTGGTCAAAGATCTTCAGCTACTCCTATTGGAGCAACTGCAACAACTACTCCAGCAGGTTCTCATTCTTATGGTGAAAAACAACATAAGAAAGATATGCTTCAAATTATGGCAGCACATGGTTCTCCTTATGTAGCACAAATTGCTCCAAATAAATGGAAAGATATGGTTAAAAAAATCCAAAGAGGATTTGATACTAAAGGTCCTGTATATATTAATGGAATGTCAGCTTGTACTACTGAGTGGAAGTTCCCAATGCACCAAACAATTGAAGTATCTGACTTAGCTACTGATTCATTAGTATTCCCATTATATGAGATTATTGATGGTGCTGAGTTAAATATTACATATAGACCAAAAAATATTGTACCAGTAAGAGATTACTTAGGTGCACAACCAAGATTTAAACACTTATTCAAGCCTGAATATGAGCATATTATTGAAGAAAAACAAAAGCTTGTAGATAGAGACTGGGATAGACTACAGCGTCGTGAAGAAGCAAGAGTTTAAAAGTTTATCGTAAATACTACGATAAAACCACTTTTTACTCAAGTCATTTACAAAAGTAAACTCCTTTCGAAAGAAAGTAGTTTACTCTTGATTTACAATAAACTTTAACTTTTCATATACATTATTAAAAAATTTCTTTTTCTACAAATCCAAAATTATATATTTTTTAGATAAAATCCTTTATGCAAGACAACTATACTTTCCCACTTTACCGACCACCTGCTGAAGCTAATAGCATCATAATTCAAGTTACTAATGGTTGTAGCTATAATAATTGTACATTTTGTTCTATGTATGTAGATAAACAATACAGTGTAAATAATTTAGATAGTATTTATTCACAAATAGATAATTATTCAATACAAAATCCAGATGCTACAAAAATATTTTTAGCCGATGGTGATGTATTAGGAATAAAAACATCAGTCTTAATTGATATACTAAAATATATACAAAAAGCTTTTCCAAAGTTAAGAAGAATATCTGCTTATGGATCAACACAAAATGTATTAAATAAAACAAATGAAGAATTAGAACATCTAAAAGAAAATAAATTAAATTTAGTTTATTATGGTATTGAATCAGGAAGTGATACAATATTGGAAAAAATAAATAAAGGCGTATCTTCTCAAGAGATAATTGATACTATCAATAAACTTACTAATTCTAATATAAAAGTTTCTGCAACTATTATACTAGGTCTTGGAGGAATAGCTTATTCAAGAGAACATATACTACATAGTGCTAGAATTATTAATAATACACAAATCACTTATCTATCTACTCTACAACTTGGACTTGACGATAGCATTAAAGATAGATTTTTTAAAAGCTTTATAGATTACTTTGCATCTACGGATTATGATATTATAAATGAACAAAGAGAATTTATAGAACAAATCAATCCTATCAATAATATAATATTTAGATCAAACCATGCATCAAATGCTATTCATCTATCGGGAACGCTACCAAAAGATAAACAAAAATTAGTGGAGCAATTAGATGTATCTAAAATAATGGGTGAGGAAATAATTATTCCTATGAAATATAGGGGTTTCTAACCAATAATCTCACAATATCCCTTAAATTAAGGACTTTACAAAAATCAAGCCATAAACAAAGTGTATTAAAATATAATTATTCAATCTAAAGGTATATAAAAACTTGTACTAAATTTGATTTTTTATTTATATATTTAAAAAGATTCCCATTCATCACAATCAGTAATATTTCTATCTTCATTATCATATACAATAATTGTATTAATTTTTAATTTATTTTTCTGGAATGACCCCAATAGCATAGACACTTTTTCATTCAGTTAACGACTAAGTTTTCTTAACATTTTTATTGTATCTTTTTTCAAATTCATTTGGACTTATATAACCTAAATAACTATGTCTTCTTTTTGAATTATAAAA